>WNGE01027352.1_pt1 | contig 13249 bp, 8 predicted proteins | sample 5400651 | NCBI WGS metagenome assembly WNGE01 (sample SAMN13153370, study PRJNA577476) | soil metagenome | isolation source: 60 cm soil or saprolite under grassland replicate 2 | place: USA:California | collected 2016-06-15 | reverse complement strand
CAGCCAATATGTGCACGTCACAACGGATGGAGGGAATAGCTGGCAGGTCATAAGTCCGGACTTGACGCGAAACGACAAGAGCCGGCAACAAATTTCCGGCGGGCTGACTCCGGACAATATCGACGTGGAATATGCGGGAACGGTTTTCGCCATCGCGGAGTCGCCGAAAGAGGCGAGCGTGATCTGGGCGGGCACCAATGACGGACTGATGCAAGTCACGCGCGATGGGGGAAAGAGCTGGAGCAACGTCACGAAAAACATTCCGAACCTGCCGGAGTGGGGCACGGTGAGCAACATCGAAGCCTCGCGGTACGACGCAGGCGCGGCTTACATCACGGTGGATTTCCATCAAATGAACAACCGTGATCCGTTCGCTTATAAAACAGCGGATTACGGCCGGAGCTGGACGGCGATTACGAATGGGATTCCACACAGCATGCTGAGCTATGCGCACTGCATCCGAGAAGATCCCGTGCGAAAGGGGACGTTGTATTTGGGGACGGAAAGCGCGCTTTACGTTTCGTTCGACGATGGAAAAAATTGGCAGCCGCTACAGAGCGGTTTGCCGCACGCGCCGGTGTACTGGATCGCCGTGCAAGAACGCTTTCATGATTTGGCGTTAGCCACGTATGGGCGAGGTTTCTGGATCCTGGACGATCTCACACCTTTGCAGCAAACGACGGGGGAAGTGCTTGCGGCGAATGCCCATTTGTTCGCGCCGCGCGACGTTTACCGGTTCAGGAATGTCGCACAGCCCGCGGCGGTTTTCTATGACCCGACGGCGGGACACAATCCGCCCTACGGCGCTCCCATCAACTTCTATCTTAAGTCCAAGCTCGGGGAGAAGGACCGGGCGCGCTTAACGATCAGCGACGCAAGCGGCAAAGTTGTGAGGGAGATGGAGTGCCGGGCGGCGAGGCCGGAAGGAGCGCGGCCACCCGCGGGGCCTGGTGGTCCGGGCGGTGGAGGTGGAGAAGGCGGCCCGGGTGGTAGGCCGTGCGAAGCGAAACCGGGGATCAACCGTTATTGGTGGGATTTACGGTTCGAGCCGAGCACCGAGATTAAACTGCGAACCAGCCCGCTGCATGCGCCGGACGTTACCGTAGGGCCGGAGGGCTGGCGGCCCGCCTCGAGCATTGGACGGATATCGCTGCTGGCGCCGCCGGGAACCTACACGGTGAGGCTGACCGTTGGCGAAGAAAAGTTCAGCCAGAAGCTGAATGTCCTGAAGGACCCACATTCCAGCGGGAGCGAGAGCGACATCCAAACGCAGACACAATTGCTGACGGCGCTGAGGGAAGAGATGAACACGATCGCGGATAGCGTCAATCAGATCGAGTCCGTGCGCGCCCAGATTGCTTCACTGGAAAAGGAGCTGGGAACGGGGGACGCAGGCAAGGCGATTCGAAAGGCGGCTGACGACCTGGCGGACAAACTCGTGAGCGTTGAGGGGAATGTGCTGCAACTCAAGGCGACCGGGAGAGGCCAGGATGACGTTCGATGGGCGCCGATGCTGCTGCAAAAGATCAGCTATTTGGCCGGCGAGGTGGGCTCGTCTGATTTTCCGCCAACCACGCAGCAAGTGGCGGTGCAGGAAGAGTTGAAACAGCAGGGTGAAAAATTCGGGCAGGAATTTCAGCAAGTCGTGACCAAGGATGTGGCGGCGTTCAGTGCCATGCTCCGGGAGCGGAACATTCCGAACATCATTGTCAAGACGCCTTGAGCCAGGCCGCGAAACCCGGATGCGTTTTTTTGCAGGTATTAGGGCCGAGCGATTGGGCAAAGGAGAAGGGCAAGACGATGCGAATTACCTGCGGGGGAATAATCCTGTATCTTTGCGTCGCCGTGACGATCGCAGGACAAAGCGTTAATGCGCAGGACCGCTCGCAGACGCGGTCGATGGTGGTTTCGCGAAACGGGATTGTCGCCGCGGAATCGCCACTGGCGGCGCAAGCAGGGGCGAGGATTCTGGAACGTGGGGGAAATGCGGTGGATGCGGCGATCGCGACCAACGCGATGATGGGCGTGGTCGCGCCGATGATGAATGGAGTTGGCGGGGATTTGTTCGCGATTGTGTACGACGCGAAGGCGAACAAGCTGTATGGCTTGAATGCGAGCGGATGGGCGCCGAAGGGACTGACGATCGAGTATTTGCAAAAGCAGGGGTTGCGGAGCATGCCGCAACAGGGAGTGAACGCCATCACGGTACCCGGGGCGGTGGACGGATGGCAGAAGATGGCGGATAAATTTGGAAGAAAAAAGCTGGCGGAGGACCTGGCGGCGGCGATTCGAACGGCGCAGGACGGATTTCCGGTCCCGGAATGGACGGCGGCGTATTGGGCGGCAGAAGCGGATTATCTGCGGACGGATGAAACGGCGGCGAAGACATATCTTCCGGGAGATCGCGCGCCGAAATTCGGAGAAGTGTTTCGCAATCCGGAGTTGGCATGGTCGCTCGAGCAGATCGCGCAGCATGGGAGAGATGCGTTTTACAAAGGGGAAATTGCGGCAAAAATCGTGGAGTCCATGAAGCGGCATGTCGGGGCGATGACCACGCAGGACTTGTCGGAGTATTCGAGCGAATTTGTCGAGCCAATTTCCATCACTTATCGCGATTGGACGGTTTATGAACTGCCACCCAACGTACAGGGGATCGCCGCGCTGGAAATGCTGAACATCATGGAGACCTTTCCGCTGGGGCAGAAGGATTGGAGCTTCGGCTCGGTGAACGCGCTGCACGCCATGATCGAGGCAAAGAAACTGGCGTACGCGGACCTGGTGAAATATGTGGGCGATCCGAGGAAACAGAAATTGCCTGTGGCGATGATGCTTTCGAAGGAGTGGGCGGCGCAAAGAGCGAAATTGATTGATTCGGACCATGCTAACTGCGAGCCTGCGGCAGGAGAGATGCCTCCGGGGAGCGACACAACTTATTTGAGCGTGGTAGATCGTGAAGGGAATATGGTGTCCCTGATTCAGAGCAATTACGCGGGATTTGGATCCGGGGTTGTCGCTCCCGGGACTGGATTTGCGCTGCAGAATCGCGGCGGGCTCTTCAGCCTCGATCCGACGTCGCCGAACGCGCTGGCGGGAAGAAAGCGGCCGTTGCACACGATCATTCCCGCGTTTGCGCAAAAGGGTGATGTGCGAGTGGCGTTCGGCATCATGGGGGGCTGGAACCAGTCACAAGCGCACGCACAATTCATAGCGAATCTGGCGGACTTCAAGATGAACATTCAGGCGGCACTGGAAGCGCCGCGGTTCAGCAAGCATACATTCAGCGGCTGCGACGTGATGATGGAGAACCGCTTCTCGCAGAAGACCCGGGACGAACTGTCGGCGAAAGGCCACAAGATCGATTTGAAAGGAACTTTTTCGAGCGTTGTGGGCGGCGGGCAGGCGGTGTTGAGAGACTTTGCTGCTGGCGTGAATTACGGTGCGTCGGACCCGCGCAAGGATGGCCAGGCGGTAGCCGAATTACCCTTTGAGTAATAAAGCGGAAGGCGCGGAGAGGTGCGCTGAGGCGCTGAGACCTTGCAAAAGAGTTCCCTTAGGGGCGCTAGAGGGGAACTATTGTATCCGTGGGCCCGTTGATATCCGAATGCTCCCCTTTATAGCTATTTGAAAACAAAAGACTTACTGGACGATTCATTGGCTCGGGAATTGCACCTGTACTTTCGGCCAGGGGTTGCGGCCCGCAGCGACGCACCCTGGATTGGGAGAGCCCAATGGGGTGCGTCCGATTCGCTCTCAACGTCGCGCGTTATCTTGGGGCCATAGCACTTCTTTTCGCGGCGGCTCCGCGGAGCCAAGCGCAAACGGTTAATGTCTCCGGACGCTACCAGTGCGCTCAGGCGAAGATGCGGGGAAAAGTGATCCCATGCAAAGCGGCGCCGCTGATTCTGAAGAACGACGGGCGTTTTGAATTGCGCGGCTGGGAAGGAAACTATCTGGTGAATGGGCAGTGGGTGGAACTCTCGGATTCATTGATCAAGACGCGCGCCAAAATCGAGCCGGGCCACAAGATTGTCCTGCGTTACTACGGGAAGCATGGACTCGTGGAAATGACCTATGAGCGGCGAGTGGCCGAGCTGGGGAAGACGGCTTTAAGCTAAACAGGCCATTTAACATACCTGCGCAGCCGCCCATCCGAATAGGAACCATCCCCAAATTACAAGCGATGACCGCGGCTTGTTGTCAGTGGTTTTCGGTTAATGAGGAATTAACCTCGAACGCATTCCGCGCATGACGGAGCAATCCAGCCAGGAAATCCTCCAGTAACGACAATCTCACTGAGCAACAGGAAGCCAACCCCGGCCACGCAGGACCCGGCCTGCGGCGACGCCGGTGGGTTTCCCGTTCTCATATTCGACTTGGCCGTTCACGATGGTGTAGTCGATGCCCTCGGAGAGCTGGTCGGGCTTCGTGAAAGTGGCATGGTCGATGATGGTCGCCGGATTAAAGATGGTTATGTCGGCAAAGTGGCCGGGTTTCAGCAGACCGCGACTGTCGAGATGTTCGCGCTGGGCGGGAAGAGAAGTGATCTTGCGAATCGCCGTTTCGAGAGACAAGAGATGTCCGTCGCGGACGTAGTGGCCGAGGAAACGCGGCATGGAGCCCATGGCGCGCGGATGCGTGTGCGGTTCGTACGTGGGGCCGTCGAGGGACATTTCGCCGGCGTCGAGGCCAATGCTGGTCCAAGGCTGGCTGAGGCCGGTGCGGAGGTCTTCTTCGCTGGCCATGAAATAAATCGCGCCGGTTTGCGCGTTGTCCGCGAGGACGAAATCCATGAGCGCGTCTTCCGGAGACTTCTTCCAGATTTTTGCGGCGTCATCGAGAGTTTTTCCGGCGAACTGCTTGAGCTCGGTTTTTTCAGCGGAGGCAATGACAACGCCGGAAGCGCCGCCGCAATCATAGTAAAGGTTTTCCCAGTCGGGGTGATCGCCGGCGAGATCTTTCTTGATGCGCGAGCGAATGTCGGCGGCGATGTCGAGACCGGAGTCGCGCGCGTTATGAATGGCTGCAACGACGTTTTTCATGGTGCCCCAGCGCGGCTTGCCGCTGACCTTGAGGTGAAAAATTTCAACCGGCAGATTTGCTTCGCGGCCGATTCGAATGGCTTCGGCTAGAGCGGGCATTTCGGAGGCCCCTTCGCTGCGCATGTGGGTGGCATAGAGACCGCCGTATTTTGCGGCGACCTTGGCGAGCTCGATGAGTTCGTCTGTTTTGGCGTAAATGTTCGGCGGATAAATGAGAGCGCTGGAAACACCGAAAGCGCCGTCTTTCATCGCTTGTTCGACGAGCGATTTCATTTGCTGGAGTTCGGCGGTGGTCGGGGCGCGATCGTCATCCCCCATCACTGCCTCGCGGATTTGCGCGGAACCGACGTAAGTGCCGATGTTGAGCGGGGTGCCCTGTTTTTCCAGGCGGTCGAAATAGCCTGCGAGAGAGGTCCAATCAACGGTGAGATGGTAGCGGTCGAGAAAAGGCTTCATGGGCACCAGGGTTTTTTCGTTTTGAGGGGCGATGGAGCCGCCTTCGCCGGTGATTTCCGTGGTGATCCCCTGAGAGAGTTTGCTGAGGGAGCGATTGTCGAGGAGGAGAGAGAGTTCGGACTGGCCGAGCATGTCAATGAAGCCAGGAGAAACGATCCGGCCTTTGGCGTCGATTTCGCGTTTGGCGTGGGCTTCGCGCAAATCACCGATCGCAACGATGCGATCCTCGCTAACGGCGACGTCAGCCGCATACCAGGGATTCCCTGAGCCATCGATGATGTGACCATTGCGAATGATGAGATCGTATTCGCCTGCACTTGTAACGCCATCCAGGTTGGCGTCGTAGGCGGCTGCGGCAATTTCTCCGAGAGCCTGACCAGCCACCTGCTGCGCGGCTTCCGGATCGGGCGCGAGCGAAACGTGATTGACGTAGGCGGCGAAGGCAAGCTTTTCTCCGTTCTTGGTGATGACGTAGCCGGTGAGGCCTTTCCCGTTGAGCATCATCTTGCCGTTGAGCTTGTCTTCGGAGCCGAAGGTGCCAGTTTTGGCATAGACGTGACCAGCGCCTGGGGAATTTGTTTGAATTTTCGCGAGTGTGCCGTCTTTGCCGAGGACGGGAAGCGCTTTGAAAAAGACTTGATAGTCGGGGCGTGTTGCCCAATACGCGAGGTAGTGGACCATGAAGTCGGGGGTGAAGAGATCGGCCCAATCGCCACCAGCGCCATCGCCCTGAGCGGCGCCAGAGAGTTCAAGTTTCGCGGAGTGCAGAAAATCACGCTCGATCTTGAAGCCGGTATCGAGGGGGTTCTTTGTGTCTTTTGCGGCGAGCGCTCCTAGGAGGTACGGTCCCATGCCGGCGTGGAGATTCTGGCTGACCTTTAGTGTGACTTTGATCTCCTCCGAGAGAGGGGGAGAGACGTGCTCGGCCACCTGATTCTCCGTTGAATAGAAACGAGTGTAGGGAGAAAAGTCTGTGGGGTTTAGTGTGGATGAGGCTTTGATTCGGATTCCTGCGGCGATCAGCGCTTCGCGGAGCGTGGTTTCGGCGAATTTTGTCGGTGCGGGCACAGCAAAAGTGGTGGGCTGCGGGCTGATGCCAACCGGAAGGCTACCGGAAAGAGTGACCACGACAGAGCCATCGGGATTTGTTGCGACGTCGGGCGAATTGAAGATTGAAGGATGGCTTCGTTCCGGCGGGAGAGGTCGTCAGGTGATTGACGAAGCGGAGGTAGGAAGTTTGAGGCGAGGATTGGATGGTGACAGGATCGCACTCCTTTACGCCGGGCGTCTCGATGAGATCGATGACATTGTCGTTGATCGTGATGGAGGACATGACGATGTTGGTGCCGCCTTCGCGGGGTCCATCGGGGAAGAGGCTCGTGTCGACCAGCACGCGGCCTTCGAGCTTGCGAATACGCTTGGCAGCAACGTCTTTGGCAAGCTGCTTGATGACAACGAGGGGATCGCCGGGAACGGCGGGACCTTGGTAGGAGTGATCTTCATCAACAAAGGCGAGAGTATCGTTTGGCTGGATGCGATTCGAAAGATTGGGATCGCCACGGGCGACCAGAATGAGGTCCCCTTTGAGCTTGCCTTTCGAATCAATGGGACCCGTGCGGTAGATGCGGGTGTGGAAGCGATAATCCGCGCCGAGTTTTGCGAGGAGAGCGCCTTCGGTGAGGATCTTGGTAGTCGAGGCCGGCACGAACATTTTGCCGGCGTTGAGTGCGTAGATGACCTTGCCGGTGTCGAGCGAGAAGAACTCGATGCCGAAATTCGCGTGAGCGAATTCGGGGCGGCCGATCACTTTTTGAATGCGTCGAGACAGAGAAGCTTCGGACTGTGCGCGGGCCGGAGCGACGTGGAGCGAGGCGAGAAGCAGTGAGAAAAAAACGACAAGGAAAGGCCAAACGCGCGAGTTCATTTTCAAGGAAGAATCCTCCACGAGATTAGCGGACTGAGACACTAGTGAACCAAAGATGTCGCGTTGCTGGAATCGAGCTTTTCGAAGGGCACATTCAGAATCGGGTATTCCTTCCAATCCTTGTAATCGAAGTGCCACCATTCGGCTTCATAGACACTGAAGCCTTCAGACTCCATAGCACGGCGAAGGAGGTCGCGATGCCATCGCTGAAGCGAAGTGCCGCCGGGATAATCGGGAAACGAGCGCGGCGACATTTCATCATAGGTGCCCGGCATTTCGATGGGTCTTCCGGTCGGCAGATCATAGAGCGTGAGATCGACGGCACAGCCACGGTTGTGGCGCGAACCCTGCGCGGGATCGGCGACAAAGATTTTGCCTTCGGGAGGGGTGGCGTCCCAGAAGATTTTCGTGACGTACCAGGGACGGTAGGCATCGTGGATCAGCAGGCCGTAGCCGAGTGCGCTGAGTTTCCGCTGAACGCGCAGCAGAGCTTCGGCCGCAGGGCGCTGAAGAAAAGCGCGAGCTTGGGAGTAGACGGGCGTTCCGAGAAAATCGTTCGACGTAGCGTAACGAATGTCGAGATGAATCGTGGGATCGAGAGAAGCGAGTTCGACTAGATCGGGCTTCCGGAGCGAGCCACTTTCGACGGGAGGAGTCGCTTTCAAGGCCTCCGCTCGCAATTCGTCCACAGGACGCAGCGGCTTTGTGCGCGCGACGTGGTGCTCATCGACACCGTAGCTTCTCCGTGACCATGCGACATCGTCGGTGATGAGCGTTAGGACCCCGTCCGCTGCACGATGAAATTTCGCGGCGAGAGGCGCTCCATTCGCTGACATTGCTTGTTCATTTTTCTCAATGGGCGCGTCAAAGAACTGCCATTCGCCACCGCGGCTGCTGGAAATCCAGAGCCGTCCCTGGGATTCTCTAACCGAATAGATGAAATTGTCCGACCCGTACTCCCCGATCCACTCTTTCCATTGTGGCGGCGCGTCAGCGGGTTTTTCGCTGGGAGAAAGAGAAGAAGGCGACTGAGCGAGAGCGGCGGAAGCGATGAGAAAGAGGGCTGTGCTGAAAAAAACGCGCCGCCTGGCTCGAAGCATCGTTTCCAGCGGCACGAGAGGTCTCCTGTTCGTCCGTGAAGAGCGGCGCTGCTATTTTTCTCCGGAAGCGGCCTTTTTTTCAAGGCCGGGCGCGATTACAGGCTGGAGGAATGGCATCATGGCGCGAAGTTTCGGACCGAGTTGCTCGATAGGCAGTTGTTGCTCGCGCTGGCGAGTGGCGAGGAAATTCGGGCAGCCTTTCTCGTTTTCTTCGATCCATTTCTTCGCGAAGCTGCCGTTGCGGATTTCCGCGAGGATTTTGCGCATTTCTTCGCGTGTTTGCCTGGTGATGATGCGCGGACCGGCAGAATAGTCGCCCTGTTCGGCGGTATCACTGACGGAATAGCGCATGTAGCTGAGGCCACCGCGGTAGATCAAGTCGACGATGAGCTTGAGTTCGTGCAGGCATTCGAAATAAGCGACCTCGGGTTGGTAGCCTGCTTCTGTCAGCGTTTCGAAACCTGCTTTGATCAATTCACTGACGCCGCCGCAGAGTACGGCCTGTTCGCCAAAAAGGTCGGTTTCAGTCTCTTCGGTAAAAGTGGTTTCAAGAACGCCGGCGCGCGTGCAGCCGAGTCCTTTGGCGTAAGAAAGAGCGAGCGCTTTTGCGGTACCGCTTGCATCCCGTTCGACGGCGAGAAGCGCCGGGGTTCCGCCGCCTTCCGTGAACACCTCGCGAACACGATGGCCGGGTGCCTTTGGAGCAATCATGGAGACGTCGACGGTGGCAGGCGGCTTGATCGTACCGAAGCGGATGTTGAAGCCGTGCGCGAACATAAGAGTCTTGCCCGGCTTGAGATTTGGCTCGATCATATCGCGATACAGCTTGGGCTGTTTGGTGTCGGGGGCGAGGATCATGACGACGTCGGCCCAGGCCGCGGCTTCCGCAGGCGTGTTGACGGTCAACCCTTCCTTTTGGGCTTTGGCGCGCGAAGCGCTGGCTTCATGGAGACCGACGCGGACGGCATGGCCCTGAGACCCATAGCCGATGATGGCGACTTTTTTTGCCTGGATCAGGGAAAGATCCGCGGAATTGTCGTAATAGAGATTTGCCATTCTTTTCCTCTCGCCGGCCCGGATGCGGCCGAACACTTGATTTAGTGGCGCGGGATTTGTTGGGACGCCCGCGTTTCGCGTCCGAATATATCTATCTTTCGCTCCGACAGAAAAGCGTTTACTTTACGCCCGAGCCGGTAGATTCGAGTTCGGAAGCTGTAGATTCCGGAACCGGCGGACGCAGCAAATCGCCGCCGCGGGTCATGGAAATTCGGCCGGTGCGAGCCATTTCGAGAACACCAAAGGGTCGAAGCACTTCGAGCAGGCCATCGATCTTGTCGACGGCGCCGGAAACCTCAATGATGAGCGATTCCGGAGCGACATCCACAACACGCGCGCGGAAAACCTTGATCAATTCCATGAGGTGCGGGCGATTTTGCTGATCGGCGGAGACTTTGATCAAGGCAAGGTCGCGCTCGAGCAGCGCGCGTCCGGAAATGTTTTCGGCGAGGAGGACATCAACGAGCTTTTCGAGGCTGGCCTCGAGACGATGCGCACCTCTTTCATCCGTGTGTGCCACGATGGTCATGCGGGCGATTTCCTCGTTTTCGGTCGGACCGACCGTCAGCGAGTCGATATTGATGGCCAGACGCCGCGCCAGGGAAGAGACGCGATTCAAGACGCCGGGTTTGTTTTCCACATAAGCGACGAGTGTTTGCATGGCCTGTTTTTGATTCTCCTACGGTTCCGACGCGGTTTCGACGAGCGGATTGTTCGGGCGGCGAATCATGTCATGCAGGGAAGCTCCTGCCGCAACCATCGGGTAGACGGAATCTTCCTGTTCGACACGGAAGTCGATCAGAACCGTTTCGGCGGATTCGCGCGCCGCGCGGATCGTGGGGATGACTTCGGCGCGCGCAGTGATGCGCTCCCCGCGGATGCCAAAGGCATTGGCCAGCGCTGCAAAATCAGGCGCCACGAGCGGAGTAGCGACATAGCGCTTGTCGTAAAAGAACTCCTGCCACTGGCGAACCATGCCGAGATATCCGTTGTTGATGATGGCGATTTTGATGTTGATCTTTTCCTGGACGATGGTAGCGAGCTCGCTCATGGTCATCTGAAAGCCGCCGTCGCCCACGACGGCCCAGACTTCGGAATCGGGCTTGGCAAATTTTGCCCCGATGGCGGCGGGGAGCGCGAAACCCATGGTGCCGAGGCCGCCGGAAGTGATCAGAGTGCGCGGAAGGTTGTGGTGATAATACTGCGCTTCCCACATTTGGTGCTGGCCGACGTCGGTGACGACGATGGCTTCACCACGAGTTTCCTTCCAGAGGTCGTTGATGACATGCGCGGCGTAAAGATGGCCGCTGTCGGGGAGGGTTTGAATGTCACGCACCGCGGAATCGCCCTTGAGTTCGGCGATATGGCGGATCCAAATGCTGTGATCGCGCGTCTGGATGTGGGGCATGAGTTTTTCGAGGACCTCGCGCGCGTCGCCGACGAGCGCGGCGTCAACCTTCACGTTTTTGTTGATTTCAGCGCGGTCGATCTCAATATGAATTTTGCGGGCGCCCTTGGCGTAAGTGCGCAGGTCGCCGGTGACGCGATCGTCGAAGCGCATGCCGACGGCGATGAGTAGGTCGGCTTCCTGAATGGCGTTGTTTACCCAGGCTTCGCCGTGCATGCCCATCATGCCCAGATTTAACGGATCATTCGCAGGGAAACAACCGATGCCGAGAAGTGTCATGGCAACGGGATAATTGCCGGTGTGCACAAACTGCTCGAAGGCGCGCATTGCTCCGGAAACCATGATCCCATGGCCCGCGAGGATGAGCGGGCGCTTAGCGGTATTTAGGAGTTCCACCGCGCGATCAAATTCGGCTTGATCGTGATTGGGACGCTGGCGCTTTGGCGGAAGCTTTGGCGCGGAGGCTTCCCAGTTGAACTCAGCGGAAGCCTGTTGCGCGTCCTTGGTGATATCGACAAGGACCGGGCCGGGACGACCACCATTCGCAATCAGGAATGCTTCACGGACCGTCCGCGCGATGTCTTCGGCATGGGTGACCACCACGTTGTGTTTCGTGATTGGCATGGTGATGCCCGTGATATCGATTTCCTGAAACGCGTCGGAGCCGAGGACTTTACTGCTGACCTGGCCGGTGATGCACACGACCGGGGAAGAGTCCAACATGGCGGTGGCGATGCCGGTAACCATGTTTGTTGCGCCTGGACCGGAAGTGGCCATGGCCACACCGATTCCACCGCTGGCGCGTGCATAACCATCAGCCATATGAGTGGCGCCTTGCTCGTGACGCACGAGCACATGATGCAGCTTCGACTTGCCGAGTGCATCGTAGACCGGAAGAATCGCGCCGCCGGGGTAGCCGAAGATCTCGCGCACACCAAGACGCGTGAGCGATTCGCACAAGATTTCCGCACCGGGCAGCTTCATAGAGTCCTCGCGTTCAAAACAGCTTGGGACGGCGTTGAAAAAGAAGCAGGCACAGACGTGACCGCTCCGAGAGACGAAGAAGAAACCAGCAAGGCATACTTGGCCATGACCCCGGTGGAATAGCGGGGCGCGGGTGGCGTCCAAGCAGCGAGCCGCCTCTCGATTTCCGCTACGCTGAGATCCACGCTTAATTGCCGTCCTGGGATGTCGAAGACAATGATGTCCCCCTCCGCGACGGCCGCGATGGGACCGCCATTGGCAGCTTCCGGTGCGACGTGTCCAGCCATGAGTCCGTGGGTGGCGCCGGAGAAGCGGCCGTCGGTGAGGAGAGCAACCGAATCGCCGAGCCCAGTGCCCACCAGCGCGGCAGTGACGGCCAACATTTCACGCATCCCGGGCCCGCCTTTCGGACCTTCATAGCGAATGACGACCACATCCCCAGCCTTGATGCCGCCTTTTTCGACGGCAGCGAAGGCCTCTTCTTCGTTGTCGAAGACGCGAGCCGGTCCGCGGAACTTTTGCAGATTGTGGCCGGCGACTTTTACCACGCAGCCTTCCGGAGCGAGATTTCCTTTCAGGATGACAAGGCCGCCGGTCGGCTTGAGGGGAGAGTCGAGTTTGCGGACAACTTCCTGCGCCGGCGTTTCTTTGGCACCGGCGGCTTCCTGGGCGAGAGTGCGTCCGGTGACGGTGATGGAGTCGCCGCGAAGCAATCCAGCTTCAAGGAGACGCTTTGCCACGAGCGCGGTGCCGCCTGCTGCGTAGAGGTCGGTTGCAACAAATCGTCCTCCCGGTTTGAGATCTGCAAGAATCGGGAGCAGGTGCAATACCGCATTGGTGGAACCGCCTGTGGCGGCAACCCCAGCAATGGCATTCTCAATCGCCGCCTTGGTAATGATTTTCGAGGGCGTGACGTCGCGGCGAAGAAGATCGAGGACCAGTTCGCCGGCGCGGCGGCCCGCGTGCGCTTTGGCAGCATTGGTGGCGGGAACGCTCGAAAGTCCCATCGGGGCGATTGCCAGGAATTCGCACACGAGAGCCATGGTGTTTGCGGTGAATTGCCCGCCGCAAGCGCCAGCCCCGGGACACGCGGCAGTCTCCAGGGACTTAAGTTGCAAGTCGCTGATGCCGCCGCGAGCATGGGCGCCGATAGCCTCGTAAACATCCTGAATGGTCACAGCGTGGCCCTCGAACTGGCCCGGAGCGATTGAGCCGCCATACAGAATAAGCCCAGGAATATTCAGGCGAGCCAGCGCCATCACGCCGCCGGGAATGGTCTTGT
>WNGE01013462.1_pt1 | contig 13249 bp, 10 predicted proteins | sample 5400651 | NCBI WGS metagenome assembly WNGE01 (sample SAMN13153370, study PRJNA577476) | soil metagenome | isolation source: 60 cm soil or saprolite under grassland replicate 2 | place: USA:California | collected 2016-06-15 | reverse complement strand
CCAGCTCCGGGTCGAGCGCGCTGTTGAACGGCTCGTACGCCCTCATCCCGGCACTCCTCGTCCGCGCCTGCAAGATCAAGAGAATTATTATCCCGAACGGGCGGGCGCGTGCTCCCGCGCCCCAGCCTGCTCCGGCGAGGCGAAGGGCGCGCCCCGCCTCCTCCTGACCGGGTCGGCCCGCTGTGCCATCGACCCGTTGGTGGGTATTAGTCCCATGGCGAGGGAGGGCTGGGATGGCTTTGATGTTCCTCAACGGAGACGGGATGCGCGGGGGGCGAGCGCACTACACGATCGAGGGCGTGCCGCTGGTGGGGGAGCGGCGCACCGCGGCAAAGTACCGGTTCTTCTCGGTCCGCGACGAGTTCCCGGCCCTCTACCCATCCGCCGACGGCGGCCAGCCCATCCTCGGCGAGCTGTACGACGTGCCCATGGGACCGCTGAACGCCCTGCTAGCCACCGAACCCGCCGAGCTCGAGCTGTCCATCGTCGAGCTCCAGGACGGCGAGCTGTCGTTCGCCATGGTGCTGCGGGAGGCCGAGAACGCCCTCGGCATCCACAAGGACATCACCAGCCACGGCGGCTGGCGCGCCTACCGCGCCAGCCTGGGCTCCTAGGGCGGCGCCCGTTACTTGGCCGGCGCTTTAGCCATAGTCGTTTAGGAGCTAGGGCTCGGCTCCGGCGGCGCGCTCGCCGCGTATCCACACCCCGGCCACGTCCGCCGGGGTGGCCAGGGCGAACATCCTGGCCAGCGCGTCGGAGGTGTCGCGGGCGTGACGCAGGTTGACCGCCAGCGTGCTCCCGTCGGCCGGGCGCAGCCAGACCGCGTCGAAGTCCTTGCCGACCGCGAGGTCGCCGACCCGGTCCTCCAGCCCGAGCGCCCGGGCGCCCGCCCGGGTCGCCAGGTACAGCAGGTGGGCCGGCGTCAGGCTCAGCCCGGCCGGGCCGAGCAACTGCTGGACAAAGTAGGCCTGCAGCGCCTCCTTGGGCAGGAAAAGCCCGGTGCCCGCGCCCACGTCGGAGCCGAGCGCGACACCGATCCCGTACTCCACGTGCCGGCGCAGCGGGAAAAGACCGCTGCCCAGGGCGCTGTTGCTGGTCGGGCAGTGCGCGACCGAAGCGCCGTGCTCGGCCAGCAGGGCGAGCTCGGCGTCGCCGGGGTGGACGTTGTGCGCGAACACGCTGCGGGAGGTGACCAGGCCGTGCCGGCCGTAGGTGTCCAGGTAGTGCCGCGCCCCGGGGAACAGCCCGGCCACGGTCGCGACCTCGGCCAGGTTCTCGTTGATGTGCGAGGTGAACCAGACGCCCTTGCCGAGCAGCTGCGCGCAGGCGTCGAGCATCTCGTCCGAGGTTGACAGCGAGAACCGCGGCGTGACCGCGTAGCGCAGCCGGCCGCGGTCGTGCCAGCGCAGGATCAGGTCGGCGCTGTCCGCCAGCGCGGTCTCCGGTGAGTGCAGCAGGTCCGGGGGCAGTTTCCGGTCGGACAGCACCAGGCCGGAGGTGATGTTCAGGCCCCGCCGCCCGGCCGCGGTGAACAGCTCGTCCATGGCCGGGGCGAAGTGCGAGCCGAACACCAGCGCGCTGGTCGTACCCGATGCCACCAGGCCGTCGATGAACTCCCCGGCCACCGCGCGGGCGTAGGCCCGGTCGGCCAGCTTGCACTCCTCGGGCAGCGCGTACCGCTCGAGCCAGTCGAGCAGCGGCAGGCCCAGGCCGCCGATCGCCCGGATCTGCGGGAAGTGGACGTGGGTGTCGACGAATCCGGGCAGCAGCAGCCCGCCGTCCAGGCGAGTGACCTCCTCGCCGGGGTGGGCGGCGCGCAGCTCCTCCAGCGAGCCCCGGGCGCGGATCACGCCGTCCCGGACCAGCAGCGCGCCGTCCTCGGCCAGCGCGCCCTCATCAGCCAGCCCGGCCGGGTCCCCGGTGAACGGGTCGCCGGGCGTGTCGACGACGGTCGCGGCGTAGATCGTCACCGGGTCACCGTCACGGCGGCGCGGTCTCCGACGGCGGACAGCAGCGCGGCGGCGACCGCGACCGCGATCACGGCCGGGTCCTTGCCGGTGATCCCGGGCTGCCCGATCGGGCAGGTGATCCGGCCGATCGCCTCGGGGCCGTGCCCGGCGCCGGCCAGCTGGGCCGCAAAGCGCGTCCACTTGGCGGCCGAGCCGATCAGCCCGATGCTGCCCAGCGGCTGCGGCAGCCGCAGGGCCGCGTCGCACAGCGCGTAGTCCTCGGCGTGGTCGTGCGTCATGATCACCACGTGCGCGCCGCGCGGCAGCTGCTCGAGCACCTGCTCGCCGAGCAGCGTGTGGTGGATGCTGACGTCGGCGGTGCCGTCGATCACGTCCGCCAGCCGGACCCGGTCCAGCTGCTCGGGGCGCGAGTCAACCAGCAGCAGCCGGACCGGCAGCCGGGACAGGATGCGGGCCAGCTCGTAGCCGACGTGCCCGAGGCCGAACAGCGCGACGACCGGCCGCACCGGGAGCGGCTCGAGCAGCAGCCGGACCACCCCACCGCAGCACTGACGGCCATGCTCGTTCCTGGCGTGCGGGTTGAGCCTGGCCTCGTGCACCTGCGGCTCGGCGGCCCCGGACCCGATCATCTCCCTGGCCCGGGCGACCGCGGTCGCCTCCAGGTTGCCGCCGCCGACGCTGCCCCAGGTGCGCTCGCGGCCGACCACCATCTTCGCCCCCGCCTCGCGCGGCGCGTGCCCGCGCACCTCGGCCACGGTCACCAGCACGCCGGGCTGACCCTCGTCCCGCAATTGCTGGGCGGCCTTGAGCCAGTCCATCGTCACACCCCCGCGTGAGCCGGGACCGGCTGCTCGGCCTGCGCGGCATCGCGGGCAGAAAGAAGAGCCCAGAAGACGGCTTCCGGGGTGGAGGGGCAGCCGAGGTCGACGCTCCAGCCCGCGGGCCCGAACTCGGCCACCGCCTGCCGCAGCGCCTCGCGCATACTGAACGCCTCCATCAGCGGCGGCTCGCCGACCGCCTTGGAACCGTAGACCACGCCGGATTCGGTGGCCCGCTCGAACAGGTGCACGTTGAACACCGGCGGCATCTCGGAGAAGCTCGGAATCTTGTAGGTCGACGCGGCCTGAGTATTGAGCCGCCCGCGGTGCGATCCGTCCGTCTCGTCCCAGAGCAGCTCCTCCAGCGTCAGCCAGCCGACGCCCTGCACGAAGCCGCCCTCGATCTGGCCGACGTCGATCAGCGGGGACAGGCTGTCGCCCACGTCGTGCACGATGTCCGCGCGCCGCAGCCGGTACGCGCCGGTGAACCCGTCCACCTCGACTTCGGCCACGGCGGCGCCGTAGGCGAAGTACTTGAACGGCTCGCCCTGCATCCGCTCGGCGTCCCAGTGCAGTCCTTCGGTGCGGTAGAAGCCGGCCGCCCACAGCTGGACCCGCTGGAAGTAGGCGTTGTGTACCAGGTCGGCCCAGGCGATCCGCTTGTCATGGAAGCCGATGCCGGTGACCACGCCGTCGGCGAACCGCACGTCGTCCGGGTGCACGCCGAGCTGGCCCGCGGCCACGGTAGCCAGCCGCGCCCGGATCTGGTCGCAGGCGCTCTTGACCGCGCCGCCGTTGATGTCCGCGCCGGAGCTGGCCGCGGTGGCCGAGGTGTTCGGCACCTTGTCGGTGCGCGTCGGCGCGAGCCGGACCGTCCTCATCGGCACGCCGAGCGCGGTCGCCGCGACCTGGATCATCTTGGTGTGCAGGCCCTGGCCCATCTCGGTGCCGCCGTGGTTGATCAGCACCGAGCCGTCCTTGTACACGTGCACCAGCGCGCCGGCCTGGTTGAACGCGGTCAGGTTGAACGAGATGCCGAACTTGACCGGGGTGATCGCCAGCCCGCGCTTGGCCTCCGGGTGGGCGGCGTTGAACGCGGCCACCTCGGCCCGGCGGCGGGCGAAGTCGCTGCACTCGATCGCCTGCGACCAGACCGCCTCGAGCCGTTCGGCGTGCCGCACCGGCTGGCCGTACGGGGTGGCCTGGCCGGGCGCGTAGAAGTTCCGGTGCCGGAGCTCGTGCGGCTCGATCCCGAGCGCGGGCGCGCAGCGGCCCAGGATGTCCTCGATGACGATCATGCCCTGCGGCCCGCCGAAGCCGCGGAACGCGGTGTTCGACGGCCGGTTGGTCCTGGCGATCCGGCCGGTGACCTCGATGTCGGGGATCCAGTACGCGTTGTCGATGTGGCACAGCGCCCGGGCCAGCACGGGCTCGGACAGGTCCAGGCTCCAGCCGCCGTTTGACGTCAGCGTGGCGCGCAGCGCGCAGAGCCCATGGTCTGAGTCGAAGCCGGCCTCCCAGGTGGCGAAGAACGGGTGCCGCTTGCCGGTCATGGTGATGTCCTGGGTGCGGTTCAGCCGCAGGCTCACCGGGTGCCCGGTGAGGGTGGCGCCCAGCGCGGCCACCGCGGCCAGCCCGTGCGGCTGGAACTCCTTGCCGCCGAAGCCGCCGCCCATCCGCAGGCACTGCACGGTGACCTCGTGCGCGGGCAGGCCGAGCACGTGCGCCACGATGTCCTGGGTCTCGGACGGGTGCTGCGTGCTGGACTGCACGAAGATCTGCCCGTTCTCGTCGACCAGCGCCAGCGCGGCCTGGGTCTCCAGGTAGAAGTGCTCCTGGCCGCCGATCTCGAGCTCGCCGCTGAACCGGTACGCGGCCCGCTCGAGCCCGGCGGCCGCGTCGCCGCGGCTGACCGTGCGCTGGTGGCCCTGGTAGCTTCCGGCCTCGATGGCGTCGTGCACGCTGACCAGCGCGGGCAGCGGCTCGTAGTCGACCTCGACCCTGGTCGCGCCCTGCCGGGCCGCCTCCAGCGTCTCGCCGAGCACCCAGCAGACCGCGTGCCCGTAGAACATGACCTCGGTGGGGAACAGCGGCTCGTCGTGCTTCTCGCCGGCGTCGTTGAGCCCGGGCACGTCCTCACCGGTCAGCACCCGGACCACGCCGGGCTCGTCGTAGGCGGCCGCGGTGCGCAGGCCGGCGACCCGGGCGTGCGCGTGCGGGGCCTGGACCGGCCAGGCGTGCAGCGTGCCGAGCGTGCGCCCGACCAGGTCCTGGGTGTACAGCGCCTCCCCGGTGACGTGCAGGTCCGCGCTCTCGTGCGAGACCGCCAGGCCCACCACGGGCCGGTCGGGGCGGTCGGCCAGCGATCCGTATCCCTTACTCATGGCTGGCCCCTTCCGTCGGCCCTGCTTGTTGAGTCTGGGCAAAGAACTTCAGCAGCGAGTTGCGCAGCATCGCGATCCGGTAGGCCTGGCTGGCGCGATGGTCGCTCATCGGCGTGCCGGCCCCGGCCATCTCCTCCGCGGCCGCCGCGACCACCTCGCGCGTCCACGGCCTGCCCGCCAGCGCCTGCTCGGCGGCCAGCGCCCGGATCGGCGTGGCGGCCACCCCGCCCAGCCCGATAAAGATGGATTCGACCGAACGGTCCTGGCCTAGCCTCAGCGCATAGGCGACGGCCACGCCGGAGATGTCGTCGAACCGGCGCTTGGCGATCTTGTGGAACGCGGTGACCGGGGCGACCGGCAGCGGGATGCGGATCGTCTTGATCAGCTCGTCCAGGCGCTTGACGCTCTGCCGGTAGCCGGTGAAGTACTCGGCCAGCCGGACCTCCCGCTCGCCCCGGCTGGAGGCCAGCACCAGGGCGGCGTCCAGCGCGAGCAGCGCGGGCGGGGTGTCGCCGATCGGCGAGGCCGTGCCGAGGTTGCCGCCGAGCGTGGCTCCGTTGCGGATCAGCCGCGACGCGAACTGCGGCCACAACTGGTCCAGCAGCGGCACGCGGGCGCCCAGCCGGGCCTCGATCTCGGACAGGCTCAGCGCGGCGCCGATATCGATGCTGTCCCGGCCCACGGTGAGCTCACGCAGCTCGGCGATCCGTTCGATGCCGACGCTCAGCGCGGCCCTGGTGTGCCTGATGTTCAGCTCGACGCCCCAGTCGGTGGACCCCGCCACCAGCTGGGCGTCCGGCTCGGCGGCCAGCAGTTCCACTGCCTCGGCCAGGCCGGCCGGGCGGACGTAGCGGCCCTGGGTGTTCGAGCTCGTGGTGGCGGCCGGGGCCGGCGCGGGTGCGGCCAGCCGGGCCAGGAACGGATCGTCCGCCGTGGGCTGGCCCAGGGCGTAGGCCGCGTCCCTGATCGGCCGGTAGCCGGTGCAGCGGCACAGGTTGCCGCTGAGGGCGTGCAGGTCGAAGCCGTTCGGCCCGTGCTCGCCGGCGTCGTCGTCCCCGGCCGGGCGCTCGCCGTTGGCGGTGGCGCGGCTACCCGACCCGTTCGGACCATGACCAGGCGCGCCGGTGACCGCCGGCTGCCGGCCCGGCCGGTAGTACTCGGCCGCCATCGAGCAGATGAAGCCGGGCGTGCAGTAGCCGCACTGCGAGCCGCCCCGGTCGGCCATCTCGCGCTGGACCGGGTGCAGGCGTCCCGGCTGGCCCAGGCCCTCCGCCGTCACGACCTCCTGCTGGTCGAACGCCGCGGCCGGCACCAGGCACGCGTTGATCGCGACCCAGCGGGTCCGGTCCGGCCCGTCGTCGCGGGCCACCAGCACCGCGCACGCGCCGCACTCGCCCTCGGCGCAGCCTTCCTTACAGCCGGTCAGCCCGCTGCCGCGCAGCCACTCCAGCAGCGTGACGTGACCGCCGACCTCGCCGAGCTCGCGAGGCCGGCCGTTGACCACCACCCGGGGCCCAGCCGTCCGGGGCCCAGCCGTCCGGGACTCTGCTAGTCGGCGCTCCACCGCACACGCTCCTGCCTCCGCCGCCGTCACCCTGCCGCTACCCAGGAGCGGTCCGGCAGAACGCGTCGGCGCGTTCCCTTGCTTACCTTCTGACCATAGCTCGTCGCGATCCAAATATCCATACAAGAATGAAAAGTTTTTTCCGTATCATGGATACCTGTCGCTGACGCTGGCGTGACCGGTTAGTCAGCTAGCGAGCCAGCACCCCGGCGTGCCCGCCGCGCCTCCAGCCGCCGGTCCTTCCGGTCCTTCCGGTCCTTCCGGTCCCGCCGGTCCCGCCGGTCCTTCCGGTCCCGCCGGGCTCGCGGCGAGTCACACTGGCCCCGTTTACCTCGTAAGTACGCTTATTCGCATACCAGTACGATTAACGCCATTTCTTTGGGGAAGATTCAGGCTTTGGGGAGATCTCGGGGGACTATGGTGCACCCAATCTTCCCCAAAGCTCCGATCCTCCCCATTCTTTTTCCAACCGGATGCAACATTTCCACCACGGGCACCAGGAGGCTCGCCGGCTATCAGTGCCTGGCGATGTCGCGTCGACGCGGGGTCAGAATCCCGGCACGGCCTGCCAGGCGCGACCGGGGTCCGGCGCATCGTCGCGAGTCACCGTGCCCTCGATCAGCCCGTACGGCCGGTCCGCCGCGTAGTACACCTCGTTGTCGTTGGGCAGGCCGAACGGGCTCAGGTCGACCAGGAAGTGGTGCTTGTTCGGCATCGACATGCGGATCTCGGCCACCTCGGGGTGCGCCTCGAGCACCTGCTCGCCCATGTAGTACAGGGTCTGCTGCAGCGCCAGGCTGTGCTTGACCGCGAACGACTCGATCAGGATCCGGCGCACGTCCGCGTAGCTCTTGGCCCAGTCGACGTCGGTGCCGGCGTAGCGCCAGCGCGCGGTGACCGCCGTGGCCAGGATGCGGTCATTGGTCTCGGTCAGCGAGGTGTACCGGTCACGCGGGAACCCCCAGAACTCCGACCCGGTCGACTTCAGCACGACTAGATCGGTCAGACCGGACACCACCCAGGCCGAAGGGCCGTCGATGGTGACGACGGTGGTCCTGGTGCCGCCGCCGGCCCGGGAGAACGCGTGCCCGTGGTCGGCGCCGTCCACGCCGATCCGGTCCCAGCCGTACTCCTCGATGGTGATCTTCGCGCCGGTCACCCACTCGAAGTCGTCCACGAAGTGCCTGCCCAGCCGGAGCCCGAACTCCTCGATCTCGCCCACCCCGTACTGCTGGGCGAAGGCGTAGACGGTGTTCTTCTGCGTGTCGGTGGCGACGACCTTGGCGTTGTCGCCGAGCAGGTGGGCGTCGGCGAAGGCAGCGCGGAGGACACGTTCAGGTCCTTGATCTGGTGCCGGTCACCGTCGCGGGTGATGTGCACCAGGCGGACCTCCGCCTTGCCGTACTGGTTGTCACCGAAGGTGATGGCCATGATTAGCTCCTGAAATGGAAATGACTTACCGTAATGTGGATAACTAGAGCCGGAACAGTGCCCTGACCTCCGGCGGCAGGCCGTCCAGGAAGCCCAGCCCGGCCTGCCGGTCCGCCGCGGCCTGCCAGTCCGCTTCGGCCGCCGGCAGTCCGGCCGCCCGCAGCAGGCCGGCCAGCTGCGGCCCGGGTAGCAGGCGGAGGAACCGGTCGGCCAGGGCCTCCCGCGCCGCGGCGGTGGGCCTGCCGAGCACCCGCAGCCGGGCCATCCCGCCGTCGGGGTAGATGTCCAGCCTGACCTGCCCGGTCACCGGCCCGCCCGGCACGGCGAAGCGGTGCCGGGTGTCCGGCTGCAGCGCGGTGCGAGGCAGCAGGTCGCAGCCATCGCCGGTGAGCGTCGCCCAGCCCGGGGCGTTGCCGACGAAGTGCGAGGTGTCGAGCTCGACCACCTCGACGGACCCGGTGCAGGCCAGCCGCACCTCCACCCAGTCGTTCGCCTGGTCGCGCCGCCTGGAGGTCTCCCAGCCGTCGCCCATCACCCGGGCCTGGCCCGGCAGCAGCAGGTTGGCGGGGGAGGAGTAGAACATGTTGCTGCAGCCGGTCACGACGGCGCCGTTCTCCAGCGCGGCCAGGTCGATGGTGGCGGGCAGCAGCCGGGGGTCGGGTACCGGCTCGCCGTAGACCCGGAGCCTGGCCACCCCGCCGTCAGGGAACATGGTGAGCCGAACGTGCGTGGCCCGCTGCCCCGGCTCGACCTCGAAGTCGTTCCTGGCGTCACCAGCCACCGGGCTGCGCGGCACCAGCGTCGTCCAGCCCGCCTCGGCCAGGTCGGCCGGGGAGGGATACCCCTCCGCCCCGCACGCCTCGACCGACACCTCAGGCGGGTAGTTACCGGTGAAGTAGGACGTGTCGACCACGACCCGGCGCACCACGCCGCCGCAGCCCAGCCGGACGATGGCGGCGTCGCTGCCTGGCTCCCGCCGCCGGCGCGTCTCCCAGCCGTCCATGATCTGGCCCTTGTGGCCGAACGTGTGCGGCCGGAACACCGGCTCCTCCGGCTTGATCAGGTTCTCCCGCTCGGCGAACAGCTCGTCGTTGGCGTAGATCACGCTCCCGCCGAGCGCCCGGCCGGCCAGGTCGGGCCACGCCTGCTTGTCCTCGCTGTTCATGCCGGTCACCGTCCCTGCCTCGTCTGCTGGTACGTTCATGCCCCGGCCGCCACCCCGGCTAGCCGGTCCCGGGCGATCATCTGGCCGGTGTGGCGGAGCAGCCGGGCCGCTTCGGCGTGGCACCGCTCCCCTCAGTCCAGCAGGGCGACGACTGCGGTCGGCGCGTCCTCACGCCGTTCGGCCAGGTCCTCGAACTCGGTCACGTTGTCGAGCTCGGTCCCCATCGAGATGTTCGTGACCCGCTCCAGGATGACCTCGACCACTACCGGCACCCGGTACTCGGCCATCAGCTTCTTGGCCTCCTCGAGCGCGGGCCCGATCTCGCCCGGCTCGGTCACCCGCACCGCCTTGCAGCCGAGCCCTTCGGCCACCTTGACGTGGTCGACGCCGTAGCCGCCGACCTCGGGCGCGTTGACGTTGTCGAAGGCCAGCTGCACGCAGTAGTCCATGTCGAAACCGCGCTGCGACTGCCGGATCAGGCCCAGGTAGGCGTTGTTCACCAGCACGTGGATGTAGGGCAGGTTGAACTGCGCGCCGACGGCCAGCTCCTCGATCATGAACTGGAAGTCGTAGTCCCCGGATAGCGCCACCACCGGCGTGTCCGGGTCCGCGACGCGGACGCCGAGCGCGGCCGGCGTGGTCCAGCCCAGCGGGCCGGCCTGGCCCGCGTTGATCCAGTGCCGCGGCCGGTACACGTGCAGGAACTGCGCCGCCGCGATCTGCGACAGGCCGATCGTGCTCACGTACCGCGTCTCCGGGCCGAACGCCCGGTTCATCTCCTCGTACACCCGCTGCGGCTTGATCGGCACGGTGTCGAAGTGAGTGCGCCGCTGCATGCTCGCGCGGCGGTGGCGGCATTGCTCGACCCACGCGGTGCGGTCGGCGAGCCCGCCCGCCGCGCGGCGCTCGCGCGCCACCTCGACGAACAGCCGCAGCGCCGCCCCGGCGTCGGAGACGATCCCGTAGTCGGGGGCGAAGACCCGGCCGATTTGCGTCGGCTCGATGTCGACATGTACGAACGTCCGGCCCGCGGTGTAGGTGGCCAGGCCACCGGTGTGCCGGTTGGCCCACCTGTTGCCGATGCCCAGCACGAAGTCCGAGGCCAGCACCGTGGCGTTGCCGTACCGGTGCGCGGTCTGCAGGCCAGCCATGCCCGCCATCAGCCGGTGGTCGTCGGGCAGCGCGCCCCAGCCCATCAGCGTCGGCACCACCGGCGTGCCGGTGAGCTCGGCGAACTCCACCAGCAGGTCCGCGGCGTCGGCGTTGATGATCCCGCCGCCGGCCACGATGATCGGCCGCTCGGCCTCGGCCAGCATGTCCAGCGCCTTCTCGATCTGGGCCCGGGTGGCGGCTGGCCTGTACACCGGCAGCGGCTCGTAGGTGTCGATGTCGAAGTCGATCTCGGCCAGCTGCACGTCGAACGGCAGGTCGATCAGCACCGGGCCGGGCCGGCCCGACCGCATCAAGTGGAACGCCTGCTGGAACGCGCCGGGCACCTGGGCCGGCTCGAGCACGGTCATCGCCATCTTGGTCAGCGGGCGGGCGATGGCCGCGATGTCCACCGCCTGGAAGTCCTCCTTGTGCAGCCTGGCCACCGGGGCCTGGCCGGTGATGCACAGGATCGGGATCGAGTCGGCACTCGCCGAGTACAGGCCGGTGATCATGTCGGTGCCGGCCGGCCCGGAGGTGCCGACGCACACGCCGATGTTGCCCGCCCGGGCCCGGGTGTAGCCCTCGGCCATGTGCGAGGCGCCCTCGACGTGCCGGGCCAGCGTGTGCGTGATCCCGCCGTCCCGGCGCATGGCCGCGTAGAACGGGTTGATGGCCGCGCCGGGCAGACCGAACGCATTCGTGACCCCCTCCCGGCGCAAGATCGCGACCGCGGCGTCCGCGGTGGTCATCCGTGGCATCTTCTCTACTCCTGTCGTTCGTGTCGGCCGGACAGCTGGCTGACCAGCTTGAGCAGCGCCGAATGGTCCAGCCCGCCGTCTCCGGTCGCCTTCAGCGACGCGACCAGCTGCGCGACGGCGGCGCCGAGCGGGATCACCACGCCGGCTTCGCGGGCGGCGGCGGTGACGATGCCCATGTCCTTGTCGTGCAGCGCGATCCGGAAGCCGGGCTTGAAGTCGCGGGCCAGCATCGTGGCGCCCTTGCGCTGGAGCACGGTGCTGCCGGCCAGCCCGCCGCCCAGCACCCGCAGCGCCGCCTCGGTGTCGACGCCGTAGGCCTCGAGGAACACGATCGCCTCGGCCAGCAGCTCCAGGTGGCCCGCCACCATGAGCTGGTTCGCGGCCTTGACCGTCTGACCCGAGCCCGCGGGCCCGACGTGCACGACGGTCTTGCCCACCGCGTCGAACACCGGCGCCGCCGCCGCGAAGTCCTCGGCGGCACCGCCGACCATGATCGAGAGCACCCCCTCGATGGCGCCGGCCTCGCCGCCGGACACCGGCGCGTCCAGTACCCGGAACCCGCGCTCGGCGCCGTCGGCGGCCAGCGCCGCGGCGACGTCCGGCCGGATGCTGGAGAAGTCGATGATCAGCGCCCCGGCCTTGGCGTGGGCGAAGACGCCGTCCTCGCCGGCTAGCACGGCCCGCACGTCGGGGGAGTCGGGCACCATGGTGGCCACCACGTCGGCGTCCGCTACCGCCCCGGCGATGTCCTTGGCGCCGTGGCCGCCCGCCGCGACCAGCTGCTCGACCTTGGCCGGGCTGCGGTTGTACCCGGTGACCTCGAAACCGGCCTTGACCAGGTTGGCGGCCATCGGGCCGCCCATGATGCCCAGCCCGATGAACCCGATTTTCGTCGTCATGAACTCTCCTCCTGAGTCGGCGCGGCCCGGCGCTGCTTGCCTGGCCGCCCGCGGCGGCGCTCCCGGGGCAGCCAGGCCAGGCTCGCCTCGGTCGTCCCGGTGGGCTTGTACTCCAGGCTTACCCAGCCCCGGTAGCCGCGGCGGGCCAGGGCGGCCAGGTACCGGTCCAGGTCGAGCTGGCCGCTGCCGGGCTCGCCGCGTCCGGGCGCGTCGGCGATCTGCACGTGCGCGACGTACTCGGCGTACCCGGCGATCGCGGCGTCGAGGTCGTCGCCGTTGCTGGCCAGGTGGTACAGGTCGCATAGGAAGCCGACGTTGGCGGCGCCCGCGGCCCGGGCCTGCCGGACCACGGCCACGGCGTCCGCGGCGGTGCGCAGCGGATAGGGCTTCGGCCCGCTCACCGGCTCGATCAGCACCGTGCCGCCGAAGGAGGCCACGGCCTTCGCCGCCAGCCCGATGCTCCCGGCCGCCAGCTCGTCCTGGGCCGCCGGGTCCACGCCGTCGACCCGGTTCCCGTACAGCGCGTTGAACCCGCGCACGCCGAGCCGCTCGCCGATGCCGGCCACCACGTCGATGTTGTCGCGGAACTCCGCGCTGCGACCGGGGATCGACAGCACGCCGCAATCCGGGCCGGCCAGGTCCCCGGCGAAGAAGTTCAGGCCGGCCAGCGCCACGCCGGCCTCCTCGATCGCCGCGGTGAACGCGTCCACCTCGCGGTCGGAGGGCACCGGCACCGCGAACGGCCACCAGAACTCGACCGCCCCGAACCCCGCGGCGCGGGCCGCGGCCGGGCGCCGGAGCAGCGGCTCCTCGGTGAACAGCAGCGAGCAGTTGGCCAGGTAAGGAAGCAAGTGATCTGACATGTTTTCCGTATCCCGAAATTTCTTTTCCGTTTCTTGAATTAAGGCTAGACTGCGACCCGTGACTCGTCAACCATCCCTGGTGTCGTTTCGCTGGCGCTCGACACGCCGGGCATTTCTGTTATGTGAATTACGTTTTCTGTACTATGGAAGACGTGAACGATTCGACTCAGGACGCCGCAGCGCTGGCGCCGGCTGCTCAGGGCGCCGCCGCCAGTTCCAACGGCACCCGCGCGGGAGCGGCCGGT
>WNGE01006279.1_pt1 | contig 13251 bp, 14 predicted proteins | sample 5400651 | NCBI WGS metagenome assembly WNGE01 (sample SAMN13153370, study PRJNA577476) | soil metagenome | isolation source: 60 cm soil or saprolite under grassland replicate 2 | place: USA:California | collected 2016-06-15 | reverse complement strand
GCTGGACCACCTACGGCATCAAGACCCAGAGATATTGGTGTTCCGCCGGTTGCAATCTGAATTTGCTTTGAGAGTTCCGGCGATTCGACACCAACGAAATCAACACCCAGTTTTTCAATTTCTGGGATAAGCTCGGACCGTCTCACGATACCTACAATGTTGAGATCGCGCGATTTTGCAATCGCGATCAGGCATCGCGCGACCTGGGAGTTGGCTGCATTTAATACAATCCAGTCTTTAGGCTTTAGCTTTACAAATTCGCTTAAGAGAAGAACTGCAGTCGTAGGATTGATATTTAACATCGAGGCCGTTCTGGCATCGATTGAAGGAGGAACGACGAAAAGACCTTGGGCTGGAGCAAGGACTTTTTCAGACCAGGTGAATGTTCCAAATGGGATCGTAACACGATCGCCTACCTTGACGCTGGTGACTCCCGACCCGATCGCCTCGACGATTCCGGCGCCTTCACCTCCAATGACAGAAGGTAGCTTCGGATTTAAGAAGTAAACTCCGTTCGCTAAAAGGAGGTCGCTGTAGTCAATCGGCGCATACTCCATGCGCACAAGAGCCTCGCCCGCAGACGGCGTGTTTGGTTCCGAAACTTCGACCATCCTTAAGTTCTGAGCTGGATTACCGTACGCAGTGAGATGAATGGCTTTCATTTATGATATTCTCCTCGCTCCAAGAAATCTCGGCCTGCGAGAGGACCACCTGCTTGCTGGATCAGCCCTCCATCGCGAAGGTTTCCAAGATCAATTACTGAATAGCCAAATGCTTTAAGTAACGTTCCAACTCGCTTCTTCGCGCCGTCATCGTCTGCCGAAACAAATGCAACTCGTCTCGCCCCATTGACGATCGGATCCGCCTCCAAGTTAGGCGCGATCATGTGGTTCAGTGCCTTAACCACTCGTGCTCCAGGGGCTAGCGCCGCAACAAGCTGGCTAGTAGATAGGTTTCCAATATCGGCCGGTGTGAAATCTCCGGCCTTACCATGAAAAGGATTGGTCCCATCGATCAGAATCTGATTATTCCACTTGGGAAGACTTGCAAGTGTGCCGGGCACGTTGTCCCAAGGAACAGCAAGAAGTACCATTTCGCAAGCCGCTGCCTCTTCCGTGGTGGCAGCCGTTGCTCCAGGACCAAGTTGATTGACAATTTCTCGCAGGCTCTCGGGGCCTCGGCTATTGCTAAGCTTTACCTTATGGCCGGCCTTCAATGCCCGTTTTGCGAAGGCTTGTGCGAAAGCTCCTGCTCCAATGGTTCCGATTTCCATACGCTATCCTTCCTAAGCTGGGCTTTTCAGTAAGACGATCCCGGTTTTTCCCGGACTAGAGACGTGCTGAATTGCTTTTTGAAAATCGTCAAACTCATACTCATGCGCGACCTCGAAAAGCTCTGGGTGATTTGTTGCGAGACTCAGAGCGAGCTCGAAATCTTTTTGCTTTTCATCCTGGGTCAGACGAAACCAACTCATAATGGAGACGCTCTTAAGCGCGACATTATTTGGGATGAGCGAATAAATGTTCGTGCCCGTGTTGCTACCCAATGAACCAAAGTTGATGACTGTTCCACCGTCATCAACAATCTCAGCAAGATCGTCGATCGCTTTTCCGCCGATGGCATCGAAAGCCACTTCGAGCTTGTGTCCTCCCAGGGCCTCGCGAACCTGTTCTTTCCAATTGCTATCGCTCGTTGAATAAACCGGCGGGCCAGGAAGCGCCGATTGAAGCCTTTCAGCAGACTGATTCGATCTCACCAAACGAATGGGGCGGACACTGCGATCTAAAGCAACTTGAGTCAGCAAACGTCCAACGCCGGATGCAGCCGCATTCTGAAGAATATAAACGGGAGGCGTAATCGGGGTTTTAAGCGAATTATGACCGGCTTTGATGAGTACGGATGCGGTGATCGTATTTATGAGCATCTGCGCCGCAATTTGATCGGGAATCTCGTTCGGAACTGCCAAGAGAGAGTTGTATCGAACGACCACATATTCTCCCCAAGCACCCGTTGCTGGAAAAAACGCAACACGCTGGTCTTCGCTAAACCTCTTGGCCCACTTTGCGTTTGTACCGAGCCGAACGATCGTCCCGACGCCCTCAAACCCAGATACTCTTAGAGTTCCTTCTGGAATGGGCTCGACCGGTCCTCCTTGAGGAAGACCGGACAGAATCTGGATGTCACCGTGATGGATTGGTCGAGCGATGACCTTTACGAGAACATCGTCAACTCCAAGCTCTTCGCTCTTTAATTGGCGATTCGCAATTTTTAGAACTTTTTCTGGAGCGCCATACTCACTGTGAACAATTGCTCTGAATTCGGTTTCCATCGGGAACCTCATTAACTTCTGCTGAAATCGGGGTCAGGTGTGCATTGAGCACGCTCTGCTCTGACATTGTCCATCGCTCTATTCGTGTTCGCTGTGTTCACCTCTCGGAGCCGCGCTTTCTTTCTTCCGCTTTTGGGCGGGCGCCTCCGGCCGACTTCGTTCCCGGGACATCCACTCTTTGATATAGGGCGAACAGCGCAGCGCTGAAATGCCATTCGCCTCACACGCGTTGAGAAAGCGAATGCCTTCGACATCTATGAGATCCAATTCCTCCAAATCTAAAACTACTGGTGACCCGCAGCGCTCGATTTCGGTTTTGACCTGATCCAGGTGCTCAGATCGAAACTCCCCGCTCAGCCGAATCCGCATTCTGCGCTTGCCAGGAATCTGTTCAATCTTCAGCGTCATCAGTCTCTCTTCAGCGTCATCAGTTTCTGAGTCCAAAGCCACTCTTACGAGTGCAAAAACCGGTCCATCACAACTCTCTGTGAAGAAGGCGCTTAGAGTTGCCGCATATCCTGAATTTTGAGGAATTCCTGAATTTTGAGGAAAACGTATGTTGAGGAAAACGGTCGATAACCGGGTTCCCGCGGTTCTGATCAGCCAGTCTTTGAGACTTTGAACCGATATTTATCGATTCCCAGGCGCTTGATTTTTGAGTCGAGAGTCCGCGTTGGTAGCCCCAGTTTGGCTGCGGCGCCGGTTGGCCCGGAGATGCGGCCTCGGCTTTCTGCCAGTGCGGCTTCAATCATTTCCTTTTCCTGCAGCAGCAACGCGCCATTAAGCGCAACTGTCTGACCGGCAAATCGGGGAGCCTCCCGCCTGAGCCAAGTTTCGTCCACGGAAAACGTATCACCGTCGCTGAGGATGACGGCCCGCTCGATTACGTTTTGCAGCTCACGAATGTTGCCTGGCCATTGGTAGGCTTCGAATAGTTTGATGATTTTTTTATCGATTGTTCTGAACTTCTTTCCAGCCTTCTTTCCAAAGCGACCAATGAAGTATTCGATGAGCAAGGGAATGTCATCCGCGCGCTCGCGCAACGAAGGCATTTGGATAGGCACGACATTCAGTCTGTATAGGAGATCTTGACGAAACTTTCCCTCGGCAACCAGCGCGTTCAAATCACGATGAGTAGCCGCCAGCACTCTGACATCGACGGGAATAGGCTTGTTATTGCCAACGCGTTCGATTTCACGTTCTTGCAGCACCCGTAACAGCGCGATTTGGATCTCCGGGGGCAAGTCGCCGACTTCGTCCAGAAAAATTGTCCCGCCATTCGCCGATTCAAAACGTCCCAGGCGTCGTTGCGTTGCGCCGGTGAAGGCGCCTTTCTCGTGACCGAAGAGCTCGGAAGCAATCAGCGATGGTGGGATTGCGGCGCAATTCACGCCGATAAACGCACGTTCCGCGCGGTTGGATCGCTTGTGGATGGCGCGACCTATCAACTCCTTCCCTGTACCGGTTTCGCCCAGAATCAAAACTGTGGAATCCGAAGGCGCCACCTTGGCGACCTGGCGTAGCACTTTACGCAGCGCTTCCGAAGAGCCGACAATGTCCTCAAACATCGATTCCCGATCGATTTGCTCTCGCAACGCCAGGTTTTCGTTGCGTGTCCTCTCTTCGGCCTGGACGCGGTCATCGATGTCAGTTCCCGTCGCATACCAGCGAACCACAGACCCCTGCTCGTCACGGAAAGGGTTGTATCGAATTAGAAACCAACGATAATGGCGGTCCTTCCGTAGGGCTCGTAGTTCGACTTCGAACGGAAGCCCGCGTGCGAGAGCAGCTTTGCGCACGTCCCGTAATCTCTGGAGGTCGTCCGGGTGGAAGATTCGTTCGCGAAAGTGCGGGGCGATCACATCTTCAGCAGTGAGGCCCGTATAATCGAGCGTCGATTGGTTGGCATAGAGCGGCGCGCCAGACGGGTCCAGGACGACGATCGTATGCGGTATCGCGTCGGTAATCCGGCGAAGCTCGCGTTCATCTTCCCGCAGCTTCTCTTCCGTCTGCTTGAGGATTTCAATATCAGTGCTTGTTCCGTACCACCTAATAATCTTGCCTGTCCCGTCGCGTAGTGGCTCGACCCGAATGAGAAACCAACGAAAAACTCCATCATGGCGGCGAAGACGCGCCTCGACCTCCCCCGGTTCTCCTGAGGCCAGCAACTCCAGCCATTTATCCATTAACCGCGGCAAGTCTTCAGGATGAAACGCAGCTTGCCATCCCCAGCCATGCGACTCTTCGGGAGAGAGACCTGTGTAGTCATGCCATCGTTTGTTCAGGAACTCGTTCGGACCATCCGGTAAATTGCACCAGGCCAGCGTGGGGATCGTATCGATCACCTGCCGAAGTTTGGCTTCCGAGCTCTTGATCTCATCTAGCGCCGTCCTGAGAGCTTCATGCCATCGTTGTCGTTCAATTGCGATGCGAGCGATGTGGCCCGCCGACTCGACCAATTCAAGATCTCGACCGCTCGGAGTCCGTGGCTCCGAATAGGAGATGCAGAAGGTACCGAGAACTTCTCCACCTGTCGATATGAGCGGTTCGGACCAGGCCGCACAAACTCCATGATTTAAAGCCAGGCCTCGAGCGTCATCAGGCCAGCGCGGATCGTCGGAGATATCCGTAATGATCACTCGGTCTTTTGTAAACGCCGCGGTTCCGCAAGAGCCTCTGTTGGGACCGATCGGCCAAGGTGTGATGGCCCTCGCAAATTCGGGTGGGACATGAGGGCCAGCAATCGGCAATAGCTGGTTGCCGTCCCGATCCATCAAACAAACAAACGAAGTTGCAGAGGCGTGGTCATCGATGGCGGCGCATAAATTATTCAGGACATCGGAGAGGTTCGCTCCATTGGCAATCATCTCGAGCGTTCGGTTTTCGGCGGCGCGTAGCGTTTCGGTTTGCTTTCGATCCTCGATGTCAGCCGCTGTCCCATACCATCGGACCAATGCGCGACTCTCATCGTGCAGCGGTTCACGGCGAAGCGAAAACCAACGGAAGACGCCGTCAGACCGCCGCAGCCGCACTTCGCACTCACGCGCGGTATTGACGTCACGGAGCGCTTCCCATTTCTCCGCCAATGCGGGAAGGTCATCAGGATGAATCGCGGTCTTCCATCCCCCGCCATACGACTCTTCAGGGGAGAGACCTGTGTACCCCGTCCATCGCTGATTTACGAAGTCTACGGAACCGTCCGGATGACTGGACCACGCAAGCGCGGGGATCGTATCAATGATCCTCCGAAGTTCGGTTTCGTTAAGGGCATTCACCAGGTCCCCTCGAGATTGCGGTTGGTCGCATACCTCGGCGCCCTTCCGATCTTCCGTTACGAATGGAGTAAGATGCTTATTGTCGGGACTCTCCGGACTCGTTGTAGACTCTGTCACGGCGGAATATCGCTCGGCGTTCATAACATCTTCATCATCGCTCTAGGCGTGTGTCTGTCTAGGATATGTTACCAACAAATCTGGCATTGATATCGTTGACTCACCTGAGCGTGGAGACTGAGGTGATTGCGATTCTGAACCCCAGGCAAACGGGTACAGGGGGTCCCTCCTTGCCAGGGAGCCTCGCTCAAAAGGTCAACTTAGGTCCTCCTTCTGATCAGGCTCAGTCCATCAGCCTCTTCTGATCTGTTCTTCCTATCGGGCGCTGGAGCCCATCTCTGCAGCGCCACGCCCGCTAGTTTCCTGCCCATAGTTTGCCGCCTTTAATTGGCCAGACGCCGCTCACAGTATGCCTGAGCATCACAAGAAATGCGTCCCTCGATTGAGGTTTTTTGTGCTACCACTTTTGACAGCCTGCTAAATACCACTATCGTGGTAGGCGGGAATGATAGGGCGCCGCCGCTCAGGACGGTCTAGTCATCATGGTTAGCCACTCCTATGGCGGGGTGGTGATCACAGAAGGCGGGAACGATGCAAAAGTGGCGGGCCTTGTGTACTTTTGCGGCCTTCGCTCCGGATGCGGGGCAATCCATCACAGACATCAGCGCCGTGTTTCCGAAGCCGCTCGGGCTAGATAAGCTCGTCCCGCAACCCGATGGCTTCCTCTTGCCGGCGCCAGAGGGGTCTGCGGTTACGCTCTAGGTCGTGCCGCGAGCGGCTTTGATTCAAACACCCTGCCGTTCGACGGGCGCCTTATAGTCGGCGAGGCCGCCGGGATAGATCGCAAGGGCCAGTTCGACGAGATTGATCGATTCGCGAAGTAACTTGACCTGTCCGTTTTCCGCAACAAGCCGTCCGACAAAGAGCTATTGCTTACCTTCCCCGGGCTTGTTCCCCCCTGAGAGTCATGCATGTACTCGTCGCACGCGCCACCAAGCTTCCTTTATCGTCCGTTATATCGCACTCGACCATCCCCACCGTGCGCCCCTGTTTGACCACTCGCCCCACAGCGATAAGGCGAGCTTTCCAGACCGGCTTCAGGAAGTTTATCTTGAGTTCAAGCGTTGTGAAGGATTCACCCTCGTCGAGATTGGACGAGTAGGCGACCCCCATCGCGATGTCGGCTATGTCGCAGAGCACGCCGCCGTGCAGCGTGCCCATCGGGTTGGCGTGCGCTTCGGTCGCTTGAAACTCTACAACCCCTTCGCCGGGTTTGACCGAGATCAAGTCAAAGCCGATCAGTCGTGCGATTGGCGGTGGGGGCGCATCTCCCCGAATGATTGCCTCACTGTGGTCGAGCATCTTTGCCATAGGCTTTCGTATCCTGACCTTTCGATGACGGAGATAGAAACTGATTAGGTCAATCAGCGATCTACAAGACGCTCACATTGTCTAAATCAACTTTGCGCTGAGATGTATTTCCGTTCCGGCCAGCGCCTTCGATACCGGACAGTTCTGTTTGGCGTCAAGCGCATACTGTTGAAATGTCGCGTCGTCGATGCCGGGCACCCTGGCTTCGGTTTCAAGCTCAATCCGGGTGATGGCAAACGCGTCGCCAACTTTTTCCAGTTTCACTCTTGCTTCGGTGTGGATACGCTCCGGCGTGAGGCGTGCGCGCGAAAGTTGCGCCGTGAGCGCCATGGTGAAACAGCCCGCGTGGGCCGCGCCCAGCAGCTCTTCCGGGTTGGTCGCCGATTGCCCTTCCTCGAACCTGGACTTGAACGAATAGGGGCCTTCGAACGCCCCGCTCCCGACTTTCAGCCTTCCGGCGCCTTCGGCCAGATTGCCGTTCCATTCCGCTTCCGCTTTTCGTGTTGGCATTACGTCTCCTTTCGATTTGCTGTGTGATTCATTCTGGATTTCGGTATCTCGCTCTCGTCAAAGCATACCGCGCGGAGTCAACTAGACTTGCGCGAAACCGCCGTCGACGAAAAGCTCCGCGCCGGTGATATAGCTGGCATCGTCTGACGCAAGAAACACGACTGCCTTCGCGATCTCATCGGGGGCGCCGAGCCTGCCGAGAGGAACGCTGTTGGAGATCATCTTCAAGCGTTGCTGGCCGGTTGCCGATGAAGCCAGCAAGTCATTGAGTCCTGGCGTGTCGGTGGAACCTGGGCTTACCGCGTTCACGCGAATGTGGCGATCCTTCAAGTCTGTCGTCCATGTACGCGCGAACGAACGCACGGCGGCTTTTGTAGCGCTATAAACACTATTCGACGGCAACCCTTTACTGGCGACGATGGACGCGTTCAGGATGATAGAGGCGCCGTCCGGCATGAGCGGAAGCGCCTTCTGCACCGTGAAAAGGAGGCCTTTCACATTGATGTTGAAGATCGAGTCATAGAAGTCCTCGGTTATCTCGCCGAGGGGAGCATATTTCGCGACGCCGGCGTTCGCGAACACGATATCGAGCCTGCCCTTCTCCCGCCTGATTTGCGCGAAGAGGCGATCAAGATCGCCGAGGTCCGACACGTCTCCTTGTACGCCGGTCACATTTCTTCCGATCTCCCTGACGGCCGCGGCCAACTCCGATTCACGTCGCCCTGTGATGAACACGTACGCTCCTTCGCTTACAAACCGCTTCACCGTCGCAAGGCCAATGCCGCTATTGGCGCCGGTAATCAGCGCGATTTTTCCTTCAAGCTTACCCATCTGGCTCTCCTTGGTTGTAATTTCTCTCGCTGTTCTTTGTGAACCTCGGCGCTCCGCTCTGCCGTCGCCCCGAGCTCATCCAAATGATCGAGAACGACAGTCTCTTTCAGGCAGGCGCCGAGCCGCCTGTGTCGGCGCGCCTTCCTCAACGTCGCGCGCCCCTCATCTCGATTCCTCGGCGAGCGCCTGCTCGCACAGTTTTTTCCCCGCCTGCAGAAACTCGTCACTGAGTCTCGTGCCCGCCACCGCTCGCGATAACGACAGAGCGCCGTACATCAGGGCGATCAAACCGAGCGCCCTTTCGCGGCCATCAACCCCGGCGTCGAGCATATCGGAGAGCGATCCGGCGAAGCCGGACAACTCTTTTTCTAGCGCGCTCCGATATGGCTCACCCTCCCGCGCGACCTCCGGAGCGGCGCTGGGAAGCAAGCAGCCCGTTTCCTTGTTGTCGCGATGCTTGCGTGAAAGGTACTGCCTGATCACGCCGAGCGCCCGTGCGCGGGGCGATTCGCCCCGCGCGGATTTCAAGAGGGGGTCCCAGGTCGCGCTCGCCGCGCTCCGAAGCGCCTCGACGAAGAGTTCCTCTTTCGAGTCGAAATGGTTGTAGAACCCCCCGACCGTGAGCCCCGCCCCCTTCATGACGTCCATCACCGAGCTTGCTTTGATACCCCTCTCGCGAAGGAGCGTGGCGGCAGAAGTGGTGATCGCTTCACGGGACTTCTCTTTCTGTTTAGTTTTCTGATTCATGTCGTAACCTCGCGTCGAACTGCGCCGACCACGCCGCCGGGCGAGTCCAGCGGGCGGATGCGCGCTCACATCGCATCGGTCGGCGTCGTTTTTATGGCAAATGCTTGTCGAGCATTTGCGAGATGTAGTCTTTGGCGTTCGGAGGGACGCCGACGACGCGCTCGGCCTCCTTGCCGTCGCGGAAAAGGATCAGGGTCGGGATCCCCTTAACGCCGTAGTTGGATGAGCTACTGATGTTCTCATCCACGTTCAGTTTCACGATCTTTGCCTTGCCCTGATACTTCTCGGCCACCGACTCGACCGTCGGTGAGAGCATCCGGCAGGGCGCGCACCATGAGGCCCAAAAGTCCACCAGCACGGGCTGGGACGATTTCAAGACCTCGCTCTCGAAATTCGTATCATTAACCTCAGTCACAAATTCACTCATGAACCTCTCCTTTCATATTACGGCTGTAATATTACAGTGATAATATACTCGTGTCAAGTCATTTCTGATTCGGATAGTCATACTGAACAATCGACTTTGCCCTGGTGAATAACACCTGTGGCCTCCTTTCTGACCACGACAACCTCATTTCGTTTGCCACTCATTTATAACTGCTTTATATTACGAACGTCATATTATATCCCCATGCGTTACTCGAAGGAGCACAAAGCGGTAACCCCGTTCACTCTCTGGCCGACAGCCAGAGGATGCGCGCGGCGCTCGGGAGCCTGGAACTGTTGGTGGTGATCGACGTGGCGATGACCGAAACGGCCCGGCTGGCCCACTACGTCCTCCCCGCCCCGAGCCAATTCGAGAAGTATGAAGCCACTTACTTCAATTTCGATTTCCCCAAGAACTTCTTCCACCTTCGCCGTCCGTTATTCGAGCCGCCGCCAGGAACCTTGCCCGAACCGGAAATTCATGCGCGTCTGGTCGAGGCCCTGGGGGCGCTAACGCCTGACGATCTGGATCCGCTTAAAGCCGCCGCCGAGAGGGGGCGCGGCGCATTCGCCAAGGCGTTTTTCACGGCGATGACTACCAACCCGGCCATCTCGAAGTTTGCGCCAGTAGTCCTCTACCGGACGCTCGGCCCGACTTTGCCGAACGGCGCCGCGTCAGCGGCGATTCTGTGGGGAGGCTGCCATCTTTACGTACAAGCCAACCCCGAATCGGCGGCGCGCGCGGGCTTCGACGGAGACCCGTTCACGGCGGGCGAAAAACTCTTCGACGCGATTCTCAACAGCCCCTCCGGCGTCGTATTCGCTTCGGATGAATATGAAGACAGTTGGAAACGCGTACGCCTGCCCGGGAACATGGTCAATCTGGTGATCCCCGAATTACTTGCCGAGATGCAAAAGCTCGCGACGGGGCCTCCACGGCGGAGTTCCGATTTCCCCTTCATTCTGTCCGCGGGCGAGCGCCGCTCGGAGACCACCAACACAATCATCCGCAATTCTGACTGGCGCAAGAAAGGACGCGCCGGAGCGCTGCGCGTCAATCCGCAAGACGCCCATGCGCTGGGGCTGTCGAACGACGACCGTGCGCGGTTAATCACCCGCCGCGGCAGCGCGGAGGTGACAATCGAGGTTTCGGAAATGATGCGGACCGGCCACCTCTCGCTGCCGAACGGCCTCGGGATGGATTACGACGCTGGTGATGGAGTCACACTGCGGATAGGGGTATCGGTCAACGAACTGACGGCCAGCGAAGACAGAGATTTCCTGGCCGGCACGCCCTGGCACAAACACGTGCCTGCCCGTCTGGAGCCGATAATCTAAAACAGCGTAAGGAAAAATCTGTATAACTGACATTTGCTGAGAGGGAGTCATGCCAAGAATATTGGTCATCTGTGATGAGACTAAAGAGCTATCGTGGTTGTGGGAAGCGCCTTCATTACAGAGTTGCGTGATTGAGACGGTCGGCGAGGAGGCCGATGTCTTACAGCTTCTGCGCCGTCGTGATTTCGATATTGTGGTGACGAGTATCGCGGCCCCGAGGAAGTCGGACTTCGCGCATCTGAGCGAAATTCTCCGCATCCGGCCGGGATTACGACTTATTCTGTTGGCCCCGGAAACTACGTCGAATGACTTGATCGCGGCCTTGCGCGCTCACGTCTTCGCCTGTTTCAGCGCGCCATATAATACTGGTGATATCATTGCAATGATCGGCCGCGCGCTTGAAGAACGTGATTGGAAGGACGGCATCGAAGCTCCGTACGCAGCGCTCCATCGTCTACTATTTCCGCGACCCCGGCCCCGGTTTCAATCGCGAACGCCTGCCGCATGCCCCCGGCTCTAATACGATCGAAAATCCTATCGCACATATTGAATACCGCGAGGCCCATGGGATGCGCCCTGGCGGTTTCGGCATCATGCTGACAAAACAACTGGTGGACGAAGTGATTTACAACGAAATTGGCAACGAAGTTCTACTCATCAAACATACTTGCTAACGTTTTAGGTAGCTTTTCTTCACCTGATCTACTTAATTACTCGCCTCGGCGATAAAATCGCCCGGCTTGTCTCCTGCGCTGAGCAAGCTCTTGGCAATGTCATAAAACTTCAACCGGTCTTCGAGGCCGTTCAACCCGCCATTAATTCGACATGTGATGGTGGTGAAGGCTCCTACGCCAGCCACCATAGTCCGCAGCGTAGACACCATCGACATATGGCCTGTCTGAACGCCCTCGCGCCCCCACTAAGGCTCACACTTCAACAATGCGCCGAGGATTTACGGCTTCACTGCTGACGCAATAACAGTGGGCATGGGTATCTGAAGAATCCCGTCTTTCTTGTAACTCTCCGCTGTATCCCGAATTTCTGAGCGAATCGCATCAAGGGATGTCTTCGACTGTGCGCGCAGCAGCCCTCCAGTTCTCGCAGTTCCTTTATAGAAGGCGTCGAACAAATCATCAGCCGATTTCATCTTCCAAGTCATCGGCGCCCTCAACACTTCAGGAGATGCAAAACCCGAAGCAGTTAACGCGCGTACGTATTCATCCGCGTTGCTGAAGAGAAAAAACGGTGGCCCCTGAGGTAATGGAACAGAAGGATTGCCGTGTTTTTCAATCGCCCTCAAAACCAGCCTGAATCCAATGGCCTCTTCAGGATTAGTCGATGTCACATTGAGGTATCGCTTCCATTCATCCGAGCTATTTTCCTCAAAATTCAGGAATTCCTCAAAATTCAGGATTTGCGGCAACTCTAAGCGCCATCCCCTCAGGGAGTTGTGAATGGACCAGTTTTTGCGCTCGGAAAAGTGCCTTCGGACTCACTGACTGATGGCGCTGAAGATTGATCCGATTCCTGGCAAGCGCAGAATGCGGATTCGGCTGAGGGAGGAGTTTCGATCTGAGCGCTTGGATCAGGTGAAAGCCGAGATCGGGCGTGGCGGACACCGAGCAGCTTTGGATTTGGCAGAGGTAAATCTCGTCGGTCTCGAAGGTGTTCGCTTTCTCAATGCGTGTGAGGCCTAAGGGATCGAAGTACTCAATCGCTCACCCTACATCCGGGAATGGATGTTTCAAGAACGAGCAGTAAAAAGGAGAACGAAATGGCTCAGAAAACAAATGTGGTGCTCGTGCACGGAGCTTGGGCGGACGGTTCATCGTGGAGCAAAGTTATTAAGCTTCTTAAGCAGAAGGGTTTTAACGCTACCGCCGCACAGATTCCTCTGACTTCGTTGGCGGACGATATTGCCGTCACACGAAATCTAGTGGCGGCGCAAGAAGGCCCCACCGTCCTGGTCGGTCATTCTTACGGCGGAGTTGTGATTTCCGGCGCCGCGAACGACGCTCCAAACGTTGAGGCGCTTGTGTACATCGCAGCCTTCGCATTGGACGAAGGAGAGAGCATTGAAGCTCTGAGCAAGCAGGGGCCAGCGCCGGCGGGCGCTGCAGCGGTGCGCCCGCCTGACGATCATGGCTTTCTCTGGATTGGTCGAGACGGTTTCGCGAAGGCATTTGCCGCCGATGCAGATCCAGTCGAAGCCAGCGTCATGGCTGCGGTGCAGAAGCCTTTGAGCATCAACTCGTTCACGGCAAGATCTGGACCGCCAGCATGGAAGCATATCCCGTCGTGGTACATGGTTGCGACCGAGGACCAGATGATTCCGCCCCAAGCCGAGGAATTTATGGCAAAGAGAAT
>WNGE01013331.1_pt1 | contig 13254 bp, 8 predicted proteins | sample 5400651 | NCBI WGS metagenome assembly WNGE01 (sample SAMN13153370, study PRJNA577476) | soil metagenome | isolation source: 60 cm soil or saprolite under grassland replicate 2 | place: USA:California | collected 2016-06-15 | reverse complement strand
CGCCGTCCGTCGCCTGCTGCCGAAACTTGACCGCCTCTTCGGTCAACTCTTCAGCCTCGTCTACGAAACGAAGAAGAACTCCTCGTTCGGCGGGAACGATCTCAAAAATGGAGTCGAGCAATTGCAGCGCGAGCGCGCGGGGCTGGCGGACGGCATTGATCGCCCGGCTGATCTTCAGCAATTCGTTCAGGTCGCCGGCGAGAGAAGCGGACGGCGGCAGTGCGGCTTCTACTTTCGCCGGGTCCAGGTAGAGCACGTCTTCCAGCCGGCGCTCGGTGGCTGCGCCGATGGCCGTGGTGGCCTCACTGAACCGCACGAAGCTCGTAGGTTGTGAGATTTCCCCCTCGTCGAGCAAAAAAATGAAGACGGAATCACCGATGGTGAGATGATCGAAATGCGCCAACGCGCGTTTCTTCACCGGCTCGTCATTGACAAACGTGCCGTTGGTGCTCAGGTCCTCGATCACGAATTGATTTCCGACCTTGCGGATCACGCAATGTTGCCGTGACACCAGATCGCCGCCGAGGCACAGTTGATTGGACGGCGCGCGCCCGATAGAACATTCGTTCTCATCCAGGATCACGGTCATGCCCTTCGACGGGCCGGTCAACCCTATCAGCTTTGGAGACATCTTTTTCCGTTCTACCTATTACGGCGTAAACAAAATCCTTTGACATTTTTCTGTCCTACATTTTTCTGTTGGACTGATCTTTAACAGAAAAATGTAGGACAGAAAAATAGGAGAGAACTTTAGATCAGTTTGCGACTGCGTGTACGGGAAGGCTCGCAGGATCAGTACCGCGAGCGGTAGAGTGGGACAGACTTTAGTCTGTCCGTCCTCGATCCAAGCCACGGACAGACTAAAGTCTGTCCCACTCTACCGCTCGCAGTACTGTACCACCGCGTGTCCCAGTGTTGTCTGGTTCGATTTAGTTTACGGACTACTTATGAATCAAATCAACATTCATCATGAGCATCTCGGCCCGCGGGGAGACGTTCATCTTGATCTTGGCCGGAGTGGGCGCTCCCGGTGGCAGCCCCACGTCACGCAGGATACGATCGCGCTCGACCGTAGTTTGTGCCTGACCAAATTTTTGGCTCTGACCCTCGCGGGCGGCGGTGTCGGCATTGGCTAAAAGCTGTTTCCATTGCATGGCGGACGGACGCCAGGGACAGGCCTCCGGCTTATCATGACAATATGCGACCAACCGCTCCTCGGCCAGGACGTCCGGCAGCCGCTCCCGCGTAACAATTAGATAGAAACGTTCGATGGCCACGGACTGGTTGAAGTGAAACCAACGAAACTCCGGGTCATCTTCGCGGCTCGAAGGCACTTCTCTGGGCACATGCGCCTGAACGAGATTATTGCCGCCTTGCAAGCGGCCGTCCGGGAAGAGCATCTTCGCCGGGCCGTCATTCTCGACGTGAAAGACATAGAGATAACCGCTGATATTCGACTCGATCATAAAACGCACGGCGTCTCCCGCCCGAAACTCGCGCCTGGCGCTGACGCGCACCGCCGCGTCGCGCGGTCCTCGCTTGAAGAGCGTACAGCCGAGACCAATGGGCCTTGCGGGTCGAGGCCGATCTTGAGACTTAGACTTTGAGAGATGGGGCGCCACCCTGTCTCGGGTGCTCACGAAGTTGCGTATCACCTCGTCGTCGTTTTCTCTTTGCGCCCGCGCCGCCGGCGCCAAACAGACCAAAAGTATGATGGCCGTGGCGCCAGAGAAATAACTTGACTTCATCTTTGACCTCCTTTTTTATCCGCCCCAAGGCGAAATTTGATCTCAAATAGAAACGGCTCGCCGCTCCCGCCTCCCGCCGGGATGACGATAGATTGAGCGTCCTGCTCCTCGACACGCACGCCCTGCCCAAACTGCTTCCCCAACTCGTCCAATTCGCGCTCTTCCGCCGCCGTCAAGTCGCGGTCAGGGGACCCGGCCAGAAAACGTGGCTGGACCAATGCTTTGGGCGCGAAAATGATGGCATAGGTTCGGGAGCTTGCGCCACGCGCGACCTGGATCCACTTATCCTTCCCTGGCGGAAAGCTGTAGTCGGTTCCCGCCTCGAGCAGGTTGTCCTTCACGCTCCATGCCGAATTCGGTTGCGCTGTCAAAAACGTGACGCGCCTCCCTCGCTCGCCTGGCGCGATGATATAGAGATAGCCGCGCCAGCTCGGCGTGAAATGAAACTTCAGGTATCGGCCTCTAACGACCTGATTGTCGCCCGCGACGCGCTCTGCTCTACCAGCCTTTGACTCCACCTCAGCGCTTATCGTTTGCCTTCCAGGTTCGCCCACTCGCCCGACTGGATGAAGCTCGCCCAGTAGAACGGATGCCGGCGATCTTTGCGTTTGAGCATCTCCAATTGCATACGCCGCAATCCGTCGCCTCGCCCCTCGCCGCGCACCAACGCCTTGTAGTACTCGATCATCAAGTCCCGCGCGCCGCGATCAGAGACCGGCCACAAACTCATCACCTGCGTCTCCGATCCCGCCAGCGACAGCGCCCGCCGCAGTCCGAAGACACCCTCGCCGTTCTTCACCTCGCCCACTCCCGTGTCGCAGGCCGAGAGCACGACCAGCTTCGTCCCAAACAAATCCAGCCCCGTTGCTTCTAAGGCCGTCAGGACGCCGTCGTCCCCTTGATCGGCGCGGCCCAGTCGCTGATTGACGCCGGCCAGCGCCAGCCCTGATCGGAGCAGCGGATTCTCAACCGGGCGGTCTGGGAACGCCCCAGACCTGACTATAGCCGCGCCTATATCGCGCGCGCCAACCAGCCTGATCTCTTGATCCCGGAGGAAAAATCCATGTGTGGCCACGTGGAGAATGCTCGGACTGTGGAGTTGTTTGAGCGCGGCCTCGGTGGCCTGCTCTCCGGTAAGCACTGTGGCTTGGGGCAGAATCGCTTTGAGCGCCCACGCTTCGTCCGCCGCGCCTTTCAATGGAGGGAAATAGATTTGAGCCAGGTTGAAGTTCGAGCCCGCGGATTTCGGGGGCCTGACGTCTTGTCTACTTGCCACAACCGCGTCCCCTCTGGCGCCGTAATCTGGACCGGCCACAATTACCGCGTCCTGCTCGCTTGGCCAGCGCACAGGCGACCGGAGCAGGTCGCGCCCGCTCATCAGATAACTGATCGAGTAACGTTCGACCAGATAGCTGCCCTGCCGATCAACGAGGGCGGCGAAAGGAATGAGGTTGAGCATACCGTCGGGCGCTATCAGCAGGCGACGAAATTCTCCCAACTCCGGCTGCGCCAATGACAACACAGGTCTCATCACTTTCTCGTCCACCGCGCGCGCCAGTCGCTTGACGTCCGTCCGGCGCGGGTCGCGCAACGCCTGGCGCCAGGAAGTTATTGCGCGGTCGATCGGCGCGGCTTCGCCGAGGTCTATCCATCTCGGCTGGCCTTTCGCGGCCAGCAGATAGGCGAGGTAACGCGGCGGCAATTTGTTCTTATCGTTCCGCGGATCCTGCGGCGTGTAGGCGGCAAATTCAACCAAGGCGCCGCCGGCGGGGAGAGCCGCCTGAACGGCGGCCAGCGTGACCGGTTGTGCGCGAAATTCGGGGCGGCGGGCGCTCAAGGCCGATTCTAACTCCTCACCTTTGTCTTCGAGCGACTTGAGTCGCGCCCGGTAGGTCTCAGACTTATCCGTCCCCAACCCTTTTAGAGTGAGCGCGGCCAACTGTGAGCGGGCCTCGGCGAGTTGGTCAAAGAGCGCCTGGTCCTCGGGCGCAGCGCGGCGTCGCAAGGCGCTGATCGTATTGGCCATCACATCGAGTCCGCGCCCTTTCCGTCGGAGCAGAGTCGTGAAAGCCAGGTCAAGCGCCTGAGGATCATGCGGGAGGGCTTGACTAAGAAGCGAGAGGGTGAAGTCGGTCTCTCTCGAGAAGAGGGCGAGGTAAGCGAGTTTCTGGCGTTCGGAGCCGGTGGCGAGATTGAGCGTGAGGTTGCGTTCGCTGACGGCATTGGCGCGTGACTGAAAGGTGATGGCCTGAGCGATGGCGCCTTTTGCCGCATAAAGAATGGCGAGATAGTTGAGTGAAATACCGACATCGGGGTGTTCCGGCCCCAGAGCTTTCTCCCGGATGGCCAGCGCGCGTTGATAGAGCGGCTCCGCCTTCGCATAGTCGCCCAGGCTCCAGTAAAGGCTCGCGAGATTGTTGAGAGAACTGGCGACATCTGGGTGTCCCGGCCCGAGCGATTTCTCCCGGATGGCCAGAGCGCGCTGATAGAGCGGCTCTGCTTTCGTATACTCGCCTTTATAATAGTGAAGTGTGGCCAGACTATTGATCGCTTGACTGACGTCGGGGTGATCTGGCCCTAGCCTCCGCTCCCGAATCTCCAGCGCGCGTTCAAAAGGCGAGAGCGCTTCATCATATTTGCCTGCGTTGCGCAGGTCGATGGCTTTCTTATACAACTTGCGCGCCTCTTGCAGCGCGCGGTCAGCATCTGTCGCGGCCCGCAACTCCTCGATCTGAATCTCATAGGCGCCTGCCTGCGCCGCCTTCTGCCTGGGCTGCACAACCAGTCGATAGTCCCCCTCCCCTTCAGCCACTTGCGCCACCGTTTCACGCCCCCGCAGCCTCCTTTCGGAGTCGAATTCCATGATTTGCTTGCCGTCAGGCCCTAGCAGACGCGCCACCACGTCAATGCCATCCTGCTCAATGACCGCCTTCAGGAACTGATCGGCCGCCAGCCTGATCCGATAGACGTGTCGCTGCCCGCCCGCCAGCTCGCGCCTATGAGGCTTGCCCGGCTCGAGCAGACGCGCCTCCTTCTCGTCATCGGCTTTGCTACCGGCGTCACCCGGCGCTTGAGTCGACTGTTGGGCAGGACTCCCGAATGTTCGCCCCAAGGCGTTCTCCGAGAGCGCTACAACCAATGAGCTGAAGAATAGGCAAAATGCCAGGAATTTAGCCTGGCTCCTAGGCGTGAACCGCCGGTTCGGTCGGTTTAAAGCTGAATCAAGGCGGCTTTGATCAGTCATAACTTTATTACGGCATTCGGCGTAGGGCTGGCGAGGCTTGCGGCGACGCTACAGAAGGCCAGCTTCGTTGGATGATGCGGTTGCTCGCCGACCGGCTGGTCGAATAGACAATCTTGGATGAAACCGCCCGGCGGGCGCTCAAAAGAACGGGGTCAAGCCACGGTTGAGGGGGATTGGGGCGCTACGACGGTCAGCGGCAAGTTCGTCGCGGCTATGGAAGAGGCACTTGGTTTATCTATCACACCCAGCGCTCGAAGGTCAACTTCGATTAAAGATTTCGCGGTAAACGAATGGCATTGTCGGTCAGCGCCGCCATCAACGCAGCGATATCTCCGATCCGCCTGCCCAATTTCGCCGGGACGACTTCGCACGCGGCCACGGCCTGCGGCAAAGCCTCTTCGGCCAACGCGCGGCGAGCCGGCGCAAGCACGCGGTCGCCCAGCGCGACGGCCAGCGACCCCAGCGCGATTACTTGCGGATTGAGCGTATCAACCAGCAGGGCCATGCCGCGCCCCATCCATCTTCCCGTTTCGGCGGCGACCTCCAGCGCCTGCGGATCATCGGCTAGCATCGCCTCGACCATTTCACGAATCGGCGTCTCGCGCGACCACCGTCCAGGAAACATTCGAGACGCCAACTCGACCAACCCCTCGCCGGAAGCGAAGCCTTCCCACGAACCCGCCTTGCCGAATCCGGTCGGGCCTTCCCACGCCAACCGCAGATGGCCGACTTCTCCCGCCGTGTCCGTCGCGCCGCGCAACACTTGCCCGTTGACGATAAGCCCCGCGCCCAACCCCGTGCCGAAAGTCAGAAACACGAGATGGCGTAAATCATCACGCCCCTTCCCGACGCCGAAATGAAATTCGGCAAGCGCGCCGGCGTTTCCGTCGTGCTCGACGAAAACCGGCAGATTCGGAAACTCGTCCGCCAATCTCTCTTTCAACCTGACGCCGCGCCATCCGGGCAAATGCGGCGGATCGATCAGGACGCCTTCGGCGATCTTCAGCGGCCCGCCTATCGAAACGCTGATCGCGAGCGCCTCGCGGCTCGATCGCCGCGCGGCTTCAATCGTCTTCTTTATCAGACCGGCGATTCGCGGAAATGTCTCGTCGAAAGGCCGATAGGCTTCGGTCGCGATCTCCTCACGCTGCAAAATCTCGGCCTGCGCGGAGCCTTCAACGACCGCCGTCTTCGTCCCCCCAATGTCCAGGCCAATAATCGTCTGATTCACGAGGTCCATTTCGAGACAACCAAGATCGGGATACCAAACCGCCGCAGGACGCCGCAGGCGCGCAGAGAAAAACCTGTCTTGATTTTTCTCTGGGCGCCTGCGGCGTCCTGCGGCGGTTTGACTATCTGTAGTAATGTTACGTGGTCTGACTTACCTCATTTCCTCTTGGGCACGGCCTTCACGAATGACGATTGCCAATCGCGCAGCAACCGTCGCATCGCGTCGGCCTCCTCCTTCTGCTCGTGCTGGCTGAGGACGTCGATGTATTTCGTTAGCATCTCACGGACATTCTTTTCGTCTTCGCCGGGGCTGACCGGGACGATCTCGACCTCGGCGCCTTTGGCCAGACGGCGTCTGAGCGCGTCGATATCCAGCCCCAGCTCTTCGTCGAGTTTCAGATAAACGACGCCGCCGGTCATGCCGGAACAGAGCCAGGGGCCGGGATCGCCCAGCACCATGCCGCGCCCGGAGGTCATGTACTCGAACGCGAAGCCTTTGATGTTCGCCCGCGACGCGATGCAGCCCAATTCGTCCGTGGCGGGGGCGCGCAGCTTGCCCGCGACGATCAGATCGGCGCCCGAGAGCCGGATGCCCGCGCGCGAATCGGCGTCGCCCTGGACGATCAGCGTTCCGCCCTGCGCGCCGTAGCCGAAGCATTTGCCGACCGAACCGTCGAAGCGGATGCCGTCGTGGTTCATGCCCTTCAAAACGGCGATCGTGCCGCCGCAACTCGATTTCGCGGCGCTGTCCTGCACGCCGCCCTCGACGATGATGTCGACGCCGTCAATGTTGTAGGCGCCCAGCCCGTTGCCCGAAATCGAGCCTTCGGTGAAATGCAGCTTGGCCAGTTTGAAATGCGCCGGCGCCTTGTTCTGGAATTTCGCCCGCGAGAGTTTGCCCGACAAATGCGTGCCCAACGAGCGGTCAACCGATGTGACCTTGTCGTCCTCGAAGATGGCGATGGATTTGCCCTGCTCGATCAGGCCGTAGATTTCGTCCGAAACGATCTTGGTAAGCGACGTGCGCGGGCGATAGGCGCGACCGATGTGATCCTCGCTCAACTTCTCAGGCTCGAAGGCTTCGGCGAACTCGCTGCCCTTGAGCAGATATTCGAGGTCGATCTGGTCAAGCCCGCGCGTCTGCCTCATCAGGTCAGAGCGCCCTACCAGTTCCTGCGTGCGGTGGAAGCCGAGCCGCATGGTCCAGATGCCGACCTCGTTGATGACCTCTTTGAAGAAGGTCACCAGCGCGTCTACGGATTTGTCGTAATCGCGCGGCGTGTATTTCTTGAGCCCCGCTTCCTTGGCCTTCTCGACTGAGGAGTGGTGCGCGGTGATGCCCACGTGGCAGGTGCCCTGGTTGCATTCGCGGCAGCTCGTGCATCCGACCGCGGCCATGGCCATCGTGCCGAAGCCGACGCGGTTCGCGCCCAGCAGCATCAACTTGATCACGTCCGCGCCGGATTTGATCCCGCCGTCGGCCCAGACCTCGACGCGGTCTCGCAAACCCGCCTTGAGCAGGGCGCGGTGAGCCTCTTTGACGCCGATTTCGACCGGCATCCCGACGTGGCGCAGCGCGTGTTTGCGCGCCGCCCCTGTGCCGCCGTCGTAACCGCTGACGGCGATGATGTCGGCGCGCGCCTTGGCGATGCCGGTGGCTATAGGGCCGATGAAGGGCACCGCCGGAATCTTGACTGAGACCTTCGCGTGCGGGTTGGCGGTCTTCAACTCGGCGATCACCTGCGCCAGGTCTTCGATCGAGTAGATGTCGTGATTGTTCGACGGCGAGAGCAGGTCGATGCCTTGCGGAGTGTGGCGCGTCTTCGCGATCAATTCCGTCACCTTCATCCCGGGCAGGTGTCCGCCCTCGCCCGGCTTCGCCCCCTGGCCGATCTTGATTTCGATGAAATCGGCGCAGTTTAGCAGATGGATGTTGACGCCGAAGCGCCCGGAAGCCACGCCCTCGCCGTTCATCGCCACGATCTTCAAACGCTTGGCCGCTTCGGCGTATGCGCGGAAGGTGGTTTCGCCCTGCGAGCCGAACGACATCGCGGCGATGAAGATCGGCGCGCTGTGGGCGCCGATCTTCGTGTCGGCCATGTTGCGCGTGACAATTGATCGCTCTTGCATATCGAGCAGGTGGCGCAGCGAAACGGGCGCGCTTTCTTCGATCTCGGCCAGTTTCTGAATGAAGTTCTCGTAGCGCTCCTCTTTGCGCGCGACCTTGCCGGCCGCGCTCCAGACGTAAGGCTGGCGGCGGTATTCGCGCATCAGCCCCGACGTGCCGCTCAAGCGGATCGCGCCCTTCTTGGCCTGCTCGCGGCGCGCGGCTAGACGATCGCGCAATTCCCGGTCGAGCCTTTCGAGCGTCAGGCCTACGCGATCCGAGCCGCAGTAGTTTTTGATGCCGAAAATATTGGCGATCTCGTTCGACATCCCTATGGAGGCGAACAGCCGTCCGTAGCCGTCGACTTCGTGAACGCCCATCGTCGACATCACCTTTTCGATGCCGGTGTGCTGCATCACGAAGAGGTTGCGCAGCGCCGTCCGCCCAGTCTCCGTGTCTACGGCGTCGCGCAGCGCGACCTCGTACATCGCGTAAGGCGAGACGGCGTCCGCGCCGGCGCCCAGCGCGAAGCAGATGTCGTGCAGGTTGCGAATCTGACCCGACTTCAAAACGATGCTGCATTTGCGGCGCAGGCTTTCCTGCGTCGGCGCCGATGAGCCGGTCGCGGAGTCCGAATGGCCGAATCCGTTATTACCCGGTCCGCTGACGACGTCGGACGTGACGGCGCAGCCCGAAACGGAAAGCTCTATCGGAGCGTTCAACGACTGATCGACGGCGGCCAACGCCAGATGCGCGTCGATGAAGAGTTCGTGGAATTCGTAGGCGCGTGAATCGTCGAGGATCAACAACGTCACTCCCGCGGAAACGGCCTCGCGCGCTTCCCGCCTGATCCGCTCCAGCGCGCCGCTGAGCGTCTCGTCCTCGCCGTAAGTGATGTCAATCGCGCGGGCGACCAGGCCGGTCAGCGTTTCTCCCGCAAGGCCGGCGTGAGATGCCCGCAACTGTTTCAACCGAGCTTCGGCCGAAAAGGGATTAGCGCCGATCTCGACGCCCTCCGCGCTCTCGCTGAACTCGCGCGCGATGTCGTCGATCATACAGGCGCCGAACTCCTGCGCGACCATCGCGTGCGCCGGCAGGAAATCTCGGGCAGCGCCGCCCAGCAGGATCGGCGATTTCAATTCGATCTGCTGCCCGATCGAACCGCCTTCGGCGAGCGACGGCTTGGCGCCCAGAAAGACGCGGACTGAAAAGTGGTCGCCTTCGCGCACGCGATCAATCGCGGGGTTGGTGACCACCGCGACCCGCTCGTGGAAGTAATCGCTCAGGTTGCGGCGGACTTTCGAGAAGGCGGCGAGCGGGCCGTCGTAGCCCAGTCCGGAAAGCGGGTCTTTGCCCGTGACCATTGTCATCAGGTTGTCGACCTCTTCTTTCGTCCACCCCATCGCGGCCAGGGCGTCGGTCGCGGCAAGCGTGCGCTCGATCTTGATCGCGCGCTCTTTTTGCCACTCTTCAACGGCCAGCGCGTCTTCGGGCGATTCGTTCTCGGCGTTCACAAGAGAGGTCTGCGCTTCGGCCTTTTCCTCTTCCTCACCGAAATTGAACGAGAAGAGGCTGGATGTCATCGTGGCCTCGTTGAGCCTGTGGAAGTCGTAACGCTCCGAGGACATTTCGTGGATGCGCCGCTGCATCTGCTGATGCTCGAAGACCTCGACTTCGCGGTCGCGCCTGACCAACAACCCCATCTTCTCGCCGGGCGCCAGGGGCCGGGGGTTTTCAGCCATCGCCTCCAGCGGCACAACGCCCTTCTCCGACGAGGCGAAATATTCTTTTTCGGTCTTTCCGAACCAGAGCGGGCGCAGGCCCAGCGCGTCGCAACTGAAGACCACCTCGTCGCCTTCGCGCGCGATGATCGCGGCAGGCCCTTGCGCAAGCGAGCCGAACGCGCGGCGGAAGTAGCGGTGGAAAGGCTTGAGCGGCGTGTCGTACTTCTCGCTCTCGCTCCAGACGGGCGGGAAGATGATCTCGACGGTCTCCATCAGCGAGAGGCCGTAATTGAACATCAGGCACTCGAAGACGCGGTCGAGAATCTGTGAATCGCTCGCGCTCGTCGGCAGTTGAAAGCCCAACGCGACCGCTTCGCGCGCCAGCCGGTCGATCGAGTTGATTTCGCCGTTGTGGCCGAGCGTCGAAAACATCTGCGCCTTCTCGGCGGCGGAGTTGGTGTTGGTGGAATAGCGCCCGTGGCCCAGCGTGATCGCCGATTTGAATTCCGGCCTGGAGAGTTCCGGGAAAAATCGTCGCAGCGCCTCGGCGTCTCCGCGAATCTTGTAGACGGCGCTAGTGTGGCTCAGAGAAGCGACGTGGACCGGCAACTCGCGCTCGAGCGCCAGGTGAATATGGAAGGTTTCGCGGTTCCCCATTCGCCGCGCCCCGCGCGGGATCGCCGCCAGTTGCCAAAAGAGCGGCTCGCCGGCGCGTCCCAGCGGCCCAAGCGCCTCGCGCCTGACCTGCGCGTCCTGCTCGAGCACGATTTCCATTCCGCGCGTCTCGAATATCTCCACCGCGCGGCGCTTGATGTCGTCGTGATTGGCGCGCTCCGCGGCCGGCAATAGAAGATGCGATACTGTGAAGTAAGGGTGGTTGACGGTTGAGCCGATCAGTCCGCGCGATTCCAGGCGCCCCACCCAGATTTCTCGCGGGATGTCTGTCTGAATGCCCGCGCCGTCGCCCTCGCCGGCGATCTCGCCCGTCCGATGCCCCATCTTGGTCAGCGCTTCGAGCGTCCGCTTGACGTTGCCGTGCGACGCCCTGCCGTCGCGTTTGACGCAGGCGATGATCGCGCAAGCGTCGCGCTCCTCTTCGATTCCCAACAGTTCGAGTAATGTCATGGGCTCCCACCTGGTGTTAGATCAGTTTGCGATTGCGTTTACGGGAGAATGGCGCGATCTCCGGTACGGTACAGGGAGCGGTAGCGACCTGGCGCCTCCGGGAGCGGCCATTACGGAGGCGCCAGGTCGCTACCGCTCCCTGTACCGTACCGCAGCCGTCCCGTACACGCATTTGCAAACCGCCATAGTTGTCGGGGTAGATCCTCTGCTTGTAGTTCCGCCTGAAGGCGGTCAAAGCATCAATAACGCTCATTCGCCCTATGAAATTTGGCGATGATAAATCAAAAGCCCCAGCGAGCTTTCTTTTTCTCGCTGGGGCTTGGCTTTACTTTGAGCCTTTTCGTCTCGATTCAACTTCCGCCGCCAACGAGTCGCATACGTTTAGCCGCAATAGACGGCGCAACGGCCGGGATGATGTTTACCGAGCTTACCGATACGATGTTTTTCAGATTACGCTTCGTCATCTTTATATTTATGAGTTCGCCTCATACCGAAACCTCAACCACCGATTCAGACTCGCTCTCGTCGCTGAATCGGAACGCTGAATGGAGTTTCTTGTGGAATAGGCACAGATATTCTTATTCAAGGCGGAGGATAAGGTTTCCTAACTTGGTTTGTCCAATGACATATTTTTATTGCGGGATAAAAGGGTCTTATTCAGAAGGATTCGTGCGGCCTTGTGGTAGGCTCAGCTATTTACCAGACGTCTGATAGTCGGCTCTATCTGCTCAAAATCGTTGGGCTTGATCAGGTAAGCCTGCGCGCCGGCGTCCACCGCCGCCACCAGATCGGAATCGCGGGACAGCGCTGAGTAAAAGACTATCGGGGTAGCCGGATCGAACATCCGTATCCGCCGGCACAAATCAAGCCCCGTCCCGTCAATGAACTTGCCGCTCAGTATATAGGCGCCGAAAGCTCCGCTCTTGGCCAGGCCCAAGCCATCGGAGAGTGTGTTGGCTATTACGAGCTCATAACCGTAAGCGCTCAGCCATAAGGCGAGCAGTTCACAAGACTCCGCATGCTCTTCGACATAGAGGATACGCATCGTACACCTATCTTTTGAAGATCTGTCCGTCTTCTATGTCGGCTATCTGAACTGGGATGCGGATCAGACGGCTGTGACGGATTGCGTGTTGGCGCGCAGGACAGTATCAAAGAAGCCGGCGGGAGGTAATTCGGAGAATTACCGGTATTGGCGGATAAAAATACGGTAAGTTGCGGTAAGGAGCGGAAAGCGATTCAGGAAACTCCCGGCGAGACGAAGCGCTTATCCTCAAGCGCGCTATGGATGGCGAGCGAGAGTTCTTCGTCCGCTTTCAGCTTCAGCACATAACCCAACGCGCCGACGGAGAGGCCTTGTTCGAGGAGCGCCGAGTCTTTATAGGCGGTCAATAGAACGATTCTGGAGGTGGGATTTTTTTGAATGATCAGGCGGGCGGCCTCGATCCCGTTCAAACGCGGCATTGAAATGTCGGTGACGATCACGTCGGGTTGAAATGTGTCAGCCGCCGAAATCAGGGATTGCCCATCCCCCACGGCGCCGACCACGTCGAACTCCGGCTCCAGCAGCCCGCGAATATCGTCGATCATACCTTCGTGATCATCAGCAATGAGAACTCTTATTCGCCCCAAGATTCACTAAACCTTTTGCGGAAGTCGGTCCGGATGTAACGATCGGCGTGGCCACCGTAGCGCAAACTGTCTAAATCGAGCCACGCAAGATCGGTACTGTACCGGTGTCCCAATGTGAGCTGGCCTGATTTAGTTTGCGCGGCTTCATCAATCGGTTCTTTATCGAGCCGCGCAAACTAGACAGTTTGCGCTACGGTGGCCATAACCGCGCTCTCTTTTGTGACTGCGCGGATTCGCAGTCTGAATTACTTTTGCAAGAGGTCTACTCTCCATTCTTTCCAAAATGATGTCTATCGGCTTGCAAATTTCATCTTCTTCCCTCAATGGATACTCCATCCGTAGCGAACATCTTGGTGAGCTCGGATGGAGAGGAAATTGAGATCGCTGGAAGTATGAGGGGATTCGATCCCCTCTACTTCCGGCGATGAGCCTTTCGACTCGATC
>WNGE01008353.1_pt1 | contig 13255 bp, 11 predicted proteins | sample 5400651 | NCBI WGS metagenome assembly WNGE01 (sample SAMN13153370, study PRJNA577476) | soil metagenome | isolation source: 60 cm soil or saprolite under grassland replicate 2 | place: USA:California | collected 2016-06-15 | reverse complement strand
GCCCGCAAGCCGGCCTGAGCGTCCACCCGGAGCCGCCAGGTGATCTACACGCCAGACCGCGCGTGAGCCCTCCGTGGTTGCCGTTACCAGCGATGCGGCCGCGCCGACCCGGACCTTCTCCTCCGTGACGGACGGGATGAGGGCGTTATGCACTGCGGCCACCGCCCGGGCCTGGGCCTCGGGATCGGCGCCCGGCTAGCACAGCGCCTCCGGTCCCTCCCGTTCGGAGGAAGCCGACAGCACCGCCGGCCTGGCTTTGCCTCGAACAGCCCGACACCCAGGGTGCTCACGTCGCAGGGTTCCTCCCGATCCTCCCGCTGTGGATGATCGCCGGGACCTGATCTCGCGATTCGTCGACGTCATCGGGTCTCACCAGGAGACGTCGGTGCCGGTCGTGCGCCGAAGCGCGTTGGCGGCTGCCGGTCCGATGGTCAGCCATGGGTGGCCCCGGCGCTGATCGAGGGGGTAGCTTCGTGTCGCCGGGCGGCGCTCGGCGCGGCGGGCGACTCGACCGCGCCAGTCAGGCATTCTCTGGTGCTCGTGCAACGGCAGCCAGCACTTCGCTGGTGTCGCGAAAATCCTCGGGGGCCAGCCGTGCCAGCCGTGCCCGGACGCGCACGAAGAACTTCGCTCGGGCCTGCTCATCCTCCAGCCCGGCGAGCCGCCGACTGGTGGCGCCGATGCTGGCATGACGCTCGAAGAACGCTTCCGCGGTCGGCTGGTCGGACCACGCGACCGGTCTGACCCTCACCGCAGAGAAACCGGCATCTGTCAGCAACCGGCGAAGCTTGCCCGGAGTGTCCATCAAGGCATGCTGTGCTGGGAGCGTCTCGGCGGCCGGGGCGCCGCTGCGGTCGAGCTCGTCGGTCCACACCTCGAGCGCCGGTACCGGTGACTCGTTGCCCCAAGTGGTCAGGGCAACAGTGCCGCCCGGCTGAAGAACCCGGCGAACCTCCCGTAGTGCCCGTGCCGGATCCGGCACGTGGAAGAGCATGAATGCCATGACCGCGACGTCAAACGCGGCGTCAGCGAACGGCAACACCGCCGCGTCGCTGACCACGCGCAGCGTTGTCGGCGCGCGCCGTAGCATTCCCTCTGCCCTGTCAGCGGCCACGATCAGCGCAGCGGGAGACGCGGCTTGCAGAACAGGGAGCAGGGTGCCGACACCGGCCCCGAGATCGAGCACAGCACGCGCCGCGGCGATCGGGATCCCTGCCAGCAGGTCCTGGCTGGCCGACAAGAGCACATGGGCCCACTGTTCCTCGTAGGCCTGGGCGTGCGAGGAGTAGTAGGCGGCGACGGCGCTCGCGCCACCGGCCATCGAAGTCACGACCCCCTCCCGCCCGGTCTGGACCTGAACGATTCGATCCACCACGACTGCCCGCGCCAGACCTCACGCCTCGGTCCCGGCCGGGCAGACGACCGGCCGGGACCAATTATCCGCATCGGCGTCTCAGCCGACCAGGCCGAAGCAGGTGTAGCGCCGGTAGCCTCCCGCCTTTGAGCGCTGGCTTGCTGCCGGTCGTGGCAGTCGTGCCGTGGCCCGGATGCGACAGCCGCGCGATGGCAGGACCCGGCTGGATGCTTGTCGCGTCGTGGGCCACACGCCTTCCGCTGCACCACGCAGTCCCTGGCTCGGCACTAGCGCGTGGCTGACGCGGAGGGTGCTCGATCACCTGGCGGGGACGAGGACGCCCAGGATGATCTGCGGGCGGCCAAACGCGCGGTCGGCACGGCTGTAAGCCGCTCCGAATCGATCTGGCTCGACCCCAAGGGCGCCGGCGCCCGCCCTCCGTGACATCCACGGTCCAGGCTTCATGGCCGCGGGCCGACTCGTGGTCTCAATTGTGGTCTCATTCGTCTGAGTTCGCGTGCGCCCGCCGCGGTCCGCCGGAACGCTGAGCCGCACGTCACGGACGGGCCCGGCTCGCTGCGGACGCTGGGGCGCACACCTGGCAAGCGTGTTGGGGGCAACCCCTCGCGAGTTCGAATCTCGCATCCTCCGCCACACTGACCTGCTACGACGCGCGATCGCTGCGCCTCGCCCGTCCAGAGTGCAAGCACGTTTGGCTCAGTTTGCGGCCACGAACACCCCCGATTCGCGCCCGTCGTACCAGGTGAGAGACTGTTTCCGCGCTGGGGGATTCCAGTGATTTCGATGTCCGGTGGCGTGCGCCTTGCCGAAGATCCGCCGATCTGTACGGACGTCGACTCACTGCCAGGCAATACTCTGGCGCTCCAGATCTGGTCGTTCGGCGTGCGCGTGAAGTTCTGCGTGGGCAGGACGGCTGGGAAAGCCCGCCCACGCTGCCGCTGTGGCTGGGCGGATTGCCGGGGCGGCGGCCGTGGTTTGGCGCCATCTGCCAGCCCCCCAGCGCGATGTTCTGCTGGGCGTTCATGCGTCTCGCCGTGTGAGCAGCCATCCGCCGATGGCCAGCAGGGCGGCGGCGTAGGCGCAGATGATGCCGAGCCCGGCCCATGGCGGCAGCATGCCGGCCTGCGTGGCGGGCTTGGTTGCGCCGAGGGAGTTCGCGGCGATCAGTTCGGGGAGGAACTTGCCTGCCGGGGTCAGTGCCAGCCCGGCGACCGGGGCGACGAACACGACGGCGACGAGGGTGGCGATGGCCGCGGCGCTGTGCCGGATGATCGCGCCCAGGCCGAGCCCGATCAGCCCGATCAAGGCCAGGTAGCCGCCGGTCATGGTCACCGCGCGCAGCACGGTGGGCTGGCTGAGCGCCGGGTGCGGCACGCCATGGTGGACGAAGATGGCGCCGGCCAGGAACGCGGCGAACGCGGCGAGTTCCCCGGCGGTCAGGGCTAGCACGCCGAACACCGCGGCCTTGGCGGTGATCAGCAGCGGTCGGCGGGGGATCGCGGCCAGCGTGGCATGGATCATCCCGGAGGAGTACTCGCTGGTCATGGTGAAGATACCGAGGACGCCGAAGACGACTTGCCCGAGCGCGATGCCGACCAGGATGTTGTTGGTCACATCACCGTGCGGGTTTTTGGTGTTGAACCCGGCGGCGATCCCGATCCCGATCATGGCCGCGACCCCGAACATCAGTGTCCCTATCGTGGACCGCAGGCTGCGCAGCTTGATCCACTCCATCTGGGCCGCGTGCCGGAACCGGTAATGCCCGGCGGGCATGTGTGAGTTGCGCGCCTCGCGCGCCATCGCTGTCGTCATGCCTTGTCCTGTTCTGTTTCTGAGCACGGAGAGATTGCTGGTGTCCGGCGCTGGTCATGGCCTCTCCCGGCGCTGATGCTCTGCTGGCCCGGGGTAGGCGCCGGAGGCACCTGCCTGGAACTGTGATGACTGCCTGGTGAGCGCGAAAAACGCGTCCTCCAGCGACCCGCCGCCCCGGGCGGCCAGGTCTGTGACGGTGGTGTCGGCCAGCAGCCGCCCGCGGCCGATGACGATCAGCCGCTCAGCGGTCAGCGCTATCTCGCTGATCAGATGGCTGGAGACGAGCACCGTGCGGCCCTCGGCGGCCAGCGTTTTCGTCAGGTTGCGGACCCAGCGCACACCCTCGGGGTCCAGCCCGTTGACCGGCTCGTCGAACAGCAGCACGCCGGGATCGCCGAGCAGCGCCGCGGCGATACCGAGCCGCTGGGCCATGCCCAGGGAGAATGTCCCGGCTCGCCGCCCGGCCACGGTGTCCAGCCCCACCATGGCCAGCACGTCGCCGACCCGCGGCCGGGCGATCCCGCCCGCGGCGGCCAGCGCCAGCAGGTGCGCCCGGGCGCCGCGGCCGGGATGGAACGCCCGGGTCTCCAGCAGCGCGCCGACCTCGGCCAGCGGCCAGGCCAGCTGCCCGTAGCGGCGGCCACCGATACTGGCCTGGCCAGCATCGGGGTAGTCCAGGCCCATGATCAGCCGCATGGTGGTCGACTTGCCTGCGCCGTTCGGGCCAAGAAAGCCGGTCACCTTCCCGGGGGCCACCTCGAAACTGAGATCATCAACGGCCAGCGTTGAGCCGTACCGCTTGGTCAAGCCATGTACTTGGATCACCGCACCCCCTCGTCGCGGGGCATGTTCCGCCTGTTCAGGCTAGGAATCCGGGTGCGCCCTGTCGTCACCGCACAGCGCGAAATCTGGTTCGTGCCCGGGGGTGAAAAGATGACTGGCTGGCCTGGGATCTCACACCGGGGTATGTCACCGCCGAGCGTGACGACCTCTCCGGACCGCTGCCATAACGTGGCAGCGTGATCAAGCTTTCCGGGGACCTGGCCAGCGCCAGCGCGATACGCCAGGCCGCGCGGACGGCCATGCGGGCGCTGGCTCAGGTGGCCTACGGCCCCGACCGGGCGCCGGCGAGCCACCGCCGCTGGCAAGGCTGGGCCGCTACCACGCTGGCCGCATTGGGTGCGGCCATGACGGTGCTGGCGGTCATCGGGCTGGTGGCAGCCCTGCAGCGGCAGGGCCCGGTCCCGGCACAGCCGCGCTCGTTGTCCGCGGCACTTCCGCAGATCCTGGTCAGCGTGCCAGCCGAGCTGGCCCCGCTGCTGCTAGCGGCGCGATTCCCGCTGCTGGCCTGGCGGCTCGGGTATCTGTGCGTGCTGTTGCTGCCCCTGGTCCCCGGCCAGTCACAGGTGGACCCGGCGCAGGTCGCGGTGCTCCTGATCGTCTTTGCGGTCGCGGGCTTGCGCTACTCCCGCCCCGTGCTGTGGTGCATGTGGGCGCTGATGCTGATCCCGGCCTGGCTGTGGATCGGTCCCGGCTGGCACAAACCCGCAGTCGCCACCCTGCTACTGACCGCCGGGACAGCCGGGCTGGACCTCGCAGGGGGCATGGCAGCGCGCCCGGCGTGCCCTGGCCGCCGAAGCAGAACGCGCCGAGCGCGAGCAAACCCGCCGCGCCGTGCTGGAAGAACGCGCCCGCATCGCCCGGGACATGCATGACGTGGTGGCCCATCACCTGTCCCTGATGGCCATCCAGGCCGGATCGGCGCCGTACCGGCTCACCGGCCTGCCCGACTCGGCGCGGGAGGAGTTCGGCTCGCTCAGCCAGGCAGCCCGCGCAGCGCTTGCCGACATGCGCAGGCTGCTCGGCGTGCTGCGCAGCGACCAGCCCGCCGACCGCGCGCCGCAGCCCCAGCTGGCAGACCTGCCCAGCCTGGCCGCAGCCGCCCAGCGGGCCGGAGTCGCGGTGACGCTGACCATGCCCGGCAACTGCGACGGCGTGCCACCGGGCGTGGGAATGTGCGCCTACCGGATCGCGCAAGAGGCACTGTCCAACGCCGGGCGGCACGCCCCCGGCGCGGCCGTCATGGTCAACGTCAGCCACGACGACGACCGCCTGAACCTGCGGGTAACCAACGGCCCCGCCGACCCGGGACAGCCCCCGGCAAGCACCGGCCAGCCCGGGCACGGGCTAGCCGGAATGCGGGAACGGGTCACCCTGCTCGGCGGAACCCTCACAGCAGGGCCGGCGCCCGATGGCGGCTTCGCCGTCTCAGCCGTCCTGCCACTCCGCGAGCCAGCGCCATGACAATCACCTGCCTGATCGCCGACGACCAGGAAATGGTCCGGGTCGGCTTCAGCGCCTGGCTCAATGCCCAGCCCGGACTGGCCGTGGTCGGGCAGGCCGCCGACGGCGCCGAGGCAGTCAGCAAGTCCCGCCAGCTCCGCCCCGACGTGGTGCTGATGGACGTGCGGATGCCCGTCATGGACGGGCTGGAAGCCACCCGGCAGATCCTCGACATCCCGCCCGGCCAGCACCGGCCCCGCGTGCTCGTCCTCACCACCTTCGACCTGGACGAATACGTCTACGAAGCGCTCCGCGCCGGAGCCAGCGGATTCCTGCTCAAGGACGCACCCGTCGACCAGCTCGTCCACGCGGTACGAGTCGTCGCGGCCGGAGATGCCCTCCTCGCCCCATCGGTCACCCGCAGGCTCATCGCCGACTTCACACACCAGCATCCCGCCAACTGGCGACCACCCAGAACACTCGCCCCCCTGACCGCACGCGAACAAGAAATACTGCGGCTCATCGCCCGCGGGCTATCCAACACCGAAATCAGCGACACCCTCACCATCTCCGAGCAGACCACCAAAACCCACACCAGCCACATCCTGGCCAAACTCAACCTGCGCGACCGCGCCCAAGCCGTCATCGTCGCCTACGAAACCGGCCTGATCACCCCGCGCGACTAACAAGCCCATATCCGGATAATCTGGATGCGGCCGCCGTCGAAAGCGCCCCCACCGTCAGCCGCGCCGAGTCGGCGATAGGCGTGCCTGCGAGCAATCTGGGACCACCTCTGCGCTCACATTGAGTAGCAGGGGCACCTACCCCGACTGGTTATAGTCGGTGGGCATCGCGAGCCGATCCCTAACCGAAGCCCGGGTTCGGGAGCACGGACGTCGAGGCACGCCGCGACGACGAGCCTTACACATGGGCCCACGGCACCTGCCCCGCCGGGTGCCCGTCGGCGCCATGCGCCCACGTGGTCCCGGAAGGCCCCGCGTGTGAGCTTTACGGTGTGCCTAAAACGTCAGGTACGACGAGGCGATCCTCGCAGACAGTGGGCACACTTCGGCACCACTGCGGCGGGATGGGTCTCCGGACTCGCCGGGGCGATTCATGCTGCGAGCATCGGGGGAGACGACCGGTCATGCCGCTTTTGGTATGTGGCGGCAAACCACGCTGGGTGCGTGCGTTACCGCCAGTGCGGGTCGCTGGCGCCCGCAGCGGCCAGGGCTTGCTCGCGGGTGAGGTAGTCCCGCCAGCGGATGACCTTTCCATCGCTGAGGGTGAAGACGTTGTAGATCTGGCCCACCGTGTCCAGATCGCCCGGCGTCCCGTTGAACCCGGGCCCCCGCAGGCCCACGATGACGTGCTGCCCGGCGTCGATGGCCTCGATGGCCTCCACGGCGAGCGGCGCGGCCGCAAACCGGTGCCGGATGACGCCCATCGCCTGCTCGCGGCCGTCACAGCGCAGGCCCGGCGCAAGGCCCTCCCACACCAGATCGGCGGCGAGGAACTCCGTGATGTGCTCTGGATCCTGGTTGCGCACGGCGTCTACCAGCCCGCCCAGGATGATCTCGATGTTCCGTCTGGCCATTCGTCGCCTCCTGCGCAGGAAACCCTCCCGGCGCCACTATGCCACCGGGCCCACGGGCGCATACCGCGCCGTGCTCAGCCCGTGGCGAGCGCGATCATTGGCCCACTCTCAGATGAAGTGCAGGAGCGCTCCTGCGGCGAGCGCGAGCAGCGCCGGGGGCCCCTGGTAGCTGCCGGTGAGGCGGGTCTTTTCGGCGTCTGGCTGGCGGGTGCGTGCCGCGTCGATGCGGATGGGGGTGCCCGCCACGGTTCCGCGGATCTGCCCGAAGGTGAGCGGCCCGTCGATGGTGGCATAGATCGTGAACTCGGTGCTGCCGAGCGTCCCGTCGACAGCGACCGTTCGGGTGCCGCCCAGCCCGCCGGAAGCCCTCTCGACAGTGGCGTGGAGATCCTCGGCTCCGATGTGCCCGGTGATCGTGCCCCGGTCGAAGAAGTAGCCGGGCTGGAGGTGAAAGGTGGCGTGGAGTTCGACGGGCTGCCCCGCGAATGACCCGCTGAGCAGGCGGGAGCGCTCGAAGGTGAGGTCGACGCTGGCGTGGCCGGGGATGATGACGCCAGCTGGGTCGGAATCGGCCGGGAACTGCCGGGCTGGCGTTTTCGGCCGTTCAAGGTGCAGCCCCAGTTCCGGGCATGGGCAGGCCGGTGACACGGACCAGCGCGAGCCCGGCCAGCGGGACGTGCCGGCTGTCGAGGGTCAGATCAGCATCTGGGCCCCGGCCGGCCAGCGGGACGTGCCGGCTGTCGAGGGTCAGATCAGCATCTGGGCCCCGGCCGGCCGCCACCCACCACCCGTCCTGCACTTGGCAGAGCTGGAACGGCGTGGGCTGGCCATCAACGGGGATGGTCACGTGCTCCCAGGGCAGCTCGTCACGCTGAGCGGCCGACTGGAGTCGCTCCACCTCCCGGGTGACTGCAAGCTGACGGGATTCGTCATCACTGCTCCCCCAGCGCGGCCCAGATAGCGTTCTGGGATACCCACCGCCGCAGTCTCGCAAGGTCGTTGTCCTGCTGGCGGTGGGAAGTGATGGTGGTGCTGCGTCCCCGTGGCTGTGGTTCACCCCCGCCGACATCAGCGCCACTTTGTCACTGCCGCGGTCGGGCCGGCCGATCCCTGAGGACGAGGCGATCTGACGCTGGCCCGGCCAGCCTTCCACCCCATACAGCGGCAGCTCCGCTGATGCCCAGCTTCCCCGATCACGCTCCTCGCCAGGGCCCATGCATCGACTATCACACAACCCACCGCCGGACGGGCTGTCAGCCGCCTGCAGACCCGTGCTCAGCAGGGCTGAGCACGCCAGTCGCCGGGTGTGACCTCGAGCAAGACCCGCCTCGGCTTCGCCTCGCTGGCCGCTCGCCGCAACGGCCGTCTGCGGGTCGTGCACGTTCTTCGTCACCACCGTCGAGTTCCGCCCCAGCCTGCGATGCCCACGCGACGACGCCTGCGAGCAAAGGCCAACCCGGCCGTCAGAAGATCTTCGGCGGACTCCTGGACCGCCTCGATCGTCTTCACCACCGCGCGGGGCCGCGAAGCCTGCTTCTGGCAGTCCCCGAGAACGCGCAAGCAGGCCCGCCCGAACGTGACCACGCCCACCGCCCGGGCCGCTGGGATACCCGGTCTGGAGATCGTGGTCGATTCCCATGAGCGGTACGCCTACCGGTTCGCTACCCAGCAGGTCACCACCGTGAAGCGGGCGCTGCCCTGCGGCGACTATGGCCTGGCCGTGGACGGGCGGCTGGTCGCGTCGGTGGAACGCAAGTCGCTGGTCGACCTGGTGGCCAGCCTGACCGGTGGGAAGCTGCGCTATGCCCTGGCCGAGCTGGCGGCCCTGCCCCGCGCCGCGGTCGTGGTCGAGGACCGCTACTCCCAGGTGTTCAAACTCGATCGGATCCAGCCCGCGGTGGTCGCTGACGGCCTGGCCGAGCTGCAGGTCCGCTGGGCGAACGTGCCGATCGTGTTCTGTGAGACCCGCCAGCTCGCGGAGGAATGGACCTACCGGTTCTTGGCCGCCGCTCACGCTTGGGCGGAGACCGAGACCGCCTCGATCCAGCGGCTGGCGCCCCTGACGTCGGCGGCGGCCACGACGACCGAGCTCTCCGAAGCTCCCGGGGCACCGGCTCCCTCTACCGCGCAGGTGCGGGCCTGGGCCCGCACCACCTGCCTGGCTGTCCCCGGCCATGGCCGGTTGCGGCCCGAGATCTGGGATGCCTGGCGGGCCGCTCACCACGGTTGACCGGGCCAGGCAGAATGGTCGCCGTGACCGGTCGGTCCCCTGCACCCAGCCCGCCGCGCCCTGCGTCGGTGCTGGAGGCGGTGCTGGAGCGGATCACCTACGTCAACGAGGACACCGGGTACACCATCGCCCGGGTGGCCACCGGCCGGACCGGCCCGGATCTGCTGACGGTGGTGGGCCGCTGCTGGGCGCCCAGATCGGCGAAAGCCTGCGGCTGACCGGGCGCTGGGGCTCCCACCCCAGGTACGGCAGGCAGTTCGAGGTGCACTTCTATACCACCGTGCTGCCTGCCACGATCCAGGGCATCCGCCGCTACCTGGGTTCGGGGTTGATCAAGGGGATCGGCCCGGTGATGGCCGAGCGGATGGTGGCACATTTCGGTGCCGGCATCCTGGCCGTCATCGAGACCGAGCCCGGCCGGCTGATCGAGGTGCACGGGCTGGGGCCGAAACGGACCAAGAAGATCGCCGATGCCTGGGAGGAACAGAAGGCGATCAAGGAAGTGATGGTGTTCCTGTCCGGCGTCGGGGTGTCCACCTCCCTGGCCGTGCGGATCTACAAGAAGTACGCCGGCGCCTCCATCACGATCGTGAAGAACGAGCCGTACCGGCTGGCCTCGGACGTGTGGGGCATCGGGTTCAAGACTGCCGACACCATCGCCCAAGCCGTCGGGATCGCGCACGACAGCCCGGAACGGATCAGGGCGGGGCTGCAGTACACCCTGTCGCAGGCCGCCGACGACGGGCACTGCTACCTCCCGCAACCCAACCTGATCACCGATGCCACCAAGATCCTCGAGGTGGACCGGGACCTGATCGGCCCGTGCCTGGACGAGCTCGTCGCCGCCGGCGGCGTTGTCCGCGAACTGGTACCCGGTGAGGGTGGCGATCTGCTCCCGGCGGTCTACCTGGTGGCCTTCCACCGGGCCGAGCAGTCCCTGGCGGCCGGGCTGCTGGCCCTGCTGAACTCCCGGCAGGAGCGGCTGCCGGCCTTCGCGGCCGTGGACTGGGGCAAGGCATGGCGATGGCTGCACGCCCGGACCGGGCAGGACCTGGCCCCGGGCAGCAGGAGGCGGCCCAGCTCGCGTTCACGCAGAAGGTGGCCGTGCTGACCGGCGGCCCGGGCTGCGGGAAGAGCTTCACCGTCCGTTCCATCATCGAGCTCGCCACGGCCAAGAAGGCCACCGTGATGCTGGTCGCGCCCACCGGCCGGGCCGCCAAGCGGCTGGCCGAGCTGACCGGCCACGAGGCTTCCACCGTGCACCGGCTGCTGGAACTGCAGCCCGGCGGCGACCCCAAATACGACCGCGGCAACCCCCTGGACGCCGACCTGGTCGTGGTCGATGAGTCCTCGATGATGGACGTGATCTTGGCCAACAAGCTGGTCAAGGCCATCCCGGCAGGGGCGCATCTGCTGCTGGTCGGCGACGTCGACCAGCTCCCCTCGGTCGGCGCCGGCGAAGTACTGCGCGACCTGCTCGCCGCCGGCGCCATCCCGCGGGTACGCCTGACCCAGATCTTCCGCCAGGCCCAGCGGTCCGGCATCGTCGTCAACGCCCACCGCATCAACCACGGCCAGCCCCCGCAGCTGGCCGGCTTTTCCGACTTCTACTGGTTTGGCTGCGAGCCCCCCGAGGACTCGGGCCTGCACCCGGCGGAGGAGACCGCCAGGCTCGTCGTGGACATCGCCGCCCGCCGCATCCCCGCCAAGTTCGGGCTCGACCCGGTCCGCGACGTCCAGGTGCTGACGCCGACGCACCGCGGCCCCGCCGGAGCGGGCAACCTGAACACCCTGCTGCAGGAGGCCCTCACCCCCTTCCGGGATGGGACGCCGGAACGCCGCTACGGCGGGCGGGTGTTCCGGATCGGGGACAAGGTCACCCAGTTGCGCAACAACTACGACAAAGGCAAGGCGGGATCTTCAACGGCACCGTCGGCGTCGTCACCGGCCTGTCCCTGGAAGAGCAGACCCTGACCGTGCTGACCGACGAAGACGAGCAGGTGGACTACGACTTCGCCGAACGATGCGCTACGACCGGGCCAGGGCCTCCCTGGACCGGCACGCCACCTACATCGTCGCCGCCTACGTCGCTGGCGCCGCGCGATAGCCCTGGCACGCCATGACTGTTCCGCCTGGCCGACCAGAACTGGCCAGGCGGACGGCCGGAAACGCTCGTCAGCACACCAGGCCGCCTCGCCCAGGTCACCGAGCGTACGCAGCACAGACCGACACGAACCGCCTTACCTGTATCGGCCGGTGATGCAAGTGGTCTGGCGCGGCTGATGCAGCCCGTGCTTTCCGTGGGTTTGGGGCGTGTCTGGTCTGCTCCCTGTCCCTTTGGTAGTTGCCGGGTTCTGCGACCCGGGCGGGCGTGTCAGGGACCGGGGCGGGCCCCGGCCGCGCAGCGGCGCAATGCCGCGTAGTTAAGGGTCTGGCTTGGTTGTCGAGGATGTGCTGTCCGACGGCGTGTTGAGCCGGCAGGTGCCGTAGCCGGTGCGGGTGAAGAAGCCGAGCAGGGCCCATTCGCGGAGCTGGGTCAGCATGTTGCGCGGCTTGACCTTGAGCAGTACGGCGAGTTCGTGGCCGCTCCAGTCTCGTGGCGGCTGGCTGGTGATGATTGTGGTGATCAGCTGGCGGCGGGTTGCCCGGCGGGGGCCGATCAGGGCCGAAGTCCTGCGGTGAGGCCTGCGCCCGCTGGTGGAGTCGCGCAGCGGTGGGGTGCGCACGGTGACGCTGATCGCGGTGATGGCGGTGACGGTGTGGGGCCGCTGGTCGCCGTGGTTGAGGTAGCGGGAGGTGGCGCATTTGACCTTGCGGGCGCTGAAGCGGGGACGGCGGGCTGGGAGCAGGGTGGCCAGGACGGCACGGCCGATGACGGTTAGCCCGGCTGGGCCGGGCGGGCAGATGCCTGCCGCGGCGGTGAGCTGGTCGCGGGCGGCTTCCAGGGCGGTGGTGAAGCTGGCCCGGTCGGGGTTGGTGCCGGGGCGGGTCTCGATGGCATCGACCATGGCCATGCGCAGCAGCTGGTAGAGGGTCAGCAGGGCCCATAGTTCCTGCTCCACACCGGGCCGGTCCTCCGAGCGCAGCACCCGGCCGTCCAGCAGGGTGTGCCGCAGCGCCAGGTAGGCGGACTCGATTTCCCACCGCTCGTGATACAGGCGGACCAGCGCCTCAGCCGGGTAGGCGCGGTGGTCGGTCAAGGTGGTGATGAGCCGGTAGCTGTCGGCGATACGGGTGCCGTCCGCGCCGGTCATGGCCACCTCGGCCTCGATGATCCGCACGCCCAGGCCGTCCAGGCGCGACAGGTATGAACCGTCCGGCAGATGCTGCAAGACCACAGGAATCCGGGTGGACTTCGCCCGCGCCAGCGGCACCGCGCCGGTAGCCGCGATCTCGGCCAGGAACGCGTTGCTGTCGAAGGCCCGGTCCAGCAGGACCATCATCCCCGGGCCCAGCAGGTGCAGCAGCCGCCGGGCCAGGTTCGCCTCATCCCTGTCGGTTCGCGAGCCGAGCGCAGCGCCGAGCAGGCCGCGGGTGCCGGTCTCGGCCAGGGTCATCAGCCGCAGCGCCGGATACCCGGCCATGCCCAGGCGGTGACGGATCTTCCCCGCCCACGACCGGTTCCGGGCCGTGTCAGGGACCTTCAGGGAGTTCAGGCCGTCGAAGGCAACCGTGCGCAGCCCGGCGAACCGCACGCCAGGCGTGTGCGGCTGGGCCAAAGGCCCGGCGACCACCTCGAACAGCGCCTTCAGCGGCGCCGGGCCCAGACGGCGGCGCACGTCCCGCAGCGCCTTCTCTGACGGCCACGCCAGATCCAGCCCGGCCAGCCCAGCGGTCAGCTTGCCCCACACCCGCAGATAGCCCAGGTGCGGGAACATCGTCAGCGCGAGCACGGAGTACACCCCCGCCCGCGAGGGCAGCAACCGCAGGCGGCGCTGCACCGTGCGGGTCTGCGCCA
>WNGE01010694.1_pt1 | contig 13256 bp, 11 predicted proteins | sample 5400651 | NCBI WGS metagenome assembly WNGE01 (sample SAMN13153370, study PRJNA577476) | soil metagenome | isolation source: 60 cm soil or saprolite under grassland replicate 2 | place: USA:California | collected 2016-06-15 | reverse complement strand
GTCGCCGCGCTGCTCGCCCTCGTCGCCGTCCTCGGTCTCGTCGCGCTCGGCCAGTCGAACTCCCGCGGCACGGAGCTGAGGAGGCTGCAGCAGCAGGGTGGCTACGAGCAGCTCCTCCAGACGGACGCGACGCAGCTCAGGCAGTTGATTGACCTCCGGCTCGGCCGCCTCTACCGGCTCAACGACCTGCCATTGCCATCAGAGACTCCGAGCCCCCCGTCCTACAAGCGCGGGTTCCTGTCCGCTTTGGATCAGCAGATCGGCAACGAGTTCACCCGGCTCTGCCTCGACGCGGGCGCCGGAGACTGCCTTGCTGAGAGCCTGGCCCCGCCGCACCTGCCGCTCACCCTCGAGGCCGTCGCTCCATCGCTGTCGCGGAAGCTCAAGGCCGTTGACTCGACCGCGCCTGGTTCAGCGCCGATCGATCCCGTGTGCAAGCGCTTTGCGCTTTTCTTCTGCATCACCGCCTCCTCCGGCACTCCACAGCGTCCCATTCAGCCGCTCCTCGTCCGTGCTGACGCATGGGCGGCTTCGTTCGCGGAGAGGCTCGCCGTCCTCACCCGGAAGACCCAGGCCCGCGCAAACGCGCTCGTCGCGACCGACCGGCGCTCGTATAGCCATTCGCGGGATCTCCTGATCGGTGCGGGTGCGGGCAGCCTGCTCCTGGCTCTCGCGCTCGGGCTGCTCCTGTCCGACTCGTTCCTCGTACCGCTGCGGAAGACGCAGAGGCGGCTGGCGACGATCGCCGCCGGCGACTTCTCGGAGCAGCTGGAGGTACCGAACCGCGACGAGATCGGCGCGCTCGCCGCGGACGTGAACCGGATGAGCGACGAGCTGCAGCGCCTGTATCAGGAACTGGAAAGCGCGAGCCGGCACAAGTCGGACTTCCTGGCCACGATGTCGCACGAGCTGCGAACGCCGCTGAACGCGATCATCGGCTTTTCCGAGGTGCTGCACGAGCAGATGTTCGGGGAGCTGAACGAGCGCCAGCTCGCCTACGTCGAGGACGTGCTCGCAGCAGGCAAGCACCTACTCTCGCTGATCAACGACGTGCTCGACCTGGCCAAGATCGAGGCCGGGGGGATGGAGCTCGAGCTCTCGGAGGTGGCGATCCCGGAGGTGCTGCGCAGCGCCGTCTCGATGCACTCGGAACGGGCGAGCCGCGGGGGGGTCGAGCTCTCGCTGACGACGGAGCCGGAGGAGATCACGATCAGCGCCGACGGGCGTCGCGTCCGCCAGATCGTCTTCAACCTCGTGTCCAACGCGGTCAAGTTCACTCCCGCCGACGGCCACGTCGACGTCTCCGCCCGGCTCGACGACGGCCGGGTCGAGATCGCCGTCGCCGACACCGGCCCCGGCATCGCGCCGGAGGAGCTCGAGGCGATCTTCGAGGAGTTCAAGCAGGCGACGGACGGCAAGCGGGCCGAGGGCACCGGGCTCGGCCTCCCCCTCTCCCGGAAGCTCGTCGAGCTCCACGGCGGCCGCCTCTGGGTCGAAAGCGCCGCCGACAACGGCAGCACCTTCCGCTTCACCCTCCCGATCCGACAGGAGGCGTGATGGAGCCACAACCGCGGATCCTCGTCGTGGACGACGTCCCGGCGAACGTGCGGCTGCTCGAGGCGGTCCTCGAGCCCGCCGGCTTCGCGGTCAGCTCCGCGTCGTCCGGCCCGGAGACGGTCGAGCGCGCGGTGACCGAGCTGCCCGACCTCGTCCTGCTCGACGTCCAGATGGCCGGCATGAACGGCTACGAGGTCTGCCGCAGGATCCGCGAGAACGAGGCGACGGCGCTCGTGCCCATCGTGATGGTCACCTCGCACGAGAGCGAGGCGCGGATCGACGGGATCCGCGCCGGCGCCGACGACTTCGTGACGAAGCCGTTCGACCAGCAGGAGCTGCTGCTGCGCGTGCGGTCGCTCGTGCGGGTCAAGCGCTACCACGACACGATCCGCGCGCAGGCGGCAGAGCTCGCGGAGTGGAATCGGACGCTCGAGGGGCGGGTGGCAGAGCAGGTCGAGGAGCTCGAGCGGATGGCGCGGCTGCGCCGCTTCCTCTCTCCGACGCTCGCCGAGGTCGTGATGTCCTGCGGGGACAGCGTGCTCGAAAGCCGCCGGCGCGAGCTCGCGGTCCTCTTCGCCGACCTGCGCGGCTGGACCGATTTCAGCGCGGGCACGGAGCCGGAGGAAGTGATGAGCGTCGTCGGCTCCTACCACTCGGCGATGGGCGAGCTGATCCTCAAGTACGAGGCGACGGTCGGGTGGTTCGCCGGCGACGGGCTGATGGTCTGGTTCAACGACCCGATCCCGTGCGACGAGCCGGCGGCGCGGGCGGTGCGGCTGGCGCTCGAGATGCGGGACGCGATGGGCGAGCTTACGGCGAGGTGGCGGAAGCGCGGGCACGAGCTCGACTTCTCGCTCGGTGTGGCGCTCGGCTACGCGACGATCGGCCGGATCGGCTTCGAGGGTCGCTACGACTACGGCGCCGTCGGCAGCGTCCTCAACCTCGCCTCGCGCCTCTGCGACGCCGCGCCGCCGGGCCAGATCGCTGTCGGCCAGCGGGTCCTGGCGGAGGTCGAGGAGATCGTCGAGGCCGAATCGCTCGGCCACCTCGAGCTGAAGGGCTTCGGGAAGCCGGTCGAGGCGTTCGCCGTCAGCGCGGCGGCGCCTGCGCGGGTCTAAAGCCAGGGCCTCCCGGCCGCGCACCGGCCGCCCGCGACTTGGGTATTCGTGAGCGTTTGGCTCAGATCGACGATAGAAACTAACTGCCTGAGGACTACACCTATCTCAACGGCCGAGAGCCTGCTTGAATTCGTCCGCCCGCGGAAGCACCTCGGTCGTCGGCCTCGTCCTGGAGAGTGAAGAACGTGAGCTGCAGCGGGCCCACCCCCTGCATCCCACCCTCGCCCTTCGGGCCCCGCTGTTTCTTGTAGGCGAGGTACTTCGACTTCGTGACCTCGCCGGCCCCGACGAAGATCGTCGGGTCGTGGCCGAAGACGTTTGCGCCGCCGCTCGTCTCTTGCATCAACACTGATGCGGCGAGAGAGGGCGGAATGGCAGCCTTGTGCGCCGCGACCAGCATCCGGATCGGCATCTTGATGCCCAGCTTCCGGAGTCTGGGAACCAGTGGTGCATCCTTGGGTCGGAGAACCGGAACGTTCAACCTGCTTACCTCCCCGCGTGCCTGCCCTCGAGCACGCAATCTGACAGCAAACGCAATGTTCCTGCAACGGTGCCCCAATTGTCAATGCTGTGGTCGCACAGCGATCACAACCGTCGCGAGCTGCGGCGCGAAGGGCGATGTGGCAGCGGCTGGGCGACGTCAAGTCGCTCGTCGAGCTGAGGATGCGGCTGCGAGCAAGGGCATCACCCCGCCTGTCCGTGGCTCTGCGCAGGGTGCCCAACTGGAGTCGAATGGCCGGATTCGCGGTGCGGGGGCTCGCCCTCCGGAGCTCGACGTCGAAGGTGAAGCCTCACGTTGTCGCGGTGGTCGCGGTCTTGCTGCTCGACGACGACTTCCACCGCGCCCATGTGATCTACGGAGCGCTCTTCGTCTTCGGGATCGTGGTACCGAGCATCCTCGTCCTCGCCCGCCGTAAGGTGGGTTTCCCGTCGCTGTTCGTGACGGTCGCCCACCTGCGCGAGCGGCACGACCTAAAGGCCGTCCTCGCAACCGTCGTGTTGAGCGCAGGCCTCGCGATCCTCGTCATTCACCTGGCCTTCTATCCCTGGCCTGAGATCACGAAGGCGCCGGTGGAGTACGCGGGCCTTACTGCCAACGGTTGCGTGGTCACGCTTACAGACAAGTCAGTCGAAACGACTGAGCAGTGCAAGACGTAGCCGCATCTAGGCCCGCCGAGGTGAGGCCCGAAAGATGACTCAAGGTTCAGCCGACGAGCCCTCCTCGTTCTTCTTGTCGCTGCGCTGGCCGCGACAGCCGCTCGTTTAGCTGCTCCCACCGAGGCGCACCTGACGAAGCCCTCACGCGCCCTGATCTGCGGCTCCGAGCGCTAGCGCGTGAAGACCTTGCAGGACCGGCCGAAGCTGTACTCCGCGAAGCCCAAGCCGGTCGCGTGGCTCATGGGGCTGACGCGGCCCAAGCCGGCGCCGAAGGCTCGCAGCAACTTCGAGCGTCACATTTACTCCGTTGAGTCCGCCGTGACGGACGTGCTCTCAGAGGGCGACCAGGACCTGCACCTGGTGCTTAGGGACGGACCCGCTCACATGGTGGCCGAGTCGCCCAACGCGCCCTTCTGCTCGGTTGACGCGACCGCTTATCGGAAGAAGCAGATGGCAAAGGCACGCGACAGGGTTCGGATCTGCGCACACGCAAGGATCGTGGGCGTCGTCTTCTGGGACCGGCCGCACAACGTCACCGGCCGGGCGCCGAACTCGATCGAGCTCCACCCGATTCTCGACTTCGCCTGCTTCTCGGGCTGAGGCTATTGGTACGGGCAGGGACTCGAAATGACGGCGACTCCGCTCGAACGCCCGCGCAAGGCGGGCGACTTGCGTAGCGGGAGCCTTGTCGCTTGTTAATGCGAGGAGTATTCTCTTGTGGCCGTTGTTGCTAAGCCCCGTGGGGGTGCGATGTGAGTGAGTCAGTCGAAACACCGGCCAGCGCCGACGAGGTGCTCGACGTTGGGCGGAGAGATTCGCCGCGCAATGGCGAGACGCGCCGATCGCGCTCCACGAGCGCGATCCTGTTCAACGAACTCGTCCTCTCACACTTCCGCTGGCTCGCGCTCTGCGGGCGCTATGGCGAGTTCGGTGGGCTTCCAGCTGGGCTCGCACCCGCGGGGTGGCCTCCGAACAACCCGCCAACGGAGAAGGAGCGGAAGGAAGCCGAAGCCCAGTACCACGACAAGCTCAAGGAGTTCACCGACGCCGAGGGCGAGATCGTAGCCGCGTATTGGGCGGTCACCGTTCCGTCCGGAATCGTCATGACCATCCAGGACCGCGGCCGAGCGCTCAATTTCTTGCTCGGCGGGCCGAAGATCTCGCTGCACAGGGCGACTACATGGCTGACAGCGTCTGATTGGCGAGTCGCCGAGCTCCTTCACCATTGCGACACGCTCGGGAACAAAGCAGCAATGATCCTTACGCGCACGCCAAAGCGAGTTGCGATGACCTGGATCTTCTCAACTGAGAGCTATCTCCTTGGCATCCTCGAGGCGCGTTCATGGGGTTCAATCGACCCGCGCAGCGAGACCAGCAGCAGCCGTCAGCCGAGGCGTGCAGCCGTTCCGCCGGCGGCCAACGAGTCGTCAGACGATGAGTCGCTCGAGAGGTCGGTCATCAATGGCGCTTCGCCGGCGGAGCTAGACGGAGAATCGGCCGACGAGTCCATGGATGGCGACCTCATTACCCGCGGGCGAAGCGAGATCGTCGAGATCGAGAAGTACTATGACCGCGCCGCTGCCAACGCCACACGCTTCCTCTATTTCTGGGGCATGCTCGCGGGCGCAGTCATCGCCGGCGCAGTCGCTGTTCTCATCGCTTTGATCGCAGCCGCGAGTTTTGACGTGATCGACCTCCATTCGACCAACACGCGCTTTTTCTTCGCCTGTTACACGGCTGGCGCGCTCGGTGCGATCGTCAGCGTCCTTACCCGGATGCGCAGTGACCGCTTCTCGCTCGATTACGAGGTCGGACGGATGCCTGCGTTCTGGCTCGGCGCATTTCGTCCCTTTATTGGAGCCATCTTCGGCCTCGTCGTCTATTTCGCGCTTCGGAGCGAGCTTGTCCAGCTCAAGAAGCCAGCTACGCGAGACAGATTCTTCTTCTTCACGTTCCTCGCCTTCGCCTCTGGCTTCAGCGAGCGGCTGGCGCACGTGATCCTCGGAGGTGCGGAGCGGACGGTCCAGGGAACGCTAGAGCAAGCGGACAAAGCTCTCGGCGAAGAATCCACGACCGAACGTGTGAGCAAGGACGGGGCGACCCGGGTCATTACGCGGAAGAGGTCGCGCGGGAACCCCTGACGTTCAGTCGCTGGACCATTACCCCGGCGAGCAGAGCCCAACAGCGTCGGCTGTCACCGACTCGCCAACGAATTCCGCGCAGATCCGTCGCCTTGCCGCGGCGACGAAACGCACCTATCGTCGAGCCGTGCGACGATCGGCTCCTCCTCCAAGCAAGCGCGATCAGCCGAGACCGTCGGGGACGACGCGCGTGCGCACGAGTACGGCGAGCGGCACCATCTTCGTGGGTCGCGAGCGCGAGCTGGCACAGCTCGTTGACGCGCTCGAGAACTCGTTCTCGGGTCTGGGACGGTTGATTCTCCTTTCGGGCGATCCCGGCATTGGCAAGAGCCGGCTTGCGGACGAATTGGCTGCTGAGGCCAGGGGCTTAGGGGCCACCGTGCTCTGGGGGCGATGCTGGGAGGCGGGAGGAGCGCCAGCCTATTGGCCGTGGCTGCAGTCGTTGCGCTCGCTCGTCCGCGACCTCCGGCCGGCCGCGCTGCGTTCCCGTGTCGGTCCCAAGAACTCGTTCGCTGCTCGGGGCGGGCCTCACTGCTGACGAGACAAACTGAGGGATGGTCGGCTCGTAGGTGTCCCGGCATGCGTACTCGACCTTTGCTGCTTGAGATCTTTCGCCTCGACTATTGGCTGTCGCGCCGACTCTTCGAGTTGGTGCTCCTGCTCGCTCGTTCGGAGCAGCGGAAGGAGGTCGAAATCCTGTTGTTGCGGCACGAGCTGCAGGTGCTGCGGCGTCAAGTCGCCCGGCCGCAGCTGCGGCCCGCCGACCGTGTCGTGCTCGCGGCGCTCGGCCAGGCGTTGCCGCGCGTGCGCTCGCTGCTGGTCGAGCCGGCGACGCTTTTGCGTTGGCATCGTGAGCTCGTCCGCCGGCGCTGGACCTTTCCGAGGCGACCGCCGGGCAGACCGCCGATGGTGTCGCAGGCGCGCCAGCTCGTGCTGCGGCTCGCCTCCGAGAACCCGGGCTGGGGCTACAAGCGCATCCACGGCGAACTCGTCGGGCTCGGCTTCACGCTCTCGCCCAGTACGGTCTGGAACATCCTGCGCCGCCACGGCATCGAGCCTGTGCCACGCCGTGCGCGCTTGAGTTGGAGCGAGTTTCTGCACCAGCAGGCGGCGAGCATCGTCGAATGTGACTTCTTCACCGTCGACACGATCTGGTTACGTCGTTTCTACGTCTTCTTCTTCATCGAGCTCGAGCGACGGCGCGTGCACATCGCCGGCATCACCGCCCACCCCAACGGCACCTGGGTAACCCAGCAGGCTCGCAACGTGCTCACGAAGCTGAGCGAAGAGGGCAAGCGTCCGCAGATCCTGATCCGCGACCGCGACGTCAAGCTGACCAAAGCCTTCGATGCCTTCCTGCGCTCCAAAGGAGTCACGGTGATCCGCGCACCGCTTGCAGCACCGAAAGCGAAAGCCCACGCCGAGCGCTGGGTCGGCAGCGTCCGCCGCGAATGTCTCGACCGGATCCTGATCCTCTCGCGCGCACACCTCGAGCGTGTGCTGCGCGAGTACGTCGCCCATCACAACACGCACCGGCCGCACCGCGCGCTCGGCCAGCAAGCGCCGATCCCGAGGCCGATCCCGATCCACGCCCCACCCGACCACGCACACGTCCGCCGACGCGACCGACTCGGCGGACTCCTGCACGAATACGATCTCGTCGCCTAGTTCGTATCCGCGCGGCTGGTCCGTCCGCAAGTGACGAACGCATGGACTGCCGACGTCCTAACGCCAGCCTCGCGACACTAATTTGCCGAAACGGACCCTAAACAGGCAATCGAACAACCGTCAGCCATGCCTTCACTGGCAACTCGCTCAGCCGCGATAGCAGTAAAAATCGACGCGATTGAGTTTCTGGGACCGACAGGGCGGCTGCGCCGCCTCTGCCTCGGCCGATCCGGCGAGATGTTGTCACCTTCGACAACAACCACCATTATGCCGTAGGGTTCGCAAACTCGGACGGACGCACGGATCTATCCGATTTGCAGCGCGATCGAGTTTGTGAACCCTATGCGGTCTCGGCTCATCACTGGATCGCCTTGATCGCTTGGGATACCACCGGTGCTCACTTCCGATTCCTCGCCCGCCGTTCGCTCCGTACCTCGGGCGAACAGGTAGTTCCGTCGCCTCCTGTCAGCAGGTTCACCCAAAAGGGGACAAAGGCCATCCTCAGCCGCCGATGCTTTCGGCATCCAAGGGGTTCACCGGGGCTGCGCGCCGCAGAAAGTCCGGCTCGCCGCAGCCCCCTGGCTCAGTCGGAGCGGGCGGACCCTCCGTCTCTTGGGGCCGCCTGATCTCTACGAGGATTCAAGGACCTGCACCCTACTGCTCAGCACGCGCTCGTCGGTCTGGCGAGGGGTTAGAGCGGGCGACCGCCTCCGCGCCGCGTTCCCTGAAAGGGCGAGCGGCTAAGCGCTGACGATCGAGCGGTGCTGCGAGCTTAGGGCGCGCCGCGGAGCCGTCAACGCTCGCGAATCGGGGGAACGCTGTCCCGCCCGGAAGCATCAGGCATGAAACGCAATCCGAGTTATGGCACCCTTCAGACGAGCGGTAAGTCAGTTGTCCGCAGGCACGAGGATCGTTCCCGGGTCGATGGGCACCGAGGGGAACTCCTTGAAGAATGTTGCGTCGGGCGCCAGATTGGCGCTGTTCTCCGGCTCAACGAAGAGGTGGAAGTCGCGATGGCGGAGGTAGCGGCCCCGGAAGTTGAACGACTCGAACGAGATCCCGTTCGGATCGGCCAGCCCCGGCACGAGAAAAAACGTCGAGTCCTTCGCGAAGAGCTGGTCGTTCGGGCCAGTCGGCCCCTCGAGCCGCACCCGGAAGTCTCGATGCCGTAGAAACAGCTTCGGAAAGTTCTTTGAGCGCAACGCCACCTGACTCTGCTGGCCGCGCGGTACCAGAGCGAACAAGAAATCCTCCGCCGGCCCTTCCTTCCTCGTCAGCTCGCCCAGGAAGTTCCGGTGCCGTATGAAGTGATCACGGAAATTGAGCGACCGAAATTCCACAACGTCCATCCGAGCCTCCACTCAGCGGGTAGCGGCCGAGCCGATTCGGCCCACCACTTCACCGTCAATCCTCGCAGGAGAATGCGCGCAACGCAACGATCGATCTCTCGGCTCGGTCGGGTGCGATATAGGCGTCTGGGCGGGAGTGGTCGGGCACTGGTTACCCCTGGAGGCAGGGACCGACAGAAGGGGACCGGTCTGACGCAGCTAGTTGATGTCGGCGTAGATCGCCGCGTGATCGCTCGCCGCCTCGACCGCTCTGGTGATGGTCGGGTAATGCGGAAAGAGCCTCCCCTTGGTGCCGCCCCAGACGCCCGTGCGGAAGATCGCGCCCCCGGTGACGCGGGCGAACAGGGCCGGCGAGAGGAGAACGTAATCGATCTTGTTGCTCTTCGTGCCGTTGGCGAAGGTCCCTGGTCGGCCGTCGCTCGTGAAGCTCGGGTGGGCGGTGATGTCCTGCAGGTCGGTCTGGGCAAGGAGCGGGGCAAGCGGAGCAGAGTCGGGCGTGTCGTTGAAGTCGCCGAGCACGATCACGTTCGTCTGGCCTTCCGCGATCAGGCGGCGGTAGATCTGCGCCACCCGTCGTGCCTGGCGTCTGCGCTTCGCGTTCGAGGAGCCCTGGCTGCCGAAGCCCTTGCTCTTCAGGTGGTTGACGAGCAGCACGAGCCGCTCGCCGCGCGGGGTGGCGACCGTGTACTCGGGGCAGTCGCGGCTGAAGATCTCACCCTGGGCATCGGTGTCGTCGGCGTGCGAGGCGATCGCGGTGATCTCGTAGCCGCTCTTGCTCAGCAAGGCGACGTCGATGCCGCGGTCGTCGTTGCCGTCGATCAGCATCACGTGCTCGTAGGGCGGGCCGCCGATCGCACCCAGTGCGATCCCGGAGAACTTCTTCAGCGCGATCCGGTTGTCGGCCTCGACGACGGCCTGCACCTCGGCGCCGACGTCGCGGATCACCATCGCCGTGTGCTGCATCGCGAGCTCGTTCACCGGCTCGGACTTCAGCTCGACCCAGCCGATCCAATCGGCCCGCCCATTGGCGATGATCTCGGTTCCGCCCGCCAGCGGCCGGCGCAGCAAGCGGCCGCGGTTTTGGCGCAGGAGCGCGAACTCGCCCCCGTCGTCGCGCTCGGTCAAGCCGAGCTTCGCGAGCAGGTCGACCATCTCGGCCTTGTCGGCCTTGTTGTAGGCGGGCTGGTTGAACAGATCGTTGATGCGGGCGTACTGCTCGAGCACCACCCGTACCGCGTCCTTGTCCTGCAAGTTGAACGCCTTCGCGCGCTCGAATAGGTTCTCGACGTTAAAGGACGCGATCCGCATCTGTCGCGCGAAGCTCCTTCCACTCTCTCCGACGACTACTAAGCCTCTCGCTCGCGCTGTCTCAAGTCAAGTAGTCCAGCGCATCGGGTCGTTCGTAGCCTGTGGGTGCCGAAAACTGGGTTTCCCTGCAAATCAGCTCATTCGCAGAAGGCGATCAGGGTTCTGGCACTCGCGACGTCCGGGCTCGGGCAGACTGACGCCTGGGTCGAAGCGTGTTCGTCGGACTCCAACGCCCGTGGGGTGCACTTATTCGATCTTGCTGCAAATCGACCAGATTCGGTACGCGACTGAGTTTTTTGTGTACCCCACGCGATGAACGGCAGCCGCAGTGGGTTCTGCGTCTGCAGTGATCCGTAGTTCTCGGTCACTGAGCCGGCGACCGTCCGGTAGATGTGGCCGGACCCGACTCTGTGTGGACTCTGCATCCGGCGCCTGCGAACCTGGGGTTACCAACCCCGCTCGCCCGCCGGCGATCCGACTGGCGAGCCGAACGACGGAGGAGCGCGTGTGTCCGCGACGTCGCGGAACGTAGGGATAGGTCTCGTCTGCCTCGCGGCGCTCCTCGCGCTCGGAGCCTCCAGTGCAGCGCTCGTCTTCTCGATCACCCGTGACCACGCAGGCCCGGCGGCCACCGTGACGGTGTCGTCGACCCCGCTTGCAAACGAGAAGCTCCGGGCCGAGATCGCGCAGCTCCGGGCGGAGACCCGCAAGCTGAACAGCGACCGCAGCTTCCTCTCCGAGAACGGCGCCGTCCTCGCCGCGCTGCTCACGGGAATCGTGGCGGTCAGCGGGTTCTTCCTGACGCTGTGGAAGCAGATCAGCGAGCAGGCCAGGCAGCGGGATGCCGACCGTGAGCAGCGGGAGAGCGCGATCGAGCAGCAGAACCTCGAGCGGGAGCGCGAGCAGGAGGCGCGGAAGCGCGAGCGCGAACAGCGCGAGTCCGACAGCATGCGCCGCCTCGAAGAGCGGTTCACGGCGATTCTCGCCGAGCTCGGAGCAGAGAGCGAGGCCGTGCAGGCAGGGGCCGCGGTCTCGCTGCTCACGTTCCTGCGACCGGAGCAGGAGGCGTTCCATCGTCAGGTCCGGCTGGTCGCACTCGCAAACCTGAAGGTGGCGCATTCCGAGCCGGTGCGCAAGCTCCTTCTCCATGTGTTCGAGCAGGCTGCGCGGCTGGCTCCGCCCGACCCCAACGAGCGGGATCTGTCCCAGGCCTCCCTCGACGGCGTTGATCTCTCAAGACTCGACTTGAGCGGCGCGGATCTCACCGGCACTCTGCTCAGGAACGCCATTCTTGAGAACGTCAAGCTGCGAACTGCCCACGGTGACGAAGAGCTCGACCTCAAAAACGCACGCGTCTGCGGGCTCGACACCGATCTGCACGCCGTTCGGTTCAAGAAGCTCCAAGGCGTGAACGTCAACTTCACCGAGGCGAACCTGAGCGCGGCGCACCTTGAGGGCGGCAACCTCCGGTACGCACGCTTCCAAAAGGCCCGGCTGCAGGCGGCGCATCTGGAAGGAGCCGACCTCCGCGGCGCGCAGTTCCAGCAAGCGGATCTTCGCGACACCTACTTCACCAACAAGCGGGGGCAGAACGCCGTGCTCGATGAGACGGCGCTACGCAGCATCAGTGCCGCTCTCACCCGCAAGGGGGCGCAGTTCAGCGCCGAGCATGACAAGCGCCTGGCCGAGCTTGACGCTGAGCGCAAAGCGCGACCGAAGACCCGGATCAACGAGGCGCCCGCGAAATAGGGCACACGGCCAGTGCACGAGAAAGCGCCCCACAAACGAAACGAAGGGGTACCGAAGCACCACAACGAACCGGTTCGTGGAGCGCCTCGTCATGATATTCCCTCGCTCGTGGCCCGGCAAGGACCGTGTGTCCGGCGTGAAGGGTGTCCAAACGCAGATTCGGGGCCGAACCTAGATTTTGACACCCTTCACGGTCGCCTGGCGCAGATGCGTCCCGCGCTCCTCGGGATGCGCGGCGAAGTAGGCGGCGTAGTGCGCGTCGAGGTCGCGCGAATATTGGTTGTAGGCGTCGCGACACTCGGCGTGCACCGCATCGTGTGTCCATGAGGCCAGATGTAAAAGCGTGGTGGTCACGCTGATAGCTGTATCGCGACAATGTGTCGTATTACTGGCCCTGATGGGTACAAAATTGGGTACAAAATCGCGCAGTCGTCGTCCTGCAAGAAAACAAAAGGCCCGCGTTTGCGGGCCTTTCTGAGTAGCGGGGGCAGGATTTGAACCTGCGACCTCCGGGTTATGAGCCCGGCGAGCTACCTGACTGCTCCACCCCGCGTCGCGGGGCGAAGTATAGCGCGCGGCTAGCATCGCCTGAATGCGCGTTGGCGTGGTGGATCTCGGCACGAACTCGACCCGGCTGCTCGTCGCGGACGTGGACGACGGGCGCGTCGACGACGTCGCGCGGCGCCTGACGATCACGCGGCTCGGCGAGGGCGTGGACGAGCGGCGCAAGCTCCTGCCTCAGCCGATCGCGCGGGTGCGGAACGTGCTCGCCGACTACCGTCGCGAGCTGGAGGAGCTCGGCGCGGAGCGCGTGCTCGCGCTCGGGACGAGCGCCGTCCGCGACGCCGAGAACGGCGAGTCCTTCCTCGGCGAGATCGAGTGGAGCTACGGCTTCTCGACGCGACTCCTGAGCGGCGAGGAGGAAGCCGAGCTGACACGCCGGGGAGTCGCGGACGGCCGCGAGCTCGGCGATGGGACACTCGTACTCGACGTCGGGGGCGGCTCGACCGAGCTGATCACGACGCACACGCGCGAGAGCCTCGATCTCGGCTGCGTCCGCCTGACCGAGCGGCACATCCGCTCCGACCCACCCGCGCGCGAGGAGCTGGACGAGGCCGCGAGCGCAATTCGCGAGGCCCTCCCCGACCTCGAGGCCGACGAGGCGATCGGCGTCGCCGGCACGGTCACGAGCCTTGCCGCCCTCGAGC
>WNGE01010309.1_pt1 | contig 13257 bp, 14 predicted proteins | sample 5400651 | NCBI WGS metagenome assembly WNGE01 (sample SAMN13153370, study PRJNA577476) | soil metagenome | isolation source: 60 cm soil or saprolite under grassland replicate 2 | place: USA:California | collected 2016-06-15 | reverse complement strand
CATAGCGCGAAAGATTTACCGAGCGAATTGACTGCCGGCGTAGAGATCGCAGCGGTTCTACCGCGCGCACCAATGGACGACGTGCTGGTTTCGAAACGGGCAGGCGGTTTAGCCGCGCTTGAAAAGAACGCGACTATCGCCACCGGCAGTGTGCGTAGGAACCATCAGCTCGCCTGGAAACATCCCGGCTTGGCGATTGTCGACCTTCGCGGCAACGTCCCGACCCGATTGCGCAAACTTGCGGAGAACGATTGGCAGGCGGTCGTGCTTGCGCGCGCTGGCCTTGAGCGGCTCGGCTTCTCGCTGGCGCAGAACGAAATCAACTTCGAAGGCCAGCAGTTCTTTATTGAGGTTCTTCCGCGCGAAATTTTTCTTCCCGCGGGCGGGCAAGGGATCATCGCGCTTCAAATTCGTGCCGATAATGAAAGCATAAGGGCTATTTTCAGTCCTGTGAACGATCACGAGACGTTGCTTTGTTTGCGAGCGGAGCGCGAGTTTCTCCGTTTGCTCCAAGGCGACTGCAATTCGCCGGTCGGCGTTTTGGCGACAAGTAAAAGCGGCATCATGAAAATGCGTGCGCAAGTTTTCCAGGGCGGATCAGGGGCGCCGCGCGCAGGTAAAGTTGAAGGTTCGTGTGACGAAGGTGAGCGTCTGGCTGCGGAATTATTGAAGGAGATCCAATGAGAAGGTGAATCGAGCAGTCCCTTGCTCGATGTTAAAAATGGTGGCGAAGCCACATGCGCTTAACATCGCGCGACGGAGCGCGCGATCCACCCAGCGCGAACAAAGCGATGGCAACTAAAACGAAGACTGGCAAAGTTTTTCTTGTTGGCGCGGGGCCGGGCGATCTCGGTCTCGTCACGTTGCGGGCGAAGGAATGCATCGAGCAGGCAGACGTGATCGTTTACGATCATCTGGCAAGTCCGGAGATTCTCGGGTGGGCGCGAGACGACGCGGAGATGATTCACGCTGGAAAAAGAGCGGGCGAACACTCGCTGAGCCAGCAGGAAATCAACGCGCTCCTGGTCGAGAAAGCACGCGAAGGGAAACAGATCGTCCGATTGAAGGGCGGCGATCCGTTTGTTTTTGGGCGTGGCGCGGAAGAGGCAAAGGCAGCCGTTGATGCGGGAATTGAGTTTGAAATTGTGCCGGGAATCACCTCGGCCATCGCCGGGCCAGCCTATGCGGGAATTCCAGTGACGCATCGCGCGGAGAATTCGCACGTTACATTTTTTACCGGCCACGAAGATCCAGCGAAAACCGAAAGCGCGATTGACTACGCCGCGCTGGCTAAGCTTGGCGGCACGCAAGTGATGCTCATGGGCGTGGAACGGCTTGAACCGATTACAAAGGAGATGCTTAAGCAAGGCGTACGGGAGGATTTGCCAGTGGCGCTCGTTCGTTGGGCAACCACTGGACGACAGGAGACGCTCACAGGAACACTTCGAGATATCGCGGGGCGCGCCGTCGATCGTGGTTTTGAAGCACCGGCGGTCGCGGTGTTTGGCAAAGTTGTTGCCTTACGGGAAAGTCTGAATTGGTACGAGAAACGGCCGCTTTCTGGAAAGCGGATCGTGGTTACACGAAGTCGGAAACAGGCGAGCGCGCTGAGCGGCAAGTTGCGCGCGCTCGGCGCGCATGTGTTTGAATTACCAACGATTCGGATCGAGCCGCCCACCGATTTGCGCGAGTTCGCAGAATTAGTCCAGGACGCGCATACTTACGACTGGATCGTTTTTACAAGTGCAAACGGCGTCGAAGCGTTTTTCGAGATTTTTTTCAAGCTCTATGACGATGCCCGCGAGATTGGTGGGGCGAAGATTGCCGCCATCGGCCCGGCCACAACGCAAAGAGTAAAGGATTTTCGTTTACATGTTGATCTTCAGCCGGATGAATTCATCGCCGAAGCGGTGGTGCGGGAGTTTCGGAAGCGGGGCGGCATCGAAAATTTGCGGATTTTGTTGGTTCGCGCGGAGACGGCGCGCGATGTGCTTCCAAAAGAGCTCTCAGTTTTAGGAGCTATTGTGGACGAGGCTTTCGCTTATCGCACGGTGCCGGAGACGCGTGACACCACGGGCGCACGCCGGCACCTGTTGGAAGAAGGGGCTGATCTCATCACGTTTACCAGTTCCTCGACGGTAGAAAATTTTCTCGCGCTTGGCCTCCCTTGGCCGAAAGGAATGCAAGTCGCGAGCATCGGCCCAATCACGTCAAAAACCGCGCGCGATCACGGTTTGAAGATCGACGTCGAGGCCCGCAGCCACGACATCGACGGGTTGGTGCAGGCAATCCGCGACTTTTTCGAAAGGTAGGGGCTGTTCTATCGCCCTGGCGATGGAATCAATCGTCTCTACCTGCGTCAAAGAGCAACATTCGGCGTCTTCGAATTCTGGAATCCGCTATCCACAAATCCAAAGTCGTTAGGATGGATTAAAGCGGAACCTCGTTCGACCACGCTTGGCGTTGGCTTTGGCTTTGCGGCGGCTCTTTTGGTTCGGCGTTTCAAACGCGCGCAAACGCCGGACTTCTTCGAGAATACCCTCCGCATCCAGCTTGCTTTTGAGCCGCTTCAACGCTCGATCGACGGGTTCACCCTTACGAACGATCACTTCTGGCATCGATAATCACTCCTGTCCTCAGTTTAGAAATTGGGCTTGTTTGTCGGGGCGGAGCCTACCCGAGCGAAGCAGCTTCGTCAACTTTGTGAATAACTCCCCCATGTGAACCCCACTCAATGGGCAAGCGGGTTCGCCGTGGTCGCTTTTTGCGTGACTTCTCGCCGCAGCGCAGTGGCGCCGCCGCCGCGGGCGCGAGTCCACCAAAGGACGATCGGCGAGGCGATAAAGATCGAGGAGTAGGTTCCGACTACCACGCCGATAATAATGGCGAGGGAAAAGTCACGCAGCACCGCGCCCCCGAAGAAAAACAGGCAAAGAATCGGGATGAGCGTCACCGTGCTTGTAAGAATTGTGCGGCTAAGTGTCTGGTTGATGCTTTCGTTCATGATCTGCTCGATTGTGCCGCGACGTCCGCTGGCCAGGCCTTCTCGGATTCGGTCGTAAACGACGATGGTGTCGTTGATGGAGTAGCCGGCGATCGTCAGGACAGCGCCGACCATCGTGAGTGTCAATTCGCGCCCAAGGAGAGAGAACATGCCGACCGTGATGAGGACATCGTGCAAGAGTGCGACAATCGCGCCCACTGCAAAGGAAAGCTCAAAGCGAAAGGTTACGAAGATTAAAATTCCCAGAATGCCGAGGCCGAGCGCGACCAGCGAGTTTTTCGCCAGTTCACCACCCACGAGTGCGCCGACTCGCTCCGAGCCTTCCACCTTAAAGGCCGCGTTCGGCATTGCCTGTATGATCTGTTTTTCCACTTTATCACTCGTATTTAGCGGCGTTCGCACCGTGATGTAACTCTTGCCGCCTTGCGCCGACTCCTGAATCGATGCGTCGGCGAAGCCAATCGGCTTCAGTGCGCCACGAACTTGTCCGACGTCAATCTTGTTCGGCGCACTCAACGTCACCAAATCGCCACCACGAAAATCGACGCCGAAGTTGCGGTCGCCGCGCGTGTAAAATGCCATCGCCCCGGCCAGAAGCAGTGCGAGCGAACACATGCACGCGAGAAAACCTTTACCGAGAAAGTTGATGTGCTGCGACGAAATCAAATGCAACATCGAGATGCGCTTCAATCGCCCCGTATCGACAAACCAACCGAGAAAATTCCGGCCGACGATGAGGGCCGTAAACAATGAGGCCAGAATGCCGAGCGTAAGTGAGATAGCGAAGCCTTTCACCGGGCCACTCGCCTTCCAAAACAGAATCGCAGCCGTGATCAGCGTGGTCACGTTGGCGTCGAAGATGGAGCTAAAAGCTTTCTCGTAGGCCGTTTTCATCGCTACCTTAAGCGATTTTCCGAGAGCCATTTCTTCGCGCAATCGCTCGTAAATGAGGACGTTCGCGTCCACGGAAAGGCCAATGGTTAAGATAATGCCCGCGATGCCCGGTAAGGTGAGGACGAATCGGAACATGGTGAGCGCACCGATCAAGAGGATGAGGTTGATGATGAGCGCGAGATTGGCGACGAGACCGGGAATTTTGTAGTAAATTGCTACGCAGACGAGCGTGATGGCCAGGCCAACGAGGCCTGCGAGAATGCTCGCCCGGATCGAATCCAGCCCCAGCGTGGGCGACACGCTGCGCTCCTCCTCAATACTCACCGGCGTTTGCAACGGATTCTCGAGTACACTCGCCAGGCCGCGCGCCTCCTGCTCACCGAACTTTCCTGTGATGACCGCGTCGCCGCCGTAGATCGCATCCCGAATCACCGGTGCAGATTGAATGATGCCATCGAGAACGATGGCGAAGCGGTGCCCTTTGTATTGCTCGGTAATCTGCCCGAACTTCTGGGCGCCCTCGCTGTCGAACTTCAACTGCACCGTCCAACCCTCGTTGCCATAATAAGCGTTCGATCCTGAAACTCGATCGCCGCCCAAATCCGCTTTCTTTTTGACCAGCAAGCGTTCTTCCGTCGGTTTTTCATTTCCTTCGGCGGGATGTTTGTAAACCTCAATGCGGTACTCGGGCGGGATCACTTCCTTGCTGGCATCGATCGCGCGCAACCGTTCGCCGCTATCTGGGTAAACCAGACGGAATTCGAGCTTCGCGACACGCGAGAGTTGATCGCGCGCTTCCTGAATCTTTGCGGTATCGAGCCCCGGAATTTGAACGAGAATTCGATCGTTCCCAACCGGACTGATAATTGGTTCGCTCGCGCCAAAGTAATCGACCCGTTTGCGAATGACTTCGACGGCCTGGTCGAGCATGCCCTTGTTCACTTCTTTGTCGCCGCCCTTCAACCGAATGAGAAAGGAGGTGCCGCCTTGAATATCGAGGCCGAGTGCAATCTTTTTCTCAGGCGGCCAGATCGTCACGATGCTGAAGACGACGAGCAAGACGGTTAGTGTTAAGGCGAGCAGACGCTTTCGCAGGCCCTGATCGGTCGCGAAATACCAACCGAAGAGGACAAGCATAACCAGTCCAATGAAAAATGTCAGCGCGGGAGTCATGTGAGAAAGCGGAATGCGGAAACCGGAAACCGGAAAGTCATTTCTCTCTCAACCTTCTTTCAGAACTGTGGTGACTGCCGATTTTTCCATCTCGATCTTCACGTTGTCGGCCACTTTTACGATTACGGTTGTGTCTTTCACGTTGGAGATGAGCCCATGAATGCCCCCGTTCGTCACCACGCGATCGCCAGTCTTTAGACTCGCGATCAACTTTTGCTGCTGTTCCTGGCGCTTTTTCTGCGGCCGGAACATCACAAAGTACATGATGATGAAAATAAAAATGAACGGCACAAAAAATCCGATGCCGCCGCCGGGACCGGTTGGAGCGGGGCTTTGTGCTTGGGCTAGAAGCGCGGGGAGCATATTACCGAGATTGGAGAGCGCACCTTAAACCCGAAAGCGTCCGCTGCAATTCTTCTTTGACAGTTCGATGTAGGTGCTTGTGCCAAACACGGTCCAAATGATGGCCTCGATATAAACGCCGCTACAATTTCGCAAGATCGACATCGCGTACCTTATATTCCATCAGGAATCCTCTCCGAAACTGGTCGAACGTTCCCCGTTCTATTTCCGTGCGGGCGCGATTCATCAGGGCCAGATAAAAATGCAAATTGTGCAGCGTGATCAAGCGCAGCCCGAGGATCTCTTCGGCCTTGACGAGATGACGAATGTACCCGCGAGCGAATTCGCGGCAACTGGGACAGGAGCAGTCTTCTTCGATTGGTTTTTTATCCAACGCAAACTCGGCATTTTTTAAATTGATGGTACCGCTTGCGGTAAACGCGGTTCCGTTGCGCGCCAGACGTGTCGGTAAAACGCAGTCGAACATGTCCATTCCGCGCGCGGTCATTTCCAGCAGCTGCGGCGGCGTACCAAGGCCCATCGCGTAACGCGGCCTATCTTTAGGCAAACACGGCTCGGCCGATTCCACCGCGCGCATCATTTCCTCTTCCGGCTCGCCCACGCTCACTCCGCCAATCGCGTAGCCGTCGAAATCAAGATCGGCAATTGCCTGTGCGCTTGATTTGCGCAGATCATCAAATGTCGCGCCCTGAACGATACCGAACAGAAGTTGGTCGGCTGTAGTGGCCGCCGTGCCGGCCGCAGCGTTTAGATTTGCAGGCAACACGGTCCGAGCCAGACTGGCATTTGCCTCTACCGCGCGCTTGCAACGTGCAGCCCAACGCGCAGTCATTTCCGCGCTGCGCGCCGCGTAATCGTATTCACACGGATACGGAGCACATTCGTCGAGCACCATCGCGATGTCGCTGCCGAGTGTTGCTTGGGTTTCCATCGCAATCTCGGGCGAAATGAATGCCGGCTGTCCATCGACGTGATTTTGAAATTGGGCGCCCTCTTCGGTGATCTTGCGCAACTTCGCGAGGGAAAAAATCTGGTAACCGCCGCTATCCGTCAGAATCGGTCCGTTCCAATTCATGAATTTGTGAAGTCCGCCAAAATCCCGGATCACCTCGATGCCGGGTCTAACGAACAAATGATACGTGTTACCGAGAATAATCTGCGCCTCCAGCTCGCGCAGCTCACGTGGACTCACCGCTTTGACGCTGGCTTGTGTCCCCACAGGGATGAACGCCGGTGTTTCAATGACGCCGTGCGCAGTTGTCAACCGCCCCCGCCGTGCTTTTGATCGAGGATCAGTTGTCAGCAAATCAAACATCGCGGGTCACGTTCGTGATGCGCAAACATGTCGCAAGCGGATTTGGAGAATCATGCTCAAAATATTCTTTGCAGCAGCGAATTTTCCCTCTATATTTCGCGCTCACCGCACAGGCGCGTGAGAGTTTATTGCGCGGCCTGGGCGGGTTTTTTGTCGCCCGGATCAGAACCTCGGGCGGCGCTTTGTTAGAGAAAATGCCCACGATTAATCAGCTCATTCGAAAAGGACGTCGCAAGGTGTCGGTGAAATCGAAGTCGCCAGCGCTGACCGATTGTCCGCAGCGTCGCGGCGTATGCGTGCAGGTGATGACGCGCACCCCGAAGAAGCCGAATTCCGCGCTGCGCAAAGTAGCGAAGGTGCGCTTGACCAACGGCCAGGAAGTGATTGCCTACATTCCGGGCGAGGGGCACAATTTGCAGGAGCACTCCATCGTGCTCGTGCGCGGGGGGCGTGTGAAAGATTTGCCAGGCGTGCGCTACCACATTGTGCGCGGGACGCTCGACTCGCTCGGCGTGGACGGTCGCCGTCGCAGCCGATCGAAGTACGGTGCGAAGCGTCCAAAGGGAGGCGCAGGCGCGGGTCGCGGCGGAGGCAAAGAAGCCGCGGCGAAGGAAAGTGCAGAAAAGAAATAATTTTGGATAAGAAAATAGACAATGTCACGGCGGCGAAAAGTTTACAAAAAGGAGGAGCGCGTCGATTCTCGATATGGGAGTCCGGCAGTCGCACGCCTTATTTCTACCGTGATGAAGCGGGGCAAGAAGTCTCTTGCGGAACGGATCGTTTATACTGCAATCGACAGATCGCGCGAAGGTTCTGATTCGGTTGATCCGCTCGAAGTTTTAAACAAAGCGCTAGAAAATGTCAGGCCACGTCTGGAAGTAAAATCGCGCCGCGTCGGTGGCGCGACTTATCAGGTGCCGATGGAAGTGACGCCGGCACGCCAAATCTCGCTCGCGATGCGATGGATCGTGCAATATGCGGATAACCGCCGGGGGATGCCCATGGCCGATGCCCTGGCGCATGAGATCAAAGACGCGGCTTCAGGCCAGGGCAGCGCGATTAAGAAGCGCGAAGACACACATAAAATGGCGCAAGCGAACCGCGCGTTTGCGCATTTCCGCTGGTAAAACCATGCCTGCTACACTCGAACAAAAACGTGTCGCGAAGAATCCGAATTCGCCCAATCGCAAGTTCCCGCTCGAGCGGACCCGCAACATCGGGATCGCGGCGCACATCGATGCCGGCAAGACGACGCTGACCGAGCGCGTCCTGTTTTATACGGGCATGATTCACAAGATCGGTGAGGTGCACGAAGGGACGACCGTGACCGACTGGATGGAGCAGGAACGCGAACGCGGCATCACGATTACATCCGCGGCGACAACTTGCGCATGGACGCAGGAGCAAGAGCCCGGCGTTTACAAAATTTTTGGGGGAATCAAGCAGCGCATCAACATCATTGACACGCCGGGCCACGTTGATTTCACGGCGGAAGTGGAGCGGTCATTGCGTGTGCTCGATGGTGGGATCGCGGTTTTCGATGCGGTCGCGGGCGTGCAGCCGCAATCGGAAACAGTCTGGCGGCAGGCAACGAAATACAAAGTCCCGTGCATCGCGTTCATTAATAAAATGGATCGCGTCGGTGCCGACTTTGCCATGTCGATCGACAGCATGCGCAAGAAACTCGGTGCCAACGCGTGGCCGGTTCTGCTTCCTCTTGGCAAAGAAGATCAGTTCAAAGGCCAGCTCGACGTCATTAATAAGAAAGCGGTCCTTTATTCCGACAGTGATCAGCTCGGATCGACCTATGAACTTGCAGTTGTGCCAAAAGAGTATGTTGATCTGGTCGATAAAGCTTACGCCGACCTTGTCGAACAGATTTCAAATCTGGATGATGAAGTGGCGGAAGCGGTCCTCGAAGAGAAACCGGTGAGCCCGGAACTATTGAAGGCCGGAATTCGGCGTCAAACCATCGCGAACAAGTTTGTGCCGGTCGTTGCCGGTTCGGCACTAAAGAATAAAGGCGTGCAATACCTAGTCGATGCGGTGATCGATTATCTGCCGAGTCCGCTCGACATTCCGCCGGCCAAGGGCATGGAACCCGACTCGCACGAGCCGATGGAAGCAATCACTGATGACAACGGAAATTTCTGTTCGCTTGCCTTCAAATTGTGGAGCGATCCGTTTGTCGGCAAACTTGTCTTTTTCCGGGTTTACTCCGGCACACTGAGCAAAGGCGACACGGTTTATAATCCGCGCACCAACAAGCGCGAACGCATCTCGCGTTTGATCCAAATTCAAGCCGATAAGCGTGAAGACATAGAGACCTGTTACTCGGGTGATATCGCCGCGATTGTCGGGATTAAAAACATTACCACGGGCGATACTCTTTGCGACGAGGACCATCCGATCCTCCTGGAGCCGCCGTCGTTTCCTGATCCAGTTATTTCAATGGCGATCGAGCCGAAGACAAAACTGGATCAGGAAAAAATGGCGACTGCGTTGCAGCGGCTCGCCGAGGAAGATCCGACTTTTCGCGTTTACACGCATGAAGACACCGGCCAGACGATCATTGCCGGGATGGGCGAATTACACCTTGAAATCATTCGCGATCGCATGTTCCGCGAATTCAAAGTGGACGCCAACGCGGGCAAACCGCAAATCGCTTATCGCGAAACGATCACGACAAACGCGCATGGAAAAAGGCATTGACGAGGCAATTCTAAACGGCGTTCTCGGCGGTTATCCCATCATCGACGATGAAGTGGATATTGTTTATGGAAGCTTCCACGAAGTCGATTCCAGCGAACTTGCTTTCAAATTGGCGGCGATTTTCGCTATGAAAGATGGCTTCAAGCAGGGCAAACCGATTTTGCTCGAGCCGATCATGAAGGTTGAAAACATCACGCCGGAAGAATTTCAAGGCGACATTTGCGGCGACTTGAGCCGCCGTCGTGGCAGCATAACCAGCATCGAAACGCGCGCTAACCTAACGATCGTTCACGCGGAAGTTCCGCTGGCCGAGTTGTTCGGTTACGCAACTGCCATCCGGTCCCTCTCCAAAGGCCGATCGAGTTACTCGATGGAGCCATCACACTTCCAGCCGGTGCCGCCGAACCTGGTTCCGGCGATTCTCGATCAAAAGGAGGCGAAATGAGCAACGGCCAGCGCATCCGGATTCGTTTGAAGGCATTCGATCATCGCATGCTTGATCAATCCGCCGTCGACATCGTCGAGACGGCGAAGCGCACGGGCGCGCGCGTCGCCGGACCAATTCCTTTGCCGACTTTGATCGAGAAGTTCACTGTGAATCGCTCTCCGCATGTCGATAAAAAATCGATGGATCAATTTGAAATCCGCACCCACAAACGTTTGCTCGATATTATCGAGCCGACCTCGAAGACAGTGGATGAATTGAAGAAACTGAATTTGCCTGCGGGTGTTGATATTACGATTAAGATTTAAGCGGAGGCGCTTCTGAAATACTTGCAAGCCCACGATCATGAGCATTGGACTTCTCGGACAAAAAATCGGCATGACCAGCGTCTACGACGCCAATGGCCGGCTGCGTCCGGTGACCGTGATCGTGGCGGGCGATAATGTTTTACTGCGTCGATTGACGACAGAAAACGAGGGCTATTCAGCCGTACAAGTAGGCTTTGATGCGCAAAAGGAGTCGCGTTTGACAAAGCAACTTCTGGGCGAATTCAAAAAGGCTGGCGTCGAGCCGAAGAAATTTGTCCGCGAATTTCGGCTCGATGCTGATTCACCCGAAGGCGAGATCAATTTAAGCGTCACCCAATTTCAGACGGGTGACTATGTCGATGTAATCGGCCGGTCGAAAGGGAAAGGGTTTCAGGGCGTGATGAAAAAACATAACTTCCACGGGCAGGGGGCGGCGCACGGTTCCAAGACCCATCGGCGCATCGGTGCCGTCGGCAATCGTTCCACTCCGGGACGGATTTGGAAAAACATGGGCATGCCGGGCCATCTCGGCGACGAGCGTGTAACGGTTCAGAATCTTCAGGTCATACAGGTGCGTGAAACCGAAAAAGTGATTTTGATCAGCGGTGCAGTTCCTGGAGCGAATGGAAGCTATGTGGTCATTCGTCCGGCGATTAAGAAACCGGTGGTAGCGAGACAATGAGCGCAAAAGTTCTAACCAAAGCTGCGGCGAAAGAAGCGAAAATCGACGTCATCGAAGACGGACGGGGCGCGCAAGCTGTTCATGACACTGTCGTGGCGATGCGCGCGGCTCGCCGTTCCGGATCTGCGAACACGAAAACGAAAGCCGAAGTGAATCTGTCCGGGGCAAAGCCATGGCGGCAAAAGGGAACCGGGCGTGCCCGGGCCGGGTACAAGTCGTCGCCGATCTGGCGTGGCGGCGGAGTCGTTTTCGGTCCTAAGCCACGCGATTATTCGAAAAAGATTCCAAAATCCGTGCGGCGTCTCGCTTTGCAAAAGGCGCTGAGCGAGCGAATCAACGCCGGCGATGTCTTGACCATCGACAAGTTCGAAGTGCCAGAAATGAAAACGAAGTTATTCCTCGCCTTCCTGAAAAAACAAACGGATGCGCGGAAAGTCTTACTGATCTGCGACGCATTTGATCAAACCACATTCAAATCGGCCCGCAACGTCAAACCGGTGAAGCTCGCGACTGCTGCTGATGTAAATACCGAGCAACTGCTCGCATTCGAGAAAATTCTCATCACAGACAAGGCGCTCGAACGGCTCGCGGAAAGGACCAGATGAACGAGCCGTCCCAGATCATTCAAACCGCATCGTTGACAGAAAAGTCGACGCTCATGAGCGAGAAGCAAAATAAGTATGTCTTCCGCGTCAGTCCGCGTGCGAACAAAATTCAGATCAAGAACGCGATCGAGCGTTTGTTCCAAAAGAAAGTTGTCGATGTAAACACTTGTAATTACGCCGGCAAAAAGAAACGGGAGCGTCGCGCCGATTATGGACGCAAGCCGCATTGGAAAAAAGCGATCGTGACGCTGAAAGAAGGAGAAAAAATCGATCTGGTTTAGTTATGGCCCTGAAAAATTTTCGCCCGCTTACGCCGACGCTGCGCTTCAAATCGCTTCCTGGTTTCGGGGAAATCACGAAGTGGAGACCGGCAAAACGTCTGGTCGAGCCGAAAAAGAAAACCGGCGGACGCAATAGCTTTGGGCGGCTCACATCGCGCCACATCGGCGGCGGTCATAAGCAAAAGTATCGCAAGGTCGATTTCAAACGGCGCAAGCGTGGCGTCGCCGCGGAAGTAATCGGGATTGAGTATGATCCGAACCGTTCCGCGCGAATCGCTCTTGTTAAATATACGGATGGCGAGCTGAGTTACATTCTTGCACCGGATGGACTCCGTGTTGGATCGACAATCATGGCCGGAGAGGATGTCGCGCCCGACCTCGGAAACGCGCTGCCGCTTCGCGCGATTCCGCTCGGCGCTAACATCCACAACATTGAACTCACTCCTGGACGTGGCGGCCAGATTGCGCGGAGCGCCGGCCAACAGGCGACACTGAACAACCGCGAAGGGGGTTACGCGCTAGTGAAATTGCCCTCCGGCGAAATCCGCCGTATTCACGAAAACGCTTATGCGACCGTTGGCCAAGTCGGCAACATCGATCATATGAATGTGTCGAGTGGCAAAGCAGGGCGCACGCGCTGGCGTGGTCGGCGTCCGCGCGTCCGAGGCATGGCGATGAACCCGATCGATCATCCGATGGGCGGCGGTCAGGGAAAATCAAAAGGTGGCGGCGGCCGGCATCACCCGGTCAGTCCATGGGGACAACTCGCCAAAGGATTTAAGACGCGCAGTAAACACAAGCCGAGCGATCGTTTCATTCTCGAGCGCCGGCATAAAAAGTAATTTGATTTTTATGGCGAGATCGTTGAAGAAAGGACCCTTCGTCGAGTCGATTCTCTTGGAGAAGATCGACAAGATGAACAACTCGAGCGCGAAAAAACCGATCAAAACCTGGTCGCGGCGTTCGATGGTGACACCGGATTTTGTCGGGCACACGTTTTTGGTGCATAACGGAAAGACTTTTAGTTCCGTTTTCATCACCGAGAACATGGTCGGTCATAAGCTTGGTGAATTTTCACCGACGCGTGTGTTCAGAAAACACGGTTCGCACACGGCGAAGGTAACCAAATAGTTGAGGGTTGAGAGTTGAGTATTGAGAGAAAAAGCCGAGGAAAAAATCCCTCAATTCTCAGCCTCCAATTCTCAACTTTGTTAATGATGGGCTGGGTAATGCTGGCTCGAGGGCTGGCGGCGGAGGGAGATAGTTCTTTGTCAAAATCCAAAATTGAAAACGCGGAACAGGCAGTGACTGCCGAGACGTTGCTCGCCCAGAACGAGCAGCTGCGCAAGCAGTTGTCGATCGAGCATGAGTCGCTCAGGAGCTTGACGACTAGTCTGGCGGAATCGAACGCGGAGGCGGAGTTGTTTCGCCGCAAATATTCCGATTTGGAATTGCGAATGGAAGCGCTCGGTCTG
>WNGE01009521.1_pt1 | contig 13258 bp, 15 predicted proteins | sample 5400651 | NCBI WGS metagenome assembly WNGE01 (sample SAMN13153370, study PRJNA577476) | soil metagenome | isolation source: 60 cm soil or saprolite under grassland replicate 2 | place: USA:California | collected 2016-06-15 | reverse complement strand
GCGCTGAATTGTGGCAAGCGCCATTATCTCCATGATGATCTGGAAACGGTCAGACTTTCTGACGGGACGGTGCGAGCTGCTTTGGAGTTGTGGCCGTCGTTGGAACGCCGACCAGGGTTACCAGATGATCTTGAAACGATTCTCAGTCAACTCGAAGTGTCACTCGGATCGTGAGCCGCTGGTCGTTGCGATTGGGCAAGTTCTGACCGATGGGGTTATTTTTGAGTTGCCGCTCAAGCCTCTCTCAAAAGGAACATAACCTCGCGTTCGCGCATCTAACCCGCCACGACTGCCGAAACACGCAGGATCTGTTTCATGATCAGAAAACTCCAAATCGCGCTGCTGGTCCCACTCGCACTCGCTATCACAGGGCTGCTGATCCTCAATCGTTCGGGTTCATCTCCGATTCCGCTGGCCGTCGATTCGGGCACGAAGGTGATCGAGACTCCGGCGCAACCCGCGCGATTTAGCGACGCCGATTTTGCCGCACACGTAGAGCAGCTCAAGAAAAAACTTCCTTCCACAGATTTCACGATAGTTATTCAGCCGCCGTTCGTCGTCGTGGGCGATGAACCCGCCGCGACCGTCAGGGAGCATTCTCAGAACACCGTCAAATGGGCGGTCGACAAACTGAAGGCAGAATATTTTTCCCGTGACCCAAAAGAGATTCTCGACATCTGGCTGTTCAAAGACTCGGCCTCTTACCAAAGGAACGCCCAACTGCTATTGGGCGAAAAACCGGACACGCCCTACGGTTACTACTCGGGCGCGCACAAAGCGCTGGTGATGAACATCTCGACCGGCGGCGGCACGCTGGTTCATGAGATCGTGCACCCGTTTATCGAAGCCAACTTTCCCACCTGCCCGCCGTGGCTGAATGAAGGTTTGGGTTCGCTGTATGAACAAAGCGGCGAGGTCGACGGCCGCATTCACGGATTCATCAACTGGCGTCTGCCCGGACTGCAAAAAGCAATCAACGCCGGCATAGTCCCGACCTTCCAGCGCCTCACCGCGCTCGACACGCGCGGGTTTTATGACGACGACAAAGGCACCAACTACGCCCAGGCGCGTTATCTCTGTTACTACCTGCAACAGAAAGGCCTTTTGACAAAGTTCTACCGCCGCTTTCAAGCCCGACAGAAGACTGACCCCACCGGCTACCAGACTCTGCGCGAGACTCTCGGCAACATCGACATGAAAGTCTTCAAGCGCAAGTGGGAGAGATACGTTCTGAGTTTAGTGCAGGGTTATGAGGTAACGGTGAGGCCGTAGGTTCGCATCGCTTTACGTGGACAGTGACTATTTGCCTGAGTTCGTTGTTGTATCGCGACTCTGTGCTTTGATCTGTGATTGTAGGATTGCCATCTGAGCTTCGAGATGTTCCGTCTTCTTCTTTTCGTTCTCCAACTCCAAACGCATGGCCTGTACATCATCCTGCGCTTTTCGCAAGTAGGAGTTCGTTGCGCTGAAATAGGAAACTATGGCTATCACTGCAACTAGGATCGCAACGACGCTAATACCGGCGAAAACCCGATTAGTCCTGCTTGCTGCCTTAACTTGTCGGACTGCCGTTTGAAGTGCATCCGAGATCGAACTCCGAATCGAGCGGAGGGGATCTGCTTTTCTCAGGTAATCTTCAACGTCACCGAACGATTGCTTGTCGGTTTTTAGGTCATAAAACCTCCCCTGGCGAGGAGCCGTCACCGCTTTTGCCGGAGTCCACTCTCTTCGACGGCTCAACTTCGTGAACTCCATCCAAATTAATGAGTCCCCACCGACAAGCCTGTAGTCATTCGTAGTTAAGTTATGAAGCGGGATTGACAGTCTGCCCGTAAAGCCGGGGTCAACCAGAGGACCTGTACCCAGCAGAATTCCTCGATAAATGTGAGTTATCTTTAAGTTGAAACGCAGTGCAATATATTGAGGTATATGGAATGTCGGCTCTAAGGTGATAAATGTTATCGAGTTTCGGCGAAGTAGAAACTCTTTCCCTCGTATGATATTTTCAACGTGCTTCCTGTCCTTATCATCCCACCAAACGAGCTTGCCTAAGACGGCCACTTCATATGACGCTGGTTTCAAAAAGTCGTCCTTTTCGTAAAACGGGTGAATCATTCCTGTTGCGGCCACGTAATCGCAAATGTCTGCTGAGTTCAACAAAGCAGGTTCTACTGCTGGAAATGGATCAATTTCTCGAAACGTCTCAAACTTCTTGATTGCTTCATCTTTATTCTGAGAGTACCGAGCCTCAGGTTTCTCCAAGAAACTGTCTTCGGCTTTTGATTCACTCATAGAAGTCCTTTCAGAAAGCAGAGAATTCAGACGCGCCAAACGATGAAGTAGTGAAGCGAGTGACCGGGATACGAAGGAAAGAATCCCATGAAGGAACCTAACCATACGGTCTCTCCTATGCAAAGCGCATTTTCTTGGTCGCGCGGGACCTGACGGCTAATGAGGACGGGCCGAAGCCAAGGTAGTCCACGTTAGCACCAATGGAGGCTTCGACAAACTCTAAGAATTGCGTAACCTTTTGTGATGGTACATTGTCCATTCTACATTGGTGGTCCAAATAATCTAGATGATTAAGCACAATATGTGTTGGTGCATTGACCGCGATCGCGCGGCGTACTATTTCGTGATCAAATCGTGCGACTCGTCTCACGCGTTGCGTTACGGAGGTGTATTCCATAATTGCAATCGGGCTACCCGACTCCCTCGTTATGTCTTCCCAATTGATCTCGTTGGGCAAAGGACCAGAGTTCCCACTGACTCGGATAGGAAAAGCACGCAGGACCATAACGACTTCATCTACGTCTAACGGACTTAGACCAACTTCAGATACAAAACCGGCGGCGGTTGTATCGCGGCTGGTAACGAATGGGTAACTCGGTGAATGCAAAACCGAAAGCCCAAAACCTTGCGTGCCTTCGAGAATTATGCGTTCGCCGCGAGACAATTCAGACCTCAAAAAATCAGATATTGGACGCACGTAACGAGCAAGTTGCGCATCATTCTTAGCGAGGTTTGTGGCATTCCGTCGTTCGATCCTTCGGACGACTGCGGCTCCGGTTCCGCTCTGAGTAGAACCTATTGATGCGCGCAATGTGCCTTCTCGTTCCGTCACTTTGTCATCTTCTGAGATCACCGTAGCGTTCGGATCGATGAGAAGGCGATTGTCATCCAACTCGGTTCTCGATATTTCAGCTAGAAGCAGATTAGGATCGATGTATGAGCCGGCACCTAGAACACATGTGATATCGGGCAATATTGCCGCTGTCGGTAGTTGGCGCAATACGAGCGGGTGTTCAGCTTCATCGATCACAGTATGGCCGGCATTCGGTCCTCCGGTACGCACCGCGACCGACGCGTTCCGTTGACGGGCGAACCAGTGAGCGACCTTCCCTTTACCCTCAGAGCCGTACTGCCCCCCCACGATAACTGTTACTGGCATGCTACGTTTCCTTCCTTGCGCGAATCTTCCATCGCGATCTCGCGGATCTGGGATAAGAAGTCATTGAGTAGTCCGTCATTCATCAGCGTTCGATGCGCCAATCCTGCTAGCTTCGATATGTTTGATTCGACAGGGTGGGCAACCGCTTTTGTAAACTCTTCGGCTGGTCCTTCGATTAGGTATCTCTCCCGACGGACATTCTCAGGCGCACTAACATGGACATGAACAAAATCAGATCCGAATTGCTCCACGAGAAAAGAATGATCTTCCGGGTGCCGCAGGCCATCAATGACCAGGTTGCCATTTGCTGGCATTCGCTTGATTAACTCAGAACCAAGCCATCGCTGACCGCGTCCTTCGTAAACCTCTTCACCGATCTGCTGGAGTGAATCACGACTTACCGAGAGACCTTTTTCTTTCAACATCGCTTCCAGCACCTGGCTGTAACGGCCATAAGAAAACCCGAGCGACTCAAGATATTTTCCCGCGGCCGTTTTTCCTGATGAGATGGGCCCACTCAGCCCAACGACTTTTCGTTTGCCCCACGAATTTCTTTCCCGCTTGACGTCTGGAATGATCAGGTAATCTTCGTCTTCGTTGCCCAGTCCCTCGAACTTGCCACTCATAAAGAAGAGACCAACTACTGCTGAGGTGATGGCGTCTAGTTCATCATGACTGACTTCCTCAGTTTCGAAATCGCCCGAGATACCAAATTCAACTAGACCTTCTTTCAGTAGCGTGAGATCGGCTCTCTTTCGCGGGATGTTCATAATGTCTTGAGCAGCTCCAGGGTAGCTCTCTATGACGGGCACGCCGATACTGCGAAAATACTTCGCGAGTCGGATACCTCGTGCAGTAAGAGCTTGCATGCTCTTAATGAGCGACGGATAGACATTGACGCCGCGCTTCTTGAGAATGCGCTCGCACTCTCGCATGATCCCAAAATCGACGCGCCCAGGGTCACTATCATCGACAGTAATTCGCCCACGCGGGAGCGAGAGAGGCGAGTCGATTGAAACCAGCGTTGGCTTGGCCGCCATTGTAGCCGCAATGAGATCATGATCGGAAGCAATGCGGCGTGTAATCGTTTTTGCATCTTCAAGAAGGCACCATCCTGAAGGCCGACCTTCAGATCCCGTGAGATCGATGCCAACAATACGATGGTCCGGCACACCAAGGTCGTGAAGCCTTATCAATGGTCCAGAAGTGCCTTTGTACTCTCGTTTGAAGAGACTAAGGCGATCAAATAATGCCTCTACAGCCATTTGTGAGTACCCGCCGAAGAAGCGATGCTGGCTGCTTATCTGTTTAGGAAACTGATGGAGCTCCAACAAGCGCTCGACGGCTGTATCGAGCACAAACTTCATTCCTTCAATATCGGCGTAGTTATATGAAACAAGAAGCTTAAGGCAGTCCAGATCTCCTCTGCGGTATTTGTGCCATAGCAGTGGCGCTGCCTCCCCCCGCATCTGAGAGAGAATGCCCGGCCGTTCCAGTCCAATGCTCGTCTCTACATCTTTTTGACCGCCAACCAATCCAACTCGCTTTGCTAAAAACCGGAGATCAACATGCGCAGCAGGTATATGCAAATTTGAAAACTCGTAGTTAAGGAATGGAACATCAAACAATGAACCGTTGAATGTGACGATTGCTCTTGCTTCGGTGAGGGCCTGTCTCAAGGGTTCGGGGTCATCACCTTTGATGTACACGTGGTATTCGCCTCCCATACTCCAACCAACCAACGTGATTGTGTCGTAATAGCGACTCAACCCGGTTGTCTCGATGTCAAGGAACATTGCCTTTAAGGGGAAGCTGAGCGCTATGCGATAGTGCTCTTGCTTAGGAAGGCTGCGGGCAAAATAGTCGGCGTCCTCAGCTCTGAAGGCTCTGACGGACTCACGAACTTGTGCTACCTCGACGTCTTCAACTTCAAAGGAAAACATTGAGAGCTGCACCGCATGACGAGAGGCAAACTGCTCCCATGAGGCAATCCCGGAGCGCCAAAGTTCGCGCTCCGTTTTAGCCCCGATTCCCTTGAAGTGACGAAATGTTAGAGTGAGCATTTCGTCACGACTCCCAGGGCGCAAGCCTTGACCAATCAACTGAACCATTGCCGGACTCATTTGCGGTATCCCTAAAAACATCTTCTTTGGGAAAGCCGATTGGTTCGGCCGCTGGTTTTCCCGCAACTAGTTTCTCAAACTCTTCACTATTGGTTATATAAACGAGACCGTCGGCAGTCCCCCAAACACGTCTTTTTAGGGCTTTCCCACCAAACGCTCTAACAATTACTGTGTCGCCTCGCATGGTTTCCAGGCGACTACATTAGTCCGTCTAAATAGCAGTTTCAGAAAAAGTCAGACGCGTGCGGTCACTTGCGGACTACCGCAAATTACTTTGACTAGTAGTTTGATTTTGCGGTAAGTTTTCGGACATACGGCTTAGAGGACTCATGGCTGACAAACTAAAACGCCTTCCCCCCTATCTATCTTATCGTACGTTCAGGAACTTCCTTGACTCAGTTCGCATCTCGGGCGTCCCTACACGCATCGAGCGAAGTATGATGGCGTCGAAATCGGGTTCTACTCAGGCACTATTGTTTTCGGCGATTCGCTACCTTGGTCTTGCAAGTGAGAAAGGTGTTTCAACTCCGGATTTGGAGCAGTTGGTGCATTCAGAAGGAAAACAACAACGAGATGTATGGAGGCGCATTTTCATCAGGTCATATAGTGGAGTATTCAAGTCTAAGATCAACTTGGAACGTGCAACTACTGAAGAACTCGTTGAGATATTTCTTAAGGAGGGCGTGTCGAGCAAAGATACGGTCCGGAAATGCGTGACCTTCTTTTGCATGGGCGCGAAAGACGCTGGGATTAGATTATCACCTCACATCCGACCCTATGCTGGCCATCGGCAAGCTGGGCGCCGAGCGCGACCGGCCGAACAACAGATAGACATAGCTAGCTCATCGGTAGATTCAGGACCTTACCCCAATGATTCAAGTGAGTGGCAATTACTCCTCTCAAAATTTCCGGACTTCGATCCCACCTGGCCCGACGAAATACGAAAGAACTGGCTCAATGGATTCGCAGAACTCTCAAAGATTTTAAGCGATGGGAAGCGATCGGGATAACGTGAAGAACCAATACTTCGGCGATGTAAACGACTATCTGAAGTACGGTTTGCTGCGGTGCTTTGCTAACGTAGGATTGAGCATCGGTGTTTGCTGGATGCTTACGCCCGATGACGACCGATCCGACGGGCGCAAGATTACGTATCTTTCCGATCCGGAGCTTTGGAGACCACACGATCCGGCTCTTTTCGACGTCCTAACGAGACTTGTAAGTAGCCAACAGCGGCATGTTCGTTTTGCTAAGAATTCAGCATGTTTGCGTGAATCACTATTCTTCAACCAACTGGTTCCAAGTGATCGAATACTAAGGGAGAAATGGCTAACCAGAGCTCTAACCAAACTTGCGGGCGCTGAGGTAGTTTTCTTTGATCCAGATAATGGAATTGAAGTTCGATCCAAACCGAAGGGCAGCCGAGGTTCAGACAAGTACGTCTATTGGGATGAGATTCAACGAGCCTGGGTAAAGGGATCCTCCCTACTCATCTTCCAACACTTTCCGCGAAGTAATCATCAGCTATTTGCAACTACCTTGATGGCAAAATTGCAAGAGCACATTAAGGGAGGGAAGGTAATCTCGCTAGTCACATCAAACGTCCTTTATCTTCTTGCCTGTAAACCCCAACATCAGCTCAAACTTCAGAAGGCGCTGGATGATATTGACAGAAAATGGGACGGCCGAATCGCGATTTTAAGTTGAGTAGTTAATGTTGCCAACTCGACTCTGAAAGTAGCGACACTGAGCGCTTTGCACTAATCGGCATCTCCCTATGCAAAAATCTTGCAGAGACTCGTAACACACGCTAAGCTCAAGTTTTCGGAGTATCGGCTTGAGCGACAATGTCATTTCATATGTCGAAATGTGTCGACGCGAAAATGCTAGTCTTCAGGCTGGTATGAACTTCGGACTAGGCAGAACTCATTCGGTTATTCTCATGTCCTTGCGACCTAATGCACCGTATCAAGATCGGCTTGAAGACGGCGGTACCACACTCATCTACGAGGGGCACGATCAACCTAGAACAGCTTCATGTCCCAATCCTAAGCTGGTCGACCAACTGGAGAAGTCTTCCTCGGGCGGGCTTACTCAAAACGGAAGGTTTCATGCAGCAGCCGAGTCAGCAAAAGCCGGACGTCGACCTCCCGAGCGGGTGCGGGCATATGAAAAAATTCGACCCGGCATTTGGGCGGATAATGGAATATTCGAACTAGTGGACTCCTGGATTGAAAGTGACGGAAAGCGGCGCGTCTTCAAATTTAAGTTAATCGCAATTAAAGACGAAGAAGAATTAGCGCCCGCATCGATTGACCCACCCGCGCGCCGACGCATTATTCCAACAGTTGTAAAGCTTGCCGTTTGGAAAAGGGATGGCGGCAAATGCATTGAGTGCGGTGCCACGGACGAACTTCACTTTGATCATGATCTGCCATGGTCAAAAGGTGGAGCTTCAATTACCGCAGCGAATGTTCAGCTGTTGTGCGCCCGACATAACCTCGCAAAAAGCGATCGAATAATCTAGGAATTAAGTCAGTTGGTTTTGGAACATTTCAGAGAAAAACGTCTGACTTCGAATCTTCGCAACTATCGAGCGGTAGGTATTTGCGATGGCGTCCGCTTCTTCAGGCTTGCTGCATTCTTCGACGACGAAGAACTCTCCGTCGGGCATTTTTTGAGTGCGCAGGTATTCCGCAGTGCGCTCCCAAGATTCAGCGCGGATTTCTAAACCATCGATGATTTGGCCGACTTCAAGATCGTCTAAGCTGATTTGATAGGTGACGGGCATGGCCGGGCATAGTACCCAGGCATAATGAATTGAGCAAGTAACTTATTTTGCAAAGTTAGTAGTTAAGTTAACCCAGGAATTCAGAGTTGCGGCCTCCGGCACCGTTCCCGTTCGCGTTTCCTTTCAGCCATTAGTTCTTTCATCAAGTCTTTGCCGCGATACTTTCCGCGCAGGCTGTGAATGTACTCGCGTGAAGGCTTTCCGTTGGTCGCGCGTTTTGGCTTTCGGGTCGAGCCATGTTGAGCAATGGGCGCGCGTTTTTTCATCGCTTTGCATATTAAACGCCTTTCGCGGAATCGTGAAGGTTTGCGTGACTCGTGTCGGATCTGTTTTGTCGCCCGCTAAAGCGGGCTGGGGAAAAAAACTAACACGATCCAGGCGTAGCGCGACCTGCGGTCGCTTACCCCTGGCTACCTTCACTCACGGCTGCGCCGTGATCTCGCTCACTAAAACGGTCTTGGTTTGAAAATGGATTGCGTTCTCAGGGTAGCGCTACGACCAACCCTGGGCTGCCTTAAGAGAACGCCTTCGGCGTTCTGGTCCGCCGCCCGCGTTCCGCTCTTTAACTCGCTGAGGCGGACTTTGATAACGAGGGAACTCCGATCGCACCGTGGCGCACCGAAGCGGCGCTTACGCTAACATCCCACATGCTGACCGCGCGGGGATCGCGTTTAGTCGGGTTACTGCCCCGACTCTCCGGTGGCTAACGCTCTCGGTACTCACAAATGCCCGCCCGCTACCGCAGGCGGTTCTGACAAGCGCTAATCTGCGTTCATCTGCGGCTGATGCTTCACCAGCTCGATTGTTTCGTAAGGCATCACGATGCCGGCGCTATCCAGCGCGTTCTTAATTCCCTCGCGCAGCTCTTCGCGCACGGGAATGTGTATGCGCGGGTCGCGCAGCCAAACCTCCAACGTCAGCTTAACGAAATAATCGCCCAGCGTTTTCACCACGACTGCGGCCGGAGGGTCGGTCAGGAATCTTGGGTCGCCGCGCACGATGCCCAGAATCACTTCGCGCGCTGCGGTAATCTTTTCGTTGACGCCGATCGTGACGTCGATGTCCAGACGCAGGTGTGGCGACATTGTATAACTGCGGACTTTCGTGTTCACGATCACCGAGTTGGGAATGCTGATCAGCTTGCCGTCCACGGTCACGATGCGCGTGCTGCGTAGAGTTATCTCCCGGACCTCGCCGTATTCGTCGCTGACCTCGATCAGATCTCCGATCACAAAAGGCTTGTCCCAGAACAGGAAGAAGCCGGCGATGATGTTCGAGAGCGTGTCTTTGGCGGCAAAGCCGAGCGCGATGCCGATGATGCCGATGCCCTCCAGAATCGTCGTGACGTCCAGGCCGAGCTCTTCGAGCGCCATGACCAAACCAACGATCAGCACGACGTACTTCAAAGCCACCAGGAGGAAAGTTGTGGCTGTCGGTTCGACGCCGGCGCGCCGGGTCACGCGCGCCAGCAAAAATCTCAGGAGCCGGTAACACAGATAGAAAAAGGCAAAGATAATCAGCGCGATCAAGAGGCGCGGCGTAAAGTGAGCGATCGAATTAGCGATACGGTTGACGCTGAAGATCTCGCGGAGTCTTTCCAGGATTTGCTGCATAGAAGTATCACCTCTTCACGTGTCCGTGATGGGCAAAGCCGAACGGCTTTGCGGGCGGGGGCGGGGATTATAACGATGTTGACCTTAACAGCGCGTGCGCTCTTCAAGACGCTGGAGAGCATCAGGATTCCGTGTTCGGTGAATGCCATTGGTGCATAACGCAAACCTTTCCGATCCGCGTTGGAGGTCACAAATTGTGACCTCCAATTTTCAAAACTCCACTCGGTTCAGTACGAACATGAAGTCATTGGGAAACCGATCGAGATTTCGGTTTACCGTCTGTTTCAGCACCTTTGTGGAAGTTCCATAAAGCGCAGCCAGATCACGATCCAGCATCACCTTTTCACCGCGAATCAAATAGATCGCCTTTTCGATTCTCTCGATAGGGATTAGTGAAGACTGTTTCATGGGAGCTCGCGCATAGTAGACGAAAATCGCCAGACTGAAAAGTAATGAATTTTGCAAGCGGGACCAGGACAGTTTCCCTTTGAGATCACAAATTGTGACCTCAAAAGCGAACTGTGTAGTTCGCCCGCTAAAGCGAGCGATGGATGAAAATAATGGATCCGCGATCCCAGGGTGGCGCGCTGAAACAGCGCTTACCCCCGGCTGCCTTCTCTCACGCCTTCGGCGTGAAAAACGATTCGCGCTGCGCGCTCAATGCGGACAAGGATGTCCGCGCTCCCAGGTCACTCATCTTCCAATATCGCTTCAGCGTCTATCGTGATCTCGATGATGTTGCTAACGACGATGCCGCCCTTATCCATCGTGTCGTTCCAACTGACGCCAAAGTCCTGCCGATTGATCGAAGTTTTGGCGACGAAGCCGGCGCGGGTCTTTGGGCCTTTGTCGACGCCGTCTTCCCACCAGGATGTCTGCCATTGACCGAGGTAGCGAACGTCGAGGACAGCAGGTCGCGTGACCCCGCGAATCGTTAGGTCTCCCGTCACCTGATAATCATGATCGCCAAGCAGGGTCACCTGGTTGCCGCGAAAAGTGATCTCGGGAAAGTTTTCCGCGTCGAGAAAGTCTGCACTGCGCAAGTGATCGTCGCGCGCGGGCTCTCCCGTCCAAATCTTACGCGCGTCGATGGTGACTTCGACGAAAGAGGCAGCCGGATTGTTCGGATCGAAGTTGAGCGAGCCGTGCACGTCTTTGAAATGTCCACGGACATACGTGACCATCATGTGCCGCGCGCAGAACTCGGCGGCGGTGTGGCCGGGTTCGAAAGTCCATTTAGCCATAGTTGCTAAATCGTAAATGGTAAATCGTGAATCGTAAAGAAGGGGCGCGAGGCGCGGTGTGCGGCAACGGACGAATGATAAATAATAGTGGCCCACCGATTTATCGGTGGGCTTGTGTGTGATTTTAGTGGGAAGTCCGGTGAACGGACGGCTGAAGCAGAAGGCGGTAGGCGGAACTGTCCAAGCGTGGATCGCCACACGCCAATTCTGAGGCGCCTCCACTCGTAATGACTCGGGACTCGGCGATATAACTGGGGAACAAATTTATGGTTCGGGCGTCTACAGATTTGTTCTTCAAGGCAAGGAGCTAGAATGCGTAAGCTCATATTTCATTTGGCTGTTGCGCTTATTACTTTCAGCCTAAGCACGTTCTTGACGAAGATTTGGAACATGCCGCCCCGCGCAGAGTCGCCGAGGCAAACCGTTCACACTCTACCTTCCAACTCTAATCAATTAGTCTCGTCTGACGAACCGGAATTACTTGATATTTACAATAAGTACGCCGCGGCACAGACTAGACACGACCGCGCCTTTTTTGAAAGAGTGGAAGCTGACGACTTCAGACTGTTTGCCGAAGATCGCAGTTATTCGCGAAGCGAAGACATCGAACTGATGAACAGTTCTCCTGCTGACCTCGTTTACCAGATTGAAGACTTGAAGATAGAGGGTCAGGGTGACGCGGCGGTGGTGAGCGGTCGTATGACTGCGACGGACGGCCACGGAGAGGTTGATTCGTGGTATTGGATCGATGTCTGTGTCAGGCGCGGCCACAGTTGGCAGATTGTCAGCACTACGCAGGCTGATTGAGCCTTAATTCTGTCGCCCGCTAAAGCGGGCTTGGGAAAATAACTAACGCGATCCAGGGGTGGCGTCCCGATTTCATCGGGACTTACCCCTGGCTATTTTCTTTCACGCCTTCAGCGTGATTCCTTCTCCTGCTGGGAGAGGGAAAGGGGTCAGGACCCAGCGCGCCGTAAGGCCCTCACCTCAGTCCTCTCCCAGAGGGAGAGGAAGAAATACAGGCCCTCACCTCAGTCCTCTCCCAAAGGGAGAGGAAGAAATACAAGCCCTCACCTCAGTCCTCTCCCAAAGGGAGAGGAAGAAATACAAGCCCTCATCTCAGTCCTTGTATCTTGGCATCTCGCTATCATGTAATTTCAGTTTGCCATGGGTTGCACCCACGGCAAGAGAGGAAGAAATACAGTCTGCAAATCAGCTACCGAGGCTCTTCGGCTTGCCCAAAAGATCCTTGAGCATTGAACCGAGTCGGTTAATGCTCGGAGCGCGTCTCGTCCGCACAGCGTGCGTCAGCACGCTCCGAGTCTTCAAAAGAAATTTGTCTGCAACTAAATTCGCGCTGCCGCGCTCAACGCGGACGAGGACGTCCGCGTTCCCAGCCGTTTTTCTGGCGTCGAAGAACCCTGGTTCATACGATCGCGCCAGCGGTTGAAGATGGTCATTGCTACGGAATCATTCGTTGAGCGTGATTCCAGGTTGAGAGGACGTCAAAGACGTCACGCAAGCGGGCGGCGCCCCCTATTACATTTCGCGCCTTCGGCGCTCTAATATGTCTCTCGCGTCTCGCGCAATACTGTTTTGACGCTTCATTAGCTGAATGAAGTTGAGTCAATATAGGGGTGCCCAATTTCGTCCCGGGGATACGGTTCTAAATACAACTAAACTATGCGCGCCGGCTTTGCAGTTTCCATTCTCTTCATCATTGGGGCCTTTGGTTTACCGAGCTCGCGCCCGCACCGGCCTGGTTCAAATGCTCAGCAGCAGATCACTTCCCGAGACGACCAGTCCGCTTCAAACAACCAGCAGCAGATTTACATTCGGATCAATCAGGTTGGATATCGCCCCAGCGATCCGAAAAACGCCATGGTGTTTTCGCGCTCAGCGCTGCCGAAGAAATTCGTCGTCAAGAACGCGCTCACGAACCAGACCATCTTTGCGGGCGACACCAAGCCCGTCGGCGGTAACTGGGGCCAATTTGATTACCACGCGGAAATCGATTTTTCATCGGTGCGACAGCC
>WNGE01006728.1_pt1 | contig 13265 bp, 12 predicted proteins | sample 5400651 | NCBI WGS metagenome assembly WNGE01 (sample SAMN13153370, study PRJNA577476) | soil metagenome | isolation source: 60 cm soil or saprolite under grassland replicate 2 | place: USA:California | collected 2016-06-15 | reverse complement strand
ATTCCTTTACATATGCGTGAGCATAAGCCTGATATTTCTCCTGCCGATCAAACAGAGCATTACTCGGAGACAACACTTCAATCACAAGGTCAGGACCACCAATTATACGCGAGATAATGTACTTCTCGCTGCTTTCATTGAGCAGAACACATACATCAGGCTGCACTACAGTACCGGGGGTGAGTTCGACATCAAACGGTGCCACAAATACCTGTCCATATCCATTGAGTTCGACATGATCGAACAGGTAGTGAGAAAGCCGTATCACAGACTTCTGATGCCAGCCAGAAGGAGAAGGTGGGGCCATATAAAGCACTCCATTTATAATTTCGTATCGTTTCCCGTCGTCAGGGAGTGCTGCGTAGTGGTCGTAGGTCCATTCGCCCTGTTCAGGCCCTGGAACATTATCAGCAGGAGTGAGCATAGTAATTCCCTCGGAGGTCTTCATTTGTTACCATAACCTTTCTTCATTTTGCCACTCTCTATCTACATTCTCTACAATTCCGCACGTCCGCAAACATCCGCACAAATCCCTTGAAAGGTGCTGTTCTTCTTTATATTATACCTGCTGTCCCAAACGAATGATACTATATTGTTCAAGAATTGGTTGGCATTAAAATAAGCCAATCCAGGATGGCTGGTTTCATATGGAGCGATTGGCTGTAGCAGCCGACGTACTACGTGTGATAGAATCGCAGTACAAACATTATACAAACACGCCAGGAGATAATCAATCATGCAAAAGCTGACAGGAACTGTACAGGTAAAGAGAAATTTTCCAGAGATGCTCAAGGGAGGGGTTATCTGCGATGTCGTTAACGCGGAGCAGGCCCGTATTGCCGAGGACGCAGGCGCATCCGCAGTGATGGCATTGGAGCGTGTACCGGCTGATATCCGCGCTCAGGGTGGCGTCGCACGTATGAGCGATCCAGAACTCATTATTCAGATTAAGGAAGCAGTGACGATTCCTGTGATGGCGAAATGCCGCATTGGCCATTTTGTGGAGGCAGAGATCCTACAGGCAATCGGTGTAGACTGCATCGATGAGTCAGAGGTGCTGACGCCAGCGGATGAGAGCTTCCATGTCAATAAACATCTTTTCTCCGTTCCCTTTGTGTGTGGAGCGCGCGATCTTGGTGAAGCGCTGCGGCGTATCGGTGAGGGAGCAGCAATGATCCGCACAAAAGGCGAGGCAGGTACAGGCAACGTTATCGAAGCAGTACGCCATATGCGAACCATTATGGATGGTATCCGCCGCCTGCAATATCTGCCAGAAGAGGAACTGATGACCGAGGCTAAGAATCTGGGTGCACCCTACGAGCTGGTACGCGAAATCGCGCAGACGGGCAAGCTCCCGGTAGTAAACTTCTCGGCAGGGGGTGTAGCCACACCCGCTGACGCAGCACTGATGATGCGCCTGGGAGCCGAAGGTATCTTTGTCGGCTCTGGTATCTTCAAATCAGGAGACCCGCTGGCTCGTGCCAAAGCGATTGTAAAAGCGACCACACATTACCAGGACCCCGGCATCCTGGCCGAAGTGTCACGCAATCTGGGTGAGCCAATGGTTGGCATCAACCTGGACACCTTACCTGAAAAAGAGCTGATGGCAAAACGCGGGTGGTAGATAAATTGGCAAAGGAAAGGTACAACCCAACGCCACGTATCGGCGTATTAGCATTACAAGGTGATTTTGAAGCACACCTGAAGATGCTGGCAGAGCTGGGAGCGGAGGCAAAAGCTGTCCGACTTCCCAAGCATCTTGAAGAAATAGATGGTATAATTATACCAGGTGGTGAGAGTACTACTATCGGTAAATTAATGATAGTGTACGGCTTACACGAGATATTGCAGAAAAAGATACAGGAAGGCGTTCCCGTCTGGGGAACATGCGCGGGCTTAATTTTGTTATCGAAAGAGACGGATAATGCATTGGCAGGTCAGCCATTACTGGCCTCCATGGACATTCGAGTCCGTCGCAATGCATTTGGCAGTCAGCGGGAAAGTTTTGAGACTGATCTGTCGGTGCCTGCATTAGGAGAAGCGCCATTCCACGCATTCTTTATTCGTGGCCCGTCTATTGAATGGGCAGGACCAGGAGTAGAGGTGCTGGCAACGCTCGATGATGGAACCATCGTCGCTGTCCGTGAAGGAACCTTGTTAGGCACAGCATTTCATCCAGAGGTTGTTGGGACCAACGGCCAGGGAGACCCACGTTTCCACCACTACTTTCTCCGCATAGTACAGGGCGTCAAAGGGTAGGGGCGCAGATGGGCGTGCCCCGATACGACGCAGGAGCACTGGATGATACGACCGGTATTATATGTTGATCTGCCGGGCATCATCTACGCTATTGACCGCCGCGCTCGCAGTAAACAGCACGAGTTCGCAAATTTTGTGTGCTGGTTGGAGCCGGTCGAAAACGAGTTGCCTCCATCACCTATCCTGAGACACATCTTCCCATTCCGTCCTGCCACCCGCACATGGATTTGTGAGGATCACTGGCGCATCCTGGGATTTGCCCAGATGCGCGAGCGTCCGTCACGTACGGCGTGGGATATGTCCTATCTGGCTTCAATGGCTCAGCGCAATGTTTCAGACGAAGAAGTTCTCTCTGCTCTCCTTGAGTATACATTAGAGATGGCTGCGTCGCACGGTATTCTTCGTATTTTTGCCAAGGTTGAGGACGAGATACCTGAGATGGACCTGTTCCATCGCAGCGGTTTTCAACGCTATGCACGCGAGTTGACATACGTTTACGAACCAGGATCAACAACGTTACAGGCGGAACCCAATCTACCATCATTAAGACGCTGGCATCGCCACTACGTGTGGGGCTTGCATCAGCTCTACCGCTCCGTCACTCCACAACGAGTGCAGATGGCGGAACTGCTGGAGAACAGCGAGGAATATGCTAAACTCCACGTCGGGTCACAACATCCATTGTCTTCCCTTTTCTCACGAGGGAATGAGAATTACGTATGTGACGTAGGCGTTCGTTTAGGAGCCTGGCTGCGGATTAGCCGGGGCAAAGGCTCGGAACCGCACCGCATTTTTCTTAACGTGCATCCAGAACATGCCGACCTGGCCGAACCGCTCCTGCGCTTCGGTATCAGAAGGCTCCTGGAGGTCGACGTACGGCGTATCTATTGCCTGGTGCGCGAGTACGATTCTTTTGTAATCACCGCTCTGCGAAACAGTGGATTTGAGCAGACCTCCATCCGAGCGCTGCTCGTGCGACACATGGCCTTACTGGCCACGAGGCAAAGCACAGTCCCCCTGCTGGAGCAACGAGCGGTTTACGGCTTGAAAGGCCTGGGGACGGTCAATTCTCGCCGAAAAATAACGAGGTGATTAAACTGCCTATGCAACATGTGATCACTGACGATCTGGAGGCTCTGCTGGCTGCTCTTCCGCCAGACATCCACGACGCGGTCAATCGGATCGAGAACCGAAGCGAACTGCTGGAGATCGTATTGGACCTCGGACGTCATGCCGAGGGCCGCTTCCCTGAAGGAGAGGTGATCCTTAGCTCACAGCCTGTAACCTACGCCGACCTGGAATATGTGGTCGAACGTATCGGCGAGTTTGGCGATGATAACCGCGCTGGTATCGAACGTACATTGCACCGAATCAGCGCAATGCGTAACCGCAAAGGAAGAATCGTCGGCCTGACGTGCCGCATTGGTCGAGCAGTGCTTGGCAGTATTGCCCTGATCCGTGATATTGTTGAACAGGGTCAATCCATCTTAATTCTTGGTCGCCCAGGTGTGGGAAAAACTACTCTACTGCGTGAAATAGCTCGCGTCCTCGCGGACGAAGCCAATAAACGGGTGGTGGTGGTGGATACCTCGAATGAGATTGCTGGCGATGGTGATATTCCTCATCCTGGTATAGGTCGTGCACGCCGTATGCAGGTGGCACGCACTGCGGAACAACACGCCGTGATGATCGAGGCTGTGGAGAACCACATGCCGCAAGTTATCGTAATCGACGAGATTGGCACTGAACTAGAGGCGGCGGCGGCGCGGACTATCGCGGAACGCGGTGTGCAGCTTGTCGCTACGGCTCATGGCAATTCGCTAGGAAACCTGCTCGTCAACCCAACACTTTCGGACCTGGTGGGCGGCATTCAGACCGTTACCCTTGGTGACGAAGAGGCACGACGACGCCATACCCAGAAAAGTATCCTGGAGCGCAAAGCTCCACCAACTTTTGATGTCGTGGTCGAGCAACAAAGCTGGGAAGAAGTCATCGTCCATCGCGATGTGGCTGACACGGTGGATAGCCTGCTCCGCGGTCAACCGACGGTAGCTGAGGAGCGCACACGGGACGAGGAAACAGGTCATGTCTCTCTGCGCCGTATCACCACTGGTGGTATGGAGGTACCTGGTTGGGGCCTGGGTGGCTTTGGAGCAGGTGCAGGCACAAGCCTGGGTGCCCGCCAGAATCAGGGCTTTACTCCCAGCACGTTTGAGCGCGGGGAGCGAGGAGATCGCTCAGGCAACAATTGGATGCAACTGCGACAGGTTGGACCACAAGGTTCACGCAACGAAGGAAACACACACGGGCGCAACCAGGTACAACAACAAACGCAACCGAAGATGAGGGCTCTGGCTCCTACAGGTACATCTCCCGCCGATGTTGAGCCACGAGGAGGCGGCGCATCACTGGTAACAGCAGTAACCGAGGGCATCTATCAAGCAGAAAATGCCAGAACGAATCTGCCGATCGTCAAAACCTTGCGCGTCTATCCGTTTGGTGTAAATCGCGATCGACTGGCAGAGTCGGCACGCCAGTTACACGTACCTATCATTATCACAAATAATCAGGCCGAAGCCGATGCCGTGGTAACCCTGAAAAACTATTATCGTCGTCAACCGGAGCGTGTGCAACAGGCGGAGCAGGATCGCAAACTGATCATCATTTTGAAGAATAATACAGTTACTCAGATGCAGCATGCATTGGCTCGCATTTTCGATCTTCCAGTAGAGACCACGGTGGAAGACGAGCAAGACGAGTCCGGTGCGGATGGCTCTGGTTTAAGTAATCTGGAATTTGATGATCCAACAAAGCAGGCTCTTCTAGAGACTGAAGACGCTATCCACCAGGTCTTGAATAAGGGTCTGACTACAGCGGAACTTGCTCCCGCTAACGCATACATCCGCCGTTTGCAGCACCAGATGGCGACACGTTATAACCTGATCTCGCGCAGTCGCGGAAAGGAACCCTATCGCCGTGTTAAGATCTTCCGCTCACGAGATTAATGTCTGAATCAGTAGGGGTTGACCCTACGCCCACCCGGTTCATCTGCACTACTCACTCTCAGGGATAAGTAATGCAAAACGAACCGGGTGGGCGCAAGGCCAACCTCTACCGGTGGTAATGAGTTGTCACTACTTGGCAGATGCGCTATAATCCTCTGCATAGTTGCCCAGGCAATGGAGCATGGGATAGACGCCACGACGACTGTGGTTGTGTCCTATGGTGGACTGAAAGGAGTCGTACCGCGCTATGCGTTTACTCGAAAACCATACTGCTACCGAGACAACTCATGAGGTACCTACTACACCTGTCACGATAGCCGATATCTGGAAGGCTTATAAATTTCTTAAGCCAATTATGCATCATACCCCTCTTTCCCCATCGCGCACTCTACGCGAAATAACAGGAGCTGATATCTATCTAAAGGCCGAGCATATGCAACGCGGAGGCTCCTTCAAAGCGCGGGGAGCAGCATACAAAATTTCTCGCCTTACGAAAGAACAATCCAGCGCTGGAGTAATAGCAGCTTCCGCGGGCAATCATGCACAAGGTGTCGCTATCGCCGCAGCCGAACATCGCATTCCCTGCACTATTGTGATGCCAGAAGCTGCCCCTCTGGCGAAGGTCACAGCCACTCAAGGCTACGGCGCAAATGTCGTTCTGTATGGTACCACTTATGACGATGCCTATCAGCATTGTTGTGAATTGCAGCAAGCATCAGGGGCTACATTTATTCACGCGTTTGATGACCCTGACGTTATCGCGGGACAGGGATCTCTCGGCCTGGAGATGCTTAACGATCTGCCCGATGCCGATGCCATTGTGGTACCAATCGGCGGCGGCGGTCTCATCTCAGGCATCGCTATCGCAGCCCGAGCGCTCAAACCAGATATTACTATTATAGGCGTGCAAGCGGAGGGCGCTCCCAGCTGTCACAATTCGCTTGAAGCAGGTGAGATAAAGACATCTTCGTCGATCATGACGATTGCTGATGGTATCGCCACCAAACGCCCAGGGAAACTGACCTTTTCCATTATTCAGCGCCTGGTCGATGAGGTCGTACTGGTAAACGACGAGGCGATTATCAAGGCCGTGCTGCTGCTGATGGAGCGCAGCAAGATGCTGGTAGAAGGTGCGGGTGCCGCAGGTCTGGCAGCACTGTTAAATGGTGCCGTCAACCTCCGCGGCAAAAAAGTGCTTGTACCCCTGACAGGGGGTAATATTGATATTAACCTTGTAGGACGTTTCATAGAACATGGCCTGGCGGTGGCTGGTCGCTATTTTGTGATCCACACGCGTCTCACCGACCGCCCAGGCGAACTTATGCGCGTGCTTGGCATCATCGCTGAGATGCGTATTAACGTGATCGACGTACGTTATCAGCGTATCTCTAGTCGCTTGCCAATTATGCAACGTGAAGAAACTATTACGCTGGAGACACGTGATAGAGCACAATGTGAAGAACTTTTGCGCCGCCTGCAGGCAGCGGGGTACATGGTAGAAGAGGCACAGGCGCTGGACTAAGAAATTCACCGTAGAGGTCCGCCTTGCGTGGGCCCTCAGGGCCCACGCAAGGCGGACCTCTACGAAACAGGCTCGACACGCAGCAATACGTCGCCCTTCTGCACGACATTACCGCTGGTGGCGACAAGGGCGACAACGCGACCCGATACCTCAGCAGTGATCTCATTAAAGACCTTCATTGCTTCGACGAGCGCAACGATCTGCCCGACGTGGATAACATCGCCAATATTGACAAAAGGAGGTGATGTGGGCGAAGCAGCCGCGTAATAGACGCCCGTTATAGGTGAGATGACGGGCTGAGTAGAGTCCACACGAGCAGTGTGTCCGGAGACCCCCTGCCCTACCGCGAAGCCTGTATCGCTGTAATAGGAAGCAGGAGTCAACACCATTCCTGGACTACGGCGAATGATGATCTCGGTATCACCCTCGGTCAGTTCCAATTCACCGATTGTGCTACCATCAAGAACATTGATGATATCTTCAACACGATCAAGCCACGATATTTTTTTCTGCGTATCCATTACAACTACTCTTCGTACCGTTTGAACACCAGGCACGTATTATGACCGCCGAAACCCATCACATTCGACATCGCGATATTTACTGTAGCATGACGTGCCTCGTTGGGTACATAATCCAGATCGCAGTCGGGATCAGGATTGTGCAGGTTAATTGTCGGTGGAATAATACCATTCAGGATGGTCTGAATAGAGATTACAGCTTCAACCGCACCGGCAGCACCAAGTGTATGACCGAGCATTGACTTGGTAGAACTGATGGCAAGGCGATAGGCATGATCCCCGAAACAGGTCTTAATAGCCTGCGTTTCTGTGCGATCGTTATAAGGGGTCGATGTGCCATGAGCATTAAGATAATCAACCTGATTCGGTTGCAGACCTGCTTTCTGTAGTGCACGGCGCATAGCACGCACAAGGCCCGCGCCGCCCGGAGCTGGCTCAGTCACGTGATATGCGTCACCTGTACTACCGTAACCTACCAGCTCGGCCAGGATAGTAGCACCACGAGCCTCTGCAAATTCTAGATCTTCCAGAATCAGCATAGCTGACCCTTCGCCCATTATAAAACCATCACGGGTCGCATCAAAGGGACGGCTGGCTCCCTGGGGATCGTCATTGCGGCGCGATAGGGCATGCATATTATCAAAAGCAGCCATAGCGATAGGTGTAATCGCCTTCTCAGAACCACCTGCAATCATCGCTTTCGCATCACCACGACGAATGGTCTCCCATGCCTCGCCGATGGTATTCCCGCTGGTAGCACAGGCCGAGACGGCTGCCCAGTTTGGACCCTTTGCACCAGTCATGATCGACACAACGCCTGGGGCACCATCCACAATCATCATATTAATAAAAAATGGGCTGATGCGATCTGGTCCCTTTTCGTGGAGAATCTTGAACTGGTCGTGCAACGTCACAAGGCCGCCAATACCGCTACCGATATAGACGCCAACCTCATCGGCAAAATCGTCAGTTATTTGTAACCTGGCTTGTTCTAAAGCCTGCTTCGTGCTGGCAATGGCGAGCTGCTCATAGGGATCATTGCGCCGCACCTCTTTGCGATCCAGGTAGGGTGTAGGATCAAAATCCTTTATCTGTGCACCAAAATGCACACGAAACTGGCTACTGTCATAGGCAGTAATCTCGCCCACACCAGATTTACCCTGGCACAATGCTTCCCATGAAGACGCCAGATCGTTACCCAATGAGGTAACCAGTCCCAATCCGGTTACAACTACACGAGACATAGAGTCACCTCCTGATATGTCTATGAAAGGACATTCCCTGGAAAAGAGTGCCCTGAGAATATATAACTTGAGATCACCTGGTGCTAATTCAATTGATCGGTCTGGCTTTCCCGTGTATACTAAAGCGCGCGGGGAGCCGGGTGATCCTGAATGATTCTTTTGACCCGTCTGAGGGTACTGCATTAGATGCCTAAAGCAATGGCTTCCTCTTGTAGGAAACGTGTATACGTATCACCACTAATAAAGCCCTGATGCCTGAGCAGACGCTGATGGAACGGAATCGTCGTCGTAATACCCTCAATAATGAACTCATCAAGAGCACGCTGCATACGGGCAATAGCAGCATCACGCGTCTCAGCCCAGACGATTAGCTTCGCCAGCAGCGAATCATAATGCGGCGGAACCTCGTAGCCAGTAAAAAGATGGCTATCGACGCGTACTCCGGGTCCTCCTGGTGGAAGGTATTGCTCGACTACTCCTGTCTGCGGACGGAAATCAGCATCAGCATCTTCCGCAGTGATGCGACACTCAATGGCATGGCCCTGAAACTTAATATCTTGCTGCTGCAGTTGCAGATGCATGTCAGCGGCAATACGTATCTGTTCTTTGACCAGGTCCAGGCTCGTCACCATTTCCGTCACTGGATGCTCGACCTGCAAGCGAGTGTTCATCTCCATAAAATAATAACGGTTTTGCTCATCTATCAGGAATTCAAGTGTGCCAGCATTGCAATAGTCCAACTGCTGCACCGCACGTATTGACTTCCTCCCCATCTCCTCAATGAGTTCACGCGGCAACAGAGGACTGGGAGACTCTTCCAAAACTTTCTGATTACGCCTCTGGCATGAGCAATTACGTTCACCCAGGTGAACTCCATTTCCGTAGCGATCCACCAGCACTTGAATTTCCACATGCCTGGCATGTTCCAGGTAACGTTCGAGATAGAGGCCATCGTCCCTGAAAGCCTCACGTACTTCATTCTGTGCAAGAGTAAAAATACGCTCAAACTCTTCAGGACGCTTTATAAGGCGAATACCACGACCACCACCACCAGCAACAGCCTTCAGCATAAGTGGATAGCCGATATCCTTCACTGCTTCCTGCGCTTCAGCAAAAGTACGCAAAATGGGGGTACCTGAGAGAGTCGGCAGACCAGCTTCAGCCATTGCCTCGCGCGCAGACACCTTATCAGACATTATAGACATCACCTCTGCGGAGGGACCGATAAAGGTAATATTCACATCCTTACAGATCTCGGCGAAACTGGTATTCTCGGCAAGAAAGCCATAGCCAGGATGAATTGCCTCTGCATTAGAAATAAGCGCGGCGCTAATGATATTTGGAATATTTAGATAGCTCTTCCCACTCGCGCCAGGTCCAATACAGATACGCTCATCCGCCATGCGCACAGGAAGCGAATTGCGATCAGCCTCGGAGTGGGCGATCACGCTGCGTATCCCCATCTCATGACAGGCGCGAATGACACGCAATGCAATTTCACCACGGTTAGCAACCAGAATCTTACTAAACATAATTGATAGATGAAGCGAGCGTATCTGACGCGCTTCACAAACTCCTCTCACCTTAAGCCCTTATGGGTGGGTGTTTAGGCAATTATATCACATGGGAAAAGTTAAGTAGGCACTTATCTGCAACCCCGAAGCACAGGGACTGACCTTCAACAATCTTGCCTACGAGATTCAGCTAACACCGGTCAAGGGAGACTACGAAGGAATAGTCTTCCGCACAGACCAGACCAGAGGAACCGGATACGTATTTGCTATTGGTGTACAGGGAAATTACCTGGTCGGGACCATGAACCTCAGTATCACCGATCCTAAAAACCAATATAAAATTTTAAACCATGGAACAAATGGCGCGATTAAAAAGGGGTTGAACCAATCGAATCTGATTGCTGCGGTCGCAAACGGAACTACTATCAGTGTCTATGTAAACAACGAGTTCATTGCTAGCGTCCAGGACAATACCTATACTAACGGGCAAATAGGCGTCTATGGTGAGGGTGATAATGGTCCGGCTGATATTATAGCAAGTAACGCACGCGTGTGGCGCTTATAAGAAGCATAAAAAGCTGAGCATTCAAAAAAATCGTTAAAAATAGGTATTCCACTAAGATGGAAAGTAAGGTACAATCACAGAGAGATTGTGGTTGCTACATTGCATACACTAATACAAAGGACAAAGGAATGCTCAAGAGCTGGTCCATCGAAAATTTCAAACCAATTGTTAATTCTGGGGAGCTAAAATTTGCACCTGTAACGGTTCTTGCTGGACTCAATAGCTCTGGCAAGACCAGTTTATTGCAATCAATATTGATGATTGCCCAGACATTGAGTAACCGGTTGCTAGATCGTCCTTTGCTACCTAATGGTCCGATCGTTCAGCTTGGAACGTTTGAAGATATTTTACATCGTATCACTGGCCCACTGACTCTTATCGTAAGTTTTGAATTAAATTTTGAATCAGAACTACAAGACGATCCTCTTTCCGAAGATGAATTCGACTATTACTCTATTATAGAACATATTGGATCAAGAGCCAGACGCGTAAATATATTCATGGAATTTAATCACGACGCCACTAATGATGTAAATCGTTCTCCAGGTGACACCTCAGCTTCACTACTTAAAAGCGTCTCTTTAAAAATTGATCCCGAAATAACCTGGACAGTATCATCCAGATCATCCCCTATAGAGCACGGGGAGTTTGAATTTTTTGCAAAGAGAATGAGCAAAGAAGACTTAAACGTTTACTTGAAAAACGTTTCTCCAAGTTATCTACGTCTGATACCGTATGTTGGAGAACATCCCAACTACCTTGGAGAATTGAAAAGACATAATAGGCAAATTCTAGTTCATAGTTTAACCATGCTGGCACATTTTCTCCCAATGCGCTTCATTCAAAAGTTCAATTTACGAGACTTTTATAAAAATCAGCTCGAAGATGCCTTATCTAGGCCAATCTATTGGGAAATTGACGAAATGTTCTCACTACGTTTTCCTAAAGCAAGTCAAATGACTCCGAGTGACATTTTGTCAGAAATTAGCGACATTACAGCCATGATAAATCGGTTATCTACAGAGAAGGCTATTACCTATGATCTTTTTGTGGAACAAGTTAATGATCTAGGAAGAAGGCTTTATATATTAGCACAAGTTAAAGATAAAAACACAACAAAATCACTCGAAAGAAAACTTGAGGAAACAATAAAACGAAAGATTCGAGAGATCGATTTAGAGAAGGATGATTTCTTCGAGGGCTTAGAAACTCTTACTGATGAAATTGATCTCCTGACCCTTGACCAGACTGTAAATCAAATCACCCGTTTTTTCACAAGTAAAATACGTTACTTAGGCCCTTTACGTGCAGATCCACAATCATCACAAAAGTTTGCGCCAAGTAGCGAACTTGATGATGTTGGAGCCAAAGGGGAATATGCTGCTGCTGTTTATGAAGCTAACCAGACAGCTATCATTGATTGGTACAACCCGATCTCCAAACAAATTGAACAGAGTACCTTAAGAGAGGCTCTTAACCGTTGGGCCTCTTATCTTGGTGTAGCAGACCAGATCATGATCAAATCAGCCGGTTATAGCGGATTTAGCTGGCAAGTTGTTCATAGAAAAGGTCAGGACCCTTTGCCTCTTGCGGCAGTTGGGGTTGGAGTAAGCCAGGTTCTTCCAATATTAGTTATGGGCCTGCTAGCACCTAAACATACTCTTCTTATCATTGAACAACCAGAACTACACTTGCATGCGCGGGTACAGGCCCGCTTAGGAGATTTCTTCCTGGGCCTATCCAAATGCAACAAACAATGTCTCATTGAAACTCATAGCGAAAATCTGGTTAATCAGCTACGTTATCATATTGTGGTGTCGGGAGGTCAGGAGAAGAGCGACTGTATGATTTACTTTGTAGATCAGGACGAAAAAGGGGCAACACAGTTTGAACCAGTTGAGATTTCTCCTGAGGGAAACATTCTAAATTGGCCGAGCGGCTTTTTTGATGAAACGATGCACCAGGAAGATCAGATCACCGCTGCAAGTATCAGGAGGAGAGGCAAGATAGCTAAGGATGGCTGATATTTTTGTAGACCCGATTATTATCGTGGCACCGTCGGCAAGTGCGGATGAGGAAGTGGTAGTAACCTATCTCAAGACCCTCTATCGTTGGCTGGAAGAAGCCCTTAACTCTCCTCATAGCTGGTTTTATTCTAACGAAGCCGCCTATAAACTTCTGGAAAGTGGACTATAATTTACGCAGACATTTGCTTTATTATTTACTCCCGATGATCTTCCACCTCCAACTGACGTTATCAATTTATGGGATCAAGGTGAAAAGGGCGTTCGCTACGCAATCGATCACTGGTACAAGCACGAATGGCAAAGCTCAGTACCAAAACCTCTGGAATATAGTCTTGGGCCATCTTTTTTTACTTCGATTACCGAGAACGGGTTAGATGTAAATGAGATAGTGCTCAAGAGAATAATTAGAGCTGCCGCAGCAATCATTTCAGAAAGAGCAAAAGACGTAAAGAGTTATAATCTGCGTCAACTTAGAGAAAGTAAAACAGCAGATAGCAAACAACGTACACGCCCGGAAGACAATGCAAAAGCCTGGCGTTTGACAATAACCCCTGATGGAGTTGGCTGGCGCATGCACTATTGGCACGTTGTCACATCAGAGGGAAGTT
>WNGE01011355.1_pt1 | contig 13272 bp, 15 predicted proteins | sample 5400651 | NCBI WGS metagenome assembly WNGE01 (sample SAMN13153370, study PRJNA577476) | soil metagenome | isolation source: 60 cm soil or saprolite under grassland replicate 2 | place: USA:California | collected 2016-06-15 | reverse complement strand
GGGCCGCCGGGCATCGGGAAGACAATCCTGGCCTGCCGCCTGCCCGGGATCCTTCCGCGTCTGCCGCCGGACGAGGCCCTCGAGGTCACGCGCATCCACTCGGTCGCGGGCATGCTCGCGCCCGGCCGCCCGCTCGTCACGATTCCGCCGTTCCGCGCGCCGCACCACACGGCGTCGGTCGCGGCGATCGTCGGCGGCGGACCGGGCCCGAAGCCAGGCGAGGCGAGCCTCGCACACCACGGCGTGCTCTTCCTCGACGAGCTCGCCGAGTTCGCTCGGAACGCGCTCGAGGCACTCCGCCAGCCGCTGGAGGACGGAGCGATCTCGATCGCGCGAGTCGGCGGCAGGATCGTCTTCCCGGCTCGATTTCAGCTCGTCGCGACCATGAACTTGTGCCCATGCGGGGCGCGCGGCGATCCGGCCGCGGAGTGCTCCTGCTCGGCCGCGCGCCTCGCCGCGTACCGGGACAAGCTCTCGCGGGCGCTGCTCGACCGCTTCGACCTGCTGGTGACGGTCCCGCGTCCTCGAGCTCGAGACTTGGAGCGGGCCGCGGGAGAAACTTCGGACGCCGTCCGTGGCCGCGTCGAGGCCGCGCACGCGCGCGCACGCGCCGGGCCCTTGCGTCGGTCGAAAGAAGCCTCCGAGCTGCTCTCGCGCGCTGTCGAACGGCTTCCGCTCTCGGGGCGCGGGCGCGCGAGAGTCGCACGCGTCGCGCGCACCGCCGCGCTCCTGGCGGGCGCCGACGAGGTCGGCGCAGAGCATGTCGCCGAGGCGCTGTCGTTCCGCTCGCCAACGGAGCTCGGCCTGAGATGAACGACCTCGCGCTCGCAGCATTCGCGGCAGAGACCGGCGGTCACGTGGTTGAAGAGCCCAAAGAGCTCCGCTTCGCGCGCTTCCGTCGCACGTTCGACGGTGAGAGCTTCCGCGCGTCGCTGGAGGCTCGGGAATTGCGCTTCGTCGGCCGCTCGGAGCCTGGCTATCCCAGGGCTTTACGCGAGCTGCACGATCCGCCGCCGGGGCTCTTCCTGCGCGGCTCGGCAGATGTGGAGCTCTTGTCCGAGCCCGCCGTCGCGATCGTCGGCGCCCGCATGTGCTCGTCGTACGGCGGCCAGGTCGCCCGAATGCTGGGCCGCGAGCTGGCTGCGGCGGGGCTGGTGATCGTCAGCGGACTTGCCCGCGGCGTCGACGGCGAGGCACACCGCGGCGCGCTTGAAGGGGGCGGCGCCACGATTGCCGTCCTCGGCTGCGGAATCGACCGCGACTATCCGGCCGCGCACGCGCAGCTCGCGCGCGGAATCTGCGCCTCCGGACTCGTCGTCTCCGAGTACGCGCCCGGAGTAGAGCCGGCGCCGTGGAGATTCCCGGCGCGGAACCGGATCATCGCCGGGCTCTGCCCGGCGGCCATCATCGTGGAGGCGCGTGAGCGCAGCGGCGCGCTGATCACGGCCGACTTCGCGCTCGAGGCGGGTCGCGAGGTCTTCGCGGTGCCGGGCGAGATCACATCGACGCTGTCCACGGGCACGAATGCGCTCCTGCGTCTCGGCGCCACGCCGTTGACCTCGGCGGCCGACGTCCTCGAGCTGTTTGGTCTCGAGCCCACGAGGTCCGAACGCCTCGACCTCGGGACCGACGCGGCGGCCGTGCTCGATGCGCTGGCCCGCGAGCCGGCCGCCGCGGACGAGCTGGGCCGCGCCACCGGGCTCGATGCCGCGGCCCTGGCGACCGCACTGGCCGAGCTCGAGCTCGCCGGGGCGGTCGCCGAGGCCGACGGCCTGTTCAGGGCGGTGAGGCAGCCGGAATAGGATCGAACAACATGACGAGCTCCTACTGGCTCTCGGAAACGCACGAGCCGATCCCGGAAGTCGAGCCGAGTGACGGCGTCGACGTGGCGATCGTCGGCGGCGGCGTGACCGGCTGCGCGTGCGCACATGTCCTGGCGGAGGCGGGCCGTCGGGTGCGTGTGTACGAGGCCCGCGAGATCGCGGGCGGGGCCAGCGGCCGGAACGGCGGCTTCGCGCTGCGCGGTGGCGCACCGGCGTACGACGTGGCCCGCGAGCAGCTCGGTCCCGAACGGGCGCGGGAGCTCTGGCGCCTGACGGAGCGCTATCTCGACCGGCTCGAGAACCTGGCGGGCGATGCGTTCCGCCGAACGGGCAGCTCGCAGCCGACCGTGACGAACGCACGGAGCTGGACGCGGAGTACGAGGCGCTGCGCGAGGACGGCTTCGCCGCAGAGTGGCGCGAGGAACTACCCGCTCCGCTGACTGGTCGGTACGACGGTGCCATCTTCCACCCGGCCGACGGGTCGCTTCAGCCTGCCCGCTGGGTGCGGCGACTCGCCGGGCTCGCGGCCGAGTCCGGCGCCGAGTTGCGACAAGGGCAGAAGGTCGCATCGCTTGCCGAGCTCGAAGCGGACCAGATCGTGATCGCCACCGACGGCTACACCAACGGCCTGCTTCCCGTGCTCGACGCGGTCCTCCAACCGACGCGCGGCCAGGTCGTCGTCACCGAGCCTCTCGAAAGGCGCCTGTCCCCCTGCCCGCACTACGCCCGCCACGGATACGCCTACTGGCAGCAGATCCCCGATAACCGCCTCGTCGTCGGTGGCTTCCGTGACAGGGCGCTCGACATAGAGAACACCGCCGAAGAGGAGACGTCGTCGCTGATCCAGGGCCACCTCGAGCGCTTCGTCGGAGAGCTCACCGGCGAATCGGCGGCGATCACGCATCGCTGGGCCGGCATCTTCGGCACGACTCCTGATCGACTACCGCTCGTCGGCCCGGTGCCAGACCATGGCGGCGTGTGGGTGTGCGCCGGCTACTCCGGCCACGGGAACGTGATGGGCCTCGCCTGCGGTGAGCTCGTGGCCCAGGCGATCCTCGGGCACGAGCCGCCCGAGCTCGAACTCTTCGAACCTGCGCGCCTGCTCGCCGTTTAGCCCGGCACTGTGACGGACTCGTCCATCTGGAAGAGCGAGAAGTCATTGCCCTCGGTGTCGGTGCAGCGGGCGAACCACCCGACCGTCGGGATGGGCTGCTTGTCCTCCGCGGAGCCGCCGAGCTCGCGCACCCGCGCGATCGTCCCGTCGATGTCGCCGGTCCCGAAGTAGATCACCGGACCGCTCTCGCCGTGCTGCGCCGGGTAGATCGCGCCGCCCGGCTCGTTACCGTCGAGCATGCTGTACTCGACCGGGCCGTCAAACTCGCGGAATTTCCAGCCGAAGAGCGACGACCAGAACGTCTTCGAGCGGGCGCTGTCCTGCGCCGGCAGCTCGAAGTGCACGAGCTGTCCTTCCATCCTGAGCCCTCCTTCTCGGGAACGCGCAGACTAGCCTGCGCCACGGAGAACGAGGCCTGTCCCTTCTGCGAGATCGGCGCCGGTCGCACCGAGCAGGAGGTCGTCTACGTGGACGACGCCCTCGCCGCGTTCCTCTGCGAGCCCCCGGCGAAGTGGGGCCACACTGATCGTGCCTCGCTCGCACGTGCGCGACATCTGGTCCATCGAGCCCGCTGAGGCCGCCGCTGCGATGACGCTTGCCCACCGGCTGGCAAAGGCGCTGCGCGACGAGCTCGGTGCGGTCGGCGTCAACCTCCGCCAGAACTCGGGCAGCCGGGCCGGCCAGGACGTCTTCCACTTCCACCTCCACGTCGTCCCGCGCTACGAAGGCGACGCGGTGCTGCCGGGTTGCGTGTGGGGACAGCCGCCCTGGCAGCCTCCCACACGAGGCGAGCCGGAGCGGCGGCGCGTCGCCGAGGCCCTCCGTGGCGCTCTTCAAGAATCGCAGGCCTGACGTCGGCTCAGAGGTCGAGCGTCGGCAGATCGAGCTCGCCGGCTCGCTCCATCGCCGCGAGCGCGATCGCGAGGTCCTGGATCGCGAGCCCGGTCGAGTCGAATGTCGTGATCTCGTCATCGGAACGGCGCCCGTCCGCTTCCTGGGCGAGAACCGCGCCGAGCTCAGTGACCTGCTCGCGTTGCAGCGCGCCTGCCTCGACGGCGTGCACGAGCTCGCCGTTGTGGCTCGCCTGCTCCCAGTCGTCGCAGAAAACGTGTGTCCTGACGAGCTCCTCGACCGCGATCTCCGCCTTACCTGGCCCGTCGGCGCCCATCAGGCTGACGTGCTGGCCGGCGCGGAGCGATCCAGGCGGGAGCTCGTCGCGGGACCCGGCCACGCTGGCACCGAGCCCCAGAGCGGCACCGCGGGCCCGGCCCTCGTCGACGTCCCACAAGGCGACCTCTCGTCCTCGAGCGAGGAACGTCTTCGCCGCGGCTCGCCCGTTGACGCCGGCGCCGACGACCGCCGCGGTCTGGGCGTCCGCGCGCCCGAGCGTCTCCGCCGCGAGCACGGCCGCGGCGCCGGTCCGAAGCGCCGTCACCGCGCCCGCGTCGAAGATCGCGCGCAGCATTCCGTTCGACGCGTCGGAAAGGAGGACGAGGCCGGTCACCGTGGGCAGCCCTCGCTCCGGGTTGCCGGGAAACGACGTCACCCACTTGAGCGCTGCATGTCCGGCCCCGAGCACAGGCATGGCGCGGAAGTCTCCGGCCGGATACGCGGGCACGTAGACCTTCGGCGGCATCGACCAGTCGCCGCAGTGGTACGCAAGGAACGCCTCGCGAACTGCCTCGATTGCGCGCTCGGGCGAGACCGCTTCCTCGACGTGCCGCGCCGCAAACAGCGGAATCATCGCGGGCAAGCGTAGTGCGGTGCGGTCTGACGCTGCGGCGCGAACTCCCTAGAGTGCCGCTATGCGCGCAGCGCTCTTGGTTGCGCTGCTGTTGGTGGTGTCGGGCTGCGGATCGACTCACCGGTCCGTGGCCGTGTCGGTCACGGGCCGGATCGGGCCGTTGCGCGTCGACCGGAGTGACCGGGGAGACGTGATCGCGTTTGCCGGCCGGCCGGACGCCGAGCGCGAAGGCGAGGAGTTCGACTCTGTCCGCTATCGCGCCTTGGGTTACGAGTGCTTCGAGACATCGACCCTCGAGAGGTGGCCGCTGCTGCCCAAGGGCCCCTACTGCCGGACCGTGTTCCTCGTCAATGTGAAGACGGGCAAGCTCGGGAACTTATTTACCAGCTCGGCGGCCTACGTCGAACCGCACGGCGTCGGTCCCGGGATGCGCGAGGCGGTCGCCGAGCACCTTCTGCATAGGAAGCTGACAGTGGGTTGCGAGGAGAACTTCTACTTCGATAGTCGCGCGGCGGCGCTGACGGTTGCCTTCGCAGGCGGCGTCACATCGCGAGGAACCGGACGTGTGAGAGGAGCGCACGTCTTCGCTCTCGTGCTGCACGGCCGTCACAGCGACGTCGGCGTCTTCGACTGTCTTTAGAGGCTCTTGACGTCCGCGATCAGCTTGGTGATCGAGTCCTTCGCGTCGCCGAAGAGCATCACCGTCTTCGGGTTGTAGAAGAGCGGGTTCTCGATCCCCGCGAAGCCGGGGTTCATGCTGCGCTTGAGGACGACGACGGCGCCCGCGTTGTCGACGTTCAGGATCGGCATGCCGTAGATCGGGCTGCCCTGGTTGTTGCGCGCGTCGGGGTTGACGACGTCGTTCGCGCCGACGACCACCGCGACGTCGGTGCGCGAGAACTCGGGGTTCGCCTCGTCCATCTCCTTGAGCTGCGGATAGGGCACGTTCGCCTCAGCGAGCAGCACGTTCATGTGCCCGGGCATCCGCCCGGCGACGGGATGGATCGCGTAGGAGACCTCGACGCCTTTCGACTCGAGCAAGTCGGCGAGCTGGCGGACGTCGTGCTGCGCCTGCGCGACCGCGAGCCCGTAGCCGGGGACGAAGACGACCTTGTGCGCGTAGGCGAGCCTCACCGCGACGTCCTCGGCGCTCGCGGAGCGGACGGCGCCGCCGTCCGTTGCGGCTGCAGCCGCGGCCGACTCCGAGACCTGCCCGAATGCGCCGAAGAGAACATTCGCGATCGAGCGGTTCATGGCGCGTCCCATGAGCACCGTCAGAAACGTGCCCGACGCGCCGACGAGCATCCCGCTGACGATCAGGACATTGTTCTCGAGCTCGAAGCCGCCGACGGCCACAGCGAGGCCGGTAAAGGCGTTGAGCAGCGAGATCACGACCGGCATGTCGGCGCCGCCGATCGGAAGCACGAAGAGGACGCCGAAGAGCGCTGATCCCGCAATGACCACCCAGAGCAGCCACTCGTCTTGGACGCCGGCGACGAGCGTTGCGCCGATCGCGACACAGGCCGCGAGCAGGGCGAGGTTCGCGAACTTCTGGCCGGGATAGGTGATCGGCCGGCCCTTGATCAGCTCCTGCAGCTTCGCGAAAGCGACCATCGAGCCCGCAAACGAGATTGCGCCGATCAACCCGGAGAGCACGATCGCCACGCCGATGTCGAGCTTCGGACGGCCCGGGTTCGGGAGGATCTTGTGCAGTTCCGCGAGCGCGATCAACGCCGCTGCGCCGCCGCCGACGCCGTTGAACAGCGCCACCATCTGCGGCATCGCGGTCATCTTCACGCGCCGCGCCGCCACGGCCCCGAAGCCGCCGCCGATCAGCATGCCCAGCGCGAGCGCCCACCAGCTCGCGCCGCCGGTCTTGATCCACGTCACGATGACCGCGAGGAGCATCCCGAGCGCGCCGATCTGGTTGCCGCGCCGCGCATGCGCGGGGTTGGAGAGGAAGCGCAGCGCGAGGATGAACGTGACGATCGTGATCAGGTAGAGCAGGTTCGCGAGGTTTGTGCTCACTCGGCGCTCTTGCCGTCGCCCGAGGCCTCGGGCTCCTTGGGGGCCTCGCGCTTCTTGAACATTTCGAGCATCCGGTCGGTGACGACGAAGCCGCCGACGACGTTCGCCGAGCCGAGCACGACGGCGAGGAAGCCGACCACCCAGCCGAACGCGCCCTTGTGCGGGGAGCCGATGACGACCATCGCGCCGACGACGACGATCCCGTGGATCGCGTTGGTGCCGGACATCAGCGGGGTGTGCAGCAGCGTCGGCACCTTCGAGATCACCTCGAAGCCGAGGAAGATCGCGAGCACGAGGATCGTGACCTCGAAGACGAGCAGCGTGTTGTGGCTCACGCCATGTCTCCCGGGGACGCGCCGATGCGGGCCATGACGTGGTACCCCCCACCCAGGGTGGGGCTTGTTGTCCCGCCGCCCTCGGCGTTGACGATACCGGCCGATCTCGCACGTGTCTGTGACGCGGGCATGCCGAGTCCGTGACGATTCGTCCCCAGCCCGGGCGCGGCGAGCAGCAACAGCGGCAGTCTCATGCGCGTACCTCCTCCTTCCGCGTCACGCAGGCACCGGCGGTGATCTCGTCCTCGAAATCGAGCACCGGCTCGCCCTCGGGCGCAAGATGGTGGAGCAGGGCCGACACGTTTCGCGCGTAGAGCTGGCTCGCGTGGTAGGGCATCGTGCTCGGCAGGTTCAGCAGCCCGACGATCGTCACGCCCTCGCGTTCAACCACCTCGCCGGGAGTGGTCAGCTCGCAGTTCCCGCCCGCCTCGACCGCCAGGTCGACGATCACCGATCCGGGACGCATCGCCGCCACCGCCCCCGCCGGGATCAGCCGCGGCGCCGGCCGGCCGGGGATCAGCGCGGTCGTCACGACCACGTCGAAGTCCGGCAGCCGCGCCTCGAGCTCCTCCTGCTGCTGCCGCTGCTGTTCCTCCGAGAGCTCCTGCGCGTAACCGGCCTCGGTCTCTTCCCCGACCACGCCCAGATCGAGCCAGTTCGCACCGAGGCTCTCGATCTGCTCGCGCACGACCGGCCGCACATCGAACCCCGTCACGACCGCCCCGAGCCGGCGGGCCGTCGCGATCGCTTGCAGTCCCGCAACCCCGGCGCCGAGCACCAGCGCCTTCGCCGGCGCAACCGTCCCCGCGGCGGTCATCAGCATCGGAAAGAACTTCGGGAGCCGGTCGGCCGCGAGCAGCGCCGCCTTGTAGCCCGCGACGGTCGCCTGCGACGAGAGCGCGTCCATTGGCTGCGCGCGCGTGATGCGCGGAATCGACTCCATCGCGAACGCGGTCACGCCGCGGGCTGCCAGCCGTTCGATGCCCTCGCGGTCGGTCAGCGGCTGCAGGAAGCCGATCAGGATCTGGCCCTGGCGCAGCCGGCCCGCCTCCTCCGCGGTCGGCGCCTGCACCTTCACGACCGCATCCGCGTCGTACACATCAGAGCCGATCGAGGCCCCGGCTTCCTCGTACCCGGCATCGGGAAACGAGGCGGCCTGACCGGCTTCGCGTTCGACGACGACCTCGAAGCCACCCGAAGCGAGCCGGGCGACGACCTCGGGAACGAGAGCCACCCGGCGCTCGCCGGGCACGCTCTCTCTCGGTACTCCGACCCGCATCCAGCGCGAATGCTAATTCGCAAGCCGAACGGCCTGCGCTTGACACGCACGGCCGGGCAGCGCAGGATCGCCGGGCGCACCAACGTTTGCGGCCGGCCTCGCGCCGCAGCCGGACGACAACGCGCTCTCGGGGCGGATGTTCGCGCCGACGTGCGGTCTGGGGATCGGCATCCACACCACGCTGCTGCCCGCGACAAAGCCACCCGGCAACCGGGCGCCGGTGCCGACGCCCAACCCGCACCGCACCGCGCATTGACCGTCCCCGAGACCCCGCTCCGCGAGACCAAGTACGGCCTCGTGGCCGACGGCGAGGGTTGGTTCGTGATCAACGCCCGCGAGAGCCGCTGGCGCGACGCGGGGCACTTCGGACTCTTCTGCAACTTCGAGGGGAAGCGGCGCTTCCGCCAGCTCGGGATCAACCTCAACGTCCTCGAGCCCGGGCAGCCGATCGGCATGTACCACCGCGAGCTGCACCAGGAGGACTTCCTCGTCCTCGCCGGAGAGTGCCTGCTGATCGTCGAAGGGCAGGAGCAAAAGCTGCGCGCCTGGGACTTCGTGCACTGCCCTCCGGAGACGAACCACATGATCGTCGGCGCCGGCAGCGGCCCGGCGGTCGTCCTGGCCGTGGGCGCCCGGGGCGGGCGGAAAGGCCTCGTCTACCCGGTCGACGAATTGGCCGTCGCGCACCGCGCGGGCGTCGAGCGTGAGGCGACGAAGCCCGAGGAGGCATACGCCTCCTTCCCGGCCTGGGCCCGCTGCCGCTACCACGAGGGCTCGCTGCCCGACTTGTAAGGTTGGATTCGTGGCCGGGCGGCTTGCCGAGATCGCGGACAGCTTCTTCACGCCGGCGGTGAACGACCTCGTTCCGTACGAGCCGGGCAAGCCGGTCGAGGAGGTGCAGCGCGAGCTCGGGCTCGACCGAGTCGTCAAGCTCGCCTCGAACGAAGGCCCGTTCGGGCCGTTCCTGGAAGCGCGCGAGGCGATCGAGCGGTGCGCCCCCGAGCTGAACCGCTACCCGGACGGCGGCGCCTACCGGCTCCGGACGGCGCTCGCCGAGCGGTTCGACCTGCGCTTCGAAGAGGTCGCTCCCGGTGCAGGCTCCGACGGGCTCGTGGACTGCCTCAGCCAGGCGATGCTCGAGGCCGGCGACGAGATCGTCTGCGGGTGGCCCTCGTTCCCGAGCTACGCGATCGACGCGCGCAAGCTCGGCGCCGTTCCGCGCACAGTCGAGCTGCGGGACGGCCGCTACGACCTCGACGCCATGCTCGACGCCGTCGGCCCGCGGACGAAGATCGTCTACGTCTGCCTGCCGAACAACCCGACCGGGACGACCAACACGCGCGCGGAGCTCGACGCCTACTTCGAGCGCGTTCCCGAGCACGTGCTCACCGTGCTCGACCAGGCATACTTCGAGTACATCGACGACCCGGACTACCCGGACGGGGTCGAGGACCTGAAGGCCGGGCGGCGCGTCGTCGTCCTGCGCACCTTCTCCAAGATCTACGGGCTCGCCGGGCTGCGGATCGGCTACGCGCTCGCGCCTGCCGCGGTCGTGACGGCGATCGGGAAGGTACGGCGCGCCTTCGACATCACGACACCTGCCCAGGAGGCGGCCCTCGCGAGCCTCAATTCCCCGGACGAGCTCGGGCGGCGCCGGCGGACAAACGACGAGGGACGCCCCGAGCTCGAGGCGATTCTGCGGGAGCACGGCCTCGACCCGGTCGGCCCGGCGGTCGCGAACTTCCTCTTCGCCGAGGTCGGCGACGACTCGCGGCCCTTCTTCGAGACGCTTCTGCGCGAAGGCGTCATCGTCCGGCCGACGCACGGTTTCGGAGCTCCGGACGCCGTCCGCGTGACGGTCGGAACGCCGGACGACCACCGGTTTCTGGCCCAGGCGCTCGACCGGGTCAGTACCTTTTCGAAATAGGAAACGAAACCCTCGTTCGAGGTCGGGTACCGCTGTTACCGTGAGCAGAAGATGGATAGCCGCCGTCCGTCCGGGACCAACAGCCGCCTAGGGCTGCTCGGACGCGAGCCGAGCTTCGCGCGGCTCTTCCTCGCAACGATCGGCTCCGGCGCCGGGACGTGGCTGGCGCTCGTCGCGCTCGAGATCGACGTCTACGAGCGAACCGGCTCGTCCGCCTGGATCGCGGCGCTCCTGATCGCCGACCTGCTTCCGACCTTCGCGATCGGGTTGCTCGTCGGCCCGCTCGTCGACCGGCTCTCGAGGCGGAGCCTGATGATCAACGCCGACCTCGTCCGTTTCGGAGCCTTCGCCGTCCTACCGTTCACGACGAGCGCGGCCCAGGTCGTGGTGCTGGCCGGAATCGTCGGCGTGGCCACGGGTTTCTTCCGGCCGGCGGTCTACGCAGGGCTGCCGAATCTCGTTCAGGACAGCGATCTCCCCGCCGCCAACTCGCTGCTCCAGGGCGCCGACAACCTGACCTGGGCGCTCGGTTCCGTCGCCGGCGGAGCGCTCGCCGCCGCGGCAGGGGTCGACGCGGCTTACTGGTTCAACGCCGCCACCTTCCTGCTCTCCGCGGCCCTCCTGATCGGGATCCCGCGGAGCCTGCTGCAGGCCGCTGCCGCGGCGAGTCGCGGCCACTGGCAGGACGTGAAGGACGGCTTCTCGCTGGCCGTGCACTCGCGGCCGATCCTCACGGTCCTGATCGCCTGGAACGTGGCGATGTTCGCGATCGCAGCGATGAACGTCGCCGAGCCGCGGCTGGCGCTGCGCACGTTCAGCGCGGGGCGCTTCGGGCTCGGGCTGATGATGGGCTGCGCAGGGCTCGGGCTCACCATCGGAGCGCTGCTCGCGTCGGCCTGGATCGCGCGCCGCGGCCTTCCGAACGTCTACGGCATCTCGCTCGTGCTCGTCGCGCTCGGGATCGGCGGGGCGGCAGCCGCTCCGAACGTGTGGGTCGCGTCGGCGTCGGTGATCGTGGCGGGCTGCGGGAACGGATCGGCGATCGTCTGCAACTCGCTGCTCGTCCAGCGCGGCGCGCCGGATGCGCTGCGCGGGCGCGCCTTCGCGATGCTGATGAGCACGAACGTCGCCTTCGTCACCGCCGGGATGGTGATCGCGGGCTGGCTGACCGACACGATCGGCGCCCGCTGGATCCTGGCAACCGCCGGCGCGTTCGCAGGCACTGCCGGAATCGTCGGCTTCGGCTTCGCGCGGCGGGCCTTCGCCGAGCGTGTCAGCGAGCCGCTGGCCGTCTCCGGGCCGCTCTAGCACTAGCATCCGTGCGTGGCTGCGCGCCGCGAGTTCACGCGGGAATCCCTTGCCGCCGGCGTTCGCGCGGGCGACAAGCGGGCGCTCGCGCGCGCGATCACGCTGGTCGAGAACTCCGAGCCGCTCGCATACGAGGTGGTCAAGGAGCTCTACCCGGAGACCGGCCGCGCCTACGCAGTCGGGATCACCGGCCCGCCCGGGGTCGGCAAGTCGACGCTGATCGGCGCGCTCGTCCGCCACGTGCGCGAGGGCGACCGCTCCGTGGGCGTGATCTCCGTCGATCCCTCGAGCCCGTTCTCGAAAGGCGCCCTTCTCGGCGACCGGATCCGCCTCTCAGACCACTTCCTCGATCCGGAGGTCTTCATCCGCTCGATGGGCACGCGCGGCCACCAGGGCGGGCTCTCGGAGGCGACGCTGCAGGCGCTGCTCGTGCTCGACGCGGCCGGCAAGGACCTCGTCTTCCTCGAGACCGTGGGCGCCGGCCAGGGCGAGGTCGAGGTGATCACGATCGCCGACACCGTCGTGCTCGTGCTGATGCCGGGCTCAGGGGACTCGATTCAGGCGCTCAAGGCTGGGATCATGGAGATTCCCGACGTGATCGCGATCAACAAGATGGATCACCCAGCTGCGAAGACCATGCTCAACGAGGTGCGCTCGGTGCTTTCGCTCGACAAGGAGAGCGCGTGGCGGCCGCCGATCGTGCTGACCGAGGCCTCGCGCGGCGAGAACGTGCCCGAGCTGTGGACCAAGATCGAGGAGCACCGCGCGTTCCTCGGCGAGGAGGGACGGCTGGAGGAGCAGCGCCGCCGCAACCTCGCGGGCGAGGTGTTCGCGGTCGCGTCTGCGCGGGCGAAGTCGCATCTCGAGGAAGCGGTCGCCGAGGACCCGGAGCTGCGGCGCCTCCTCGACGAGGTCCAGCAGCGGCAGCTCGACCCGCTGAGCGCCGTGCGAGAGATCATGAGGAAGGTGTTCAAAGTTGGCGGTTGACACTGCACCGACGCTGAGCGAGATCGAGGAGGCGCGCGGCCGGGTCGAGGGGATCGCGCGCGTCACCCCGGTCTACGGCTCGGAGACGCTCTCGAAGCTGGCGGGCCGCGACGTCTGCCTGAAGGCCGAGAACCTCCAGCGCACGGGCTCCTTCAAGGTGCGCGGGGCGGTCAGCAAGATCGCGACGCTCTCGAAGAGCGAGCGGCGCGCGGGCGTCGTCGCGGCGAGCGCGGGCAACCACGGCCAGGCGGTCGCGTGGGCGGCGCGTGAGGCCGGGATCAAGGCGACGATCTTCATGCCGCAGGACGCCCCGATGGCGAAGGTCGAGCCGACGAAGAACTACGGCGCCAAGGCGGAGCTCCGCGGCGCGAGCTTCGAGGAGGCGCTGGCCGCCGCGCTAGCGTATGTCGAGTCGACCGGCGCCACCTTCGTCCATCCCTATGAGGACGAGAGGGTGATCGCGGGCCAGGGGACGATCGGGCTCGAGATCGTCGACCAGGTTCCGGACGTCGAGACGGTCGTGATCCCGGTCGGCGGGGGCGGCCTGGCTTCCGGGATCGCGCTCGCGCTGCGAGCCGTGAAGCCGGGGGTTCGCATCGTGGGCGTGCAGGCGGGGCTCGAGGGCTGGACGCTCGCGGACGGGATCGCGGTCAAATCGGTGGGCGAGCTGACGGGACGGATCCTCGAGGACAACCTCGACGACCTGGTCAGCGTCAGCGACGAGGAG
>WNGE01006267.1_pt1 | contig 13273 bp, 7 predicted proteins | sample 5400651 | NCBI WGS metagenome assembly WNGE01 (sample SAMN13153370, study PRJNA577476) | soil metagenome | isolation source: 60 cm soil or saprolite under grassland replicate 2 | place: USA:California | collected 2016-06-15 | reverse complement strand
CACGTCCTCGACCGGCATCAGGAACGGCTTGTCGAGGTCGCGCTCGGGCTCGGGGATGTAGTTGTCGAGCGCCGCGGCGAGCTCGAGGATCTTCTCCTTCGCGTCCGCGTCGCCCTCGAGCGCCTTCAGCGCCGAGCCGGTGACGATCGGAATGTCGTCGCCCGGGAACTCGTATTTCGACAGCAGCTCGCGCACTTCCATCTCGACGAGCTCGAGCAGCTCGGGGTCGTCGACCATGTCCGCCTTGTTCAGGAAGACGACGATGTACGGCACCTCGACCTGGCGGGCGAGCAGGATGTGCTCGCGCGTCTGCGGCATCGGGCCGTCCGCCGCCGAGACCACGAGGATCGCGCCGTCCATCTGCGCGGCGCCCGTGATCATGTTCTTGATGTAGTCGGCGTGCCCGGGGCAGTCGACGTGCGCGTAGTGGCGGTTCGAGGTCTCGTACTCCACGTGCGACGTGTTGATCGTGATCCCGCGCGCCTTCTCTTCGGGAGCGTTGTCGATCTTCTCGAAGTCGGTGAACGACGTGTTCGTCCCCTGCTCCGAAAGCACCTTGGTGATCGCCGCAGTGAGCGTCGTCTTGCCGTGGTCGATGTGACCGATCGTGCCGACATTGAGGTGCGGCTTGGTGCGCTCGTACTTCTGCTTGGCCATGCTCTCCTTCCTTCCTTAGCTCTGCGCGTCGACCAGCTCGGCGGCGATCGACTGCGGCACTTCCTCGTAGTGGTCGAACTGCATCGTGAACGTCGCCCGTCCCTGCGTCATGGAGCGGACGTCTGTCGCGTACCCGAACATCTCAGCCAGCGGGACCATCGCCTTGATCTGCTGGGCGTTGCCGATCGGCTCGAGGTGCTCCACCCGGCCGCGGCGGGAGTTGAGGTTGCCCATCACGTCCCCGAGGTAGTCCTCGGGCGTGACGACCTCGACGGCCATCATCGGCTCGAGAAGCACCGGCTTGGCGCGCTTCATCGCCTCCTTGAAGGCCATCGAGCCCGCGACCTTGAACGCCATCTCGCTCGAATCGACGTCGTGGTACGAGCCGTCGGTGAGCTCGATCCGGATGTCGACGACCGGGTAGCCGCCGAGGATCCCGGACTCCATCGCCTCCTGGATGCCGAGGTCGACCGGCCCGATGTACTCCTTGGGGATCTTCCCGCCGACGATCTTGTCGACGAACTCGTAGCCGGATCCCTGCTCGCCGGGCTCGAGGTTGATGACGGCGTGCCCGTACTGGCCGCGGCCGCCCGTCTGGCGGACAAACTTGCCGTCGACCTTCTCGACGGCCCTGCGAGCAGTCTCGCGGTAGGCGACCTGCGGCCGGCCGACGTTCGCGTCGACGTTGAACTCGCGCTTCAGACGGTCGACGATGATCTCGAGGTGGAGCTCGCCCATGCCGGCGATGAGCGTCTGGCCGGTCTCCTCGTCGGTCCGGACGCGGAACGTGGGGTCTTCTTCCGATAGGCGCTGCAGCCCCTGGCCGAGCTTGTCCTGGTCGGCCTTCGTCTTCGGCTCGACCGCGACCGAGATGACGGGATCGGGGAACGTCATCGACTCGAGCACGATCGGCGCCGTGTCCGTGGAGAGCGTGTCGCCCGTCGTCGTGTTCTTGAGGCCGACGCCTGCGGCGATCTCGCCGGCGCCGATCTCCTCGCGCTCCTCGCGGTGGTTCGCGTGCATCTGGAGGATGCGGCTGATGCGCTCCGTCTTGCCCGTCGTCGTGTTGAGCACGCGGTCTCCCGCCTTGAGCTGGCCGGAGTAGACGCGGAAGTACGTCAGCTTCCCGACGTACGGGTCGGACATGACCTTGAACGCGAGCGCGGCGAACGGCTCGTCGGCTGCGGCCTTCCGGGACAGCTCGTGCTGCGTGCGCGGGTCGACGCCGTGAATCGACGGGACGTCGAGCGGGCTCGGCAGATAGTCGACGATCGCGTCGAGCAGCGGCTGCACGCCCTTGTTCTTGAAGGCGGAGCCGAGCAGGACGGGCGTCACCGAGCCGTCGAGCGTCGCCGCGCGGAGCGCGCGCTTGAGCTGCTCCGGAGTCACGGACGACTCGTCCTCGAGGTAGGCGCCCATCAGCTCGTCGTCGTGGTCGGCGACCGCGTCGATGACCTGGTGGTGGTACTCGTTCGCCTGTTCCACGAGCTCGGCCGGCACCTCGCCGACCTCCATTTTCGCGCCGAGGTCGTCCTCCCACGTGATCGCGCGCATCTCGACGACGTCGACGACGCCGCGGTGCGCATCCTCCGTACCGATCGGAAGCTGGATCGGCACCGGCTTCGCGCCGAGGCGGTCGACCATCGACTGGACCGACTTGAAGAAGTCCGCGCCCGTCCGGTCCATCTTGTTGATGAATGCGATGCGCGGGACGTTGTACTTGTCGGCCTGCCGCCAGACGGTCTCGGACTGCGGCTGGACACCGGCCACCGCGTCGAAAACGGCGACGGCGCCGTCGAGGACGCGGAGGCTCCGCTCCACCTCGACAGTAAAGTCCACGTGCCCGGGCGTATCGATAATGTTGATGCGATGGTCACGCCAGAACGCCGTCGTGGCCGCGGACGTGATCGTGATCCCGCGCTCCTGCTCCTGCGCCATCCAGTCCATCGTCGCCGCGCCCTCGTGAACCTCGCCCATCTTGTGGGTGCGGCCGGTGTAGTAGAGGATCCGCTCGGTCGTCGTCGTCTTGCCCGCGTCGATGTGGGCCATGATCCCGATGTTGCGGACGCGCTCGAGGCCGACCTTGGTTGCAGTCTGGGTCGCCACCGCTACCACCTGTAGTGCGCGAAGGCCTTGTTGGCCTGCGCCATCCGGTAGATGTCGTCCTTGCGCTTGTACGCGCCGCCCTGCTCGTTGAGCGCGTCGAGGATCTCGTTCGCGAGCTTCTCCGGCATGCCCTTCTCGCGCCGGTCGCGCGCGTACGTGACGATCCAGCGAATCGCGAGCGTGCGCGCACGGCGCTGCGGCACCTCGACGGGCACCTGGTAGTTCGCGCCGCCGACGCGGCGGCCCTTGACCTCGAGCACCGGCGTCACCGTCTTCACGGCCTGCTCCAGCACCTCGACCGGCGGACGGCCGGTCTTCGTGCCGATGCTCTCCAGCGCCGTGTAGACGATGTGCTCCGCGACCGACTTCTTTCCATCGGTCATGACGCGGTTCACGAGCTGCTGCACGAGCTGCGAGCTGTAGACGGGATCCGGCTCGGGAGAGCGCGGCGTGATCTCGGCGCGCCTAGGCACGCTTCGCTCCGTAGCGCGAGCGGGCCTGCTTCCGGTCGGAGACGCCGGCCGTGTCGAGGGCGGCGCGGATCACCTTGTAGCGGACGCCCGGGAGGTCCTTCACACGGCCGCCGCGGACGAGCACGACCGAGTGCTCCTGCAGGTTGTGCCCCTCGCCGGGGATGTAGGTGGTGACCTCCATGCCGTTCGTCAGCCGGACGCGGGCCACCTTCCGAAGCGCCGAGTTCGGCTTCTTCGGGGTGACGGTGAAGACGCGCGTGCAGACGCCGCGCTTCTGCGGGGCTCCCCGGAGCGCTGGTGTCTTGGTCTTCGCCTTGGGGGCCGAGCGGCCCTTCCGGACAAGCTGATTAACGGTCGGCAAGTCTCTCCTTTAACGCACAGAAAACGGCCGACAGGACTCACAGCCCTGTCTGCCGGGCCGCGGCATGATAGCAGTGATGGCCTCCTGGATCGCGATCGCCACAGGCTCCGCTACGGTTCTGCTCGCCGTGGCAACGGGGCTTCTGGCCAGGCGGGGAGCCACGCTGGAGGGCAAGCTCCGCCGCGCCCGAAGCGGCCGGCGGCTCGAGGTGGCCGGGTCGCTCGATCTGGACGACGTCGTCGCGCGCATTCTCGACAGCTCGCTCGCGCTCGACCGCATCGAAGCGGCCGTCCTTTCGCTGAAGGGCGACGAGCACGGCGGCATGGTCAAGTCGGCCGGGATGTCCCGGGAGGAAGCAGAACGCCAGGGGGAGCTGGGCTCGAAGCTGTCCGTGCCGCTCGAAGGCGAGCTCGGCCCGCTCGGGTCGCTGGCGCTCTACTCCGGCTCGGTGCGTGAGCTCGAGCACGACGTAGGGGACGACGTCGCCGACCTCGTCCGCCGCGCAGTCCCGGCGCTCGACAACGCCTTCCGCTACCGGGAGGCGCGCCGACTGGCGGATCTCGACGCCCTCACCGGCCTCCGCAACCGCCGGTTCTTCCACGAGACGCTCCAGCGGGAATGCACGCGCGCGCAGCGCTACGGGCGAAGCCTGGCGCTGCTCGTGCTCGATCTCGACGACTTCAAGGCGATCAACGGAAAGGTCGGGCATCTGGCCGGTGACGCCGTCCTCGCCGAGACGGCGGCGCGGGTGCGGGCAGTCCTGCGCGCGTCGGACATCGCGTGCCGCGTCGGCGGCGACGAGTTCGCGATCATCCTCCCCGAGGCCGGTGGCGGACAGGCCGCGCAGCTGTACGAACGCGTCGAGGGGGCCGTGTCGGCGCAGCCGATCGGGACCATTCCCCGGCTGACCGTGTCCGGCGGCATCGCGGAGCTGGCCGAGGGAGACGACGCAACGACGTTCTTCGAGCGCGCAGACGACGCGCTCTACCGCGCCAAGCAGGCCGGAAAGGCGCAGCTCTCCGGCATCTGAGCTTCCTCCTGGCACACCCTGGCCTTAACGGCTGAGCGACCGGAGGCGGCATTAGCCGCCGGCCCGCTCGTTGCCTATAGTGCGGTCGGTGCCGCGGCAGAAATCGGATCACGTCGATTCGGCCGCGGCCCTTGCCGCTCGTCTTCGCGAGGCCCGCGAGGCGGCGGGCCTCAGCCAGCGCGGGCTCGCACGCGGCATCTGCACGCCGGCGTACATCTCCCGGCTCGAGAAGGGAGAGCGAATCCCGTCCCTCCAGCTCCTCCGCAGGATCGCCGATCGCCTGGGCGCGAACGCGGACGAGCTCGCAGCCGGCACGCGCCCAGTGGACGATCCACTCGTCGACGCGGAGCTCGCGCTGCGCCTCGGGGCGAACGGAGATGCCGAGCGGGCGTTCCGCGAAGCGCTCGAGCTGGGCGATCGCGGGCTCCGCCTACGTGCGCTGCGAGGCCTGGGCGAGCTCGCCTTCGACCGCGGTGAGCACCGGAAGGCGATCGAGCTGCTCGAACAGGCCGCCGAAGAGGCCACTGACCCGCTCGCGGTCGCCGAGCCGCTCGGGCGGTCGTACGCGCTGGCCGGGGAGCTCGAATCCGCAATCGCCGTCTTCGAGCGGGCCCTCGACACCGCCCGCGCGCGTGACGACCAGATGGAGATGCTGCGCTTTGCGGTCCTGCTCGCGAACGCGCTGATCGACGCCAACAGCGTCGGACGCGCCGCGGAGTTGCTCGGCGACAGGATCGCCGCCACCTCGGAATCGCACGATCCGCTCATTCTCGCGCGGCTCTGGTGGTCGCAGTCCCGGCTGCACGAGAAGCAGAACGACCCGGACACCGCGGCGCGCTACGCCCGCAGAGCAGTTGCGGCGCTCGACCTGACGGAGCACACGACGTACACGGCGCGGGCGCACCAGCTGCTCGCCCACATCGAGCTCAACCGCGGCCGCCCGAGCGATGCGCTGGACATCCTCGAGACGGGCTACCCCCTGATCGAGCGAGGCGGAAATCGGTACGAAAAGGGACTGTTCCGGCTCGAGCAGGCTCGTGCCTATGCCCAGCTCGGCCGCAGCGAGGAGGCGGCCGCCGTCGCGATGGAGGCGTCGACGCTGGTCGGCGACGCCAGCCCCGGCGATGCCGCCCGTGCCTATTCCCTCGTCGCGGACGTGTTTGCAGGGCTGGGCGATCGATCCCGAGCGCTCGAGCTCTACGAGCTGGCAGACGAGCTGGGGCCGGCCGACGAGCGGGTGCGCCGAGACATCGCCGCCCGCCGCGCCGAGCTGCTCGAGCAGGAGGGTCGCAAGGACGAGGCCCTCGAGCTGCTGAAGCGGGCCATGCGACTCGAATCCGAGTCGCGCCAGCCGCGAGATCTAGCCGAGAGCTGACAGGAAGGGCACGAACGTCTCGAGCTCGGCCGGCCCGGGGGCGGGCAGGTCGTCGCCGAGGCAGATCGTCTCCGAAAGCGCGGCCGTCTGCACCTTCGTCGTCCGCTGCTCGAACGCATCGCCCTGGGCGAACGACGTGAGCGCCACGCGAATCGCCGGTGCGACGAGCTCAAGCGGCACGCTCCCGAGCGGCTGGGCGTCGCCGACCGCGCGCACCTTGTACTTCCCGTCGATCGTCTGCAGCGTTTGCGACGTCTTGCCCGCCAATCCAAATACGGCCTCCGGGGCGACGTCCTCGAGGACGAAGCCCTTCGCCTTTCCACCGAGCCACACCGGCGCAGGCTTCGCCTTCACTTCGCGAACCAGCAGGTCTGGATACGACTCGTAGAAGTTCGCGACTGCCGCACCGCCCGGCTTGGGGACCCGCATCGTCTGCGCGACCTTCGCGCGCCGCAGCTCGTCGGCCAGGATTCCACGGGCGAGCGAACGCGAGATCTGCGCCTGCGCGAGTGCCGCCTGGTACGCCGGCCTGCTCCCGTGGAAACGGGATGCGATCAGCAGCCGCTCCGCCGTGAGCACCTCCGACAGCGTGACGGAGGCGAGCCTTTTCTCGACCGTCCGCGCGAACACCGCGCTGTAGGCGACGTCGCGATCGCCGGTGAGCGCCTCGAGCTGCGAGATCGAAGACTCCGAGATCCTGTCCTTCCCCACGACGCACTGCGTTCCGCGGGGTAGCGTCAGCTGGCCCTCGGTGGTCGACGAGTTCCAGCCCGCGCCGGCCGCGCCGGGGCCGTTGCACAGGGAAGCGGCGCGGGTCCACAGCCACACGCAGGCGGCCTTGGCGAAGTCGGGATCGTCCAGGCCGACATAGGACGTCCACCCCCACGACCAGATCGTCGAGAAGTCCAGCTCCTGCGCCACCTGGCGCGCGGCGAGCGCCTGCCACTTCACCACGTCGAGCCACGCCTGCGCCGGCTTGAGGCCGGCGCGACCGGCGTTCGAATCGTTGCTCTGGAAGCCGAGCATCACGCCGAGCCGCGACGCGGGAATGCCGATCGCGAGGAACCGCCCGACCGCCGCCCGCATGCCCTCTCGGAGCGTCCGGTTGCCGAGGATCGGGCCCAGCGCATGCACGCGCTTCGCGCTGTAGTACGTCTCGCGGACGATGTCGGCGACAGCGGCCACCTGCTGCCACCAGGCGGCCGCCTCGCCGCCGGTGTAGGGCGCGCTGCTCACGAGCAGGAACGGCCGTGCGCCGCGGGCCGCCAGCGTCTGCAGATAGACCAGGACGTTCTGGCGGTACTGCGCGTTCGTCTCCGACCACGGCGTCTCGAGGCCGGCGCCGGACAGCTCGTTCTCCGCGATCCACGGCGTGGGGCACGACGACTGCTGCGCCGCGTAGTCGAAGAGGCGGTTGGCGCGGTCGACGACGGTCGCGGGATCGGCGGGCGTGGTCGGCAGGCCGACGCGCGACCTCAGGTACTGGTCGAAGTGGATGGTGACGGCGCCCTGCTCGCGGACCTGTGCGGGAAAGTCACCGGACGAGACGGCGAGGATCGTTCCGGGCTTTGCAAACACGGGGGCCAGCGCGGGCGGCGCCGAGTCGATCCAGTTCGTCACCCGGTCCGGCCGGCCGCATGCGTCTGCGGCCGCGGCGCGGCCGGGCAGAATCGCCGCCGCGCCGGCGGCGACAACGAGAAGGGCCAGGAGCTTCCTCACGACCGGCCGAAGGTGTAGCACGAAAGTTGGACGAGGTCACGTAACGCCGCGGCGCGGCTTGCCGCGCCGTCCACCAACGCATGCCCAGCCGGATACCCTCGACAGCCGACCAATTGCGAGCGACGCCTAGCGCGACCGCTCGGGGCTTGCACTTTGTGGCGCGAGCCCCGAGCGGAAAGCGAAGCGGGCGAGGGACTACTCGTCCAGCGGCGAGTCGACGTCGGGCACTTCTTCGGCCTCGCCGGCGTCGTGGCTGGTCGTGGCCTCGGAGCCGGGCTGGCCGCCGAAGTCGATCCCCAGCGAGTCGAGATCGAGGCCGTTGCCGCCGTCGGTGCCGATCTCCTCGAGCGCCGCCAGCAGCTCCGCCTCCGTCTCGGGCCGCGTGTACGCCCCGGCCGGGATCTTCTCGGCCGGCTTGATCTCGATGCCGCGGTAGCGCTTCAGCCCGGTGGCGGCCGGGATCAGCTTGCCGATGATCACGTTCTCCTTCAGGCCGAGCAACCGGTCGGTCTTCCCCTCGATGGACGCATCGGTCAGCACCTTCGTCGTCTCCTGGAAGGAGGCGGCGGAGAGGAACGACTCGGTCGCGAGCGACGCCTTGGTGATGCCGAGGATGAGCGGCTCGAACGTCGCTTGGTCGCCCTTCTCCTTCTTCACCCGCGCGTTCTCGCGCTCGAGCACGACCTTGTCGACCAGCTGGCCGGGCAGGAGCTCGGTCGTGCCGGAGTTCTCGACGCGAACCTTCTTCAGCATCTGCCGGACGATCAGCTCGATGTGCTTGTCGTGGATGTCGACGCCCTGCGACTTGTAGACCTTCTGCACCTCGCCCACGAGGTACAGCTCGGTCGGCGTCGAGCCCTTGCCCGCGTGCGAGTGCAGCTCGAGCAGCTCGGTCGGCGCGATCGAGCCCTCGGTGAGCGGATCGCCCATCTCGACGCGGTCGCCCTTCTTCACCAGCAATCGCGTGCGGCGCGGGAACGTGTACTCCCGCTCGTCCGCCTCGCCGTCCTTCTTCGGCACGTCGCCTGTGATCGTCACCAGGACGCCGCCGCGCTCCGTGTCGGCGAGGTGGACCGCACCGGCGATCTCGGCGAGCTGTGCGGCACCCTTCGGGTTCCGCGCCTCGAAGATCTCGACGACGCGCGGCAGGCCGTGCGTGATGTCCGCGCCGGCGACACCGCCGGTGTGGAACGTCCGCATCGTCAGCTGCGTGCCGGGCTCGCCGATCGACTGCGCAGCCATGATCCCGACCGCGTCGCCGATCTCGCAGAGCTCGCCGGTGCCGAGGAAGATGCCGTAGCAGGTGCGGCAGACGCCGAACTCGCTGCGGCACTTCAGCACCGAGCGGACCGGAATGCGGACGTCGGGCTGGTCGGCGAAGAGCTCTTCGAGCTCTGAGATCACGTCGTTGCGGATCTCGACGCCCTTCTCGAGGAGCACCTTGGCGCCGGGCGAGCCGTCCTTCTTGATGTTGTGCACGTCCTGGGCGACGATCCGGCCGAGCAGGCTCTTGTTGACGCCTTCGCCGGCGACATGGAGCGGCAGCTCGATGAACTCCTTCGTCTTGCAGTCGTCGTCGCGGATGATCACGTCCTGGGACACGTCGACGAGACGCCGGGTCAGGTACCCGGAGTCCGCCGTGCGCAGCGCGGTGTCGGCGAGGCCCTTGCGCGCGCCGTGCGTCGAGATGAAGTACTCGAGCACTGACAGGCCCTCCATGAAGTTCGCCTTGATCGGACGCTCGATGATCTCGCCCTTCGGATTCGCCATCAGGCCGCGCATGCCGGCGAGCTGGCGGATCTGCGTGAACGAGCCGCGGGCACCCGAGTTGGCCATCATGTAGATCGGGTTCAGCTCGTCCAGCGCCTTCTCCATCGCGTTCGCGACCGAGTCGGTCGCCTCCGTCCAGAGGTTGACGATGATCTCGTGGCGCTCCTCGTCTGTGATGAGACCGCGGGCGTGCTGGCCTTCGACCGTCGCGACGCGACCCTCGAAGTCCTGGAGGATCGTCTCCTTGTCCTTCGGGATCACCACGTCGTTCTTCGACACCGAGATGCCGGCGCGCGTCGCGTACGTGAAGCCGAGGCTCTTGATCGTGTCGAGCACCGGCGCGATCGCCGGCGCACCGTACTCGTCGACGAGCTCGGCGATGAGATCGCCCATCTCCCGCTTGTCGAGCGTCTTGTTCAGATACTGGTGTCCGACCTCGCCGTCGAGCTCGACCGACTCGGCGAGAGCGCGGTCGATCTCGGCGTTGAAGATGACGCGGCCCGGCGTCGTGACGATCAGCTCGCCGTCCCACTCGAACTCGATCGGATCCTGGAGGCCGACCTGCTCCTGCTTCGCCTCGAGCGCGAACTCGACCTCCTCCTCGCTGCGGAACCGCCTCGGGCGCTTCCTCATCTTCTCCGGGTCGGCCTTCGTGAGGTCGAGCGGCGAGTACGTGAGGAAGTAGCCGCCGAGCACCATGTCCTGCGTCGGCGTCGCGAGCGCACGGCCGCTTGCAGGCGAGAGGATGTTGTTCGACGAAAGCATGAGGATGCGCGCCTCGGCCTGCGCCTCCGCGGACAGCGGCAGGTGGACGGCCATCTGGTCGCCGTCGAAGTCCGCGTTGAACGCGTGACAGACGAGCGGGTGCACCTGGATCGCCTTGCCCTCGACGAGCACGGGCTCGAACGCCTGGATGCCGAGGCGATGCAGCGTCGGCGCGCGGTTCAGCAGCACCGGATGCTCGGCGATCACCTCTTCGAGCACGTCCCAGACCTCGAGCGTCATCGAGTCGACGTACTTCTTCGCCGCCTTGATGTTCTGCACGGACTTGCGCTCGACGAGCCGGCTCATGATGAACGGCTTGAAGAGCTCGAGCGCCATGATCTTCGGCAGACCGCACTGGTACAGCTTCAGCTGCGGTCCGGAGACGATGACGGAGCGCCCCGAGTAGTCGACGCGCTTGCCGAGCAGGTTCTGGCGGAAGCGGCCCTGCTTGCCCTTGAGCATGTCGCTGAGCGACTTGAGCGGCCGGTTGCCCGGGCCCGTCACCGCGCGTCCGCGGCGGCCGTTGTCGAACAGCGCGTCGACGGCCTCCTGGAGCATGCGCTTCTCGTTGTTGACGATGATCTCCGGCGCGCCGAGATCGAGGAGTCGCTTGAGGCGGTTGTTCCGGTTGATCACGCGACGGTAGAGATCGTTCAGGTCGCTCGTCGCAAAGCGGCCGCCGTCGAGCTGCACCATCGGGCGCAGCTCCGGCGGAATCACCGGGACGGCCTCGAGGATCATCCACTCGGGCTTGTTCTCCGACTTGATGAAGGCGTTGACGACCTTCAGCCGCTTGATCGCGCGCTGCTGCTTCTGGCCCTTGGACGTGCTGATCGTCTCGCGCAGCATGTTCGCCTCGGCCGTCAGGTCGAGGTCGCGCAGGAGCTCGCGGATCGACTCCGCGCCCATGCCGCCGTGGAAGTACACGCCGAAGCCGTACGGCGAGCCGAACCGGTCCTTCAGCTCGCGGAAGATCTGCTCGTCGTTGACGATCTCCTTGACGTCGAGCTCGCGGAACTTCGTCCACGTCTCCTCGAGCCTCGCGACGGAGTCGACCGCGGCCTCGCGGGCGTCCTGGCGGCGCGCCTCGATGTCGATCGCCATCTCGCGGACCTTCAGCGCCCACTGCACGATCGCGTCGAGGTCTTCCTTGCTGATCTTGCCGTCGGTGCGCAGGCAGAGGTCATTCGTCAGCTCGCGGATGTCCTGGCCCTCTTCCCAGGTGTTGACGACGTCCTGGAGGAGCCCGTTGCCAAGGTCACGAGCCTTCTCGAGGTTCTTCATGTCGACGTTGCTCGCAAGCTGCGCGTCTTCCTCGTTCAGCTCCTCGCCGAGGATCAGCGTGTCGACGACGCGGTGGACGCGCTTCGTGATCGCGCCCTTCTTGGAGCCGGTCGCCTTCTCCATCTGCTTCTCCAGCGGACGGATCGCCGCGAGGATCTGCTCCGCCGCGGTCGCGACTTGCTCGAGCTCGCGCGGGGTCAGCTTCCGGTCGGGCCGGATCGCAGCGTCGCGGACGAGCTCGCGGATCTTCTTCGAGTCCTCGGTCGTGATCCTCTTCGCCAGGTCCTTGAAGATCCCGGAGACGAGCGTGCGCGCTTCCTCGAGCGGCGGCAGCGCCTGCTCCTCGGCCCAGTTGTTCAGGCCGCGGGTCCAGAAGTCGTCGTCCTCGTCGAAGCCCTTCTCGGCGCCCTTGACGAAGTAGTCGCGGCGGCGCTGGAGGCGCACCTCCAGGGCCTGCAGCGCCTCGTCGCGGTCGACGTCGATGCGCGAGGACTCGGCCCGCACCTTGTCCTCGAGGTCTGCGAGATCGGCGGCGCGCTTCTCCGTGTCGACCGAGGTGACGATCGACGCGGCGAAGTAGAGAACCTTCTCGAGCTCGCGCGGAGCGATGTCGAGCAGATAGCCGATGCGGCTCGGAACGCCCTTGAAGAACCAGATGTGCGAGACCGGAGCGGCGAGGTCGATGTGGCCCATGCGCTCGCGGCGTACTTTCTGCCGCGTCACCTCGACGCCGCAGCGCTCGCAGATGATGCCCTTGTAGCGGACGCGCTTGTACTTGCCGCAGTAGCACTCCCAGTCCTTCGTCGGACCGAAGATGCGCTCGCAGAACAGGCCGTCGCGCTCGGGCTTGAGCGTGCGGTAGTTGATCGTCTCGGGCTTCGTGACCTCCCCGGAGGACCAGTCACGGATCTGCTTGCTCGAGGCAAGCCCGATCCGGATCGCGTCGAACTCGTTGATGTCGATCAATGCTCTTCCTCAGCTCCTCTAGTTAGTCCTCGACCTCGATGTCCGCGAGATCGACTTCCGCGATGGGACCGACCTCGTCTTCGACTTCTTCCTTGGGCGACTCGCCGGACTCCAGCTGCACGTCCGCCAGGTCGTCGAGCGTCTCGTCCGCGGGCAGCACCAGCTCGCCCTCCTCGTCCACGCGCTCCTGGCCTTCCTCCGCCTCCTCGGCGGTCGGCTGCCGTGCGGCGGCGCGCAGCGAGCCGGGCGACAGGTCGATGCCCAGCTCCTCCGCGGCGCGGAGCAGCTCGTCGTCCTCCTCGCGCACTTCCACGTGCGCACCCTCCTCGGAGAGCACGTGCACGTCGAGCGCGAGGGACTGCATCTCCTTCAGCAGCACCTTGAACGACTCGGGGATCGACGGCTCGGCGATGTTCTCGCCTTTGACGATCGCCTCGTACGCCTTCACGCGCCCGACCGTGTCGTCGGACTTGATCGTGAGCATCTCCTGCAGCGTGTAGGCCGCGCCGTACGCCTCGAGCGCCCAGACCTCCATCTCCCCGAAGCGCTGGCCGCCGAACTGCGCCTTGCCGCCGAGCGGCTGCTGGGTGACGAGCGAGTACGGCCCCGTCGAGCGCGCGTGGATCTTGTCGTCGACGAGGTGGAGCAGCTTGAGGATGTACATGTAGCCGACGGTCACCGGCTGCTCGAACGGCTCGCCGGTGCGTCCGTTATAGAGCCGCACCTTGCCCGAGCAGCGCTGGCCGGTCTTGCCGGCCTTGCCGTTC
>WNGE01010254.1_pt1 | contig 13274 bp, 13 predicted proteins | sample 5400651 | NCBI WGS metagenome assembly WNGE01 (sample SAMN13153370, study PRJNA577476) | soil metagenome | isolation source: 60 cm soil or saprolite under grassland replicate 2 | place: USA:California | collected 2016-06-15 | reverse complement strand
GAGTAGACCCAGCACGACGTATGTAATGTAAGCCCAGCGCTTGCCTCGCAAAGACAAGATGCCAAGCACAAGGAATCCCAAAAATACGAGCAGCTTCATGGGCACCGACGATACTGATTGGCACGATCATCAGGAACGTTGGTAGCCACAGTCTTACCGAGTTTCCGTTTACGACCGATAAGCAGCCAAGGCCTGAATTGACCGGGCGCGCATTCAACATATCAAGCATTCAAGTCTTGCGGATGAAAGGCAAGCTTATTCGCGCTCCGGTCGAATGAGTGGTTGGGCGGCGCTCCAGAGTAACGGGATCAAGTCGCACTACTAGAAGGACGCAAACGAGCCATCATGTACGAATCAACATAATGCCCATCGCGGAACGCATGTTGTCGTAACGTTCCCTCACGTTCAAACCCGAACCCCTCATACAGTCGGATCGCAGGTTCATTGTCCGTGTAGACCTCAAGCTCCAGCCGCGTGAGGTTGAGCCACTTATCCGCCAAGTCAAGACCCGCGCTCATGAGGGCCTTTCCGATACCCTTGCCTTGCCACTCATCGTGCACGCACATTCCGATTGCTCCGGCGTGTCGCCTCCGTGGCTTGTTCGGGAAAGTGTGGACCCCGAGCATCCCCACCACACGGTCGCCGACGACGGCCACTAGGTTGTATGTGCCGTCGCCAGGCTCCGCAAGCCGCCGCCGCGACTCTTCCCGGGACGGATATGGCAACTGGAGTGTGCCCGCGAACACCTTCGGGCAACTAAATATTTCGTGGATAGCCGAACAGTCGTCCGGCTCAGCCCGACGGATATCTAGCCCTTCAACTTGCAATCTTTTCACCTCGCTAATAGCCGCGAAGCTGCCCAACTTTGAATTCGATAATCAAAAGTTCAAATGCCAGAGCAACAGTTGCTCGCAGGAAAGATGCTATACAGGTGCAGCAAGCCCCGTATCCACACATAATGTTTCCAACAATGACAAACTGCGCTTTACTTCCAAAGCCTATGGCAGGGAGTGGCGCTCCTCCATCCAACGACCACGTGTGAAGTCCGGGAACTTAACAGGAGCTGAGCCTTTGGCAACTGACTTTTCACTCAATGGTCCCGGCACACTCCATGTCGCTGCGTCATAAACATCGATGTCCGGTACTAAGCCGCTCCGCATACATTCAATGAGGCGACAGCACATGACGTAGTCCATGCCACCATGTCCACCGACGCTGCGCGCTATCGTGCCTGTCTTACGCCAGAGCTCGTGTTCGTACGTGGCCTTGAATTTGTCTGTGTTCTGCCAATTGTGATCGCCCTCCTCCCCGTCAATAAATATGCGCGAGGGGTAATCGCGAAAAATGCCTTTCGTCCCCTGGAGCAAGTTGATCCGGTCATACGGGCGCGGTGTGCTCACGTTGTGTTGCAGCATGATCGTTCGGCCCTTCGCCGTTTTGATTATGGCCGTGTTGTAATCCCCGCACTTATAAACTTCCCTTTGACGTGGGTCCTCCTCTGCAACTTTTTCCTTTCGGTAAGTTTCCAGGCCCCAATGGCCGGAGCTCATCGCCACGAGATAATCAAACTTGTCGCCGCGATTGATATTCATGTAGTTGGCGACTGGACCCAATCCATGTGTCGGGTAGAGGTTGCTGTCACGCAAAGTATGATGTCGGCGACGCCAGAGCCCCTCGTTGCGCCTCTCAAACAGGATCCCACGCAGGTCATGGTTGTAGGCGCATTCGCCGTGAACCAGTTCACCCAGCAATCCGGCGCGGACCATGTTCAAAACCATTAACTCATCGTAATCGTAGCAGCAGTTCTCCATGATCATGCAATGCTGCCGCGTGCGCTCTGACGTTTCCACGAGCTTCCAGCAGTCTGCGAGGGTGTAAGCCGCCGGAACTTCTATGCCGACATGCTTGCCGGCGTTCATCCCTGCCAGCGCGGGCGGCACATGCCACTCCCAGGGCGTGGCTATGTATACGAAATCAACATCGTCGCGCTTGACCAATTCCTCAAAAGCGCGCTCCCCCTTGAAATAGAGTGCCGGAGTATTTTGGCCTGCCTTCTCGACCATCGTCTTAGCCTGCAGGACCTTTTCCTGCACAATGTCGCAGAGGGCGGTCACCTGCACCCCCGCTACATTTAGGAACTCACGCAATGTTTCGCGCCCCCGCAAGCCAGTGCCCACGATTGCCAGCCGCACCGTTTCATACCGCTTGAACGGTACGTTAATCATGGATTGATCCTGGGGCGGCGGCCCGTTGATCAAAGAGTCCAACGTCGTTTCGCTTTCTTTCGCCGCTCCGTCGTGACTGCCCAGAACCCCAAACCCCACAGTTCCCACAAGTGCCTGGCGCAGCACTTCGCGGCGCGAAATCTTGCCCTGGCTCATAAACTGCCTCCTGATCTCAAGTTACTAATCCTTAACCCAGAGAAAATTTGAACACCAATGGGCTTCAGACTCTCACACATCCATCGCCTTAAAGAGATTGTTTAGCGATTCGGCCAGCGTCGGATGTGCAAAAATGCCCTCCTTCAATGTCGTGTAAGGCAGTCGACCGATCATTGCAATCTCAAACATGGCCATCAACTCACCGCCTTCGATGCCCAGGAAAGCGCAGCCCAGGAGCTGTTTCGTTTCGGCGTCAACTACGGCCTTCATGAAGCCTCGAGTCTCACTCATTTCAATTGCCCGAGCGACTCTACTCATCGGCAGCGTGGCTACGCGAATGTCCAAACCCTGATCCCGAGCTTCCGTTTCAGTGATCCCAACTCGACCGAGCTGGGGGTCGATGAAGACTGTATAAGGAACTAGTCGACCGCTCGTGGTCGCATGGCCACCTTCAAGCAGGTTCGTGCGAATGATGCGAAAGTCGTCGAAAGAGATGTGGGTGAAAGCTGGCCCACCCTTAACGTCGCCAAGAGCATAGATGCCGGCTACGTTTGTCTCGAGCCGGTCGTTGACCTTTATAAAGCCCTGCTCGTCAGTCTCGACGCCGGCTTTCCGTAAGTTGAGCAGATCAGTATTAGGGCGTCGTCCCACCGCAACCAGCAGACGTGAGGCTTCCAGGCTGGTCTCTCGTTCTTGTGTTCTCACCGTGAGGCGTACACTCCCATTGGCCGATCCGGCGCGCACCGCCTCAGTTTTCAGCAACAATTTGACGCCATCCTCCTCCAGTATCTTTGCCACTTGGTCAGCGACGTCGGGGTCTTCGCGGCTCAGAAGGTGATCGCCGCGATGCACAATTGTCACCTTACTTCCAAGGCGACGAAACATCTGGCCAAACTCCAGACCGACGTAACCGCCGCCCATTACCAACAGATGCTCAGGCACCGTGTCGAGTTCCATAATGGAACTCGAATCCAGAGTCGGAACCTTGTCTAAGCCCGGGACGGGCGGATCTGTAGGCCGCCCTCCCGTGTTGATGAAGATCTTTCTGGCTGTCAGCACGTCCGTTCCGCCTTCCGAGCGAACTTCAAGCGAATCTGGACCGTTGAACGAAGCCTCGCCTTTCATTAGGTCAAGGCCCGGAGCCTCTTTGATCGATTTAAGTCCGCCATTGCGGAAGCTTTCAACAACCTGCTGCTTCCTTCGACGGACTTCAGACATGTTAACGGTGACTGGTCCACTGTGGACGCCGTAGTCCGCGCTCCGGCTGGACAGATATGCCACCCGCGCGCTTGCCACCATCGTTTTCGTTGGTGTGCAACCCACGTTTACGCAGGTGCCGCCAATATGCTCACGTTCGATGATCGCCGTCTTCCAACCGGCCCTGGCTAAAGCGATCGCAAGCGGATTGCCTCCCTGGCCTGAGCCGATGACGATTGCGTCGTAAGATTTTCCTCCCATAAGTAAACTCCTGGATAACTTGAAGAGCGGCGATAGGGCGGCGAAGGGTCTCAGGTTCTCTAACCGTTCTCTACATGAAATTGGGTGTATGTAGTTCTGAGATCCTCTCTGCTTGCTGGTGAGTGAAGCCGGCGTGTCCGAGTCTCCTGATACGACTCAGGTGCATCGTTTCGAGTAACTGGCGGAAGCTTTCATGGCCTTTGGCGATAGCGCCAGGTTCGGCACTGCCGGCGGCCAGGGTTGTTAACGCGTCTTGAAGCGGAGCCGGCACTCCACCAATACCGTGAAGTACCGCGGCACGCCTTCGCACTGCTGCTTCCAGTCTGCCATAAAGAGTTGGATCAGTGGTCAAACCAACCCGCACATGGGCCATACCAAAATGGACGTGCCTCGATTCGTCATTCCTGGCGCGGCGAACCAGCTCTGCCGTCGGCTCGTCAGGCGCGTGGCGCTCGATAAAACTCAAGAGATCGAGAAACGTCCCCTCACCCAGAACTGATAGTAGAAAAGCGGCCTCAGTGAAGTCATCCAGCTGCAGCAGCGACAGCAATGATCGTGAGGTTGCCACAGAAGAGATGCCCAGCCCTCGCTGGCAAAGGCGCGCTCGCTTCAGAAAAACATCGATGTGTCGAGCTTCGTCGGCGAGCTGCGTTGCGAGAAACATCGCCACCTCGGCAAAGGCCGGGTGAATGCGCGCAATAAAACGTGACGGCACATAAAGAGCCGACAGCTCGTTCTCGGCGAGAAACGTCATGATCTGGACGAGCGCAATTTCTACGGCGTCCGGAAGAGGCCGCACTTTGGACCACGGGATGTCAGTCGTTGCGTCCCACTGACCACTCACCGCCTGGTCGTAAAGCATTGCCACTTCCGGCGGCGCTACATGGTCACGCTCGTTTAGCGTGAAAGGGTATGAGGGACCGCCTGGTTCCACTCGCGCGCCGCGCGGAGCGAAACCCGTAAACGGATCAGCATGTGACGGGAGCAAGGCAGCCTCCAGTACATCCGCGGCGGTCAGCCTTCCGACGCACTGCTGCATCAAATCGTTGGTTTTACTGGTTTCGCGAGGGACCGAAAAAGCTCCGCGACCAATAAGGTGGCGGTCGAGCCCATTAGCGGTTGCTTCAACTCCAAGATATTCATGCCGCTCAGCACGGCACCACGAGGGAAGGTCCTCACGCACGCTGCTCGATCGCGAAAGCACCGCCAGCACGCCGCCGGCCTGAAGCTGGTCCAGTGCCGGACGTACGAGGGCAAGTAGTCCACCCCCCAGCGGCAACTCGCCGCCATCAACAGCCATCGCCCCCACTTCTGCGCTCATTTTGTTATTGTTCTTTTAGTGCTTCCTCGAGGCTGCTGTATCCATCCTCGCGCGGCGGTAACCATTCCCGCAGCCCTTCCAGCTCAAGCAGCCGGCGATGCTTCGGATTGTCCCAGCGCATGGCGAATAATGCGCGTCGAAAGGCCTCTACCTTCTCCGGTGAGAGAGCCGGATGTGCGTCGAACATACAATGGTCGAAGCCGGGCGTGGTCCAAAGCACCTCGATCCTGCTGGAGTCAATGTGTCCGGCCGCCTGTTCATTTACCCAGATGAGATCTCCTACAGTACCTGCATCCGCGCGTCCTTCTTGCAGTGCTTTAATCACATCGATCTCGCTCGTACCAGTGTCGCCGTGCTTTCCAAGGTCGGTATCGAACGGGAGCAGGTTGACCTGATCCAAATTAACGCCTTGCTGCTTGAGAAAGTAGAGCGGCAGGATGCGCGCTTGAGTTGAATCGGAACTACCGACGGCCAAAGTCTTTCCGGCGAGATCTTTTAACGACTCGATTCCGGTATCACGCCGCATCAGCACTTTGGCGCGGAAGTCTCGATCACTGTCGCGCATGCCCAGCGATAACGACTCGCCACGCGTTCGCTGCCTGACACGCACGTGCGCAAGCGGCGTGTTCCATGCGACATCAATGTTCTCCTTGAGCAACTCATCAATCTGCCGCTCGTAGTTAGAGAACAACGCAAAGTCCAGCAGCACACCTTGCTCATGAAAGTGTTCGCGGATGCCCTCCCAGATCGTCACGACTTTGGGATCGTAAGCAACCGCGCCAAGAAGAATGGTTTTGTCGTCACTCATCTAGTCAAAACCCCAGATTTGGAGTGCGGCGGCCCGGCGCCGCTTTGGTCTGACGCCCATTACACGCTAGGGCAACTGGTATGACTTCTTTGATGACCACTCTTATGAATCACGGGCTAAAGCGGCACAGGGCCGCCGAACTCCAAAAATACGGTGCGATTATTGCGCCTGCGAACAAAGGTTGTCGCTACCGGTGCGCACGGAACTGAACCGCTCCTGATACTCGGCTGAGGTCAGGAATGCACACACCATGCTGCGGTAGTTATTTGGCACCCGGTTATTGAGAATGTCCAGCCAGAAATGATACCCACTTTCGTCCGGATCCCGCCGCAGGTAGCCGAAGTACTCCATTAAGACGAAAGCCTTATTGTACTCAGCCTGTCTAAAGGTTTGATTCTCAGCGACCAGATACGCAATTCGAGCGCGACTGCCATAGGTGATGAAGTCGTTGATCAAGGTCGCCCGCAGCTCGGAGAGATCTACTCCCGAACTATCATGAGCAGTTTGCAGCATCAAATCTATAAACTGAGTGCCGCTAAGGCCGAGAGGATACTTTGCAATAAACTCTTTCCGCTGCACCCAGAGCTCAGCAAACGCAAGCTTGCTCACAACAGGATTAAGGCCATCTATCACACGACTGCGGTCCGTCATGAACTGAGCGTAAGTAGGCCTTTGCGCGTAGGAGGCCTTGTAAAGGCAGTAAATGTATGACCCTGTATTTTGAAATTCCGATTCGACGAAGTAAGCGGCTGAGACTCCAATACGTCTCGCGTTGATGCAATTAGCATCGGTACCACACTGTGTGATCTGTTCGCTCCAGTAGGCCAGTCCGCCCTGGTCTGGCACACGATCAAGAAAGTCATGATAGTGCTGGCGAACAAAGAACTGTGCTTCATCGATCGGATTGGTTGCGGGAGCGCTCGTGTCGTTGTCAGTAATCGTCAGCACTGCCACATTCGGGTTTGCCATGACAGCTCCCGTCGGGTTGCTGAGCGTGAGATTGATTGTTCTATTACCATCAACGTAAGCATTATCAGCGATCATCACGTTGACATTTTTGCTGGTCTCCCTGGCGGCAAAACTCAACGTGCCGGAGGCCATTGTGTAGTCGGTGCGCTGTGCGGCTGTGCCGTCGCTGGTTGCGTAGTCAACTGTGGCGGCGCCGGCGGCGGCGCCGGTGCGGGTGACGTTGATTGACGCGATTTCTGTACCCTCAGCTACGCTGTAACTGGCTTGACTGAATTGTATCGTGCCGGTGTCGAGCGAGGTACCTGTGAAGTTGGCGGTCCAGTTCGCGGCCAGGAAGGGATCGCTGGAGCTGACAGGGCTGAAAGTGTATCCGTCCCGGGACGGCCTGAGTATGTAGTTGCCGCCGCCTGGAAAACTGCCAAAGGAGTAGTTGCCATCGACGTCGGTTGTGGTTTGCAGCGATGCGGAACCGCTTAAGTTTACCTGCACACTACCGACGCCTGCTCCATCAGCACTGGTCACTCTACCACCGATGGAATAACTTTGAAGCGTTCCACTGAAAGAGATCCTTACGTTGAAGCTGGTGGCGTCCATTGAATTGACGGTGACCTGGATACCGTGGGCCACATCGGAGAATGTTTCGCCGGGGGTCCACCTTGCGCCAGCATCATTCGGATCACCGTTATTGTCAGCATCAACTACCTGAGCAGCACGATCTCCACGGGCGATGTTGACCTCATGAATAACGATTGCTTCTCCGGGTATTTGGCTGTCGTAGCCGGCGAAGAACCGTGCCTCAACGGTGTAGAACCTATTGGCTTCACTCCCAATCGGAATCTGAGCCATCAGGTAATTATTGCCGGATAGTGGCTGCCCGAGTCGCTCGATATTGATGGTTGCGTTGCTGGCAGCCGGCGCCAAATACTTGCGCCCCGTCGCAATCCAGCCGAGTTTGTCCTTGTGGTAGGAGATTGTGTGTACGCCAACACAACCGTAGTTAGTGTTTCTGAGCGAGCACGTTCCTCCTGCACTCATCGGGTCCCACTGAGAGTCGTAAGTGGCGGAGTAGGGACCAGATGAATGTGGTAAACCAAATCCATGCCCCATTTCATGGGCCATGCGACTCTGTTCGGCGAAAGCGGACGGCGGCATATAAGTCGCGCCGAACACGCTGTTAACCATTCCATCCTTGCTCACGGAAGCGCCGCCGCCCCACGAAGAACCATCGAGCTCCTGATTGAAAATGAAGTTAATACCGTAGAAGTCAGGAAAGAAAACGTCGGCGTCAGCAACTGACGTGGCATCCGCAACGGACCTGTCAAAATCGAAGTCCACCCTGCCATCATTATTTCGATCATAGACATAATACGATCGGGGATGGGGAAGGTTATACCAGCCTACGACCTGACTCCCGGTTAGATTTATGTTGCCGTAAGACACTTCTCTCCAGTAATGGTCCATGCCTGGATTTGTACCGGCCATCAAACCACTGAAGTAGCTCACGGGATATGGCGTAATCGAAGTGGAATCCGCAAAGCGACAAAGAATCGTTACCCATCGTTTCGTTCCAGTCAGGGCCTCGGTCTCGATCGCTTCGCCTGCCAGGGGTTTTTCGACCGTGACGTCGCGCACCAGGATGGAGCCGTCTGATGGGTCTGGTTGTTCACCAACTACTTGCACTCGTTTGCGATTGAATGCGAGCGGCGAACCAGAGGCTTCCCCAAACTTACTGTCAAGTTTCAGTTCAATCCACTCACCCTGATCATTAACCAAAAAGTATTTGAGCGTCGTTTGTGGGTTTGCGCCCGCCAGTCCATCGCCCCATAACACCTGAAACCAGCCGGCCTTAATGAGCACGTCCCGGAAACCGGCGGCCCGCGAGGCGCCAGTCCAGGCTTCCACCGCGCAGATCGTTATTAGGCCTGCGAGTACTAAGCCTGATTTCACAGAGGCCATGGTCCTAAGTCCACACCAGTGGTTGGGGGGCCGCGGCATCTTTAGATGCACACCAAAGCACGAGATATTTTGTTAAGGTGCGAAGTTTACACAAGTGGATCGCAGACAGGCAATGGTAAAGACGTGAGTCGCGTAATCCTTCTCCCGTTGATGGGGCGAGGGATTACAGCTTTCCGGTGATTGCCTGGTTTGCGGGCTGCGGTGCGGTGGCAAGAGCTTTAAGAGAAGCCGTGGCGCTGAAGTTGTCCGAGATGTTGGGTGCGGCTATGGTTTCAAACCTGAGGTCGAGGTTCTGCTCGTTTTCAGTGAACTGCCCGGTCACACGGAACGGACTCTGGAGCGCACCCGTGAGCGCAAACGCGTCAACATGGGATAGATTCACTCGCCCGGATGCGTCTACTACCCCGCTTGCGGTATCGCGCAACTGTCGCGGCTGCTTGCCCCCTGCGCTTTGCAATTCGAACAAGATCGTAACGAAGGTGCCGGCACGCATAATGCTGAGAGTGCCTTCAAGCCGTAGTCTTTCATTGACGCCCGCGAAACCACCTGTGATGGACAATTGGCCCTGGGTGACGCGGTAGGGCCGTAATCTGTTTTTCCAGGTTGTGTCCAGCGAAAATGTAACTGGGTGGTCTATCTCAACCGGCATCGCGACAATCTTGAAAGGCGCGGTCAAGACCATTTTTCGCAGTGCGGCATAAGTCTGAACGTCGCGCGCGACCAGCACGAAAGATTCGAAGATGGAACTACGATTGCCAGCCGCTAGTTCTTTGATTTCACCGTTCGAAGGTACTGTCGCTCCTTCGTTAGCCGGCGTCCGTAGGGGAGCCGAGGCATTGGTATCCTGGTGGCGAGAATTCTGCTTGCGTCCGTCACGCTCGCAGCTAAGCATGTTCACACCGCTGCCTAACCATACCAACAAAATAACTAGTGAGCTAATCTTACTGGACATCATTTTTCTTACGATAGTTGGCACGGCCGGCGAAGGCAAAGGCAACCGCGCCGAAAACAATTAACAGTGCAGCCGGTGGGACGTCCAGATCGCCAGACCAGGATCGCCCTCATAGTGCCAGATGCCCGCCAACAAGAAGCCAACAGGCATCAGTACCGCCCCTAGTCTTATTGCGATCCGGGCGGCGCGCGGTAGAGAAAGGTTGAAATGCTCACCGCAAAGCGCGGCTGCAATCAAAACCAGTCCCAGAAATGTTCCATGTGTGTGTGCAAGGCGAAACAGCTCACGTCGCTGCTCGTCCTGTAAATATGCCGGGGTCTTATAGCCCAACAAGCCTTCGAGTAGTAATCCGAAGACCATCCATAGGGCGACGCTTAGCCAGCCCTGAACGAGCGTCTGGGTCCATGAGACTGGTGGGAAAGGTGCGTTAGGTTCAACCAGACGCGTTTCGGTGCTGGGTGTCATCCCGTCCCGGCGAGCATTCGAAACACCGCCGGAGCTCTTAACAGTTTCTATTCTTCTTGTACCTTTCGAGCGTGTCAAAGCTATTCACCAACTTCAAGATCAACATCCCGGCGGCGCCGTCGTAGTTGCGAAGCCAAAGCAGTTGCCTGCTGTCGCACCGCAGAAGGGCAAAGATTCACGCTCTCTCGCCATTGCCACAGCAAACTTTCGCGCTGCGCCGGCGGTGCGAGATAGTCTGGTTTCGCCATCTGCCAAGGGACCCCAGACCTGGTCAGACCGCTCGCCGCAAAGTAACGCACGATGGGATAGCTGTCTGCGAACGCTTCGACGAGAAACGGACTAGACCAGAGGGGATCGGGTTTAAAGGGACCGCCGCCGCCAAGCAGGTCCGCGGCCAGAGCGCGCGTCAAAGCGTCACCGGCAAATAACGATCGTGGACCTTCAGGCAAATTGAATTCCTCGTCCTTACTCAATTGGGCGCTACTAAAGCGTTCCGGCCAGAGTCGTTTCGCCTCCACAATGCTCCAATTAACTCCGCGATCAAGATGACACTGATTGCATGCGTTCGGGACGCCGGCGCTCGTCGTGAGCTGTGGAGCGGGAATGGTGATGTCGTGCGTGGGATGAAACGTCATGATGCCATAAACCACTCGCGGCATGTGACAATTGTAACAACGACTACCAGTTGAATCAGATTTGTGTTTGGTATGCGCAATCAGCGCCGGTGTGCTTGCAAACTGCTGATGACATTTAAGGCAGGGCTGGTCAGTGCGATTCTCAGCGGTTATTTGCCCCTTGGGATCGCCGCCGTGCATTGTGTGACAGCTTAGGCAATTGATCTGTTTGCCCGGCTCGCCTTTGCCATAACATCTGGAACCCAGGATTCCCTGATACTCATAGGCTGTTAGGCGCGGGCTACCATTCGCCCAAAAGCGACTGGCAAATGAGACTTCTCCCACGTGAGCGTTGCGATCGATCGGTCGATAGAATTGAGACAAATCTTCTCCGGCGTTGAAAGGATCACCCCTGGTCAGAATAATCTGAATTCGATCCAGCGGTTCGGGCAGCCGCTGCCCATGACAGTGACCGCAGATCATGAGGGAACGCTCCGACGGCACTTTTAACGGGTTGACGATTTCAGTGTCACCCTTTTTTTGCAACCCGCCAAACGCTGCGCTTTAGAGGTGACAAAGCCTCCTCTGCGTGAGCAGCCCCTGGTCCATGACAGGCGCCACAAGCAATTCCCAGTTCGGAAACTTCCGTGTTGAACTCTTTGGTATTGAAATCGAGGTGGGGCTGGGCCTTTACGTTGTGACAGAAGACGCAGTTAGCGTCCCACTGCGCGAGATGCTGAAAAAAGTTGTCACTGTCGGGATAGAAACGATCCGTTCAGACTCATCCAGCGACGGTTTACAAGATCGTAAGCGAGCGGCAGGCGCGTATATTGTCCCTGCTCCTTCGTCAAGTATTGCTCCATGCGCCGCGATCCAACTGTCCGGTCCACACTGGCAATCTGCTTTCGCCCGTCAGGAAAAGCGAAGGTCATCAGGAACTGCTCGCCAGTTTTTCCATCCGGGCCTTCACGCCAAGATATTCGAAAGTGTTGTCGCGCATGAAATCGCCTTGCACATTTGTTGAACGGGCCTCCTGAGTCATGCGGCTGTGGTAGGTACGAGCCCATGACGCATAGTGGTCGGCATGGCAGGAGCGACACTCTCCAGACTTGAGATAGTTTTCATCAGCGTAACCGGAACGTACGCTTCGATATGCGGGACGCGCAGACAAAACCACTCCTGCTGCTACCAGTAAACCAGCGAAAGTCAGGATCAGGGATTTAGTGAGCAAATCTTTTTGCAAATTCAGTATGTGGGAAAACCTCAATGGACAAGTTCCTATGCTGACGTCGAATGAAGCCACGCGTCATGTCGGAGTGCCGCGGAACAGTATCAGAAGGCGAGTTGGAGAGACAAACCCTAAGTTTCAATCAACTAGTTGAAACGCTTAAGGTCAGTCAATACGGGCAGGGGGCTGGAAGGATCGATGTTGTGGACCTTCAGAGAGCGGCGACCTTTTTAGGAGTTAAATTGTCCGAGAGGTAGTGGATCACAGTTGGAACTGAACAAACTGAAATGAAATTCAAACAAACGATGGCCGGACGCTTCGCGACATGTCGCGAAGACGTCCGGATTGAAGATTAACTCCAAGGTGCCCTACTCCCGTGATGGAAGGGCAGACCAGAGAGGAACTGGCAGTAGTTATCTGACGCTGATGAGTCCTTCAACAGCTGGTTTCGGTCTTTCCCTTCTGTTTGGCGCGCCGCCTGGCAAGCGCCGCTCCGCCGAGTCCGCTAGCTAACAGGAACATCGATGCCGGCTCAGGTACGGCCGTTTGCGCCCCTTGTACGAGGAGGGTGAAGTCCTTAGTCGCCAGCGGATTATTGTCGGAGTCGGTAGCTCCTCCAAGCACCGTAAAACTTCCTGTGTACAATCCAGGCGCCGCCAATGCGGATACAGCTATGTCGAAGAAGTTGGTGGGTCCAACGCTGAAGCCGGCTGGAACAAGTTGTGGCACGGCGGCAAAGAAAGCACTCGGATCGAAGGTGAAGTTCGCAAAGCCTCCTGAGAATGTAAACGAGACTGAGTTGACGAAGCGGTCTGGCGGCCCGACGTTCGAGAACGTACCCCGAAACGTTGCTGTCCCACCTGCCGCGACCGTGTGCGTTGCGTCCAGCGTCAAGACGATTGGGTCAGCCTTAGCGGCTGCCGGAAGCAGAAAGAGCACTGCCAGCGCCACTAGCGCAAGTGAAAGTTGTTTAGCTTTTCGAGTCATATTAATTTTCTCCTCTAGTCTGTTTTTTTGTCACGGGATAGTGACTCCTCTGGTACTGCTGAACGAGCCACCGGTATAGGTGCCTCCCAGGCTCAGCGTTGATGCCACGCCGGGAGTCATGTATACCGGTGGCTC
>WNGE01006265.1_pt1 | contig 13278 bp, 14 predicted proteins | sample 5400651 | NCBI WGS metagenome assembly WNGE01 (sample SAMN13153370, study PRJNA577476) | soil metagenome | isolation source: 60 cm soil or saprolite under grassland replicate 2 | place: USA:California | collected 2016-06-15 | reverse complement strand
GTGGATCCCAATCAATCCAAGCGCTATCGCCAGCGCACCGGCCAATAATGGAGCGCTCCCCGGTGGCGTTTGACCAGAATTTCTCTGGGGTAGCGGGCGATTTCCCTGCGATGCTGCGGCGCAAAGGCTTGCTCGCTTCGGCGGCTGCGAATCCGCTACCGCAAGCGGGAACACCTGAGAAAACGTGGCAACCAACAGAGGCAACCACAATTCTCGCTTTCAAATTTTCAGGCGGCGTGCTGGTGGCAGGCGACCGCCGCGCGACTGCGGGCAACACAGTTGTGTACGATCGCGCGGACAAGGTTTTGGAAATCGACCGGCACTCGATCATGGCCATTGCCGGCGTACCAGCGACGGCGTGGGAAATGGCGCGTGTGCTCGAACACTCGTTCCAATACTTTCGGCGAACGCAGCTGCAGGAAATGAGCGTCGACGGCAAAGTGCGCGCTCTATCCAAGCTGTTGCGTGACAATTTCGGGTTCGTCATGCAGGGCGTGGGAGTCGTGGTGCCGATCTTCGCCACCTACGATTCTCATCCGAAGCCCGAGACACGCCTTTATTTTTACGATGCCATGGGGGCGCAATTTGAAGTGACCGATTACGCGGCAACGGGATCCGGATCGCCGGCGGTGCGCGGCATTCTTTATTACGAAAACAACTGGGGCGCGAAATCGCTGAAGGAGTTAGGCGAAGACGAATCGGTGTCGATCGCGTTGCGTGCATTGGATACGGCTGCGGAATCCGACACATCAACCGGCGGCGTAGATCGCGGCGGAAAGATTTATCCGTTGATCAAGATCGTATCGCGCGAAGGCATCACTACTTTGCCCGAGAGCAAAATTGCTGCGGTGTTCAAGGAAACCGTCGCATGATTGAAGAACCGTATCGTTGGGTCGAAGCGATTGCTAATCGCCGCGAGTACATCGAAGCGCAGCTTGCGCCCGGCAGTCCGATCGCGGCGCTCGGCTATCGCGACGGCATTTTGTTTCTCACCGTTGGTCAGACGCGCCAGAAGATTTTTGAGATTTACGACCGGATTGCCATGGGTGCGATTGGTCATCCCGGAGATATCGAGCGATTGCGTATGGCGGCGATCGAATTGGCCAGTACTGAAGGCTTCACCCGGTCCGCGACGGATGTTTCATTGCGACGGCTCGTACATTACTCGCTCAGTCCGGTACTGAAGAGCGCGTTCGAACAGGTCTATGGGCCACCGTATCTGGCGCGGATGCTCTTTGCCGAGGTCGGAGAACGACCTGAGGAGGATTTATTTTTACGAGTGGAGTACGATGGCGAGATCGCAGCCAATGGCGCAACGTACGCGCAGGCGCGACGAGACTTTGCCGCACTCAGCGGGACACAGCAATCGAGAGAGCTGATGGAAGCATGTCTCTCAACTCAGCACGCGCCGGATGCCAACCTTGAGTCGGCCCTCAACTCCGCGCTCGATGCATGGAGCATCGGGCATATGACGTTGCAAATCAGCGATGCAAAAGAACCACCAGAGCGCTCTGCTGTCAGGAAACATCGACAGGAACAACTCGCAAATGCCGGAATTGAGGCGGCAGTGCTTGAGCGTGACGCGGGCAGAGCAATCCGTTATCGTTCGTGGTCAGACAACGAATTACGTCCTTTGATCCGCGATTAATATATGGGGGAAAATCATCGTCCGGAAGTCCCACGTGAAACCGCTTCGGAATATCCTGGCTCTCTCGGGATTGTTACTAATGATGGCGTCTTTCGTCTGGATGCAGGTCCGCCAGACCGAAAGAGCTAAGCCCGCCGCAGAGTCGAGAACAGCGCAGCCTTCGGCTGCACCCGGTCCGTTTGCAGTAGTCATCCTTGATCCCGGCCACGGAGGACAGGACTCCGGGGCAATGTGCGGAGGGCTACTGGAAAAAGATCTGACTCTGGACGTGGCGCGACGAATCGATCGTTTGCTCGACTCGGAGGGAATCGCGACATTGATGACTCGCCTGGGAGATACGTACGTCTCGCTGGCAGACCGCGCGGCGTTCGCTAATCGGATCAGAAATTGCATTTTCGTCAGCATTCATTTTAACGAGGACAACAAGCCGGTCGCCAGTGGGGTGGAGACCTACTACGCCTCGCATCAAATCACATCGGGTTCCTCTCTCGCTTCGTGGCTGCCTTTCTTATGGCGACCACTTTCCGAGTCGCCAAATCCTGAAAGTCAAAGCCTCGCAGGATTTATTCAGGAAGCGCTGGTCGCCCGCACGCGGGCCATCAATCGGGGTACACAACCCGGACAATTTTTTGTGATCGCAAACGTGACTTCTCCTGCCGTCTTAATCGAAGGAGGATTCCTCACCAACAAAGAGGATATTTCCAAACTCGTCAGCGAAGATTACCGCGACCAGATCGCCGCAGCCGTTGCTGACGGCATTTTGCATTATCGTGAAGCGGCAGGTCAGCGTAAGCCAACGTTGGCGGTCACAGAACCGGGAAAGCGCTGAATAGGCAAAGAAGCGAGGGCGTCAAAATAACACCAAGATGAAGGCCAAGATCGCTGCGCTGATCTTCATCGGATCAGTTATGCTGGCACGAGCGGACCAGATGATTGAAAGCGTGCAGCAAGCCCTGAAAGACCAGGGCTTTTATTACGGCGAGATCAGCGGTCAGACGAATGCGAATTTAACTGCGGCCATTCGCCGCTATCAAATCCGTAACGGACTTCAGGTGAACGGTGAGCTCAACAGTGAGACGCTTCAATCGCTCGGAATTAACTCTTCTGCGTCTACGCAACCCGCCGCAAAGCCCGCAGTGCCCAGCCCCGCTGCACCCAAACCTGGGGAACAATCTCCCATGCAGGGAACGAACATGACACCGGCACCGGTTCAGCCTTTCCCGAATGCGCCGCAAGATCAACAGGTGTATCCCTCCAACCCGGTGGCCCCAGATATTTCTACGACAGGTGCGCTTGCTCGGACACCTTTTGAAACCGCGCCGCCCGAGGTGCAACGCAACGTAATAGTCTCCGCTCAAATCGCGCTGGCGCGACGCGGCCTTTATCACGAGGAGGTCAACGGCGTCTATGGGCCGGCAATGGAATTTTCGCTGCGAGCATATCAAGCACGCACCAAGCTTCCGGTGACAGGCCGGCTTGACTTGCAAACGCTCGCCGCCCTTCGCTTGTTACCGCAGCCGCGCGAACCATTTTACGATCCCGCACGCAGACGTTGGCGTCATCCGCCCGGCCCTCCGGTTCGCGGGGAATGGGTTCCTGAGTGACAATCCCGCAAACTTGTGGCTGGCGGCGGCACGCGGGATGCACGCGCTATTTGGGATTGTCGAAGCTAACCGATTGCAGTTCGGCAAAGACTGTGCCGACGAAGACCTGCGCTTCAATGCGAAGCAGCAGTCGTTCGGCATCATCTGACACCCAGATCGTGGCGCGGCGAAATTTCCGGTGCGGCTCCAATTGGCGATGCTTGCCAATCCGTTTGAGCCCCAAATCGAGTTTGATTGCGCTGTAACTCCCAGCGTGCACTGAGATTTTTTCCCGGCCAACTACTGTGACGGTAGCAAGGTAAGCGTTGGTTGCGGGATAGGCCACGACACGGTAAACGCTGCGATCCTTAAGCGGCTGACTGCGCAAATAAAGCATGGCCGAAAATAGGTCGAACAGGTTGGGAAAATTAAACTGGCGAGTCTTCGCTTCCGCTGCGCCTTTACCCTCTGTTCTCGCGCGAGTCACCCCGTTATTTGTGAACGTGAGATGCGTGACAATTTTCTTTGATCGATAAGTCTCGGTTTGCTGGGTTTCGATCGGCCGCAATGTCTCGGCACTGGCGATGGCCTGATAGCTCACATCCAGTTTAAACAACGCCCGAACAAAGCCAATGGTTCGGCCCGTTCCGTCGAGTTGAAATTTGTTTTCAGCTGGGTTTGTAAAGTGCACATCTCCAGTAGCAGCGGTCAGCCCAGACCACCCGAAGCGATAGGACGCACGCAGGGAGCGCAGCTCCGGAAAATTCCCAACCGGGTCTTTGCTGAGTGTCGCCTCCCAATTCTCCGCGAGCGAGCTGGAGCAGAACGCAAGAAACGCAAAGATCGCCGGCAGGATTCGCGGCCGGATTAGAATCGATATTTTCGCAGGCCGCAACCGTTCGCCAATCCTTTCCCTTCCATATGGGCCGCTGCTTTTCATTCGTACGAAAAAAAATACACGCGAGTTTAGCTCGCGTGTATTTCCGAATTGTCGAATCTAAATGTTAAGGCTTCGCGGCTCTTGCCGGAGTAGCAGATGGGTTCGCTTTCGCAGTTGAGCTCGCAGCGCGTCCCGGCTTGTTGAGCACGGCGATGATGTCATTCGTAAAATCGACATTGTCCGGCGCATATAGCAGGAATGGGACACCATTGATGCTCATCCCCGATTTATCAAACACCAGGTCGAAACGATTCGCTTTGACCTTCTCCATCACCACATCGGTGATTTCCTTTACGATTCCTTCTCGCACACGCATCAACTGCTCCTGCAATTGTCGTTCGCGGGTTTGACGGAAATCGCTGATCTCGCGCTCCATGTTTTTGATGTTGGCAATCTTGTCGTCCCGTTCCTTTGCCGTCTGGGTCTTCTTATCCGCGCTCAGGGCCGGCGACTCCAGCTGCTTGTTCAGATTATTGATCTCGTCCAGCGCCTTTTTGTAAGACTCCGCTCGATCGTCGTACTCTTTCTTGGCGGAATTTTTGGCATCATTGATTTTTACCTCGGCTTCCTTGGTCTTGTTGTATTCCTTAAACGCGCGCTGCATATCGACCGTTCCGATTTTCATTGTGCCTTGTGCAAGAGCCGCAATCGGAAAGGCCAGCGTCAATGCAAGCATTGTGGACAGAGACTTTTTCATAAAATGGAGGATACAGTGCTCGGAATCGCGTTAGACTGCAACCACATATATTCGTTCAAAATTGATAACCCACGTTGAAGTTGAAACGGCCGCCACCGTGATATCCATCGCGCTGTAGCGGATATCCATAATCGAGGCGCAACGGGCCGATCGGCAGATCAAGGCGAAGCCCGACACCAATGTCCGAGGCGATATGGTTGAAGCCGAAGGACCACTCCTCGCTATTAACAAAGCCGGTATCGTAAAAAACTGCTCCACGCGCTTTTTCAATGATCGGGAAAGTCCATTCAATCGTCGTGCGCCACATTGTCTTTCCACCGATTGGTTCGCCATTCTCATCCTGCGGACCAACTTCGCGATATGGAAATCCGCGCAAGTTATTAGAGCCGCCAAGATAAAGCCGTTCAAAGATTGGCACGTCATTCCCGTTTCCCCACTGGCTCACAGTGGCGACTTCGCCGTTAATCAGCAGGATGGTGTCCCAGGGAAGATGAAAATATTGCGATCCTTCGAAGTCCAATCCGTAGATCTGAGTGTTGCCTCCAAGAAAGCCGCCGGCGATATAAGGCGAAAAGGTGAAGCGTTGTCCCCGGCGCGAGAGCAGTGGATTATCGCGCGAGTCGAACACGACACCGCTGATAATCTTGCTCTCGGTAGTCGAACCCTCCTGCGATTTGATGAAGTCGGACGCGCTAACGACCACATTAAAGATATCCACGTCCTGCAGTTGGTACCCCAACGTCGCGTATGTATACGTATTGATCGGCTTGCGCAGTTCCGTTGCAAATCCGTAGTTGCGCTGGTCGTACTCGGAGCTCAGGTAGTTTGCCTCATTATAAAATACCTGGCCATTCAAGGACAATCGCCGATCGAGGAAGTACGGTTCGGTTATGGAGAGAATGAAGTCCTTGCGTTGCGTGCCGTACTGGATGCGTAACCTGAATTTTTGGCCTCCCCCGGTAAATGAAGGCCAGTTGAACAGATCGAAATTGCCCTGGGTTAGTTCCGCGAATCCAACCAACTGATCGATAGTACTGTATCCACCGCCGAAACTCAGCGAACCGGTCCGTTTTTCCTGCACCAGGATGGTAAGATCCTTGCGCCCAGGAATGTCGGTCTCTTCCGGATAAGTCTCGACTTTTGCAAAATACCCCAGGTTCTCGAGGCGTTTCTTGGTGATGTCCACGCGTACGGTGTTAAAGACGTCACCGGGTGCAACGAGCACTTCGCGACGGATGACCTTGTCCTTGGTGCGCGTGTTCCCCTCGATGTTGACCCGATTTACGAAGGAGCGAACGCCTTCGTCTATATTATAGTGTACATCGATCAAAGCAGGACCGGCCGGCGCCCCCTCGGGCTGAACGACGAGATCGACATAGCCGCCACTGCCGTAAGCATCGGCCACCGCCTTGGCATCGTCGCGCAACTGCTTGGGCGAATAGACACTGCCTTCCTTCATTTTTAGCAGCGCACGAATCTTTTGCTCCGTCGTATTCTGATAACCTGTAACGGTCAGCTTGCGCACGTGATACTGCGGGCCTTCGACGACTACAATGGTGAGAACCACGGGACCCTTCTCCATGCGCCCCCTTCGCACGTCTTTTATCTCGACGTCGATGTAGCCGTGGTCCTGGTAAAATTCGCGGATTTTGTCGAGATCCTGTTGCAACTGCACGTCATCGAAGCGGCCAGATTTATCCAGGAATGAAATAGGGGTCTTACCGCGCGTCTTCATCTGTTTGCGCAGCACCCTCTGGCTAAAATGCGTGTTTCCTTCGAAATTAATCTGTTTAACCGCGCCTTTCGCTCCTTCATTGACAGTATAAACGACCCGAGCTGTCCCGCGTTTCTCGTCAATTGGGTCCACTCGAAATTGAACGCTGACGTCAGTGAAGCCGCGGCCCTGATAGACTTCGATGATTTTCTGCCGGGCTTCTTCCAGTTGCTGTTCGTTAACCGGTTGGTTCAGTTTTAGTTTGATTTCCTTGCGCAGTCTTTGTGCTTTCACGCGCTCGGCGCCGTCGATTACGATCTCGCGCAGGATCGAACGCGTTTGCACGGCGACGATCACTCTTAATCCATCGCCTTGCGGCTGAGCAAAAATGCGAACGTTTTGAATCGAGCCGGTCTTGTAGAGGGCCGCGATATCTTGCTCGACCACCTCGTTGGAATACGGCTGGCCCACCCTGGTCCGCATTTGTGCGAGAATTCGTTCCTTGCTGACAGTGCCGGGGCCCGTGTATTCCACGTCAATTGAGCGGACGATGGGAGGTCCCTGCGGCGCAGCCGGCTGCGGTGCCTGCGCCCGCCCGACCGTGGCACCAAGCAGTGCGCAAATCGAAGCGGCCCAAACTGCAAACGGCGGGGGGCGCATCCATCCAGAAAAATATTTCATAGGTTAAGAAGCGCGGCCCCGCGCAAGCGAGCCCACGCAGGACAGGCCGCTATATCGGAAAGAAGGCGTCAGTCGTCAAGGCGAGATTTTTCACAGGGGCGGTCAGTTTGAACCCTGGCGGTCGTCTCTTTCAATTCAAAAGTTCATACCAATTATTTCGGCGGCGCGGTTCGTAGCCGGCGTCGCGAATAAGCGATTCAATTTGCCCGGCATCCAATCGAAAGGTTGTTCCCGCGCTACTGACAACATTTTCCTCCATCATCACCGATCCGAAATCGTTCGCACCATATCTGAGCGCGATCTGGCCGATCTCCGGACCCTGGGTTACCCAGGAGCTTTGTATATTGTCGATGTTGTCTAAAAAGATCCGGGCGAGTGCCTGCGTTCGTAAATATTCGGCCACGCCCGTAGGCTGCTTAACCTTCAGGACGGTGTGCTGCGGCTGAAAGGTCCAGCATATGAACGCCGTAAATCCGCCGCTGCGATCCTGCTGATCACGGATGCGACGCAAATGTTCGACCCGCTCTTCGATGGTTTCCACGTGTCCAAACATCATCGTCGCACTCGATTTTAATCCGAGCTCGTGCGCTACCTGCATTACCTCCAACCATCGATCGCTGTTAATTTTCAGCGGCGAAATTTTCTTCCGCACCGAATCCACGAGAATTTCCCCGCCGCCGCCCGGAATTGATCCCAGTCCAGCCTTCCTGAATTCCGAAATCACTTCGCGTAACGGCATTCGAAAGGTCTCTGCGAAATGCTGAAACTCCGGTGGACTGAATCCGTGAACATTGATGTGCGGATATTTTTCCCGGAGGTGAAGCAGCAGATCGATGTACCATTCGAACGGCAATTTAGGATGATGCCCGCCTTGCATCAGGATTTGAACCCCGCCAACGGAAGAAAGTTCGTCGAGTTTCTGATCGATCTGCTCGAACGAAAGGACGTAATGATCCTCATCCTTCTCCGTTCGATAAAACGCGCAGAACTTGCAGTAAACGTTGCAAACGTTTGTGTAGTTGATGTTTCGATCGACAATGTAGGTGACGATCTCGCGTCCGCGTCCGCTGTAGCTTTTCGCCTTTGCCAAATCGCGCCTTGCATTGGCCAGCGCTCCCACCTCTTCCAGCGGCAAGCGATACAATTCGAGCGCTTCCTCCACGGAGATCCGTTCGCCCGCGAGCACCTTGCCGGTTAGTCCATCTCGATTCAAAGAGACCATCGCCGCCATTTTATATGACGCGGCAGCCCATTGCACGTAGATGATTTTCCATGCTGGCGCGCCATGCATTCCTGATTTCGTTGGGCATCTGCATTCTGGCCGCCGCCGCCGAGACAATCCTGGCAGGCAAACAGCCTATGAAGTTTCTTGCAACATTACGGCAGCCGCATTTTGCGCCGCCGCTATGGCTCTGGACCATTATTGGCGTTTTCTATTACCTGATTTGCTTTTTCGTGCTTCTGCGATTGCTCCACGTCGAGCCTGGGAACATGCTGCGCCCTGTCGCCATTGCGCTGATATTGGCACTCCTCGCCATCAATGCATTCGTTAATTACGTCCTATTCAGAATGCGCAATCTCTTCGCAAGCCTGTGCGTGTTCGTTACTTATGATTTAATAGCGATTGCCCTGACCACGGCTCTCTTGCTGTTGGACAAGGCGGCAGCGCTCGTCTTCATCGCCTACCCTGTATATTTGATCTTTGCCAATTGCTGGGGTTATCAACTTTGGCGATTGAATCAGCCGACGCAGGAGAAGATTCGGGCCTGATGAACAGATCTGCAGCAATTATAGGCGCCGGCGTTTCTGGTCTCACCTGCGGCGTCGTTTTCGCCGAGCGTGGACATCGAACAGCGATTTTCGCCAAGGAAATTGGCCAGCAAACAACTTCTGGGGCGGCCGCGGCGCTCTGGTTCCCCTACGATGTGGAGCCGGCGAACAAAGTCATCCCGTGGGCTCTCGAGACATTCCGAACGCTTATCCATCTCGCTCGCAATTCCAATAGCGGCGTCTCCATGATTGAACTCCGCCAATTTTCGCGCACTGGAGAAATTCAGATTCCGAACTGGGCGATTCCGCTGGGGGCGCGCAGACTTTCTTCTGTAGCCACGGCGCTGTGTCGCCGCGCGGGCCGATCGCGGGGGAAGCGCCTCGACACAGCGAGGCGGCTACAACATTTCGTTAGCGGTTTCTCGCTGAACGTTCCGCTGATGGACACGACGATTTACCTCGATTATCTCGCGAAACGTCTTCTCGCCGCGGGCGGATTAATTATTGAAAACATGCATTTCGAAAAACTCGAAGACGTCGATCCAAAGTACGATCTCGTGATTAACTGCGCTGGAATCGGCGCCCGCGAACTCGTCCACGACACCGATCTTGAGCCGCATCGCGGTCAGGTCGCGATTGTACCGAGGATCAAAGATCTTCCATACGCTGTTGTTTGTGATGATGCCCCGCTCATGTACGCTATCCCGCGCACAAACGATTGTGTCTTTGGAGGCACAAACGATCTCAGCGATGATCGTGGGGCCGATTCCGCAACAACCGCGCGAATCGTCGCTGAGTGCAGCCGCGCATTGAAGATCCAGAAACCGAATGTTCTCGCCAAGCGCGTCGGGCTACGCCCGTTTCGCAAATCAGGTGTTCGGGTCGAGCGCGATCGATTGCGCGACGGCCGGACCGTCGTTCATAACTACGGCCACGGCGGCTCGGGATTCACGCTTTCCTGGGGCTGCGCAGAAGAGGTGGTTCACCTTGCAACCGACCGTCCTGCATAGGGGGCTCGCGTGCGCCACTCTACGTCAGCGCGATGCACTGAAAGGAGCTGACGACATCGTCGGGGCCTTTTTCGGCAAAGAAACTTTCGTAATAGCCTGGGCCGAGGTCCCAGTATGGACCTTTGTAATAATCGTCGCGATAAAACCGCCAGACACCGCTTACCACGATCAAACAACTGATGCGGTCGTTCCAAAAATCGCCGACGTAATGGAAACTCAGGTTGGTTCGGGCATAGGCGCCTTTAAATCCAACGTGATCGTAAAGCACAATTTCCGGCAGGCGAGTTGACTGCGTTACAGGCGGCACGGGCTCTTTCCCGGCCGCGGAAGCATGATAACTCAGCGGACCAATTTGCCATTTCATGTCGATGACGCAGCCGTTATCCGGCGACAATTCGGTTTTGGGTATTCGTGGCATAGGCGTGGACGGCGGTGGTTTCTCTAATGATTTGAGCAAACGAACCTCACGTTGTCGAGCAAAGAGATAAGAGTTTCGGGGATCATATTCATCAAGCGCCCAGCAGGGCACAGGCGCCGCGACACAATTGCGGTCACTAGCTTTTTGCCCGCCCGATGACGCCACATGCAACGCGTGCGCCGGAGTCACCAGAAGGCTGGGATTTGAGATCGTCAGCTTTCGCGTGAACTACAACGGAACGTCCGATCACAGAGCGTTCGTCGTTCGTGAGCGAGATTTGATGGTCCACGTATTCCAGCGTCGCCTTTCCAGAAGCGTCGGCTTGCACATTTCCCATATCGCCTACATGCCGCTCGGGTGTGTCGGGTCCTGCATGCGGTTTGTGGGTCGGATTGAAATGCGCTCCTGCCGAGCTGGCGTCGGCGGCGCTGCAATCACCGAACTCATGGACATGGAATCCATGATTACCGGGCGCAAGGCCGGTGATTTCCGCCCGGACCTTTACCCCATCGGCCTCTTCGGTGAACGTAACCGTACCCGTGACTTTACTGCCTGAGGTGGGATGAAGCACCGCGACAGCTTTCAGGGGTCCCGCTGGTTTTTCTGCAGGTGTTTGGGATTGCGCGCTGAAACCGGCCGCTAACAAAAATATCAGCGCAATGAATGAAGCTCTGAAGGAATTCATCATAGCATCTCTATTTCGCAATGGCCGGTAAGTCCAGCCGCATCAAACACGCGAAAACCTCAGTTCACAACCGTCATCCCGAGCGAAGTCGAGAATGGAGCGACTGGGGAAGCCGCGACATGGACGGGCAGGCCGTAGGCTGAGCGAGCGGGAAGTGAGCGAATCAAATCCCGCAGCACGGCCTTTAAGGTAGCTCGCGGGATTCTTCGACTCCGCTCCGCTTCGCTCAGAATGACGGATATGCTAACCCCGCATTGCCCGCAAATAAATCTCTTCCAGCCTCTGCGCCTGCGCTCGCAGATCGAAATTTTTTCGAACGATCTCCGCACCATTGAGCGCGATCCGCGAAAGGAACCCGGGATCTTGCGCTGCATCGAGAAGCGCAGCAGCCAATTTTTCATGATCACCCTCAGGCACGAGCACGCCAGAAATGGCGTTCTGGATCGCTTCGGGAATGCCTCCATGATGGGTAGCAAACACAGGGAGCCCGCTGGCCATTGCCTCCAACATCGAATTTGGAATGCCTTCCTGATTTCCGTCATGGCCCTTTTGGCTCGGATGTAAGAAAATATGCGACGCATAATAGATTTCGCGGAGTTGCTCCTGCGACACGAAACCTGTGAATGAAACGCGACCGTTGATATTGAGTTCGCCCGCCAAATTCTGAAGTTGGCCGAGCAACGGTCCTTCTCCAGCAATCGTTAAGTTCGCATTTGGATGTTGGCGCAGGAAAAGTGCAAAAGCGCGGAGCGTGACTGGCAGACCTTTCTTTTCGATCAAGCGACCAGCCTGGACGAATCGCCATTCGGTCGCCGCGGCGACGAAGTTTCGTTCACGAAAAGGAAATTCGTTCAGCGGGATCCCGGTTCGTTGGATCTCGATTTTTCTTTCGTCACAGCCCAGATGAATGACTGCGCGCCGCAGCGATTCGGAACGAACAAGGACCAGCTTGACTGCACCGAGCATTTGCCGGGTGATTTCGCGATAAGCCGGCTTGTTCATATCGACGGTCACATCGGCGCCGTGAAAAGAAACAATCGACGGTTTCTTCCACGAGCGAATCAACGGCAGGAGATGAACGGCGATCTGGCCAAAGTAAATGTGCAATAGGCGAGCGGCGGTCTTGCTCAAAATGCTTTGTAACACGCGCAGTTCTCTGTCCGAAATCTGCCATGGCACGTCACGCAATTGCCTGAACCAAAAGCGTCGCAAGAAATGCGTCGCCGGCTTTGGAGCTATGTAAATTGGGTCAAACGGATAGCGCCATGCTTGTTCGCGCTTCTGCGCAATCACCACGGGTCTGCATCGTTCCAGGGCTGTGATCTGCCGATAGATATGCAACATCTCTGGCTTCAGAAATGTCGCGCAATAACAAGCGATTACCGGGCGTGAATCAGGAGATGGAACTTCCAACGGGCCAACGCTCAACGCTCAACGCTCAATGATCAACTCCAACCAACTCAAATCGAGAACTGCGAGCGCACTTCCTCCGATACGCGGACCGGCCGGCCGCTTTGCATATCTATTGGGCACCAGAGAGTCCGCGCCTCGGACAAGAGCCGGCCGTCACGATTGCGGCGGACCTCTGTGAATCGCTCAAACGTTAACCGAGTGGCTTTACCGACCCAGGTACGCAACACCACTTCGTCGCCCAGCGTGGCTGGCCCTTTGTAGTCGATCTCGTGTCGCAAGACCACCCAACCAATGGTCTGCTGCGCTTTCGGGCTGGCAACAGCCCGCCAGTGCGCGGTGGCAACATCCTGGACCCATCGCAAGTAAACAGTGTTGTTTACGTGATTTTGCTCGTCGATATCACCGGGCAGCACCGGAATGATCATTTCAAAACGTGCGGACGACATCGGAGATTTCGGGAGAAATTAGAACTACGAATTCGAAAACAGAGTGGACGGCGAGTCAGCTTATGTGAAACCGACGCATTAATTCTTGCCGGGCTTCCATGGCAAGTTCAGGACTCATACGGCTAAGGACTTTTTCACGGCGTTCCGGATCCATGGCTGCCAGATCGCGCACCAGTTTGTTGCGTGTGCTCCATTTTGCATACTTGCTCGAGCCGATACCGATCGCAAGAAGCGCAGAGAGGATCCAAACGGTGATATCTGTCCCGCTCACAA
>WNGE01006263.1_pt1 | contig 13281 bp, 8 predicted proteins | sample 5400651 | NCBI WGS metagenome assembly WNGE01 (sample SAMN13153370, study PRJNA577476) | soil metagenome | isolation source: 60 cm soil or saprolite under grassland replicate 2 | place: USA:California | collected 2016-06-15 | reverse complement strand
GAGCACGACACGCTTTACACGAACGTCGCGCTGACCGATGACGGCGATGTCTGGTGGGAAGGAAAAGACGGCGCGCCGCCGAAGCACACCATCGACTGGCGCGGGAACGATTGGACGCCGGACTCAAAAGAAAAGGCCGCGCATCCAAACAGCCGGTTCCACGCCCATGCGCAACAATCCCGCGCTCGATATCGATGTTGAAAAAGGCGACGGCGTCCCGATTAGCGCGATCATCTTCGGCGGACGGCGCAGCGATACGATGCCGCTCGTGTTTCAGTCGTTTGACTGGGAGCACGGCGTTTACCTCGGCGCAACGATGGCTTCGGAAACAACCGCGGCCGCGACCGGAGCGGTTGGACAGGTTCGGCGTGATCCCATGGCGATGTTGCCGTTTTGCGGTTACAACATCGGCGATTACTTCCGGCATTGGCTTACGGTCGGAAAGCGCCTCACCGATCCGCCACTCATTTTTAACGTAAACTGGTTTCGCAAAGGCACGGACGGGAAATTTCTCTGGCCCGGCTTTGGCGAAAACATGCGCGTGCTCAAATGGATCATCGATCGCTGCGAAGGAACCGGGGGCGCGGTTAAGTCGCCCATCGGCTGGTTGCCCGGCCCGCACGATCTCGATCTTGATGAGCTCGACGTCGAGCACAAATGGATCATCGAACTTCTCGGCATCGATCATGAGGAGTGGCAAAAAGAATTGGCCGAGCACAAAAAGTTTTTCGATTCCCTCGGCGGCGCTGTTCCGCAGGAATTGCAGAAACAACGCGAACAACTCGCCGCGCGGTTCAAGGAATAAACTGTAGGGCGCTCTCTCCCCTCCCGAGGGGAAGCAAACTGCTTCCCCAACAGATTTCTGTTTTTTACGCGCGAAATTTGCGAACTGCGCGCGTATCTGGAACTGTCTCCAGTGGGTTCAAAGGTTGTTGGAAAAAATCGCGTCGCCGCGTCCTCCACGGCGGACTGCGTCGAGATTCGGGGTGCACGCCAAAACAATCTCAAACATATCGATGTCGATCTTCCGCTCGGCAAACTGACGGTTGTTACGGGCCCGAGCGGCAGCGGCAAATCGAGTCTGGCCTTCGAAACCATTTACGCCGAAGGCCAGCGCCGATACGTCGAGACGTTCAGCCCCTACATGCGGCAATTCCTCGACCGCATGGACAAGCCGCGAGTGGACGACATTCGTGGCATTCCCCCCGCGATCGCCATCGAACAATCGAACCCGGTAAAGTCATCGCGTTCGACTATCGGCACGATGACGGAAATCAACGATTATCTAAAATTGTTATGGCCGCGGGTCGCGCAGGCGTTTTGCCCCAGCTGTAGTCGCGAGATTCGGCTGGAAACGGCGAAATCAATCGCCGATCAAACGTGCCGCGAGTTTGCTGGGAGGAATGTTCTCATCACTTTTTGGATTCCAGTCCCCGCAAAAACCCAACCGCGCGATTTCTTCGATTTTCTTCAGCAGCAAGGCTATCTGCGCGTGTGGATCGACAACGAAATTGTGCGCGTGGATGCCGAGCCAAAAATCAAGAGGCTCGGGGCCCGCGTCCAAGTCATTCAGGATCGGATCGCGATCAGCCAAGAAAACCGCGCGCGTCTCGTCGAAGCCATCGAAACGGCGCTTCGCTTCGGAAAAGGGAAGGTCAATGTCGCGTTGATTTTGGAAAAGGGAACCACTCAATGCTTAACCGATCACCAGTTCCCATTCTCCAGCGGCTGGCATTGCGCCCATTGCGATCTCGACATTCGTCCGCCGAGTCCGGGGCTATTCAGCTTTAACAATCCACTCGGAGCGTGTCCCGAATGCCGCGGATTCGGCCGCACCATAGCGATCGATCTCAACAAAGCGATTCCGGATCGCAGTTTGAGTATCAAGCAAGGCGTGGTCCGCGTTTTTCGCGGGGCCGAGTTTGGCGAATCGCAAAAGGACCTGCTCAGGGCCTGCGCCCGCGAAGAGATCGATATCAATGTGCCTTTCGATGAATTGCCGAAGACCGATCAGAATTTCGTCATCGAAGGCGAGAGGCGCTCGGGCGATTACACCGACGAGGATTACGAAAACGATCGCTGGTACGGTGTTTGTGGTTTTTTCCGCTGGCTCGAAAGCAAGACTTACAAGATGCACGTGCGCGTTTTGCTCAGTCGCTATCGCGCTTACACGACCTGCCCGAGTTGCAACGGCGGTCGCTTTCAGCCCGAGGCGCTCAATTACAGAGTTGCTTCTGTAGCGGCGGTCTATGACCGCCGAATGCAAACAGACGGCGCTCACAGAGGGCCGCTACAATTAACGCTTCCGGAATTTCAGGCGCTCCCCGTTTCCGACGCGCGTGATTTTCTAAGCGAGATTGACATCGCCCTCACCGACGCGACCGCGCGAATGTTGCGTACCGAGATTTGCGCGCGTCTCAATTACCTTTGCGAGGTCGGAGTCGGCTATCTCACGCTGGATCGATCGACGCGCACGCTAAGTGGCGGGGAAGTGCAGCGAGTCAATCTCACCACCTGTCTGGGAGCGTCGCTCGTGAATACCCTTTTCGTGATGGACGAACCGAGCATCGGGCTACATCCGCGCGATGTCGGCCGGCTCGTGCGTGTGATGCATACCTTGCGCGATAAAGGCAATACGCTGATCGTGGTCGAACACGAGGAACAAATTATCCGCGCGGCCGATAACTTGATCGACATTGGTCCCGGACGCGGCGAGGGCGGCGGCGAATTGATCTGGAGTGGTCCGCTGGACGAATTTTTAGGTGGATCGGGCGCTCCGCGCACGATGCCAACCAAAATCGCGCAGCGATCAAATATGAGCCGCTTCGCGGCTTCGGATTTAACATCGCCCGCGGAGCGGCCGATCCACCAATCTCTCACCCGCGATTACCTGAATGGCCGTAAATCCATTCCCACTCCCGAGTCGCGGCGAAGATCAACATCTTCGCTCAAGATCATCGGCGCTCGCCAGCACAACCTCAAAAATATCGATGTCGATCTTCCGCTCGGCGTTTTCGCGTGCATCACCGGCGTTTCAGGTTCCGGCAAATCCACCCTTGTTCACGATGTGCTTTATCGGAATCTCTTGCGCGCGAAAGGCCAATTGTCCGATCAGGAACCGGGTGCGTGCAAATCGGTGAGCGGCGCACACCGCATCTGCGACATCATCATGGTCGATCAAGCGCCGCTGGCGCGCACACCGCGTTCAACGCCGATTCTTTACATCGGCCTTTACGATCGCGTGCGCGAATTGTTCGCCGCCCAGCCGGAAGCGATGGCACAGGGACTGACCGCCAGTGCGTTCTCATTTAACTCCGGTAGCGGTCGTTGCGAGCGCTGCTCGGGCACAGGTTATGAAAAGATCGAGATGCAATTCTTGAGCGATCTCTACGTGCGTTGCTCTGAATGCGAAGGACGGAGATTTCAGCCGCATGTATTGAAGGTGAAACTATCTGGTAAATCAATTCACGATTTGTTGGAGCTGACCGTGAGCGAGGCAATTCAGTTTTTTGCTCAGATCGGGGAGGGAAAAAAACTATCTGAGCCGCTCAAGGTTCTCGATGAAGTCGGGCTTGGTTATCTGAGGTTGGGCCAGCCGCTTAATACCCTGTCCGGTGGCGAGTCGCAGCGCTTGAAACTGGTCCGGCATCTCGCTGAGACGCATAACGCGCAACCTCCAACGGACGGGCAATCCCCAAATGGCAGTCTCTTCATTTTCGACGAGCCGACGACGGGGCTGCACTTTGACGATGTCGCAATGCTGTTGCGATTATTTCAGCGGCTGGTCGATCATGGTCATTCCATCGTGGTGATTGAGCATAATCTCGAAGTCATCAAGTGTGCCGATTGGATTATCGATCTTGGCCCGGAAGCAGGAGACGGTGGCGGCGAAGTTGTGGCAGTGGGAATGCCAGAAGAGATCTTGCGAGCCGAGAAATCACACACGGGAAAATTCTTACGACAGGTTTTTTCAAAATCTCTCAAACCGCTACATGTCATCCCGAGCCGCGAAAACGGCGAGGGACCTCACAAAATCACAGGCGAGCCAGAGAGGTCCTTTGCTCACGCTCAGGGTGACCGCGTTGAGTTAGCGCGAGCCGCGAAAACGGCTCCTCGATTTCGCGCGACTGCCCGAAACGGCGCGATCTCGATCCACGGCGCTCGCGAGCACAACCTGAAAGATATCGACGTCAAGATTCCGCGCGACCAGATGGTCGTGATCACCGGTTTGAGCGGCTCGGGTAAATCGACGCTCGCCTTCGACATCTTGTTTGCCGAAGGGCAGCGACGATTTCTCGACAGCATGTCGCCGTATGCGCGGCAGTTCGTCGAGCAACTTGAGAAACCCGATGTCGATCTTGTCGAAGGCTTACCGCCGAGCGTCGCGATCGAGCAACGCGTCACGCGCGGCGGCGGCAAATCGACCGTCGCGACGGTGACCGAGGTTTATCATTTTCTGCGGCTGCTCTTCGCCAAAACGGGCACGCAATTTTGTCCCGATTGCGATGTGCCCGTCGAAAAGCAGAGCGTCGCTGCGATCGTAAAACAGGTGGAATCAGCGGCGAAACGCGGAGTGCTCAGGGTGCTCGCGCCGCTCGTCAAGGCGCGCAAAGGTTTTCATACCGATGTCGCGCACTGGGCTGAGCGCCAGGGTTTCGATACGCTTTATGTCGACGGAAGGCTGATTCCCGTTTCTCAATTTCGAAAGCTCGAGCGCTTTAAAGAGCACACGATCGACGTCGTCGTCGGTATGATCGATGCCAGGCGGGTTCTGAACGCGCGTGACCTCACGCAGCGCGCACTGGAGATCGGTCGCGGCACCGCACGTCTGCTCGACTCGAAAAATCGTCTGATTGTCATGAGCACTGAGATGAGTTGTCCAAGCTGCGGTCGCGCCTTCGAGGAACTCGATCCGCGTTTGTTCTCCTTCAATTCGCCGCATGGCGCTTGCGAGGAATGTGGCGGGTTCGGTGAAATTTGGGACAGCGATCTGCAAACCGGCGCGAGCGACAACGGCGAATCAATCTTGGAGAACGAACTGGCGGCAGAGCGGGAATCTGAATGGATTGACGAAGAGGACGCGCGCGAATGTCCGAGCTGCCGTGGCTCGCGTCTGAACGCGGTGGCGCGTCACGTGCGTGTGCAGGGATATGCGATCAACGATTTCACTGCTCTCTCGGCAAGCGAAGCACGGAAGCTTACGGGGAAACTGCGGTTTCGCGGAGTGCACAAGACAATCGCCGGAGAGTTGCTTCCGGAAATTCAACAGCGGTTGCGTTTCATGGCGAACGTCGGTCTCAGTTATCTCGCGCTCGGGCGCTCGGCGAAAACATTGAGCGGCGGCGAATCCCAGCGAATTCGTCTGGCCGCGCAGCTTGGCTCCAATTTGCGCGGGGTGCTCTACGTGCTGGACGAGCCGACAATCGGGTTGCATCCGCGCGATAATTTCCGGCTGCTCGATACGCTCACTGCTCTGCGGAAGAAAGGAAACTCGCTCGTCATTGTCGAGCACGATGACGAGACAATGAGGCGCGCCGATCACGTTATCGATCTTGGCCCGCGCGCAGGCGCGCATGGCGGGGAAGTCGTCGTCCAGGGAACACTGCGCGATATCGAGCACGCGAAAAACTCCGAAACGGGACGTTGTTTGAAAGCGCCGCTTTGTCATCCGATCCGAAAATCGCGGCGAGCGTTGCGCGATGTGGAAAACTGGATCGAAGTTCGTAAGGCACGCGCGAACAATTTGAAAGACATCGATGTTCGCTTTCCGATCGGAAGACTTTCCGTGATCACCGGTATTTCCGGTTCAGGAAAATCGACATTGATGCATGACGTGCTTTGGCCGGCGGTTCGCGACGAGTTGGAAAAGAGGAAACGATCGGGTAACGGCGATTTATTCAAGCTCGTCAGCGGCGCGGGTGAAATCGAGGCGGTTTACGAGGTCGATCAATCGCCGATTGGCAAAACGTCGCGTTCGACGCCGGGCACTTATATCAAAGTTTTCGACGAAATCCGGAATCTTTACGCGCAACTGCCGATCTCGCGTGTGCGCGGGTACTCGGCGAGCCGGTTCTCATTTAACGCGGAAGGTGGCCGCTGTGAAACGTGCAAAGGCCAGGGCGTGATCAAGCTGGAAATGAATTTTCTGCCGAGCAGTTACGTGCCGTGCGAACACTGCCGCGGCCGCCGGTACAATCCGCAAACGCTCGAAGTCCTCTATAACGAAAAATCGATCGGTGACGTAATGGAGATGACGATCGAAGAAGCGTCGCAGTTTTTTTCGGCGCATCCGAAAATTGCGCGCCCGCTCTCATTGCTGGTTGATACCGGGCTCAGCTACCTCAAACTTGGGCAGCCGAGCCCGACCTTGAGCGGCGGCGAAGCGCAACGCCTGAAGCTGGTGACCCAACTAAAGCGGGGAGTCAATCGCGCTGCGAACGAGCGGATTCGCAAAATGCGCAAGCCAGGATCGACATTGTATTTGCTCGAGGAACCGACCATCGGCCTGCACATGGCGGACATTGAACTACTCCTCAACATGTTGCATCGGCTCGTGGACGAAGGGAACACAGTGATCGTGATCGAACACAATCTCAGTGTGATCGCGGAAGCCGATTACATCGTCGATCTTGGCCCCGAAGCCGGCGCCGACGGCGGCGAGATCGTTGCTGTTGGGACTCCGGAACAAGTCGCGAAGAATCGCCTCAGTCGCACCGCACCATTCCTTCGAAAGGTATTGAAGCCGTCGCGCAAAAATAAGCGCATGTCATCCTGAGCGGAGCGAAAGACCTCACACAGCTTGGTTGATCACACAATTGCCTGAACATCTGCACTGCGCTGTGAGGTCCCTCGGTCGCGCGGCGGCTCGGGATGACACGCGTTTTCGTTGCGGGTGTCGCAGACTTCAGTGACAATCGGCACCAATGTTCGCTTACTATTTGCACAATCTCGATCCGATCATTTTTCGGATCTACGATAATGTCGGGCCTCGCTGGTACGGGCTCGCTTATGTGCTGGCGTTCATTTGCAGCTACGTCCTCCTGCGCGTTCTGGCGAACACCAGTTATGCGGATGTGCCTGTGGAAAAGGTCGGCGACTTTATCACGGGCTGCGCCCTTTTTGGTGTGATCATTGGCGGCCGGCTGGGCTACGTTTTCTTCTATAAGCCGGAAATGTTGCACGAGCCATTGTCGATCTTGCGCGTCTGGGAAGGCGGAATGTCGAGCCACGGCGGGATGCTTGGGGTGTTGCTCTTCACCTTTTACTATGCCCATCGGCACAAAATCTCGTGGCTGAACCTGGGCGACAATCTGGTCGTGACCGCGCCGCTTGGTTTGTTTTTTGGCCGCTGCGCCAATTTCATCAACGGCGAGCTTTACGGGCGCATTGCAAATGTTCCCTGGGCAATGCAATTCCCGAAGGAGCTGCTCGATCATCCGGCGGAAGCCGATCGCGTGGTGGCTACGTGCGCGCAGATTGATCCATCGCTGGCCACGCCGGAGGCGATTATCGAAGCGGCGCGTCATCAACCACAGGTAGTAAACGTTTTGCGCTCGATTTTAACGCCGCGGCATCCGTCGCAGCTCTATGAAGCGTTTTTCGAAGGGATCGTTTTGTTCGCGATTTTGTGGTTCGTGCGGACGCGCACGCGCCAGCCGAACGGAGTTTTGACAGGACTGTTTTTCATCTGCTATGCGGTTTTCAGGATCGTGATCGAATATTTCCGCGAGCCGGATGCAGCGTTGATAGGGCATTTCACGCGAGGCCAGTTTTTTTCCTTCTTTTTGATTGGGATCGGGGTCGCGTTTGTTGTCGCGGCTAAAACGAGGCCGACGTATCCGACGAAAATGACGAAGCCCGAATGAAGAATACCGAATGAAGTCGGAATGCTTAAATGACGGAAGCGACGAGAACTCTTTGTTCATTCGGATTTTGGCATTCCTTCGTTATTAGACATTCGACATTCGTCATTGCCGCGAATCCACTTTCGTTTCCGCGAAATGGCGCTATTACTTATGCCGGTAACGCGGAGATGCTCATTGCGACATTGCTAGCGGCCGGCGGTCTCCTTTTTGCGTTCGATCACGCGACGATCGCAGGAAAGCTCGTCCTCTCTCTACTCGCCGTCGTTTCAATCTTCAGTTGGTCGATTATGATCACGAAGTTGCGCGTCATCCGCTTCGCGCGACAACAGAACGCCCGGTTCCTCAAAGCTTTCAGGCAGGACCGGCAACCCCTCCGCTTGTTTGAAAAGCACGCACGATTCCCTGGGTCGCCGGTATTTAATGTGTATCGCGCCGGATGCGAGGAAATGACATTTCATCTTCTCGGTTCGCCGGAAGTGGATGACACCTTTCGCGCGCGCCTCGAGATCGCCGACAAAATTTCGCCGGCACAAATGGGTGCGGTAAACGCGACCATGGAACGAGCGGTTGGCGAAACGGCGCTCGCGCTCGAATCGCAAATGATTTTGCTCGCCACCGCGGTGAGCGGTTCGCCTTTTCTGGGTTTGCTCGGCACAGTCTGGGGCGTGATGGACGCTTTTACGGGCGTGGCCGAGGCCGGGTCGCCCAGCCTTGCTTCGATGGCGCCAGGCGTTTCCGGTGCGCTCATCACCACAGTAACTGCGCTCTGCGTCGCTATCCCGGCCATGTTCGGCTACAATTTTCTCGTCACCAGCATTCGCGGGATCATCGTCGAAATGGACAACTTCGCTGCCGAACTCGCTTCCGAGTTCGAGCACAAATACGTCGATCACGGCTCACGTGAATCGGTCTTTAGGAGATGAAGAAGTTGCGAAGTTACAAAAGTTACATCGTTACAAATGTGAATCGGCGCACGCTGCGTCGCCTCTGTAATTGTGTAACTCTTTTAACTCGTTAACCGCACATGCGACGCTACTCACAACGCCAGAGTCTCTCCACGCTAAGCGAGATCAATATCACGCCTCTGCTCGATCTGGCTTTCGTGCTGCTGATCATTTTCATGCTCACGACGCCCCTGCTCGAAAACAGCATGAGCCTTGTGATCCCATCCAGCGGCGCGACCAATCCACCGATCACTTCGTCGCAAGTCCAAACTCTTTCGATCGACCGCAGCGAAACGATCCGGTTCAACAATCAAGTGGTGGACTTGGAATTGCTCACGACGCAACTCATTCAGTTGAAACAGGCCAATCCGGACGTGGCGATCGTGATTCGGCCGGATCGCGAATTGCCCGTGCAAAAATTGATTGCCTTGATGGACACGTTACGACGCGCGCAAATTACGAAGGTCGGCATCGCCACAAAAGCCGAAGGACGATAGATGCCGAAAGAGCGGTTTTGGCGAAACGTCACCCTGATTGCGCTCGCGCACGTCGCCCTTCTTCTGGGATTAATTCGCTGGAGTGTCGAAGCCAGGAGCTCCTCAAACGCGCAAAGCATCGTTTGGATCAGTGGCGCGGAAGATCTCGCCTCCGGAGAGCTAGAGAGCAGCGAGTCGCCGCAGCCGGCAATGACTCCAATCCCACCGGCTGAATCGAAACCGTTAGAAAAAGATGAAGCGACAGAAGAAACACCTCTCGTGACCGCCGCAAAGAGCGAAATCGAATTACCCAGTCCGACACCGACACCAACAGCCACTCCGAAAACAACGGCGACTCCCACGCCGAAACCGAAGGAAACGCCAAAACCAACACCGAGACCCACTCCCAAGAAAACCGTGATGGCAAAAGCTTCGCCGAAATCATTGCCGAAAGCGAAATCAAAGCCGATGAAATCGGCTGAAAAGGCAAAGAAAACCGACGCAAACGCGGAGAAAAAGAAGATCGAGAAAACGGAGTCTCCATCCCAATTATCCGGCAAGACAGGTTCCGAGGGCAAAGTTGCGCAAACCGGCGGCGGGAGCAGCGCATCGGAATTCGGATGGTATGGCAATATGCTCCACGACCGTTTTTACAACGCATGGATCCAGCCGACGACTAACGTCGCCTCCGGCGCCAGGATTTCGACCCTGGTCAAGGTTCGAATCGAAAAAGACGGGCGCGTTTCCAAATTCGAAATCATCAAGCCGTCTGAAAACATTGTGGTGAACGAATCAGTAGCCGTGGTTGCGAAACGAGTGACCGAAGTTGACCCGCCGCCGGCCGGCCTCGGCAACGGCGATCACTACGACGTAAAAATCAATTTCGAGTTAAATACGGACCAGGGAGCGGAAAATCAATAGTTCGGGTCTTCGACTCCGAAAGCCTTCGCTAGCCGCTACACGTGTGCGACGAAGATTGCGCTATGCAGCGAATTTCTCCTCGATCAACCGGCGTAAGTGATCAGCTATCGCCGCGTGATCGAGTCGTTGTATTACTTCGTCCAAAAAACCGGTGACGATGAGACGTTGGGCGACGGGAACGGGTATGCCGCGGGTGCGCAGATAAAATAGTTCGTCTTCATCGATCTGGCCCGAGGTTGCGCCATGAGTGCAACGCACGTTGTCGGCGAGGATTTCGAGGCCGGGCATTGAATTCGCTTCGGCGTCGTCGCTCAACAGAAGATTGCGGACTTTTTGATAGGCATCGGTGAAATGGGCGTGCGGTTCCACGCGGATGAGTCCGCCAAATGTACAACGGGCGCGATCATCGAGGGCGTTTTTGTAAAGGAGATCGCTCGCGGTATGGGCAGAGATGTGGTCCTGCAATGTGCGGGCATCAAATTCCTGTTGATCTTTCGCAACCGAGACCGCGAGCAGATCGCTGCGGCCGCCCTCGCCGATCAGCCGGCTGAGACTCTCGAAACGCGAATATCGCGAACCCAGATTCAAGTTCAGACTCATGGCTGCGGCATCATGATCGACCGTGGTCGAGTTCATTTGCAGCGCGACAACATTGTCTCCCCAGTTTTGCGCGCACACATAAGTAACTTTTGCTCCTGGGCCGGCGATCAAGTCGTTTACACCGCACGCAAATCCAGGCGCACTTCCGTTCACCGAGCGGAAATGCTCAATGACGGTGACTTTCGCGAGCTCGTCCGTGACCAAAAGCAGATGTGGAAACACGGATGCATTCTCACCATTGAGCCAATGGAAAATTTCGATCGGCAATTCGATCTCGACGCCACGGGGAACGTAAAGAAATGTCCCCGACGAAACTAATGCCTGATGAAGCGCAGCGAACCTGGCTGATCCAAGCCTGGCAGGCTGCGACATGAAATGCTTTCGAAATAGCTCCGTGTGCTCGACCATCGCGCGTTCGAGCGGTTCGAAAATGACGCCGCGCTTTTTCAGTTGATCCGAAATTATGCCGCGCTCAATGAGCTGGTCGCCGGCGAAGATCATCCGGCCGGCAACCTGATCGAGCCCGCGCGATTGCTCCAGAATCGCGGTGCGCTCCTCATCGGCTAATGTGCCGACGTAATTGAACGGCCTAAGATCGAGAAGATTGACATTGGAAAATCGCCAGGCTTGATCTTTTCGGGTTGGTTTCGGCAGCGCCTCAAATTCTTCCCACGCGGCTTGCTGCTTCTCTCGAAACCAATCTGGAAAATCGCGCGACTCGGCCGGCCCTGAAAGGATCGATCCGGCCTGGTTCATTTCTTCGTGTGTGACTAGCGACATTTCTATCTTAGACAAGAACGGCGGTCATAGACCGCCGCTACACTTGGAACTGTCGGCCCAATCTTACCCGACCGAGCCTTCCATCTCCAGCTCGATCAGCCGCTTGAGCTCGACGCTGTATTCCATGGGGAATTGGCGGACGAGATCGTTGACGAAACCGTTGACGCTCAAGCTCATCGCCTGGGCCTCGGTTAGACCGCGCTGTTGCATGTAGAAAATCTGGTCGGAGCTCACCTGGCTGACGCTGGCTTCGTGTTGCACGGCGTTGCCGGTGCCACGCACCGTAATGGCCGGATAGGTATCCGTCCGCGAGGTCGCGTTGATGAGAAGCGCGTCGCACTCGGTGTTGTTCTTGCAATGCTTGAGGTGCTTCGGCACGTGAACCAAGCCGCGATAAGTCGCCCGGCCTTTTCCAATCGAGATCGATTTGGAAATGATATTCGAAGTTGTTTCATCGGCTGCGTGAATCATCTTCGCGCCGGTGTCCTGGTGCTGGCCGTCGTTGGCGAGCGCGATGGAAAGAACCTCGCCGCGCGCTTTTCGGCCTTTCATGATCACGCTGGGATATTTCATGGTGAGACGTGAGCCGATGTTGCAATCGATCCATTTCACCTCCGCATTTTCGTGCGCGAGGCCGCGTTTTGTCACCAGATTGAAAACGTTCGACGCCCAGTTCTGGACCGTGATGTACTGAATCTTGGCGCCCTTGAGCGCGACCAATTCCACGACCGCGCTGTGCAGCGTGGGCGTGTTAAACTTCGGCGCGGTGCAACCTTCCATGTAAGTCACTTCCGAGCCCTCATCCGCGATAATCAGGGTGCGCTCAAATTGGCCGAAGTTTTCGGCGTTGATACGGAAATAAGCCTGAAGCGGATGTTTCACTTTCACGCCCGGTGGGACGTAAATGAACGAGCCACCGCTGAACACAGCAGAATTCAGCGCGCTGAATTTGTTGTCAGCAATCGGGATTACTTTGCCGAACCATTTCCGGAAAATTTCCGGATAATGTTTCAGTCCTTCGGTCGAGCCAACGAAAATGACGCCTTGTTCGCCGACGGCTTTCTTGATGTTTGAATAGACAGCTTCGCTGTCGAACTGCGCTTCCACGCCGGCGAGGAATTTTCGCTCCTGCTCAGGAATACCGAGCCGCTCAAATGTACGCTTGATGTCGTCCGGCACTTCATCCCAACTGCGTTTCGCCTCTGTCCCGGGGGAGAGATAGTAACGAATTTTGTCGAAGTCGATCGCTTCCAGATCCTTGCTCGCCCAGTGCGTGGGCAACGGTTTTTCCAGGAATGTCTTCAGACCACGCAGACGATACTCGCGTACCCAGTCCGGGTCCTCTTTGACATCCGAGATGTAACGGACAGTTCGCTCGCTTAGTCCGGCGCCCGCATCGCGCACGTGAACTTCCGGATAAGAGAAATCCCCGATGTTTCGATTAATATCGACGGCTTTGGTTTCGGTTTTCATTGTCGGTGTCACCTCGTAAACGCTGGTTCAACGGCTCCCTCTCGTGCCCAATCGTAACCTCTTTCTTCGAGCTCGAGCGCGAGCTCTTTCCGTCCGCTTCTAACCATTCGCCCCGCCACCATCACATGGACGTAGTCGGGAATAATGTAGTTCAGGAGGCGCTGATAGTGCGTGATTAACAATATGCCAAGATCGGGACCGCGCAACGAGTTTACGCCGTGC
>WNGE01006724.1_pt1 | contig 13282 bp, 15 predicted proteins | sample 5400651 | NCBI WGS metagenome assembly WNGE01 (sample SAMN13153370, study PRJNA577476) | soil metagenome | isolation source: 60 cm soil or saprolite under grassland replicate 2 | place: USA:California | collected 2016-06-15 | reverse complement strand
CGGGTACGGGCACGCGTCGTGAGAACGCTTCTTCATAGGCGAGGCCCGCCTGCTCGAACTCGAACGCGAGGTGGTGCGTCAGCGCGATCTTGAGCAAGGTGTCGCGCGCCCGGCGTCCGTCGCCGAGACGGTCGAGGAACTCGAGCGCGCGGCGATAGTGCCTCAGCGCTTCCTCCTCCGCATCGAGCCCACGAGCGACGTCGCCTGCTTTGAGGAGATAGTCGGCGGCCCGCTCGGGCTCGTCGCCCTCCGCGAAGTGACGCCCGAGGAGCGCGTATGCCTCCGCCGCATCTTCCCCGGAGAGCTCCTCGAGCGCCTCGCCGACGCTGCGGTGGAGCGAGCGGCGGCGCGTCTCGGTCAGACCTGCATATGCCGCCTCCTGGACCAGACCGTGGCGGAAGCGGTACTCGGGAGCCGGTCGCCGTCGCTCCTCGACCACGAGCTCGAGCCGCTGTAGTTCGGACAGCGACGGCCTGAGCTGCTCTGCCGGTGCCACGTGCTCCAGCAGTGGAAGCGCGAACGTGCGGCCGATCACGGAGGCGACCGCGACGACTTCCTTGCACGCGCGAGGGAACCTGGAGCTCGTCGATGCCGACCGCCAGCTCGTAGCGCCCGTTCTCGCGCCGAAGCGCCCCGCGCTCGACGAGATCCCGCAGCGCTTCCTCGAGGAAGAACGGATTGCCGCCCGCGCGGGCGACGAGGAGGTCCGCGACGCTCTCGGGAAGCTCGGCCTCCGCGATGGCGAGCGCTTCGTCCCGTTCCAGGGGGCCGAGCTCGAGCTCGCGGTAGCGGTGCGGGTAGCGCTGTCGCGCGAGCTGGCCGAGCTGCCAGGACCGGTGTTCCCGCTCGCTCCGGTAGAGGAGCACGAGTGCGACCGCATCGTCGTCCGTGATCGGAAGCAGTTCCTCGAGGAGCTCGAGGGTCGCCTCGTCTGCCCAGTGCAGGTCTTCCAGGACGAGGCAGAGAGGCTGATCGCGCGCAAGTGCGGAAACGAGCTCGTAGAAGGCCTCGAACGTCTGGCGCTGAACGCTGTCGCTGGAGAGCTCGCCGATCTGCTGGGCAAGATCCGGCTCGAGCGCAACTCCCAGGAGCGTGGCGAGGAAGGGATAAGCGTTCTCTCGGTTGTCGTTCAGCCGTGCGAGCGCGGCCTTCAGCTCGAGACGAGCGCGCGTCTCGGGATCGGAGATCCCCAGGCCGAGCCAGTCGCGGAGCACGTCGCGCACCGGCCAGTAGGCGAAGCTTTCGGCGTACGCGGCGCCGTGTCCTACGAGGAAGCTGACCTCGTCCGCGAAGCGCGCTCTCGTCTCCGCGACGAGCCTTGACTTGCCGATTCCCGGCTCGCCCGTAATCGAGACGACGGCTCCGCGACCCGTGGTGAGGTCGGCAAACACCGCCTCGAGCGCCGCCCGCTCGGCTTCGCGGCCTACGAAGGGTGTCGCGGCCTGCGGCTCGTCGCTCACGCCGCGCTCTCCTCCCACGAGGAATGCCTCCACGGGTGAGCTCTTCCCCTTCAGCTCGACCTCGCCGAGCGGCTGAAGCTCGAAGCGGCCTTCGATCTGTCGAGCGGTCGACGGCCCGACGGCGACCCCGCCCTCTCCGGCGACCGCCTGCAAGCGCGCCGCAACGTTGACGGTGTCGCCGAGCGCGTTGTACCGCTCGTCCGCAGGTGCCTCGGTGTCCATGAGGACGACCGGCCCGGTGTTGATCCCGAAACGCGCAGCGAGCACGACGCCGTACGCCTCGCTGACCTGTCCCGCGTAGTCGCTGAGCGTGTCCTGGGCAGCAAGCGCTGCGCGCACCGCCCGCTCCGAGTCGTCCTCATGAGCGTTCGGCGCGCCGAAGAGCGCGAAGAGGCCGTCCCCTGTGAGCTGGGCCACGGTTCCTCCGAAGCGGCGCACCTCCGCCGCGATCAACCCGGTGATCTCGTCGAAGAGAAACTTGGACCGCTCCGAGCCGAGCTGCTCGCCGATCGTCGTCGACCCGGCGACGTCCGCCATCAGCACAGTCACGATCCGCCGCTCCCCGGCAGGCTCGTTCATATTGCGATTATCGCCTGCGCGCGCCCAGGCTTAGGGGTGCGCGGCGTGCACCCAGTGCGGCCCGCCCCAGCTCAGGTCGTACGGGTAGTGGTGGATCACGTGCGCCCAGATCGTCCACGCGATCCAGCGCGAGGTGCCGTAGAAAAACGCGGCGCGGTAGACCGTCAGCAGCGCCCCGCGCGGTACCCAGCGGTTGATCCAGGGCCAGAAGCGGTCACCGCGGTAGATGTAGTTGTCGAAGAAGTCGCTCGTGAGCACGCGCCAGCTGTAGAGGCCATAGACCATCCAGACCGCGTCCCACATCGAGCCGAGCCCGCTGAAGTACGCGGCGGCGTCGGTCATCCGCCCCGTCTGGCCCGCGTAGGCCCAGGTGTTCAGGTGGAAGTGGAACGTCCACGGGAAGAGCAGCATCGTCCCGACGGTGTCGCCGGTGTCGGTGAGCGCGTGGGCGAACTGGCCGACGACGAAGCTCAGGCCCCAGAGCTTGCTCCCGAAGACCTTCCAGATGATCAGGCCGATCACGAGCCCGTAGAGCAGCGAGTGCGTGAAGCCGAAGCCCGGCCAGCCACGGTGGAACTTGGCCGGGTCGGTGGCCTTCAGGTCCCACGGGCCGATGTGGATCCCGTAGACGAACCACTTGGTCATCATGTCCGGCGAGTACGAGCCGATCAGCAGCGGCACGAAGGCGACCTTCAGCTTCAGGTGCCGCTGGAAGGCGTACGGCTCGAGGTCGTGTGCGGCCCAGCTCACGAGAGGCGCCTGACGATGGTCGGCACAACCCAGGCAGCGAGCACGATGTACGCGACGCCGACCCAGAACGAGAGCAGGAAGTCGGTCACGGCGACGCCGATCGCGACGTAGACGGCGGCCGCAAGGACGTACCCCGCGAAGACGCGCAGGTCGGGCCGGTTCGGGAGCCCGTCCTTCAGGAGTCGCAGTCGCACGTCCGCTCGCCGAGGAGGATGCGCCTGCCGCACGACTCGCAGAAGCGCTCGCCGCGGCGCAGCGCCTTGCGCAGCCGCGGCACCGCGAGGGCGCCGGCGAGCGCGAAGGCGAGGAGCACGGAGGCGAGATCCGGGTCGAGCACGACTCGGCGAGAGGCTAACGCGCTAGATCCGAGAGCGCGTCACTTTCGTATTGATAGTCATGGACAGGACGATCTCCCTCTCAGGTGGCGTCGCGATCATCGCCGCGGTGCTCGCCGGTTGCGGCTCGACCTCCGGACACCGAAGCGCTGCGGACACCGTCTCGCTCGCATCGGTGTCTGGGGTCGGCAGGGTACTCGTCGATTCGAAGGGCTTCGCGCTCTACAGCCCAAAGCAGGAGAAGGGCGGATCGATTCGCTGCACGGGCAGCTGCGCCACGATCTGGTTGCCGCTGACCGTCAAGGGCAATCCGACAGCCGGCTCCGGACTGACGCTCGGGACGCTCATGCGCCCCGACGGCAAGACGCAGGTCACCTTCGACGGCAAGCCTCTCTACCGCTTCGCCGAGGACAACTCGCCGAAGAGCGTGAGCGGCAACGGTGTCTCCGACAACTTCGGCGGCAAGAGCTTCACCTGGCACGTCGCATCGCCCGGCAAGACGACCGCGAGCACGGGCGGCGGGAACTACAGCTCCGGCTACTAACGTCGGCCGTTAGGCTCGCGGCGTGTGCTTCGAGCTCGACTCCTCGCCGCCGATCCCCGCGATCTCGGGCGCGGCAGTCTCGCACCGGGAGCTCGAGCTCGAGGCGGCCGACGGCAACCGGTTCGCCGCCTTCGCCGCCGAGCCGGACGCGCCGACCGGCGCGTGCGTCGTGATCCTCCCGGACGTACGCGGGCTCTACCGCTTCTACGAAGAGCTCGCGCTGCGCTTTGCCGAGCGCGGACACCGGGCGATCGCGATCGATTACTTCGGCCGCACTGCGGGAGTGGGGAAGCGGGGGGAGGACTTCGAGTACCGGGAGCACGTCGACCAGACCACTCCGGACGGCATCCAGGCGGACGTGCGCGCCGCGGTCGAGTGGCTGCGAGGCGAAGGCTGCGGCGCGATCTTCACCGTTGGCTTCTGCTTCGGCGGCCACCACTCGTGGCTGGCGGCCGCCGGCGGCCACGGCCTGGCCGGGGCGATCGGCTTCTACGGCGTCCCGGGCGCGCGCGATGGCCATCCCGGGCCCAGCCAGCGGGCCCGGGAGATGGAAGCGCCGATCCTGGCTCTGCAGGCCGGTGCCGACGCGCACATCACCGCCGAAGCGAATGCCGAGTTCGAGCGAGCGCTCGAGACGGCCGGCGTCGAGCACGAGCTCGTCTCGTACGAAGGCGCCCCACACAGCTTCTTCGACCGCAAGCAAGAGGACTTCGCCGAAGCGTCAGAAGACGCCTGGAACCGAGTCCTCGACTTCATCGCGCGCCACACCGCCTAGACTAAACTGGATCCAAAATCGGGTGTTTTCCTAACCAAAAGACGGGAAAAGGACTAGGTGTACTCGACTTCGGATCCGAAATCTGGGAGGATCAGCCAATGACCCGCTTGCTTTCGAGGCTTCGCGATCGCGTTCGGTTCAACGGGAACGGCCATGCCAACCGGCCGCGGCGCGTTCATCGCGAGATCCGGATGCGCTACGTCGTCACTGCTGCTGAGTCGGCGCCCTGCACCTGCCCCGACTTCTGCGAGCGTGACCACGGCGCCGAATAACCCCATGGCATCGGTAGCAAGAGCCGAGATCGCGGCGGCTGCAGCGCCGCGCCAGGACGAGGTCCTGACGCCCGAGGCGATCGAGTTCGTCGCGGAACTCGAGCGCCGCTTCGGCGCGCGCCGGCGTGAGCTCCTCCAGGCCAGGGCCGAACGGCAGCAGCGGCTCGACGGAGGCGAACTCCCTGACTTTCTCTCCGAGGCGCGGGAGATCCGCCAGGGGGACTGGACGATCGAGCCGGTCCCGGCCGGCCTGCAGGACCGCCGCGTCGAAATCACCGGCCCGACCGACCGGAAGATGGTCATCAACGCCCTCAATTCCGGCGCGAAGATGTTCATGGCCGACTTCGAGGACGCGAACTCTCCGACCTGGGCCAACATGGTCGAGGGACAGGCAAACCTCGTCGACGCGATCGAGCTGACGATCGAGCTCGAGACCCCGGACAAGACCTACCGCCTCGAAGACGAGACGGCGACGCTGCTCGTCCGCCCACGCGGCTGGCACCTCCCTGAGCGGCACGTCCAGGTCGACGGCGAGCCCGTGAGCGGGAGCCTGTTCGACTTCGGCCTCTACGTCTTTCACAACGGCAAGCGGCTCATCGACCGCGGCGCCGGCCCGTGGCTCTACCTGCCGAAGCTCGAGAGCCACCTCGAGGCGCGGCTCTGGAACGACGTCTTCACGCACACCGAGGACGCACTGGGGCTCGAGCGCGGCTCGATCCGCGCGACGGTGCTGATCGAGACCGTCCTCGCCGCCTTCGAGATGGACGAGATCCTCTGGGAGCTGCGCGAGCACATGGCAGGGCTCAACGCGGGCCGCTGGGACTACATGTTCAGCGTCATCAAGAAGTTTCGCGACCGGCCCGAGTTCGTCCTCCCCGACCGGAACAGCGTGACGATGACCGCCCCGTTCATGCGCGCATACACGGAGCTGCTCGTCAAGACCTGCCACCGGCGCGGGGCCTACGCGATGGGCGGGATGGCCGCCTTCATCCCGAGCCGCAAGGACGCGGAGCTGAACGAGAAGGCGATCACGAAGGTGCGCGAGGACAAGCAGCGCGAGTCGGGCGACGGCTTCGACGGGACCTGGGTCGCGCACCCGGATCTCGTGTCAGTGGCGCTCGCCGAGTTCGACCGGCCCAACCAGCTCGATCGGCAGCGGCCCGAGGTGAAGGTCGGCGCCGCCGAGCTGCTCGACGTCGCGTCGACTCCGGGCGAGGTCACCGAGGAGGGCCTGCGCAACGACGTCAGCGTCGGGATCCAGTACCTCTCGTCGTGGCTCCGCGGAACCGGCGCGGCCGGGATCAACAACCTGATGGAGGACGCCGCCACCGCCGAGATCGCGCGCTCCCAGGTCTGGCAGTGGATCCGTCACGGCCGCTTCGAGCGCGACCGCGTGCACGACGTGATCCGCGAGGAGCTGGCCAGCCTGCGCGAGACCTTCGGCGACGAGATCTACGACAAGAGCCGCGCGGACGACGCGCGCGACGTCTTCGAGCAGGTCGCGCTCGGGGACGACTTCGTCGAGTTCCTGACGCTGCCGGCTTACGACTACCTGGAGGGGGACGATGGGCGGTAACGGCAAGGCCAACGGACGCTGGACCGGGATCGAGAGGCCCTACACGCGCGAGGACGTCGAGCGCCTGCGCGGCACCGTGCACGTCGAGCACACGCTTGCGCGGCTCGGCGCCGAGCGGCTCTGGGAGCTGCTCCACAGGGAGCCGTACCTCCCGACCCTGGGTGCGCTGACCGGCGGCCAAGCCGTCCAGATGGTCAAGGCCGGCCTCAAGGCGATCTACCTCAGCGGCTGGCAGGTCGCCGCCGACGGCAATCTCGCCGGGCAGACGTACCCCGACCAGAGCCTCTACCCGTGCAGCAGCGCTCCCGCGCTCGTGCGGCGGCTGAACAACGCGCTGCTGCGGGCCGACCAGATCCACGCGGCCGAAGGCGACACGGATAGGTACTGGCTCGCGCCGATCGTCGCCGACGCAGAGGCCGGCTTCGGTGGGCCGCTCAACGCGTTCGAGCTGATGAAGGCCTTCATCGAGGCCGGTGCGGCGGGCGTGCACTTCGAGGACCAGCTCTCGTCCGAGAAGAAGTGCGGGCACCTCGGCGGGAAGGTGCTCGTGCCGACGTCCCACTTCCTGCGGATCCTCGCGGCCGCCCGGCTCGCGGCCGACGTCTGCGGCGTGCCCACGATTCTCGTCGCCCGCACCGACGCGCTCAGCGCGACGCTGCTGACGAGCGACGCCGATCCGGCCGACGAGCCGTTCCTGACCGGCGAGCGCACTCCCGAAGGCTTCTTCCGCGTCCGCGAGGGGCTGGACGCGGCTATCGCCCGCGGTCGTGCCGCGGCGCCGTACGCCGACCTCGTCTGGTTCGAGACCTCGACCCCGGACATGGGCGAGGCCCGCGAGTTCGCGCAGGCCGTCCACGAGGAGTTCCCGGGCAAGCTGCTCGCCTACAACTGCTCGCCGTCGTTCAACTGGCGCAAGCACCTCGACGACTCGGAGATCGCTTCCTTCCAGGAGGATCTCGCGGAGCTCGGCTACCGCTTCCAGTTCGTGACGCTGGCCGGCTTCCACTCGCTCAACGCCGCGATGTTCGAGCTCGCGCGCGGCTACGCGGACGAGGGGATGAGCGCGTACGTCCGTCTGCAGGAGAGCGAGTTCGCGTTCGAGGAGCACGGCTACACGGCGACGCGGCACCAGCGCGAGGTGGGCGCCGGCTACTTCGACGCGGTGGCGCAGGCGCTCGGCGAGAGCTCGACGCTCGCGCTGGAAGGCTCCACGGAGGCCGCCCAATTTCGGACCTGATCGCACCGGAGCAAGAAGGCGGCACCAAGGCCGACGAGATCGCGCTCGCGCTCGAGGACGCCATCATCTCGGGCGAGCTGGCTCCGGGGAGCGTCCTGCGGCAGGAGCAGCTCTCGGAACGGTTCGAGGTGAGCCGCACGCCGGTGCGGGAGGCGCTGCGCCGGCTCGCCGCGACGGGTCTCGTCTCGTTCGTTCCGAACCGCGGCGTTCGCGTGCGGACGATCGCGCGGGACGAGCTGCGGCAGGCGTTCATGGTGCGGGCCGAGCTCGAGGCGCTGGTCACGGGGCTTGCGACCCCGCGGATGACAAAGGCGTCGCTCGAGGCGCTCGCGGCCGCGGAGGGGCAATTTGCCGAGCTGACCGAGGAATTGCTGGACCGGCGGCGCAGCGAGGCGGAGCGCACGCGCCTGACCGGCGACTGGGTGCGCGCGAACTACCGCTTCCACGACGTCATCTACGAAGCGGCCGCGGTGCCGCTGGTGGAGCGAATCGCAAAGAGCGCGCGCCGCACGTTCCTCAGCCGCTGGAGCCCGGGCGGCCCGGAGATCGACGACCTCTACCGGCAGAACGTCTATCAGCACCGCGCGATCAGAGATGCGATCGCCGCCCGCAGCGTCGAGGGGGCCCGGGCGCTCGCGCACGAGCACGTCCTTCATTCAGGCCGCCTGCTCGAGGTGATCCTCGAGCACAGAAGCGCTGCTTAGGACTGCGCCGCAGGTAACGCGTCGGCCGTGGGGCGGGCGCGAAAGTCGCGAACGTCGCGAACGCAGAGCACGAGCGCCGTCGTGACGACGATCCAGGCGGCGCCGATCCACAGGGTTGTCGACATCCCAATCACCCCCGCGACCGGTCCCGCGATCGCATAGCCGGCGGGCAGGAACGCCATCGCGCCGAACCAGTTGTACGCGCCCACACGGGAGAGCTTCTCGCGGGGGATTCGCTCCTGCAGGCTCGTCTCCCAGACCACGGTTCCGAAGGAGAAGGCAAACCCGGCGAGGACCGCCGCCGCGCCAATCGCAGGCGCCGGCGCGCGCAGGGCAAGCAGCACGCATTGAACGGAAGTGACCGCGAAGAGGGGGCCGATCACGACCCACGAACGCGCAGGCCGCAGGCGCAGACCGGCGAGGCCTCCCGCAAGCGAGCCGATCGCCTCGCCGGTGACGACGATCGTCCACGCCGCGGCACCGCCGAGGGAGTGCTTCGCGATGTAAGGCCCAAGCACGAAGAACGGCGCATAGGTGATGAGGAAGTAGAGCGAGATCCAGAAGGTCAGCAGCCAGACCCAGGTGTGCTCGGTGAACGCGCGCCACCCGTCGACGAGCTCGCGGAGGAAGTTCGGCGCGTCGGTCTTGGACGCCAGAGCCGGAAGGTGCATGCGGGCGAGCAGCAAGGCGCTGACGGCATAGGTCGAGGCATCGAGCAGCAGCGCATAGCCGGAGCCGACCGTCGCGACGAGGGTTCCGCCGACGGCTGCTCCGAGCGGGAACGCGGCATAGCGCGCGATACTCATCAGCCCGTTCGCCTGTTGGAACAGCGACTCGGGAACCGTCTCGGCCACGAGCCCGGTCGAGGCGGGGGAATGGAAGGCAACCGCGGCGCCGCCGACCGCCTGGAGGAGGACGAGCTCCCAGACGTGTGCGTGGCCGCTCACCAGCAGGGCGCCCATCGTGGAGCGAACGCAGAAGCTCGCGGAGTCCGAGGCGATCATCACCAGGCGCCGCGGCAGGCGGTCGGCGACGACGCCGCCCACCAGGAGCGTGCACACCTGCGCCAGCGTCCAGGCAGCGAAGGCGAGCCCGACCTCGGAAGCGGAGTTGCTCAGGCCGAGGATCGCGAACGCAACCGCGATCGGCGCCAGGTTGGTCCCGAAGAACGAGATCGTCCGGGCCGAGAACAGCAACCGGAAGTTGCGAAGGCGGAGGACGTCTCGAGGGCCCGGCATGAACAGATGATCGCCGACGGTCTGGTCGGGGGTCTAGCCCGGGGTCTAGCCGAGGAACGTCTGTGCGGCGGCGTGGTCGTCGCCGTCGGGCTCGTGGTGGTGCAACCACGGCCCGGCCATGGAGTAGGTCGCTCCGGCGAGGACGAGACCCGCTGCGATCGAGGCTCCGACGAGCGTAAGGCGGCGCGCCACGCCTACCTTCGCGAGCACGAGGCGCGGCACCCGCGGCAGATACGCGAGCACGTGCACGCCCGCGACCGCGAGGAAGACGATGAAGCTCAGCTTGTGGAGGCCGAGCACGATTCCGCGCCCGCTATGCGGCCCGAGCACGAGCAGCGCGACGCCGGTCGAGAGCAAGCTCGCCGTTGCCACGACGAGCAGCGGCGCGAGCGCCCGCAACAAGATGTGCGGCGGCCCGCGATCGACGTACGCTGCGTGCCCGGTGTAGTAGCGGAGCATCCGGTAGCCGGTGGTCGCGAGCTTCAGCGCGACCGGCGGGATCAGCAGCATCCCGACGAAGATGTGCACCGGCAGGAGAGGTCGCAGGAAGAGGATGGTGACGCCCTCGATCAGGAGCAGAACGATCAGCACGACGCCATTCGTCGCGGTCAGCCGCTCGTTCCTCACGGTTCCCAGCTCCACCTGAGAAGTGAAGCAACGGTTTCTAAGTAGCCGCTAAGAGCGGCGCTCGTTCAAGCGAGCTTCTCGATGATGCGGAGCAGTTCCTCGCGGCGGTAGCCCTGGCTGCGCGCGAACTCGACGAGCTCTCGCGCTTTCAGGATCACGGCTCCACGCTCGGATGTGCTTGCGACGGTGATGCCCCGGCCGCGGCGGAAGTCGAGCAGCCCCTCGTCGCGGAGGAGCCGCAGCGCACGCAGAACCGTGTTCGTGTTGACGCCGAGGACCGCGGCCAGGTCGCGGGCCGGCGGTAGCCGTTGGCCGGGACGCGCCTCTCCCTCCGCGATCGCCCGCCGCACCTCTGCCGCAACCTGCTCGTGGAGCTCGAGCGCCTCGCCGCGATCGACCTTGACGTCAATCATGGTGCTAACGATACTAGCGCCATCGACCCGTGACAGCTACCTCGCCCGCACGCCCTTCGACGCCCGGCTTCATAGCGCTAATCAAGGAGGCGCGCCGGCGGGCCCGCCGGCGCTGGGCCGCCTACGGCGCTTTGACGCTCGCCGCGCTGGTGCTCGCCGGGGCGGTCGGCTTCTTCATCGGCCGTGGCGGTGGATCCGGGGCAAGCGCAGGCGGACCGGGACCGGGTTCCTCGAGGGGCTCCGCCGCCGGCAACGTCGACTTCCGTCCTGGCCCCGTTCGCTTCCTGCGGCAAGTGACGCTTCCGCCCACAACGGCTCCGGCGGCGGTGCGACGGGCTTTCGCGGCTCGCCGGTACTCAGCAGCTGCGCCGCGCCGGGCAGGTCGAGCGCACACGCCGCGTGGGCGGGTCGTCCTCTGGGTCTCTCCGGCCTACGGAGGCGGCTGGTGCGAGGGCCTCCAGCAGCCGCGCCTCGCGTTCAACCGGATGTCGGTTTCGTGCATCTGGCCGCGATCCTGGATGCGGCGCCGGATCGGAATGACGGGCGACCTGCCGCGCCTGTTTTGGGGACGCGTGCCCCAGCGCGCGGCGCGGCGCCTCGGCGTCCGCCTCTCGGATGGTCGCTTCATGTCGGAGACGATCAGGAGCGGGTTCTTCCTCTTCACCGTCTCCGATCCGGTGCTCGCGCATGCAGGGCCCCAGGCGCTGGTTGCCCGCGACGAGCAGGGCCGGCTGGTGGCACGCGAGGAGATCGGCGACTTCTATTCGGAACCGTTCGCATTCGGCGGGATCCAACGACCGCCAGGAGGCGCCGACCTGGCGCGCAAGCACCGGCTGGTCGCGGTCGGAGAGGCTTCGATCTGGGCCGCCCCATCGTCCCTCCGGCCTGCTCGTTGCACGTGGCTTCAGATCGGCCGTGGCATCTACGGCGGAGGCTGCCGCCGCTATCAGGCACCCGCTCGCGGGCTGGCGGAAGTCGTCCCGCTGCGGCTTCGGGTCAAGGGGAAGGTGCTGACCGTGCTCTGGGGGCAGGCAGGCCGCGATGTCGCCCGGCTCGAAGTCCTCTTCCAGGACGGAAGCCGGGAGAGCCTCTCGCACGCGAACGGCGTCTTCCTCTATCCGGTGCCCGCGGAGCGCTGGCGCTCCGGCCACCGTCCCGCTTTCCTGGTTGCCCGCGACCAGCAGGGCCGGATCCTCGGCAAGCGCCTGCTCTACGAGTACACGCTCGCGCCCGCCTGAGCGCCGGCCGCTACAGCAGCATCAACCACTTGGAGCTGCAGCCGCAGTCCTTGTTCTTGCGCTGGCATTTGCGGCAGTCCCAGTACGTCCACCAGATCCACTTGAAGTGGTTGATCTCGACGACGATCAGGACGACACACCAGATGAAGATCTGCGTCCGGCTCACAGCTCCCAGCCTCGCGGGACCGACCGGTGCCTGTCAATGGGCCGTCTGGCCTATCGCCGGCTGGGCGTCCTTCTCATGTTTCGTTGCTCCAGCAGATCTTGATGAGTTGCCGGTTATGCGGCACCGCGCCCCAGAGACCGCCGGTGAACGCGGCGACGTGGTTCGGGACCACACCGAGCCGGACCGGCTCCAGGGTGATCGGGTGCCGCGCGGCAACGATCCGCGCGAGTCCGCCGGGCGCGGACATCCAGACCACGCCGCTTGCCGACGAGAGCAGCCCCGGAGGCGCGTCGAGCTCGTTGACCGTCAGGCGCGGCGGGCTGATCGTAGCTTCGAGCAGCTTCCGAACGGGCCGCTGCGTACGCGGATTGCGGTTCCCGGAGAACGGCTGTGCGACCCAGACGGCGTTCGGCGAGCGCGCGAGCGACCAGCCCGAGCCGTAGAAGCGCTGCTGGAAGACGACGCGACCACGAGCGGAGAGCTTCACCACCGCGCCCCAGCCGGTCGCCCACAACCCGCGGCCTTCGCCGAGCAAGTCGATCACGGTCGTCGACCTGAGGCGGACCCGCTGCACGACCGCATTGCGCCTCGGGTCGATCCTGAAGACGAACCGCACGCCGGCTTTCTCCGGATGCCCCTTGGCATAGACATCGCCTCCACCGACCCACACGCCGTCGCGCGTCGCGGCGATTGCGGATCCCAGAAGGATCGGTCCGTGGATTACGCGCACGACGCGGCCTGTACGCGGGTCGAGGCGTAGCACTGCCCCCGCATACCTCCGGGTCGAAGGGTTCGCCTCGCCGGTCACCCAGAGCGAGCCGAAGGCGTAGGCGATCCGGTAGGGGTTGGTCGGCAGATGGAAGAGACGCTGCACGCGGCCGGTGCCGGCGTCCACCCGCGCCAGCATCCCGGGACGGCCGGGGCCTGGACCGGCGATCGCGACCCAGAGCGTCCGCTGTCTGAGCAGGAGGAATCCCGGCCTGCCGGGCAACGAGACGGTCCGGACGATCGCATGTGGCGAAGGGCTCGGGCACAGTGCTCCTGGGCTCGCCGGCGGTGCCCGAGCGTCGAGTGGAGCAGCGGCCGGTGCGCAAGCTGCCGCTACCGCGGTTCCGACGATCACCTTCGCCGTCACGAACCGCTCCGCTCCCGGCCTCGCCAGTACGCGACGGCAGCCACCCAGGCGCTCGCGACCTCTTGGCCCTGCTCATCCACGGCAACGAGCTTCCTGGGCTGCATGAAGTCGTCGATGCGATCTGTGGGCACGGCGTAGTCGTAGCTTCCGTCGGCCTGGATCGGGATCAGCGCTCGCGTTCCGTCACCGTACTCCAGCTCGAGCCGCGTCGCTCCGGGCGCGCTCACGTGCCC
>WNGE01018531.1_pt1 | contig 13283 bp, 10 predicted proteins | sample 5400651 | NCBI WGS metagenome assembly WNGE01 (sample SAMN13153370, study PRJNA577476) | soil metagenome | isolation source: 60 cm soil or saprolite under grassland replicate 2 | place: USA:California | collected 2016-06-15 | reverse complement strand
CGAGAGCAGGCACCACCGGGGCTGGGAAGGCCAGGCTCAGGACGGCCGAGGGCGGCGGCGGCGAGGGAGAGCTGCGAGAGCGACTCGTCGTCCGAGCAGAGCCAGAGATAGGAGAAGTCGAAGCCCCGGCGATCCTCGAAGAGACGGAGAGCCTCTGCGAAGTGCCCGGCTCCGTCGCCGGCGCGTGAAAGCCCGGCCAGGGCCTGCACGAGAAGTTGGCCGCCCCCGAGAGCCCGCGGGCGCCCACGCAGATGCGCGACGGTCTGCGTGAACGCGGCCCGCCCGGCTGACAGATCCTCACCATCGAGGGCGGCCCGCCCCAGAACGCAGAGACAGATCGCGCGGAACGTGTCGCGGTACATGTGGTCGGATTTCTCCACGGCTTCGAGTCCCTCGAGGCATCGGGTGCGAGCGGCGTCCGGCTCCCCCGCCCGCCGAAGACATTCCCCCAGGTAACCGCTGACCCCGGCCGTGGGACTCTGCGGGTGCTTCCTCTCCAGCGCCACGGCTTGCTCCAGGCTCCACCGCGCTTCCGCGAGGTGGCCGAGCGCCATGTGCGACACGCCCAGACCGAGCCAGCTCCAGCCGTGCTGAGCGTCCGCTTCGACCGCGCTGGCGAAGAACGGGATGGCCTCGTCCGCCCGATCCGTGGAGAGCCGGCACCAGCCCGCAAAATAGGGACCGAAGGGATTGGCGGGATCGAGCTCCATCGCCTTCCGCTCTTCTTCGAAGGCCTCCTCGACGTTCCAGAGACGCCAGAGCGAGTAACCGAGCCAGATGTGCGGCTCGCCGAGCCGGCCGTCGGCCGCGATCGAGCGCCGCGCGTAGTCCACCGACTTCTCCAGCTCCGAAGGATCCGTCGTGAACGTGAAGCGCATCGCGTGCACGGCGGAGAGCCCGGCCAGGGCGGGCGCGTGGCCGGCATCCGCGGCGATGGCCTCTTCGAAGAGCTCCCGCGCCTGCTCGAATGTGCCCTTGGCGAGCTGGTGAAAGAAGCGGCTGCCCCGGGCGTAGGCCTCGTAAGCGTCCAGGTTCCGGACGCCGGAAGGAGCCGCTGCCGGAAGCGCCAGGTCCAGGACCGCGGCGGTGGAGGACGCGAGACGGTCCTGCATCTGAAAGATCTCGTCGAGCTTCCCGTCGAGCTTCTCGGACGAGACGACGTGGCCGGTCGCGACCTCCGACAGCCTGGAGGTGAGACGCAGGGCCGGCCCCATGCGCTGGTAGCTTCCGGACAGGACCCAGCGGCAGCCCAGCGCGTGTCCAAGATCGAGCGCGTCCGACGTTGCCGAGAGAGCCTTCTTCACCTTGAGCGCCTTTTCGCGCGCCACGACCGAGAGTCCGGGCACGCGCGCCAGCTCGGCGGACACGCTCTCGGCAATGCCGCTCCCGATCCAGTCGTCCTCCGGATTTCGGGAGAGGTTCTCGAAGTCCATGACGGCGAGCGTGTCCGGCAGCGCCGCGACGAACTCTCCCGCCGTTGAACGCCTCAGGTCGGAAAGGAAACTTGCCGCGGAGGGATACCGCAGGGACGCCTCGCGCGCGAGAGCCCGCGAGAGCACCGCGCGAAGTTCCGGCGGAAGGTCCGCTCCCGCGAGCGGAGCCGGATCCCTCGTAAGGATCGCGGCGATTCGCTCGCCCGCCGTGCGTCCCGGGAAGGCGCGCTCTCCGGAGAGTGCCTCGTAAAATACCGCGCCGAGCGAAAAGAGATCCGACTGCGTGTCCAGAGGCAGGCCCTTCAGCTGCTCCGGGGACATATAGCCGACCGTCCCGAGGACCTCTCCGGCCGACGTCAGGATTCCAAAGTCGAGTAGCTTCGCCGAGCTTTCGGACGTGAGCATCACGTTCTCCGGCTTGATGTCCCGATGCAGGATGCCAGCGGCGTGGGCGTGGGAGAGCGCCTCGAGGAGCCATGCCGTCATCGAAACGGCCTCGCGGACAGGGAGCGGCCCTTCCATCAGGCGATCTCGCAGAGTCTGTCCCGAGACGTATTCCATCGCGATGAAGGCGACGCCGTCGGATTCGCCGGACTCATAGAACGTCGCGATCGCGGGGTGCTGCAGGCGTGCCGAGGCTTCGCCTTCGCGCAGCAGCCGCGGCTTGAGCGACACATCCAGGTTCTTGGGGAGTACCTTCAGCGCCGCCGCCCGGCCCAGCGCCATGTCGCGCGCCAGATAGACCTCCCCCATTCCGCCTGCGCCCAGGCGTCTCTCGACGCGATAGTGGGAGATGGTTCTTCCGATCAAGCCAGGATTTTATTCTCCCTCTCCCTCCTTGCTGTCCTTAGTCCGTAGTCCTTAGTCCCCAGTCCTGAGTCATCCCGACCAAGGACGAAGGACTAAGGACCAAGGACCGGGCCGACGCGGCTCCGACTGCTATACTGCTAATTCCGGCTCGAATGGCGCCAATGACCCGCTCCTCTCCCTCCGCCGCGCGCTTTCTGGACGCCTCTTTCGGGCGGCCGGTGGATCGTCCGCCCGTGTGGATGATGCGGCAGGCGGGGCGTTACCTTCCGGAATACAGGGAGGTTCGCCGGAAGGTCTCATTCCTGGAGCTGTGCCGCACGCCCGAGCTGGCCACGGAGGTGTCCCTTCAGCCCTTCCGGCGCTTCCAGCCCGACGGCGTCATCTTCTTCTCGGACATCCTCGTTCCCGTCGCCGCCATGGGCGCGCGCGTCGAATTCGGCGACGCGGGACCGGATCTCCCCGAGCCGGTGCGGACCCTGGCGGACGTTGACCGTCTGCACATGTTCGATCCCTCCGCCGAGATCGGCTTCACCGGCGAAATCCTCTCGACGCTTGCCCGGGAAGTCGGGGACCGCGCGGCCGTGCTCGGTTTTGCCGGAGCGCCGTGGACCCTGGCTTCGTATCTCGTCGAAGGAGGAGGTTCCAGGTCCTTCGCCGTGATCAAGCAGATGATGGGAAATGAGCCCAGGACTCTTCGACGGTTGCTGAACCTCCTCGCCGACGTCGTGGGAGAAGTGCTCTCCTTCCAGATCGAGTCTGGAGCCGGGGCCGTGCAGCTCTTCGACACGTGGGCCGGGGAGTTGACCGCCCAGGACTACCGGGAATGGGCTCTGCCGGCGACGGCCCGGGCGATCGGACGGATCCGGCGCGCCCCTCGCCTCCGTGCCGCCGCGCCGGAGGAAAAGGGTGCCCGTGTGAAGGAAGAAGATCCGCCGATCATCCTCTTCGTCAACGGCTGCGGACACCTGCTCGAGGCGATGAGCGAGTCGGGCGCGGACGTGTTGTCCATCGATTGGCGTGTCCCGCTTTCGCAAGCGCGGCTCCGGGTGCCGGACCTTTCTCTCCAGGGGAACCTCGACCCCGGCATCCTGCTTGGTCCCGAGGAGGATGTCGCGAGGCGAACGCGCGACCTCGTGGCCGAGACGGGGGGCCACGCGCACATCGTGAACCTCGGGCACGGCGTCCTGCCGCAGACCCGGATCGAGTCCGCGCAGGCCTTCTTTGACGCGGCGCGGGAGCCCGGAGTCCTGCCGGTCGCAGCGGCAGCGGAGACGCGGGCTTGAACGTCAGCGACGTCTCCCTCGAATTGCTCCATCGGTACAACGTGCCGGGGCCGCGCTACACGTCATACCCGACAGCACCCGTCTGGACGGAGGACTTCAGTCCCGCCGGCTATGCGCGCGTGCTCGAAGAGAGCTCGGCGGCGGAAAGACCCGCGCCGCTCTCGCTCTACGTGCATCTGCCCTTCTGCGAGAAGCTCTGCTACTTCTGCGGCTGCACCGTCGTCATCACGGGCACGCAGCACGCGCTCGAAGAGTCGTATCTCGACATACTCGAGAGGGAGATCGACTGGGTCGCTGACCGCGTCGGGAGGGAACGGCCGGTCACTCAGTTCCACTTGGGCGGCGGGACGCCGACCTACTTCACGCCGGAGCGCCTGCGGCGCCTGGGACGAAAATTCCGAAACCGCTTCCGTTTCGCTCCCGATGTCGAGATGGGCGTCGAGGTGGACCCGCGCGTCACGACCAGGGAACACCTGCTCACGCTCGCCAGGCTCGGGTTCAACCGGCTCTCCATGGGCGTGCAGGACTTCGAGCCGCGAGTCCAGGTCGCGGTCAATCGCGTCCAGCCGTACGAGGACACCCGCCACCTGGTCGAACAGGCCCGTGCATTGGGCTTCCCGAGCGTCAACATGGATCTGATCTTCGGCCTGCCCCTCCAGACGGCCGGGAGCTTCTCCGAGACGATCGACAAGGTGGTTGCAATCGGCCCGGACCGGCTGGCCGTCTACTCCTACGCGAACGTCCCGTGGATGAAGAAACACCAGAACGTGCTGCAGCCGCACCTGCCCGACGAGCGGACGAAGTTCGAGATCTTCCGCACGGCGCTCGAGCGCTTGACGCAAGCCGGATTCGAGTACATCGGAATGGACCACTTCGCGCGGCCCACGGATGAGCTCGCGCGGGCGCGGACGGACCGCACGCTCCACCGAAACTTCCAGGGCTACACGACGAAGGCCGGAACCGACCTGATCGGCTTCGGCATGAGCGCGATCGGAGGGATCGGGCGAACGTACGTCCAGAACCGGCGGGATCTCGTCCCGTACCAGCAGGACGTCGCGGCTCACGGCGCGGCGACCTTCCGCGGGTTCCGGCTCTCGGAGGACGATCTCCTGCGCCGGACCGTGGTCCAGAACCTCCTCTGCCACGGCGTGATCGTCAAGTCCGAGATCGAGAGAGCGTACGGGATCCGCTTCGACGAGTATTTCGCCGACGCGCTGGAGAAACTGGAGCCTTGCGCCGCCGACGGACTGGTGGTCCTGGGACGGGACGAGATCCGCGCGACGACGGTGGGTCGGGTCTTTCTCCGCAACCTCGCGATGCCTTTCGACGCCTACCTCGCCGCGGCACCGGAGAAGCCGGTTTTCTCCAAGACCCTCTGAGCCGTTAAGCGTTAGGCGTCAGGCGTTAGGCGTAGCCACCAGAAATCCAAGCCAGGGCTTCACCTTACGCCTCACGCCTTACGCCTTACGCCTTACGATTCCACGTATGACGGACCGCGCGATCCTGTTCCTGCAGCTCGGCGGTCCGGAGAATCTGGACGAGGTTCCCGGTTTTCTCTACCGGCTCTTCTCCGATCCCGACGTCATTCGGGTGCGCCCCGCGATCCTGCGGAAAGCCATCGCTGCGGCCATCGCAATCACGCGAAAGAACACGTCGCGGAAGCTCTACGCCTCCATCGGCGGAGGCTCGCCGATCCGGAGGCTCACCGAGGAACAGGCTGCCGGGGTCGAGCGCCTCTTGCGGCAGCGCGGAAGGGACGCGATCGCTCGAGCCGCCATGAATTGCTCTTCGCCCCTCGTCGAGGACGTCGTCCGACAGCTCGCGAGCGCCGGAGTGCGGCGGTTCCTCGCGCTGCCGCTCTACCCTCACTATTCGCTCACGACCACCAAGGGAGCACTCGAGCGCTCCCGGGAGGCGGTGCGTCGCTACGCTCCCGGCGCCCGGCTCTTCGAGATCGGCTCCTGGCCCACGCATCCGCTCTTCGTCGAAGCACACGCCGAAGGCATTCGGGAAGAGATCGCGAAGTTCCCCGACCCGCGTCCCGAAGCCGTGCGGCTGCTCTTTTCGGCCCACTCCATTCCCAGAAGACTCGTGACGCGGCAAGGCGACCCCTATCAGAGAGAGATCGAGGCGAGTGTGCGGGCGATCCACGAGAAGGCGGGCGGAAGGAGTCCCTGGACTCTGGCCTATCAATCCAGGCTCGGGCCCGTCGAATGGCTGGGCCCGGCCACGCTCGATGTCATCGGCGAGCTCGGGCGAAAAGGTGAAAAGCAGGTCCTCGCCGTTCCGATCGCCTTCGTAACGGACCACGTCGAGACTCTCTACGAGATCGATCAGCTCTTTGGCGGCGCGGCGAAGAAGGCCGGGATCGCACACTTCCGCAGGACGCCCGGACTGAACAGCCGTCCCACGTTCCTGCGGGCGCTGGAGGACATCATTCTTTCGCAGAAGGAATTCTGGAGCCAATGAGCTCGGCCGGCACGATCGTCGTCGGCGCAGGGATGTCGGGGCTGGTCCGCGCCCGGGCACACCTAAGGCGTGGAGAAGAAGTCTTGCTCCTGGAGGCCTCCTCCCGTCCGGGAGGGGCCGTTCACACGCAGCGCCGGGACGGGTTCCTCCTGGAGCTCGGTCCCAACACCGTCCGGCCGAACCCCGAACTTTGGGCCCTGGTCGGAGATCTCGGCCTTCGCGAAGAAGCCTTGCTCGCCGACGCGCGGCTGCCCCGGTACGTGGAGTGGAAGGGGAAGCTTCATGCGCTGCCCATGTCTCCCGGAAGTCTCGTGCGGACGCCGCTTCTGTCGGCTCGAGGAAAGCTGCGCCTTTTAGCCGAGCCCTTCGCGCGCCGGGGCGCGGACGCCGAGGAGAGCGTCCATGCCTTTTTCGCGCGCCGCCTGGGCGAAGAAGTCGCCGACCGATTCGTCGAGCCCTTCGTCGGCGGCATCTTCGCCGGCTCGTCCCGAGCGGTCTCGATCGCGGCGGCCTTTCCGAGTCTCGCCCGCTGGGACCGCGATCACGGCAGTCTCCTGCGCGGGGCGGTCGCCGAGCGCAAGAAGACGCCGCGAGACCGCTCCATCCCGCGCGGTCTCCTCTCCTTCCGCGACGGGCTCGAGACGTTGCCGAAGGCGCTTGCCGCGAGCCTCGGCACCCGGCTCGAAGCCGAAACACGCGTGGAGAGCGTGACACCGCTCCAGGGAGGAGGCTGGAGACTCTCGACCTCGCGCGGCGAGCGTTCGGCCGCACGGGTTGTCCTGACGGCGCCGGCCTGGGAAGCGGCGCGCCTCGTCCGCCCCTTCGCTCCGGACGCGGCGGATACACTCGCCGGCATCCCTCATCCATTCCTCGCGGTGGTCCACGTCAGTATTCCTCTGGCTGCGCTGCCCCGCCCGCTTCACGGCTTCGGCCACCTCGTCGTCCCGCAGGAGGGCCGCCGAATCCTCGGAGCGGTCTGGAGCTCGAGCCTCTTTTCCGGCCGCGCTCCTGACGGGCAGGCTCTCGTCACCGTCTTCCTGGGTGGCGCGCGTGATCCCGAAGCTGCGGCGTTGTCGGACCAGGAGCTCGAGGCGATTGCCGCAAGGGACACGGCCGCGGCGCTCGAAGCACGCGAGAAGCCCCGCTCCGTCGCCATCACTCGTTATGCGCGTTCGATACCCCAGTATGTGGCCGGCCACGTGGCGCGCATGGAAGAGCTGGCCCGGGTGGAGTCGCGCTGGCACGGCCTGAGTTTTCTCGGCAACTACCGCGGAGGAGTCTCAGTCGGAGATGTCGTGAAGCAGGCGGGTCTGTGATCCCGAAGCCGGTATTGACTTAGCGATATATCTTACGATATAGCTCAAGTAGCTATGGAGGATATATCATGCGAGTCTACGGTTGCGGCACGCGGATGCCTTACGGGATGTGGAAGCCTTTCATGACGCGAAGTTGGAGCTCGTTTTCGAACTGGGGAGGCTGGGCGGCTTTCGGTCCCCTCGGTGGGCGGCGGCGCTTCTTCGAGCCGGGTCAGGTGCGCCTGGCAGTGCTCTCGCTCCTGAAAGAGGGCCCCAAGCATGGCTACGAGCTGATCAAGCAATTCGAGGTGCGGTCCGGAGGCCTCTATCGCGCGAGCGCCGGGACCGTCTACCCCACCCTGCAGCTGCTCGAGGATGAGGGCCTCGTCGTCTCGGAAACCATTGACGGCAAGCGCATCTATCGCATCACGCCGGAGGGTCTCGCGGAGCTCGAGCGCGAGGCTGATACCGTCGACGAGATCTGGGGACGCGCGGAACGGTGGGAGGAGTGGTCCCGATGCATGGGGCCGCAGGCCTTCGTGGTCGCGGGCCCGCTCGCGCACCTGGTCAAGTCTGCTCTCCAGGCCGCCCAGGCAGCGGGAGACTCGCCCGACCGACAGGAACGCATCCGCGAGATCCTGGAACGCGCGCGGCAGGAGCTGGCGAAGATCCCCAAGGCCTCGAAGACAGACTGAGGCCGTGCCGCTGTCGATCCGGACCGAAGACCTGCGCAAGGTCTTTACGTCCGCCCCTCCGGCGGCGACGATGGCCGGCGCCTTCTCGCTCTCGCGAGCGCCGGCCCGCGCGAAGGGGAAGAAGGAGAAAGTCGAGATCATTGCCCTGGCGGGTCTCTCGCTGGAGGTCCGGCCCGGAGAGATCTTCGGGCTCTTGGGGCCCAACGGCGCCGGCAAGTCCACGACCGTCGGCATCCTGACGACGCGCATCCGTCCGACCGCAGGGCGCGCCTGGATCGGCGACCGTGACGTCTGGGAACGGCCGGTGGCAGTCAAGCCGATGATCGGTGTCGTCCCGCAGCGCCCGAACCTGGACTTCTCGCTCACGGTCCGGGAGATCCTGACCTTTCACGGTGCCTATTTCCGGCTCCCGGCGGCCGAGCGGTGCCGAGCGGTCGAGACGAGCCCGGGAACTTCTGGCGCGGTTTCAGTTGACCGAGCGCGCCGACCAGCTCCCGCGAGTCCTCTCGGGAGGAATGATGCAGCGCCTGTCGATCGCGCGCGCCATGATGCACGACCCGGAGGTCCTTTTCCTGGACGAACCCTCCGCGGGACTGGATCCCCAGACGCGACTTCTTCTCTGGGAGATTGTTCGGGAATACAACGCGCGCGGCAGGACGATCGTCTTGACGACGCACAACATGGAGGAAGCGGACGAGCTGTGCAGGCGCGTCGCCATCGTGGACCACGGCCGGATCATCGCGCTGGGCACGCCGGCGGATCTCAAGGGCTCGATCCCGGGCGGCTTCGTCATCCGCATGCAGTTCCATCCGCGCTCGCCGGCACTGCTCGAGAGGCTCGCGCGTCTGCCCGGCGTCACAGAAGTGCGTTCCGTCGGAGAGAACGGAGCCGACCTCTACGCCGACCGCGGCGGGCCGCTGGTGCCGCCCGCCGTCGCCGCGGCGACACAGGCCGGCGCGGACATCTCCGACGTCCACATCTCCGAGCCGTCGCTCGAGAACCTCTTCCTCCACCACACCGGCAGGAGCCTCAGGGATTGAGGAACGCTGAGGAGACGGGGGCCGGAAGGCGGAAGGCGAAAGGCGGAAGGCGAAACCGCCGGAACTACCCCGCCTACCGCCTGCCGCCTTCCGCCTACCGAATATGAACCTGAAGACGTTCTTAGCGCTGCTCGGACGTGACGCGCGGGTCGCGCGGCGGAATTTCGTGCCGCTGCTCCTGCAGACGTTGTTGCAGCCGATGCTGCTCGTCTTCATCTTCGGACGCGTCATGACGACGAGCGGCTACATGCCGCTGCAATACAAGAGCCTGCTGCTGCCGGGCATCATGGCGCTCTCGATGTTCCTGTCCGGCATCCAGGCCGTTGCCATGCCGCTCATCTCCGAGTTCCAGTTCAGCAAAGAGATCGAGGATCGCCTGCTCGCTCCCATCGAGATCGAATGGGTGGCGGTCGAGAAGATCCTCGCCGGCATGATCCAGGCGCTCGTCGCCGGCCTCGTCGTTCTGCCCGGCGCCTGGCTCGTGATGGGGAAAGGCGTGGACCTGCGGCTGCCCCATCCTCTTCTCTTCGCGGCCCTGTGTCTGCTGATCGCGTTTCTCTCCTCGGCGCTGGGGCTGACGCTCGGGTGCTCGATCGGTCAAACGCAGATCGGCCTGATGTTCTCGATCGTTCTCGCCCCCATGATCTTCTTCGGCTGCACGTACTACCCCTGGAGCGCTCTGGCGCGCTTCCCGTTGCTGCAGAAAGCGGTCCTCGTCAATCCGGTCGTGTATTCGAGCGAGGGCCTGCGCAGCGCGCTCGTGCCTCAGTTTCCGCATCTCTCGATCGCCGTGATCCTCGGCGCGCTCGCCGGCTTCAATCTCGTGTTCCTGGCCTTCGGCCTTCGTCAGTTCCGCAGAAAAGCAGTCCACTGACCCCCGCGTTGCCGCGTCCCCGAAGAAGGACGGTTTCGGCTCCGGTCTACTGTTCCAAATCACTGAAAGCAAAACCCGATCCAGACTGGAGCGAGTCTTGCTGCTTCAGGAAACCGGAGGGTCAGATCATGAAGATGACGAAACGAGGTCTTGTCTTGCTTTCGGCGGCGTGCGCGATTCTGTGGCTCGCCGGAAACTCGGTTCTGCAGGCGCAGCGTCCCAACGGAATCCTCTCGGAGCCGGCGTACCGGGAGATGCGTCGTCTCGCGCAGAGGCTCGATGAACGAGCGCAGCACGCCGGTGACCAGGCCCAGCATCAGGAATCCTGGTTCTACCGGCGCGACAGAGGCCTTCTGCGTTCGGTCAACGACTTCGCGCGGCGCGCGCACCGGTTCGACGAACACATGGCCAATTACCGCGCGGCGCCGTGGCAGGTGGACGACGAGCTGCGCCGGCTCCTGCGGAGTGCGCAGGACGTGCAGAGCAATGTGCGACGCTCGCGCTATGCCGACGACCACACGGTCGCCGATTGGAACGAGGTGGTCGACGTCCTGAACCGGATGATCCAGCTCTACGACTCCGACGTCCGCGGATCGGGCCGCTCTGAGTACGGCGCGCCGCAGGAAAGACGGGAGTACCGCGAAGGATATGGCGAGGGCCGCCCCCCGGGCGGCCACGGTTATCCGCAGGACCGGCTGGCGAGACTCTCGCGCGAGCTCGTTGACCACGCGTCCCGCTCCGATCAGCTCGCCGAAGGGCTCGCCACCGGACGCGGCTGGCGGCAGCGCGAGTTCTTCGATTCCATACGGCACTTCGACCAACAGGCTCGCGAGCTCCATCGCCGGGTCGAATCCGGCCAGGCGGACCCGCAGTCGGTCCGCGACGAGGCCCGCCATCTGCTCGAAGATGCGCGGCGCGCCGACAGCGACATGCGACAGAGCAACGTCTTTCCCGAGGTCTGGGATGAGTGGCGCGGTGCGATGCAGGTTCTGGAGCGAATCTTGAATCTCGTCGGGGCTTAGCAAGAGGGAACAGTCAGGAGTTCAGAGTCGTCGGTCAACAGTCCAAAGGAGGTTCTCATGGCTTGTGAACATCGTGGTTGCCGTTGCGAAGAGCACGACGTGCGGAGCGGCGACAAGGAGTACTGCAGCGATTTCTGCGCGAACGCGCAGACGACCGGCCAGCATCAATCCAGCTGCCAGTGCGGTCATCCGGAGTGCAGCTCGAAGAGTTAGGTTCGTCTGTTACTGCTTAGAAAGTCCGACTGAGCCGCAGACGCCGTTCTTGTCATTCTGAGGTCGCCGACGCGCCAGAGCCTCCGCCGTAGCGGCTACGGCTCTCCCAGCGAAGGCGGAAAGCCGCTATGGCGACGGCGCGAGCGAAGCAACGAAGAATCTGCCCCGGTCGAATCGGCTGGTTCTGACCAGGGCAGATTCTTCGCTTCGCTCAGGATGACAGGGCCCAGACCTCCACGTTCATCCCCATGGGCGCCGAGGTCTCCGACCCTCCAGAGGGACCGGCTCCGCAATCGCGGTGAGCGCGAACGGGTGTTCGCATCAATCCTTGTGAGGCTTCTCGCCGGGAGGATGAGTCGGCGCGCGCTGACCTTCGGGAGAGGCCTTCTGCTCCTCTTTCTCAGCGGGCGCGCCGCCCGATTCAGCCTCGTGGTGGCCCGTCTCTTCCTCCCGGGAGGCCTTGAGTGCCTGCTGCTCTTCCTTCGTGATCTCGGGCAGGTGGCGGACGAACGCGACGATCTTCCAGATTTCGTCTCCCTTGTGCGTCGGGGAGAAGGCGGGCATGCCGGTCATGCGAATGCCGTTGGAGACGACCCAGAAGAGCTCGCCGTCGCGCATCCTCTGCACGGCTGGAAGCGTCAAGTCGGGAGCGGGAGGATTCAGGCCCTCGCCGAACTCGGACTCCTCGACGCCGGGCGCGCCGTGACAGTCCACGCAGTTCTCCTTGTAGTGCGCGAGGCCGGCCCGGATGTCTTCGGGCTTCGAAAACGGGTTCGTCCTGACGGGCGCGCGCTTCTGGATCGCCCGGTTCAAGGCGAACGCCGTGAGCTTCTTCTCGAACCTTCCCGGAGGATTGGTCGCCGCTACGTTGTAGGACCCGCTCCATACGATGAATCCGATGGCGCCGATGACGAGGAGCAATCCGACCAGAATCCCTGTGAGAACTTTCACGCTTTCCTCCGACTGCAACCTTACGCGTGCCCCCGGCTGGACGAGTGGCACGTCATCTCAGACCCCCATTCCAGTTGAATCGTGGCATGGTCTACTCCGGCCTCCTCCCTGAGCAACTTCTGGACCGCCGACAGCACCTCGGCTCGGCCGCTCTCGGGCGAAGCGCGGATGTGCACGCTGGCCGAGTGCAGTCCGGAGGTCAGAGTCCAGCAGTGAAGGTCGTGGAGCTCCTCCACGCCGGGCAAACCCAGGATCTCCTGCCGCAAAGAGGGAAGGTCGATCTCTCCGGGAGACCCTTCGAGCAGGATGTGGGCGGACTGCCTGAGCAGCCCGGCCGCGCGCGGCAGGATGAAGATGGCGACTCCGCCGGAGACCGCCGCATCCAGCCAGCGCCACCCCGTCAGAGGGATCGCGACGGCCGCCGCGAGCACGGCGAGCGAGCCGAGCATGTCGGTGACGACCTCGAGATACGCGGCGCGCATGTTCAGGCTCGACGCACTGCCTTTCGACAGCAGCATGGCTGAAAGGACGTTGCCGAAGAGCGCTGCCACCGCGATCCAGAACATGATGCCGGTGTGAATCTCGACCGGTCTCCGGAAGCGGTGGACCGCCTCGTAGCCGATGTAAAGCGACACGAGGAGCAGGATTTGCGCGTTGACGAAGGCCGCCAGAATCTCCGCCCGGTAGAGACCGAACGTATGACGCCCCGACGGCGCCCGTCCTGCGAGAGTCAAGCCGGCGTAAGCGAGGAGGAGCGCGGCGATGTCCGCGAACATGTGGGCCGCGTCGGCGAGGAGCGCGAGGCTGTGCGCGACGAGTCCCCCCGTGACTTCGATGAGCAGGATCGCGACCGTGACGGCGATCGCGCCCTGCAGCCGGCGCTTGCGTGTCCTTCTCTCGTCCTCCGAGGGGTCTACCGCCGTGCCGGCCGCGCGGACGACCTTCATTGCCCGGGGACGCGTTCCACTTCGACGCGAGCGTCGTTGAAGCAGGCGCCGGCGCCGAGGTCTGTCAGCGTGTCCGGGGCGAGCGCCGTGGCTCCCGTGCCCGAGAGCGTGTTGTGCCGCCAGAGGCCCTTGGGGAGCACGACGACTCCCTCGCGCAGAGCGGGGTTGCGGCGGGAGAGGCATCGGACTTCTCCAAGGGCATTGAAAACGCGGACCCGGTCCCCGTCGGCGATGCCTCGCGCCGCCGCGTC
>WNGE01011536.1_pt1 | contig 13283 bp, 6 predicted proteins | sample 5400651 | NCBI WGS metagenome assembly WNGE01 (sample SAMN13153370, study PRJNA577476) | soil metagenome | isolation source: 60 cm soil or saprolite under grassland replicate 2 | place: USA:California | collected 2016-06-15 | reverse complement strand
AGTGCCGAGCCCGCCGCCATCGACGACACCTACTCGGTTGCCAGCCGTGGTCGATTCGGCAGGGGCACAACGCGCGGAACTGGTACGTCTGCAGGCTGAACTGGCCGCCTCCGGTGGCCGGAGCGCCAAGCTGCGGGTGCAGATTGCCCTGCTGCAAAAGGACATCGAGCGCGGTCGGACGTCTGCCACCGCGTCGCCGACCCCAGCAAGTGATTCCGTCGCAGTGTCAGCTACGGCAGTCCAGGCGGGCACAACACGTTCGTCAGCGCCGCCCCGGTTGGCGCCCGCGTCCCCGTCCGCGTCACCGTCAGCACCGCCGTCGCAGGCCAGCACCGACGACGACGGCCCGAGTGGTCTCGATGGCTGAGGATCTCGGCCGGCGCGCCCGGTGGACCAGCATGCTCGTTGCGGTGCCTGGTGCCGCCGCCCTCCTCGGGGCCGCCACCTCTTGGGCCGTGCACGCGGAGCCGTCGAAAGCCACCCCGACGCCTGCTCCCACGGCCGCTCGCACCCAGCGGACCGCCGACGCAGCTGTGCTCGCCGCGCAGCATTCTGCCGCGGCGAACCGGCAGGAACTCAGCCGGTTGGAGCGCCAGCTAGCCAGGCTCCGCGCCCAGGTCGCCGCATTGGGCACATCCAGTCCGACAACGCCGCGCGGCGCCTCGACTACCGGGGCTCGTAACACTCCTTCGACCGGACCGACTGCACGCACAGCGCAACAGCTGCCGACCGCCTCCGCCGCGCCCAGCGCGCCGGCGCCCCCGCGCACGACGTCGGACCCACCACCTGTGCAGACCTCGACTGGAGCTTCCGGAGCAGCCGGATGACGTCGCCAACGGCGGTACCGTCATTGGCCGGCGACGACGTCGCAGTCGATCCCGTAACGGCGTTCCAGTCGATGGCTTCGACAGTGAACGTGCGGCTCGGTTGCCGAGCCCGCCCGGCGGATCGCGTCTTCGGCAGCGTCATGGCGGTGTTCGGCGAGGTCGAAGCCCAGTGCACGCGGTTCGATCCGATGAGCCCGCTGATGCAGGCGAATGCGACGGCGAATGACTGGTGTGTTGTCCCACCGCGGTGCTACTCGGCGATCCGGGAGGCCGCACTCGCCTACGAAGCGACCGGCGGTCGGTTCGACCCGCGGATTCTGCGCGCGCTGCAGAGCATCGGCTATGACCGTTCGTTGCCATTCGCGCGTGGGCCGGTGGTTGTCGACGAGGGCGCCCCCTTCATCGGCGTCAGCACGATGTGGCAGCCCGGATTCGACGAGGAGCAAGGCGCGGTCCGGGTTGGACCGATCCCGATCGACCTCGGCGGAATCGGGAAGGGGCTGGCATTGCGATGGGCGGTCGACCAGATTCGCGACGACTGCGACGCGTTCCTCATCGAAGCCGGCGGCGACTGCTACCTCGCCGGGAACGGCCCGTCCGGCACGGGCTGGCAGGTCGCGGTCGAGGACCCGTGCGAATCGCCGTCGCCGGTCGCCGTACTCACCCTGCGGGACATGGCCTGCGCAACGTCATCCACCGGCATCCGGCACTGGATGTCCGGGGGGCGCTCGGTGCACCACATCATCGACCCGCGCACGGGGGCACCGGGCGGGCCGGGCCTGCGGTCAGTCACCGTCGTAGGCGCCGACCCTGCGATGAACGAGGTGTGGAGCAAGGTGCTGTTCCTGAGCGGACGCGACGGAATAGCCGAGGCCGCCGCCCGGCATGAACTGCCCGCCTTGTGGGTGGCCGATGACGGAGCTGTCGCGATGAGCCCGCGGATGGCGCCGTTCGTGATCTGGCAGCGCGCCTCATGACCGTCACGTCGGCGCGGTCGCCGAACAGAGCAATCCGCACGGCAGGAGTCGCACTCGCCGGATCGGTGAGCGTGGGCAGTGCGGGAGTACTGGTCGGCATCGCGGCCAGATCGGTCAGCCACAACCGCATGGCGCCGTGGATCATCGGACGGGCGGCCGGCATCAGTGCCTACCTGCTGCTCGTAGCCCTCGTGCTGGTCGGACTGCTGCTGTCGCATCCCTGGCGCAGCAGACGGCGCCGGCCGAGCATCCGCTTTCACATCGTGCTGTCCGTCCTCACCCTTGCGCTGACCGCGCTGCACGTGATCGTGCTGGCCACCGACCGGTTCGCCGGTGTCGGATGGTGGGGGGCCGCGCTACCCATGCGTGCCAGCTACCGTCCCGTTCCGATCATGCTGGGTCTGATCGGTGCGTGGGCAGGCCTGCTTGCCGGGATTACCGCGACGCTGGCGGGCCATCTGCCCGCTCGAGCGTGGTGGCCGATCCACAAGGTCGCGGTCGCATCGCTGCTGCTCGTCTGGCTGCACGGTGTCTTGGCAGGTGGAGACACCCATGCGCTTCGCTGGATCTACCTGGGTACCGGGCTACTCGTCGCCGTGGTTGCGGCCTCGCGGTACACAGCTCGGACGCCGGCCGACCGGGTCAGGGAACTGCACCAGTGACGGCGCAACTGCGGCTCGTCAGCTCGGACGGGTGGGACGGCCCGGTCCCCGTATGGTGCAACGGCGCGGCGCCGTTGCTGGGCTCGGCGGTGACGTATCCCGCCGACTCCGGCACTCCCGTGACTTCGCTCGTGCCGGACGACCTTCCGGCGCACCGCCTGCGGTTCGGTGACCGGCCACGCGCGAATGGTGGCGCCGGCCTGCGCCTGATCGACACGCTCGAGCAAACGCGTCTCGACGGACGTGGCGGCGCGCGATTCCCTGCCGCCCTCAAGTGGCGCGCGCATCTGGCGGCGGGTGGCGGAGGAGTCGTCGTCGCCAACGGTGCCGAGAGCGAGCCTGCCAGCGCGAAGGACACCGCGTTGTTGCAGTTTCGGCCGCATCTCGTGCTCGACGGTCTCGCATGCGCGGCGGAAGCGGTCGGCGCCCGGCAGGCGGTGGTCTGGTTGCACGAGGGTGCCCATGCCGTCCACGCCGCTGTGGTTCGCGCGATCGACGAGCGGCGTGCGGCCGAGCTGATCGAGCCGCCGGTGAGAATCGCGGTCGGCCCGAGCCGCTATACCAGTGGCGAGTCGAGCGCGATCGTCCGCGCGCTCTCCGGCGGGCCGGCACTACCCGACTTCCGCCGCGTTCCCGCTGCCGTGAGCGGAGTGAACGGCAGGCCGACGCTCGTGCACAACGTCGAAACGCTTGCCCGTACCGCCCTCGCCGCGCGGCTCGGATCAGCCGTCCGATCGCCGACGAGCCTGCTCACGGTGGCCACCGCGTGGGGCCGGACGGTCGTCGAGGTCGCGGGCACGACACGCCTCGGCCAGGTCATCGACGGCGTGCTCGGACCCGGCGCTGCCCGCACGCATCAAGCCGTCCTGCTCGGCGGTTATGGCGGTAGCTGGATCGGTCCGCACATGTTCGAGTCGCTGCGCGCATCGGAGTCCGCCGCGCGGCTGCATGGCGTGTCGTTCGGCGCGGGGGTCCTCATGCCTCTCCACCAGGATTCGTGTGGGCTGGCCGAGACGGCCGCGATCGCCGATTACCTCGCTGGCAGCAGCGCCCGCCAGTGCGGCCCGTGTGTCTTCGGTCTGCGAGCACTCGCCGACCAGCTCGCCGCGCTGGTCGACCTGGGGGCACGCCGGCGAGACCTCGACCGACTGCAGGGCATGCTCGACGAGATCGACGGACGGGGTGCTTGCCGCCATCCCGACGGCGCCGTCCGCCTGGTGGCCAGCGCTGTCCGGACGTTCGCCGCGGACGCGCGGTCGCATCTACGCGCCAGTGGCTGCCTGCATCGCGGCGTCGCGGTCTTCTTCCCCGTGCCGACGGGCCAGTGACATGGGCCGACGCCATCGGGACAACCGCGTCCACCAGCTGCGAGTCAATCCGGCGGCGTGCGACGGCGTTGGCATCTGCGTGCACATCGCGCCAAGGCTCGTCCGCGCCGATTCCTGGGGGTATCCGCTCGTGTCCGACCGCCCACTGCACGGTGTCGACCGGCGCGCCGCAGATGCCGCCGCCGCGGCGTGCCCACGCCGTGCGCTGTTCGTCGACTCGACGTGACGGTGAGGACTAGGCGTCGCCGTTTCTTGCGACGAGGACATCCCGGGACTGGCCCGGTGGTGTCGCGGCTCGCGCTCCGATGGGCAGCCGGATGGTGAACAGCGCGCCGCCGCCGGGGACGTTCTCAGCGGACACCGTGCCGCCGTGTCCGTCGACGACTGCCTTGACGATCGCGAGTCCCATGCCGGTGCCGCCTCGGACGGATCCGCTACGGAATCCTTCGAAGATGTGTAGCGGACTGCGTTGTCGAGCAGGCTGTCGAGAACGGCCTCCAGTCGTTCCGCGTCCGCGATGACGAATCCCGCATCGGTGTCGATCCACCAATGCCGATTCGCGCTGACGTGCCACCGTTTGATCGTCCGATGCAGCAGGGCGTCCAGGTCCACCGACGCGGGCCGCAGCGACGATTGCTCGTTGATCTGCGCCAATGTGAGCAGTCGCGAAGCGATCCGCTCGAGCTTGTCGAGCTCGTCCATGACGATGGCCACGTCCTCGCGGACCTGTGCCAGCGCGGTTTGGCTGCCGATCAATTCGGTGTAGCCGCGAGCGATCGTCACCGGCGTGCGCAAGTCATGCGAGGCGAAGCGCACGAATCGCCGCTGGGCGTCTCGAACGCGGCGTTCACTCTCGGCGAGGGCTCGTGCCTCGGCGATCGCAGCAGCGCGCTGCCGCACGTGCCAGACCATGGCGAGGAACACCATGCTCATCAGCGGGACTTCGGTGGTTTCCTCCCAGCCGATGACGTCGTTCTGAACGTGCCGCAGCAGCGCCGCGCCGGTGACGAGGCACACCGCTGCTAGTACGACGTAGGTCCGACGCAGCGACCATGGCTGCAGACCGTAGACAATTGACAGGCTGATCCACACGAAGTGGAACGGGATCGTCTCCTTGCCAGGCATGACGAACATCAGCGCGATGTTCGCTGTGGCGAAAGCGACCCACCCCGGGAACAGCCAGCGCTCAACTCGCGACGAAGCAATAGCCGACATTGCGCACCGTTTCGATCAGTTCCCGCTCGAGCTTGCCTCGAAGCCGGCCGACGCAAACGTCCACGACGTTGCTTCCAGGGTCGAATGAGTAGCCCCAGACCTCGGCCAGCAGCTGGTCGCGTGAACAGACCTCGCCCGCGTGCCGCATCAGATGTCCGAGCAGGATGAATTCCCGTTGCGACAAAGGGATGTTGCGCTTGCCGAACTGCAGTTGCCGCCGTTGCAGATCGAGCCGCACGCCACCGACATCGAGCCATCTCGACGTTGCCGGCGCGCAGTGCTCGTCGACACGTCGCTTCACGCGCTCGATCAACTCGGCGATTGCGAACGGCTTGGCCAGATAGTCGACTGCGCCGATCCGCAGGCAGCGGACCCTCGACTCGACATCACCCACCGCAGACAGCACGAGCACGCGCTGAGATGGGTCGGCGTCGACGATCCGGGTGAGCACCTCGTAACCATCCATGCCCGGCATCAGCAGATCGAGGATGATCACTGAGTAGTCACCGGCCGAGACCGACCGGAGCGCGTCGCCTCCGGTCATTGCCATGTCGACATGGAAGCCGCTGGCCTCGAGTGCCCGGGCCACAAACCGGCAGATGCGTTGCTCATCGTCGACGACAAGAACACTTGCCATCTTCGCCCCCCATGGCGTCGCACTCGCCCCCAAATGGTTCCGCTGCCGCGACGCCGCGCTAACTGTGTACGACCTATGACGACTGAGCGCAAGCATTTGCTGACGGAACATCGAGATTTCGACGCGATTCTCCGATCGCTTCGCTACTTCGGGGTCATTCGTCTTGGATGCCGGGAAACGTCAAACGCATCGTCGATGTTGACGGTCCACGCGCTGCAAACCTTCATGAGCACGTCATGACGGCGACGTGACAGTGCCGTCATGAAAGCGTCCGCGCCGGTTGGGCCGCCCTACGTTTTTCGCTGTCGCGGCCGCGACCACCGAGGCACGCCACCGGAAGACGGAAGCCAATGCGCGAAGTCGGCGCCTCACGGATCCACGGTCTCCTGCCCGGTCAGGCCGCCTCGAGCTGGAGGGGTGTCGGAGACGCTCATCAGCGTTCTGCACCGCCGACACGGCGCCGGCCCCGCGCCCCCCACGCGGGGCCGGTCCCGACTGGCAGGTCCACGCGGTTCGCGGGTCGCCGGCGTTGGTTCGCGTTCTCGGCGGTCGTGATCGGCGTCCTGCTGGCAGTGCTCGCGTCCCCACGCCGAGCCGACGCGCACGCTCTGCTGGCGCGGTCGCAGCCGGTGAACGGGTCGTCCGTTGCGGCGGCTCCACCAGTCGTGCGGCTGTGGTTCGACGAGGAGATCTCGCCGACGCTGAGCTCGGCGCGCCTCGTCGACCGCGGGGGCGCGACGGTCGCGGGCACGACGTCCATCGCCGGCCGAACTGACCCGCGCCTGCTCGAGATGAAAGTGCCAGCGCTCGCAACCGGCACGTACGGCGTGCTCTGGCGGGTGCTGGCCGAGGACGACGGGCACCCGAGCAGCGGCACGGTCGTGTTCAGCGTCGGCGCGGCGGACGGCCCGCTGACGGTCGATGCGAGTAACACGGCCACGACTCCGCTCGATGTCGCACGTCGGTGGATGGCGCTGTCGCTGCTGGCCGGCCTGATCGGGGGACTGGCGGTGACCGGCCTGGTCCTCGCGCGGATCGACAGCGACGAGACTTCGCCGGTCGGGGTCGCGGCCCGGTTGGCTCGACGGCGGATCCTCTGGGTGGCGGGCTGGTGCGCTGTGTCGGGCGCTGTCGTCGGGGGCATCGACGCGATCGAGCAGGCACGCCGGCTGAGCACGCCGGCGCAGCCGTGGACGTCCGCCGTCGATGACCTGATCTTCTCCGCGCGGTGGGGGCATCTGTGGCTGGCCCGGGAGGCGGTCCTGCTGTTGCTGGTCCCGATCGTGTTCACGATCCGCGCCCGGGACTCGCGCCCGCCGCGCGCCCGGACGCTGGCATCGTCGGCCACGGCGCTGGTCGTTGTCCTTGTCTCGGCCGAGGCGCTCAACAGCCATGCCGCCACGGTCAGTTCGGCGCGGGGAGCTGCCGTCGTGTCGGACGCTGTGCACATCCTGGCCGCGTGCGTGTGGCTGGGCGCGTTGCCCGCGCTCGCCTTGATTCTCTGGCCGTGGGGCGGGGACCGCCGCGTCGGCACGGCTTCGCTCGTCCGCGCCTGCGCCGGACCGTTCACCCGACTCGCCGTGACCAGCGTCGCGCTCGTGTTCGCCACAGGTCTGTACAACGCCGGACGGGAGGTCGAGTCAGTCGGCGACCTCGGCACGACGTCCTACGGCCGTACCTTGCTGATCAAGAGCGCGCTGCTGGTGCTGATGGTCGGCTTCGGACTGGTCAACGCGACGAGATTGGACGAGACGCGCCGCGCCGTGCGGCCCAAGTCGTCACTCACGCGCCGCCTGGTGTTGGCCGAGGCCGCGGTCGGAGCGGCGCTGCTGCTCGCGGTCGGGGTGCTGGTCAACACAGCGCCAGGCCGCGGCTCAACTCATGCGACGGACGCGGCTGGGCGAACCGGCAGCGCCTCAGTCGCGGATCTTCTCGTCACCGTCTCGGTGACCCCGAGCCGTCCAGGTGTCAATGGCTTCACCGTCCTTGCGGCGAGTTCTCGTCGACCACCACCGGCTGCCGTCGACGGAGTGACATTCGAGTTGATCCGTGACGGTGGCGCGACTGCGGTCCCGCTCGCGCCGATCGGGCCCGGGTCCTATTTCGGCACCGGCCAGTTCGACGGGGCCGGGCCAGTGCACTTGCGTGCGGTGGTGCATCGCGCCGGGACCGACCTGACGGCCACCATTCCGTGGCAGGTCGACCCGGTCCCCGTGGCGCGTCGTGCCACCGGCCGACGCCTGGCGCCGTTGGTCGACGTCTTGGCGTTATTCGTGATCGCCGCCTTCGTCGCCTTGGCGGCGGCGCTGTACCGGCGAAGGGGACGCGCCGAATCGCTGATGCCGCCAGCCAAACCGAAGATCGATTCGTTCGTCTGAGGGCACCTTCCGCGCATGACGGGCTCATGACGCCCAGATGAGGAACTCGTCATGAACGCGTTCTCGCTGCCCGCTCTGGCTCCACGATCTCACCTGATGCCGTACACGCGCCTAACACGGCTCGCGGGGGAAGGCGGATCTGATGCGTGCACACGAGGCCAGCCGCACTGGTGGACGGACCCGGTCAGGTGCAGGAGCCACACGCCGCGGGCGGCGATACCGCCGCTTGGTTGCCCAGCTGGTGACGCTTGTCGTCACCATCGCCTTCCTGCCTGCCCTGCGCCCGTCCCTGGCGCCACACGCGCGCGCGGCCGCAGCGTGTCCGGCGGGCGGCTGCGCCGTGACCGTCGACGGGCGCGACCTTGCCTCGGGGAATCCGCTCGCGGCGTTCAGCTACATCGTCAACGTGGACAACACCAAGCTGCCGAGCGACCCGCTGGCGTTGAGCACCGAGAGCAACAGCCCGATCGTTCGGGAAGGCGACCAGAGCCGCAACACGGTGCACCTGCCCGAAGGCCGGTACCTGATCTCGATGCGCGCGGTCGACCACAAGATGTGGGGCAAGTACATAACCCTGCCTGACGACGCCGCGGCGGACGGCACGTTGACGGCACGCATCGATCTCACCGAGCAGAGTGACGCCCATCCGCTGCCACTGGGCAAGATCCGGGTCTTCGTGTTCGAGGACAACGCCTGGGCGAACGGCGCACCGGACACCGAAGAAGCCGGCCTGCAGGGCTTCAAGATCGGGCTCGAGGAGCAGACGCACAGTGCGGTCACCGTCGACTACAACAACAACCCGCTGTGCGGCGGCAACTGCCTGACCGCCGCCGACGGTTTCGTCCAGGTCGACGATCTCGGGCCGGCCACGTACTTCATCGACGTACACCCGCCGGACCAGCCGTGCAACAACGATCCGGACAGCCGCTGGTACCAGACCACGACGATCGACGGTGGCCTGCAACTGCAGGCTCCGGTCGAGGAAGGCAGCGACGGAACCGGCGCGCCGGGCGAGCAGCTGTGGGAGCCGCCGAACAACCGCACCGCGTACTGGTTCGGCTTCGTCTGCTCGCCGCAGCCGTTCGCCAACCCCGGCACGGGCGAGATCACCGGCACCGCGCGCAACTGGGTTGAGTGGGCGCCGTACACCACCGGCACCTTCGGCGACGCGATCGAGAACCCGTTCGTCGCGCTCTCCGACAGCACGACCGACCGGACCGTCTACATAGGACAGGGCGACGCCGCCGGCAACTTCGACATCCCGAACGTCCCGGCCGGCAGCTACAACCTGGCCGTGTGGGACGAGCAGCTCAGCTACATCATGCGATTCAAACCGATCACGGTCGGCCCGGGCGAGACAGTCGACGTCAACGAGACCGGCGACGACGGCAGCATCGGTCTCGGCGTCTCGCGCTGGTTCGGCTGGCTGGACGGCGACGTCTACAAGGACACCAACGGCAACGGCATGAAGGATCCCGGCGAGCCGGGCATCGGCAACACCGACATGGACCAGCGCTGGCGCGACGGCTCGATCAAGGAAGCCACCTTCACCGATCCCAGCGGCCACTACGAGTACCCGACCGCCGAGGGCGGCGCACTTGGCCGGTGGATCGTCAACGAGCAGGGCTTCGCGCGCTTCTCGGCGTACCCCGGTCCGTCGGTGCACGACGAGCACACCGGGGACGTGATCCCGTCGTGCTCGGCGACCGCTCCGGCCAATCCCTGCATCCCGACCGATCAGGGCGGCGGGCTGCTGACCAACCAGCTGATGCTCGAAGGCCACCGCGCAACTGTCGACTGGGGCAAGCGTGACTACCCTGCCGGCACTCCCGGCCAGATCGTTGGCATCACCTACTTCAGCACGACGCGCAACGAGTTCGACGCGCGCTTCCAGGCACACGAGGACTACGAACCGGCCATCCCGGACGTGACCGTGTACCTGGAAGGCCTAGGCACGGATGGCCTGCCGAACACGGATGACGACGTGATCCTGAACAAGTACGTCACCGACCACTGGCAGCAGCCGAACAAGAGCCAGGACCCGCAGTTGCCAGCGGGCAACAGCTTCACGCAGGACTGCACCCCGATCAGGGACTTCAGTGGCGCAGACGTCACCTCGATGTTCAGCGACAAGATCAGCCCGAACTGCCTGGAGGTTCCGCTCACCGGCCAGCAGACCAAGGACGGCGCCTTCGACGGTGGCTACGCCTTCGCCGACTACTGCCCGAACGGCTACGACCTGGAAGCGGACACCTGCAACGGAGGCGCGGAGCCGGCGCCATTGATCGCCGGCACCTACATGACGCACGTAGTGATGCCCAAGGACAGCACGGACACACGTCCGTGCAACGACGACGCCGCGCACCAGAAGGTCACCGCCAGCAAGGGCACCGTCCCAGGTGGCGGCGACGGCTGCCTGTACCGGCCCGTGCGGGAGGAAGACGTCAACGTCGACCTCGGCAATCACTTCACGCCTGCAATCCCACCGCCGCCGTGCACCGGCGACGACCACGTCATCGACCAGTCGACGCTCGTCACCCGTAGCAACTACTTCGGCGTTGCGGGCGCGCACGCTCCGCTGTGCGACAAGCGCCTCATCGTGCTGACCAACGGGCAGAACGCGAACGCCGACTTCAACATGATGACCAACTTCATCACCGACCCGAACGGTGAGGACCCCGCCGACACACGGATCGGTGACGTCGCCGAGCCCGGCCGCCTCATCGGCCAGGTGTTCAACGACATCTACTTCGAGCGCGACCCGCAGTCGCCGTGGTACGGCGAGCCGCGACCCATCGCCGGCATCCCGATCGGCATCTACGCGCGCGTCGACACCGTGCCGAACGTCAACCAGCCCTACGACGCCAACAACTGGCGGCTGCTCACGACTGTGACAACCGGTCCGGACGGAACCTACGAGGCTTTGGTGCCATCGACGGAGACGCTGAACTGCCCGATCCCGCAAGGGCCCTGCCCGGGCATGTACATCGTGATCGTCGACGACCCGGGCACGAAGGCGCATCCCAACGCCGGCTACAACCCGAACCTGCTGACGGCCAACACGCCTGCCGAGGCGTGGCCCGGGCTGACCACGCAGCTCGACACCCCGGTCGACCCGATCTCCGGCACGGGCTGCGAGGACCCGGCCGTGCCCGCTCGTCCTGAGCTGCTGCAAGTGTCGCGGCCGTACGTGAACGCCGCAGACACTGGGACGGCACGTCGGATCACCATCCAGGGTGACTTCATCGGCACCGCCGGTCCGACCGGCATCACCGGAGGACACGTCAACCTCACCGACCAGAACGGCAACGTCACGACCCTGACGCGGGCCAACGGCGGCGTCGTGAGCTGGACGCCCGGCAGCGGCAGCACGCCGGACACCATCGTCATCCAGGTGCCCGCGATCAACACCACGACGTTCCGGCCTGGGCCGAAGCAGCTCACGATCGTCACGTCGACGGCGAATGGCGGCATCTCCAGCGTCAACGGGATCACCGTGCACGTGCTTGGTGCCAACGGCAGCGGCGCGGGCGCGGTCCGGTACACCCCCGCCGTCGTGGACGTCGCAGCACCACCACCGGGCGCCGGTACTGACCCGCACGCGATCCAGAACGCAATCGACGCCGCGGTCCAGAACGGCTTCGGCGAATGGCCGCTGCTCGTCCTCAAGCCCGGTGTCTACAACGAGAACGTCATCCAGTGGAAGCCGGTCAAGCTGCAGGGCCTCGGCCCGGGCGGCATCATCGGAGCGCACGAGTTCCAGGCACGCGACCCGGAAGACCCGAGATTCAACATCAAGGGCTCGGTCATCGACGGCCGCTACTTCCAGCAGAACGCGACTGACTACGACGCGACCGTCGGCGCGCACGCGCCGTACGCCGGCGTGGACGCGGCGCATCCGGTGTTGCGTGGTGCGGACGTCACGGTGCTGGCGAAGTCCACCACGGCGTACGGCAGTGGCCTGGCGGCGTCGCGCATCGACGGCATCGGCCTGATGACCGGGCACGGCGACGGCGCCGGCGGCGTGCAGCTACAGGCCAACGCCAACAACATGCAGCTGACCAACAACGTGCTGGAGAACAACGGCGGCGTCGTCGTCGGCGGCATCGGCCTCGGTCAGCCGTTCGACCACGCGAGCCACAACTACAACGTCCGGATCGTCAACGACCGGGTGATCGGCAACGGCGGCCTGACGCAGGCCGGTGGCATAGGCATCTTCTACGGCTCGAACAACTACGAAGTCGCCGGCAGCATCGTCTGCTCGAACTTCAGCGTCAACTACGGCGCAGGCATCGCGCACATCGGGCTGAGCCCCGGCGGCAACCTCCACGACAACCAGATCTACTACAACGACTCGGTCGACTCAGGGGCCGGCGTTGCCATCGAATCCGAGCTGCCAGTGGGCGGCGGCCTCGGGAGCGGCTCCGGCGCGGTGAACGTCGACCGAAACCTGATCCAGAGCAACTACTCAGGTGACGACGGCGGCGGCCTGTTCGTCCTCGACGCGCTCACTGCGGCGATCAACGTGCGCAACAACCAGGTGGTCGACAACGGATCCGCCGACATCGGCGGGGCGATCATGCTCGACGACTCGTCCAACGTCCGGATCATCAACAACACCGCCGCGAACAACGTGTCGACAGCGTCCAGTGAGAACTCCGACGGCAACGCCCACTCGGCCGGTCTCGCATCGGAGGGGAACGACCCGCTGTTCCAGGCGACGCTGCCTGCGGGCTCGCCGGACTTCTCCCGGCCGGCCGCCCTGTTCAACAACATCTTCTGGAACAACAACGCGTTCACGCTCAGCCAGCCCGGCCCGGGCGCCACGCTGGTCGATCAAGGGTTTATCGACTTCGAGGTGCACGGCACGACCAACAACGCGGACACGTTCACGCCGCGGTACTCGGACCTGACCAACGGCCAGATCCTCGGACCGAACGGTGTGCAGCATGCGGTGCCGGCCGGTCAAGGCAACCTGATCGGTACCGACCCGGGCTTCGTCACTCCGTTCATCCTGGAGCTGACGGTGAGCGGCTCGCGGCTGGACCCGCAGACCGCGGCAGTGACGATCACCGGCGCGGACCCGCCCGTTGGGCTCACCGGCGACTACCACCTGACTGCGGCGTCGGCCGTCGTCGATCGCGGCGTGCGCTGCTCGAACACTGCGTTCCCGGCACCGGCGACCGCGCTGCTCGCGTGCACCGGCGGCGGAATCCAGGCACCGACCCTGAGCGTCGCGCTGGGCGGGCTGGGTGACTA
>WNGE01008677.1_pt1 | contig 13291 bp, 8 predicted proteins | sample 5400651 | NCBI WGS metagenome assembly WNGE01 (sample SAMN13153370, study PRJNA577476) | soil metagenome | isolation source: 60 cm soil or saprolite under grassland replicate 2 | place: USA:California | collected 2016-06-15 | reverse complement strand
AGGTTCACTCGCGCAATACTCCTTTGCACGAAGATGTGAACCTGGAGCGCCTGGCCCGTCTGACGGTGGGTATGAGCGGCGCTGATCTGGCAAACCTGATCAACGAAGCTGCACTCTCTGCCGCACGCAAGGATATGGAGAAGGTCGATCACGAGTGCTTCGAAGAGGCGCTGGCCCGTATCCAGCTTGGCGCACTACGCCCGCTGATTATGAGTGAACGAGAGCGCCGCATCATTGCCTATCATGAGGGTGGTCATGCACTCGTGGCCTATCACCTGCCGGAAGCCGATACTGTCAATCGCGTCACGATTCTGCCTCGTGGTCAGAGCCTGGGCGTTACACACTTTACTGCCGAAGAAGATCGCTACAACTACAGCCGTCATACGCTCATGGCACGTATTGCTGTTGGCCTGGGTGGTCGTGTCGCGGAAGAATTGACCTTCGGTGCCGACCATGTTACGACTGGCGCTGAAAACGATCTCCAGGTTGTGACAGATCTTGCCCGCCGTATGGTTACCCGCTGGGGTATGAGTGAACAGGTCGGCGTTGTCTTTGCTGACAACCGTGCCGAGGGTGAATATGCACTCACTATGCGCCGTATCGATCCTCAAGACCTGCAAGCACGCACCCTGGCTGTCGATGCCAATGGACAGGTGGTACTCAACGGCGAGTTGCCGCAACGCTACCAGTTCGCTATGTCAGCATCCACTCCACAAAATACTAATGGCGTCATGCTCAATGCCGTTATTGACGCCGAAGTGCAGCGCATTCTCAACGAAGGACGCGACATGGCCCGTAACTTGCTAACCGAGCACTACGACCAGCTCACTCTCCTGGCCGATACCCTGATGGAACGCGAACAGCTCGATCGCAAGCAGTTTGAAGCACTGCTGAAAAGTGGGGGGCTTGAGTAGTTCGTGGTGCAATGTCTGTGAAGCTTTGTCCTAAAGAGGACCTATCATCTAGAAAGGGTCCTCTTTAGCCCTGAGCCTACTATGGCGTCGATGCAGGTCCCGGAGTCGGCTGAGTCGATAATACTAATAGAGATCGTGGTGCTTGCGAGAAATCGAAATCCGCGAGCAGATTCCCCAATTGCGATGCATTTTCACGTACATCAGGTCGTGGATCAGGCCGACTATCTGTCTTAGGGTCTAGCCGTTGACCGCCCAGAAAATCGTCTTCAATAAACTTCAGGTACGCGTCAAAGCTCAATGTCTGCTGATCGATATAGCCCTTCTTCGCGTAGGGACTGATGACTATGCCAGGCACACGCAGACCGTAACCATTCTCATCGACCTTTGGCGGAACGACATGGTCATAGAAGCCGCCCCAGTCATCCCAGGCTAAAAAGATCGCTGTACTGTTCCAATCTGGCCCTTGCATGACCGCGTTGATAATGCCTGTGACATAGGATTGACCAGCGCTCACCAACGCTGGCGGATGCTCGCTTATCTTACCATTCGGCGTCACCCAGGAGACGGCGGGCAGAGTTCCTTTTTTGGCCGCTGTATAGAAATTCGTTGTAGGCTGAATATTGCCGAGTTGCCCATCCTGCTTGACGGTATCAAAACCTGGCAGCGGATTCCAGATGCCCGGTACTTTGACATTCTGCTTTCCCAGTACACAGTCTTCTGCATCGTTTGCACAGTCCGGCTGTGTCCCATCAGAAAGATAGTAAGCCCAACTGATGTTCTGCTTATGCAGGAGATAGGTGAGGTCCGTCCAGGCGTAGTCAGCCTTGTACTGGTTTGCCTGCTGCGAACTGACAGGACCTTTTATGTTATTGACACAACTCTCCGGGTCGCCTGGCTTACTACAATGTGCTGACCACGCTGATACCATAAACAGGTGCGCTGGTAGGCTCCACGAGGAATCTGGCTCAAACATGTGATCCTGGAGTACAAAGTTTTGTGCATAGGCCCAGTAGTTGGGGATCTCGCGTGCATCATGATATCCCATCACGTCCGTCTGGCCGTTAGCTGTGCAATTCGGATTATTCGGATCTGTACAACCTTTTTGCCCTTTTTCCGCCTGCCCAATGAATCCATCCATCTTGCCGCTATCGATATCATTGGTAGCATTTGCCTCCCCATGTGGCCCACCATGATTCAGGTTCTGTGCATCATGATAAGGCTTGACACACTGGTTGGTTTTAGGATCATTGACACAGACTGTAGGAACCCCGTTTTGCATCGGTATGCCGTCCGCACCAGGATAGGTTCCAAAATAGCTATCAAACGAACGATTCTCCTGCATGATAACAACGACATGCTGGATCTTGTGAATATCATTATTCTGGCTCTGCTGGTTCTGATTAGAAGAACTGCACGCCGTCAGTGCTGTTGTTGCCAGCAAGAATGCCAGTACAACAGAAAAGGAAGATTGGGCAAAGGGGAGTGCCTGCCCATGGTGTTGTTTCATAGACATATATGCTCCTGCTAGAGAAGGTAAAAAGAAGTGTCCGTTAGTGTTATCACTACTACCCTCATTGAATGCGAAATGACGCTGATCGGTATAGAGCAACTGCTCGACCCTATAATTGGAACGTCCTATATCGCTTGAGAGAGTATAGAGGAAGTCAAGAATGCCTCAAGATTCTCTGAACGTAGCGACTTCTCCTCCTGACATTCAAATCTATTCAGTGCGAGGTTCCGATCGTCATTCTCACTCCCAATTCATAGGCGCATCCATTTGACCACGCCCCTGTGTTGGCGTACAATGTGGTGAGACCAGCTCTTCCGCGCTGCTTTATGAGTGCAGACTGCGGCGGTTTTTTTAACGATGTTATGAGCAGGATGGAGTACTGCGTATGGTTCCTCATGACGAATTTACCCCCCACGGATACCTGGATAACCCTTACCATAGCTGGAAACTCAATCCCAGTGGAGTATTACGCTCACGTGCTCCCTTAGGCATGGGCTGGCATGTGCCCAATCTTGGTAGCTATGCCCGCAACCAGTTTCAGTACACAGCCCACCTTGCACTCGGCCTCAAGATAGGCAAAACGGTGCTGGTGACGCCGGAAGACTTCAAACGTCACAACTGTATCATCACCAGTCGTCTACACACCAAAAATCGCTTTGCATATACCTGCATCGTCCCTAAACACTCTTTGACGCTCAGCGCGCGCTATTTCCTGGTACAGGAACATGCCCTTGGCTGCATTCTCTCACTCTCTTCGATGGCGAAGAATCCCTTGCCCGTTACCTGTTTCTTGCTGCACCAGCATACCCACAATCCGCATACCAGCCGTCTGTGGGAACATGGCCTCTATGTCATCAAGGGCCAACAAGAAGGCACCGCCATGCTCGGTATCGCCAGCGAAGGTGATGTGTTTGTCCACGGGGCGAGATCAGCCGATGGGGGCGAACTCACGTTTGGCGAGATGGGTTACGTGATTGCTCTGGAAGATGCTGCCATTTGGGCGCATGATATTGATGTGCCGTGCCCGAATATTACCGAGCACGAGGAGAGCACTGGCTGGCAGATGCGCACGGTAATCTTGCCCTGTACCATTACTCTTACTACTGAAACCTCCGGTCCATCCACGCGCGTTATCAACGCGATCCTGGCCCGTGGTGTGTCTCAGGATGAGTCATATAGGCGTTGGGAGGATGGCATTGAGGAGATTGCGCTGGCGGAAGCGCAGCATCGCTCCGATGATGAGCAATTCTGGAGTCATGCTCCGCAACTCTTTGGAGATTGGCCTGGGCACTGGCGTCGCGGATTGGTCTATGATCTTGAAACGCTACGCATGATCATACGTCCCTCAGCCGGCGTTCAAAAGTCACCTTGGGATGGTATGCAAGTGCAGGCACCCAGAGCTGTTTTAGCTGAAGCTGCGATGGATATGCTTTTCCTGAGCTATGCCGATCCAGACCTGGCTTCTGAAGTTCTCCTGGGACATTTTGAGTCTGCGCCGTACCCAAACCTCCCTTGTATGCGCGAGGATGGTAGCTATAACATGGTGGCCGACGATGGACAGATCTGTGGCACGGCTCCCGAGTGGGGCTTTCCAATATGGTGTTGCGACCAGGTGTTTCGCAGGACTGGTGATATGCAATGGCTCCGTCGCCTCTATCCCGCAGCAGCGGCTTACCTGCGCTGGTGGCTGGAGCATCGCCGCGATTCTGAAGGCTGGCTGGTCTACGCATGTTCCTGGGAAAGTGGGCAAGATGTCTCCAGCCGCTTTGGTCCACAGCAGACTGGCGGTACCATCATCCACCATGTTCGCCCTGTCGACTTGCAGGCGAGCATGGCGCAGGGTGCGGAGATCCTGGTACGCTGGGCAACACTGCTTGCGCAAGAGAGCCCTTTCGTTCCTTCTGTTCTCCCGCTCGATTTTGCCGCCGAGATCGTGTACTGGCGCGGTGTCGCGGATGATTTTACGGTGAAGACGCGCTTGATGTGGCAAGCAGGCTGGTTCCGTGACTACGATTCCGTTGCGCAAGAATGGTCCTCTCAACCAGACACGATGCATCTCGCTCCCGTTTTTTGTGGTACGGCAGACCGGGGTCATGTAGAGCAGCTACAAAGCTATTTTTCTCAGCCACCTCTACATAGCGGCTGGGCTCCTCTTTCCTGGCCGCCAGTTGTCATGACTCTGGTTGGAGCCGCAGCCAATGCACAGATGCCGCTCGCTGCCTCCGAACTTGCCTATCGCTACATTGATGCCTCCTATCGTAGTACTGACAGCCACGAACTGGATGAACATGGAGGACTACCCGGCGTGACGCGTGAATACCGGGCGACTGTGACCAGAGGAAAATGGGGAGCCGTTGACTATGTCAATGCCGGTATCGAAGGATACGGTTGGGGCGCTATAAGTATACACCTGTTGCTACGTTACCTGTTGGGCCTGCGCGAGGAAGAGCCTGGTTGCATCAAGATTGCCCCGGCATTACCACAGGTGTTACGTCGTCCTGGCGCGACCTACCGTGCTGAGCCCATACCCTGGGGAAACTATGTATTGAGTGTCGAATGCATCGTGAAGGATGCGCAATCCTATGCCATACGTATGCGTTGCTCACAGTCGGTTTCACAAGAAGATGTGGAGCTTTCCAGTAGTACAAAGACGCAGGAGCAAACAGCGGAGAAGCATCAGTGTGAATGGGAAGGAGTATGGGGAGAGGAACAAGTCCTCCAGCTCCCTCAACTCACGAAATCTTCGGTGAACCAGATATAGCCGCCTGAGTCTACATAGATACCAACACCTACGCGATGGAGCGTAGTACTGAGCAGGTGGATGCGGTGCCAGGGAGGACCTCCGTCTAATGATGTCTCATTCACCATGCTCTCTTGAATGTTGTGCATTCCCGCGTAGGGAGTAGGATATGGCCCGGCCATGCCAATACATTCTCCGCAGTCTGTATAGCCCGCGAAGCCTTCGTTCGCAATACGCTGGCATTGTGAAAGCCCGTCGGGACAGGTATGGCTAAAGCCACATTTAGTCATATTCCAACTGTGTAAACGCGCTCCTCCAGCTAATGTCGCGTTCCAGGTAAATGCGTATAGCCCACGCGCAGCTCTATCGGAATTGATCAATGCAAAGAGTTGCTGTGTGAGCTGTGTCTCTTCGTTTGTCATTGCTGGTGGAGGTCCATAAGGCGCAGCCCCAGTACCGCTACCGGGTATATTCGTGGGCGGAGCTCCTTGCACAGGCGTGGAGGCCGGTGCCTGTGTAGGCGTTGCTGTGACTTGTGGTGTAGGCGAGGGAGTGGGCCTGGGCGTCGGTGTGGCTTCTTGTCTTTGCAGAACGACCTGGACAGGCTGCGTTGTAGGAGGCTGCTGACCCGTGTGTATCGCATCGCCAAGCGCCGGCCCGGCTGTAGATGCCTGTTTGATCGCTTGCTCACCGCACGCACTAACGAGAATCGTCATAGCAAGTAACACTAGCAGAAGCCATGATTTCCTGAACGCCAAAATAAACTCCTCCTCGGTTACAATCTATCTTTTCGCGACAAAAAACCGTCTCATAGGAGAGTAACACAAGGATTTGGAGATATGCGTTTCTGTGGAATATTTTAGTACTTTCTGGTACAGTATGGTGAAGATACTCCCGTCTAAAGAGCGGGGGCTTGTGTCTCAGCTCCATCGCAACTCACTCTACCTGGAAAGGCGTCGTGCTTTGGCTTCAACGCTTGACACATCAGGGGTAATGACAACAGCCCCGTCCTCACCCAATCTTGTTGGATGAGGAGCGTTCGCATCACAATGTTTCTTGTTCCGACTACATCAGCGTGCAGGGTGTAATGACAATTGTACCGTTTCTTGGTACGACTAGTCTTGCGCATGACACTGCCATTTTGCAATCCAATTTATGTTACAATGGTACAGTGCTGTTGAGTTGTTCTATTAAGAATCAATTCTAATAATTTATAGCAAGGGACGGAGCAATGATGAAGGATTTGAAGGTCGTTTTTGAGAATATATCAGGGAGATTTGTTATGGCAGGGAAAACTTATGGGGAAATGCTTTTCAGTCGGGTTTCTCTTAAGGTATCCAGCACCCGTAATTTATACAAGGCCTGGCCATAGTAAACGGAAATAGACAGTGGTCTTTAGCTTGCAAACACTGGTGTTTTTGCAGAGTGCTTAACTGTCTCTTCATCCACCTTGTTTTTTACCTTTGAGTAGCGTCCTCAATGCTTGAACAGTTTCCTCAACATTCAGATCAGGTACATAAGTCGTTGCACTGATTGACTGACCACTTGAAACCCGTAAATCAAAACGTTGCATAACATTGGAAGTTAGACCATCGTTGAGATTGAACGCGGATGTTTCTACTCCGACGATATCTTCATAGAAGTAAGTACGGGTGCGTTCAAAACGCATTGAACCTAGAGCATTAACATCTCCTGCAAATACTGCTAGATAATGTTCGGTGGGATAAAAAAAGGTAAACCTGTTCACGCTTGCATGTAGACGCCCATCCAGACCGCGTTTGATAAGCACTGGACACCCATGAGATCGATAGTAACTTGCATCGTCTGAGTCGGGCCATACAATGCTGCGTATATAGAGTGGCGTATCTACTTCCACCTCTTTCCACCCATCCAATCCAAGCTTTTGTATACCATATCGCCGTGCTGAATTGCGCCAACTTTTTACCCAAGCCTCATACTCTTCGTCTGTGGGGATCGGCGGTGGTGGTGGAGGAAGGGGCATTTGTTTCTCTAGTGGAGGTGAAGGCGATGGCATGCGAGAAGGCTGTTGCCTTTTCTGTGTGCGCCTGGCAAAAAACCATGCTCCTGCAGCGACCAGAAGTAGTACAATAAAAGCTCCAAACGGATTGCTTATCAATCTGCCTATCTCATTAATCAAGGCAAGAAATGGACAGATAAGGAATATACTCCCTACTATTAGTACGAGAGGTAAAAGTGAAGTCTTTGGTGGAGGCGCGGGTGGCCAATTAAAGGATCTCATGAGATCCTGGGAAGATAACTTACGAGGTATTCCCATACTATGCATATTCACGAAATGTCTCCTTCCCCGCTACACGTATGCTGCTAACGCCAACTATTGCTTACGTAATTGCTGGTTATAATCCTGGAAGACCTGCGGGAGACAGGAGGCGAATAAGGCAAGAATCTCGCGATCTTCAGCATGCATTTGTAACCGATCTGCTTGATGCGACAATTTATTCGCCTCCTCTTTCTGTTTTTTTGCGTGTATACCAGTACGAGCGAAATCTTGTTTTAAGATGGCTAAAATTTTTGTATACGCGAAAAGATTATGCAAGCTACTTGCGCTATATAGTAATTCTTCAACGCGCCTCATCACAGAAAGAACTTGGGCCGATGGCCGCTTTCCAGCCAAATGAATAAGGGCTTCAAGATATTTCAATCTGGCTTGCTCTCGCGTCGATACCTTTATATCGGCCTCTTTCAACAGGCTCATGATCTCTTGATACGCTCCTTCATAATGGCCCCTTGTCATTGTCTTCTCGATACTCTTTAACCGCTGCTTGTACGTGTTTTGCTTATCTTTTTCTTGAAGATTTTGAATGAGGCGTATACGATTGGGGTTGACATTTTTTTTGAGCAGTAGCTGTGGTATCGCATGCTCTGGTATTCCTTCAATCTGCAATGCCACTTTTCCTTGGTCGAATGCTTCCTGCACCGAACGGCCAAATCCAATCGCCTGATAAAATGCAGACGAAAATACGATTGCCGCCTCATCTCCTATTCCCGTTCTCATGCCAATAGCACAATTAATTACATTTGTGATGGCTCTTGCCTGTATCTCGGAATAACAGGCATTCAAAAGCACAACTTGAATATTGTCTTTTAACGCCGAGAACAGCGCTTCTAATGCTGTCCCACTAATGGGGTGTTTCTGTCCTTGCTTACCCAAGAACATTAGCTCTCCAGTAGCACTACCATGACCGCTGAAGTGAACAATATCAGGCATATGTTGATTAAGTGCCTGTAATAGATCATTGGGGCGGGCTGCCCAGATTTGTTGGAAGATGAGGGATTCTCTATGGGTAGAGGCGCGGACTTTGTGCGTGATTTCTCGTATCTCTTCACTAAGTGAAAGCGACTGCGATCCTTTTTCTTTCGGATCTGCTGCTATAAACATCACCTTTACTTTCCCTGTCTGCTCCGGGAGGTAAGTCATAACCTAACCCTCAAATCGTAAATATATAAAAAGACATGCAGTAGTTATTGTCAAAGAGAATGCTTACTATAGTGGGATATAGTATATGCTTTGCGTTGATATTTGTCTATACCTAAATTTGGTCAGCTCTGCATCCTTTCGGGGGAAACTGCCTCAAATTCATGCGACGTTCCCCCCACAAAATCCGTAAGCGAAGATGGTGGCGATTACGATAGCCATAGGCTTGACACATGAGTGCCTTGGTGCGATTGTTTTTGCCTTTCCCCCTAAAGGATACTGAGCCATATATGATGAGCCGACTCATACGAATTTACATCTAAAAACGGCATGTCAGCACAATTGCGCTCATATCGTCCGGTTTCGCACGTACTGTTGCGCTGCGCTCCTGGTGTGAACGTTGCAGAGAACGTTCAACCAGTATGCGGGCAGTCGCTGTACGAGGAGCTTCGCGCATAATCTGTTCGATCTCTTCATCTACTAGATTATCGTGGATGCCATCGGTACAAAGGAGAATACGATCGCCGGGATAAACTGGAATCTGTTGTGTGTGGATCATAGGGGGAAGTGGTCCGCCGAGTGCCTGCGTGATGCCGCCACGCAGTCGGAAGTAACTAAACTCGATGTCCGATAGCTGGTCGGCACGCATTGCCTGGTCGATACGCAATGCATCTTTGTCGGTGATGATCTGATTCTCTACCAATTTTGCAAGCAGCCCATCGTCGTTTGTCAGACGTTTTAGCGGCTCTTGTTCTCGCAGCAGATAGATACGACTATCGCCCACATGGGCATAGACCATGGTATAACTTCTGGTTTCCGGTTGTCGACAAAATGTTGCCATTGCCACAGTTGTTGCCAGGTCATCGGTACCAGCTCGCCTTGCACCTTCTGTTCGTACACGCTCGTCAGCTTCCTGTATCAGATGCTCCAGGATAGTACAGAGTTCGGGAGAATCACATTGTTCGAGGAAGGTATGAATCTTGCGTCCCTCCTGGTGCTTACTCAGGATATGTCTCCAGGCCTGGTGGGTAGCGCGTGCTGCGGTCTGTGAAGCGATTTCTCCAGCCGCGCTTCCTCCCACGCCATCAAAGACCGCAACCAATCCCGTGAGTTCGTCAACGAGAATACTGTCCTCGTTCCTATGGGGGTGGCGCTCGCAAGCGATGGTGCGCTGCGCATAGGTAAAAGGAGCGAGTGCAAGGGCATGTTTATGTACAGAAGTATGAGTAGAGCGCCTGGTTTTTGTTCTGTGTCGCGGCATCTTCGTCGAATGCTGCCTTTCGATAGGTACTTCAATAACAAAATTTAACTATATAACGTAGCTTTACTTTTTAGTGCCTGCTTCTGATGTATTTCAACACAACGCTACCCACCTCAGCAGGCCGCACGATTGATAGAATATCACATATTTTACAAAACGTCCGTTCTGGAAGCCCTACGGCAAAAGCTGCGGAGAGGAAAGAACGGCGTTCGTAGACGCTCTGCTTGCCGCCCGATACTTCCTTTCACACAGATGACTGCCTAGCAGTAGAAGCGACAGCTTCGTTTCTGTGTGAGTAAGGAGCTTCCTCCCCTGGCGGGGGAGCGGTTTTGGGGGGACCGCTCAATCCCTCACCACTCTGGTTTCCCTTTGTGGGTAAAGTTAGCCTCGACGAGGTTATCAGACCGGCATATCTTCCAGGCACTGGCTTTAACCCCTGCTATGAACCTGTTTAACCTGGAAGTTCTAGAGCAGCACACTGGCTTCGCATGCGCAGGTAGGAACTTCAGCACTCTCTGATAACGTAGCCCGATGGTCCTTGCCGCCCCTATGGGCCTACTAACATCATATACCGCTTTAGATGAGCCTCCCGATTCTGAGAAAGTTCTCGAACATGATGCGTGTATGCTCTCGATAGGTCACGTAATGGGTGTGCCTCTCTCGTTCGATATTTGAATATGCATCGATGCCAACGATATCGATTATTGACTGCTTGAACTCAGGGTGACCCAGCCAGAGATCAAGTAGATCCGGGTTGAGTTCGATATGATACTGTAAACCATAGGCGCAGCGACCATAACGGAATGCCTGGTTTTCGGTTGTCTCGCTTGTTGCCAGCAAGATTCCGCCAGCCGGAATATCGAAGGCATCCTCATGCCAGTGGAAGACCTTCTGATAACCCGGCAAACCGGCGAAAAGGGGGTCCTTTCTCCCATGCAGTTGACCTCCCAGGCAGATGCCCAGGTAAGGGATATCTTGCTCGACTGCGCTACGGATCAGCCCTTTCTCTTGCATAAAGTATGGATGCTTTTCTTCCTGGTACACATGCTGCGAACCGCCAAATGCAATAATGGCATCATATACGCCTGGATCAGGAAGTGCTTCTTCCTCAACATTCACGGTATCGCAGTCAATTCCATGCTCTTGTAAAATCTCTCCCAATGCGCCCGTCGGGCACTCCCATACGTGCTGAAGTGCTAAGACCCGCTTCATCTTTTTTTGTTACCCCTGACCAGTTCTACCTGACGTTTCATGTTCAACGGGCTTGCTGCCAGTGCAAACAATCTCTACTCTCCATACCTGTCCCGCGTCCAGGATCAGGGGCCAGATCAGCGTGGCGCAACTTCCCTGGTGCGTGCGCTCAAAGCCTGCTTCCGACCCTGTGACGGTTTCGATAGAGAAGCGCCACAGCATTGCCTCTGCGCTGAGTTCGAAGCCCATGTCTTGCTGTAGCCAGGTGTTGCCAATGTGAAATACGCTTACCTGGGGGATCTCGCTCGTGCTATCGAAGTGATTATTTGCTAGCTCGGCGTTCCTTACCTGGTAATATGCTTGCTCGTTGCCCCCGCCTCCCAGCAGATTGAAGTTCCACTCGCTTGCGAAATAAGTGTGTAAGCGTGCCTGCCCTTTGTTTTCAATGTTGTAGCGCACAAAGAGCTTCTCTTCGCCTTTGGGGATGAAGAGGGTTTTCCTGACATGAACTGGCAGCGGACTCAGAGCGCCAGGACGCCGTACCTGTCCATCACGTGTCATGGTGACTGTGATGCCTCTCTCTTCTTGCTCTACGGTGGTTGCATAGGGCTGTTCGACGAAATTGCCCTGATCCTCAAAGCGTGCAGCCGCGAAATCTGCTAATGGCAGCCCTGGTGGGAGGAAATGATCGACCAGGCTGCTGCGACGATAGCGGTCAACGACCAGGTATTGATCCAGGTCAGCTTCTTTGGTACGTACCGTGGTATGCGGGGAAGCTGGCTCACTTTCTTCCTGTATATTGCTTGTTTGTATGATACTACGCGATGCAAGCGCTGCCTTGCGCCGACGCTCCTGTTCATACTCTCGCAGCGTCTGGTGATAGCTCTCCATTTGCCGTGTCATGACACTGGTCAGATTGTGTGCGCTACGGCGCAGATCCCACTCGAAGATCGAGCCACCACGGCGGGGATCGATGTATAAGTTTTGTTGGTCGCTCTCGATGAGCAACTCTTCCTGCGTATCACGATCGAAATCAGTGAATTCGTAGTGTTGCCAGGCCGACTGACCATGCAATACGCGCGCAGCCGCGTTTTCGGCCTTGATGAGATGGTGATAGATGGCGGAACGTACATGGGTCATGTAGATACCACCGAACAGGCCGTGCCAGTAGGTGTCGTTGGCCTGTGCTTTCCATAAATGTACCACTCCGTTTTCTTCTGTTGCTCCTGCTGAGTAGACCTGGTCATGCACACGCAACATTTTTTTATGTTGTGTATTGATCTCGGGATAGCGTACGATAAAGTTGCGCCAGAAGCCGCCGCGCATGAATTGCAGGATATCGTCCTGTTTATCATGCTCCAACTGGTGCAGGATTTTGCCGAAGAGGTAGGATTTCTTCGGCGGGAGCGCCCACTCGGTCATTTCAATGTAGGATGAGGTGGGAATGTAGATACGCCCCAGCGCAGGATGGGAGCGCGCGTATTCTCCTAATGGCGTAGTAAACAGCCATGCGCTGTTCTGCTCAAGAGCAGTAAAGAACTCCTCGACCCAGCCTGTATGGCTACTGACGCCCCAGCAGTATTTGTTGGTATCGGGCCAGCTACCAAATTTTTCGCCATCATCGCCCATGACAATAATACGGTTACCGTCAGGCGTCGCCAGTGAGCGCAATGCTGCGATGGTCTCGCCAGCCGGGCGCCAGGGTATCGTGTAGCGCAACGTCTTGCTGGTTGCGTATACCTTCAGGACACTGCTCTGATCCTCGGTTGCATAGTAGCCATAGAGGTCCTGATCCTCTAAGCCCACATTCTTGAAATGGACATCGTCAAGAACCGTCCATTCTATTTCGGCCTCTCGAAGCAGCCGTGGCAAACCCGGTTCCCATACCCGTTCCGCGATCCACGTCCCCGAGGGTCTTGTGCCAAAATCTCGCTGGAGACGCTCTGTCAGGCGCCGGATCTGCGCGACTTTGTCAACGTCGGGAATGGACGGCAAAATAGGCTCATAGTAGCCACCGCTTACCATCTCGACCTGCTTGCGCTGGACCAGGGCCACGATACGTTCCAGGAACTCCGGATGGGTCTCTTCTAGCCAGTCTAATAGTGATCCTGTGTAGTGGAGCGAGAGACGTACCCCGGGATGGCGTTCTAATGCCATGATCATTGGTAAATAAGCTTCCTCATAGACCTGTTGAAAGACCCACGGGAAGTTGCCCACCGGC
>WNGE01014208.1_pt1 | contig 13293 bp, 9 predicted proteins | sample 5400651 | NCBI WGS metagenome assembly WNGE01 (sample SAMN13153370, study PRJNA577476) | soil metagenome | isolation source: 60 cm soil or saprolite under grassland replicate 2 | place: USA:California | collected 2016-06-15 | reverse complement strand
TCTTCAAAGCTTTCCAAATCGCGAATGACAATAGACCTTTGTTTCGGATCAGGCATGGTGGCGGGTGCTTGGAAGCGTTCAATATACGCGAGCGGGTTACCTCGCGCCAGATTGCGATGGGCTCGGTTCTCGAGCTTGGCCCGCCGCTTGCCGCACGTTGCATTTCTGTGCGACCTGTGCAACGCGGTGCATCTTGACAGAGCGCGAACTTCCGCATAAAGTCTCGCCATCTTTTTTGGGAGTACTCAACGCTCCTAGTGGCCACTTCGAGCTTCGCGTACACCTCCCCTTGATTATTTGTTCCTGGTTGCCACAGCACTACTTCGGTCACAGGAGGTGTCTTATGGAACGCAGAATTGATGTGTGCGCGGGGAGAATCTTCGCCTTCGCTCTTGTCGCGCTTTTTCTTTTGACCGCCGCATCCGTGGCTCAGCCGAACGTACAAGGGCACTGGACAACGCTGTCCTATTCCATGCCGATCAATCCCGTGCACGTCGCGCTGTTGCACACGGGCAAGGTATTGGTGGTCTCCGGATCGGGAAACGTCGCCGGCAACACAAACTACCAGGCCGCTATCTGGGATCCGCAGGCAAACACCATTAGCACTCAACCGGTGGCCTGGGACATGTTCTGTAACGGCATGGTCGTGTTGCCGGATGGGCGACCATTCATCATGAGCGGCACGCTGCAATACGATCCGTTTCACGGCGAGCTGAGAACTTCGTTTTTCGATCCCGCTACTGGAAACTTTACGGATGCACAGAACATGGCGCACGGCCGCTGGTATCCGACCGCAACCACGCTTGGAGATGGCCGCGTCATGGTATTTTCCGGGTTGAATGAAACCGGCGGCACGAATACGAGCGTGGAAATTTATACCGTGGGCACGGGATGGGGCGCCGCGTCCACGGCCTCATGGACACCGCCACTTTATCCGCGCCTGCATTTATTGCCCAACGGAAAAGTCTTCTACTCGGGCGCTACTACGCAATCGCGCACTTTCGATCCCTCCACGAAGGTCTGGAGCAACGTTGCAACCACCAACTACAGCGGCACACGGACGTACGGCACTTCCGTATTGCTGGCGCTAACACCAACCAACAACTACGATCCTCGCGTGTTCATCATGGGCGGTGGAAGTCCCTCGACGCAGAGCACAGAGGTTATCGATCTTAGCGCGTCGACTCCAGCGTGGAAATATGGACCCATCATGTCGCAACCGAGGATCGAAATGAACGCCGTCATTCTGCCGAGTGGCCAAGTCCTGGCGCTCGGTGGCTCATATAACGATGAGGACACGACGACTGCAAGCTTGAACGCTGATCTGTTTGATGCGAACGCCGCCAGTGTTGGACCAGCTGGAGCAAACGCCTACGCGCGTCTGTATCACTCGGTGGCGTTGCTGCTGCCCGATGCGACCGTATGGCTGGCTGGAGGGAATCCACAGCGTGGCACGTACGAGCAGAACATGGAGATATATCAACCACCATACCTGTTTACCTCTGGAAATGGCGGCACGGCCCTGGCAACACGGCCCACGATCAGCAGCGCGCCCGCAAATATTTCTTACGGAAATGCGTTTACAGTGCAGACACCGGACGCAGCGAACATTAGTTCCGTCGTGCTGGTGCGCAACGGCGCGGTAACGCACGCGTTCGATATGGATCAGCGCGTAGTAGGCTTGACATTTACCGCTGGCACAGGAACGCTGAACGTTACCGGCCCGCCGAATGGCAACATTGCGCCTCCGGGATACTACATGCTGTTCCTCCTTAGCAACACAGGTGTGCCTTCGATTGCGCGCTTTGTGCAGGTTGCCCAAGCCCCCGATTTCTCGCTGTCGGCGAGTCCGGCGCAGAGCGTAGTGCAAGGTAATGGCACGACCTACACAGTCAATGTGGCCGCTGCTGGCGGGTACAGTGGAACTGTTGGCCTAAGTGTGAGCGGGCTGCCGACGGGCGCAACTGGAATTTTCAATCCAACATCTATTGCCGGTTCGGGCGCTTCGACGCTCACGATCGGCACTGCGAGTTCAACACCGGCAGGCAGCTACAAACTTACAATCACCGGAACGGATGGTGCGAGTCTGACTCACACCACTAGCGTTACTCTGGTTGTAAGTGGTCCATCAGACTTCACAATTTCTGCTACTCCCGCAAGCCAAACCGTCAGGGCGGGATCAAGCACGTCCTACACGGTGAATATCGCTGGGTCAGCCGGCTTCTCTGGCACAGTCGCTCTTAGCGTGTCCGGGCTGCCGAGAAAGATAAACGCCAGCTTTAATCCGTCATCGGTAGTCGGCTCGGGCACATCGACCCTAAAAATTTCACCGAACCCCCAAGCACCACATGGAACGTTCACAGTGACGATCACGGGGTCCAGTGGCGCAACATCGCATTCCACGACAGTCGGCTTGACCGTGCAGTAAATGAATCTTACTCATCGCTGGCCGGGGCCATTCCAAGTTTGAGAGAATGGCCCCTATCTTTTGTCACGCTCGCAATCGATGTGAGGGGTGGAATCCGATGCAGCTATCGCGCAGAACTTTTCTTCGCTCGGTGGGCCTGGGAACGATTTCCGCAACTTCAGTGCAATGGCCATTACCGGCGTGGTCACCGGCGGCTGCTTTCGAACCTGCCAGGAACAAGGAACCGGGCGGGCCAGTTCGCCTTGACAATAATGAGAATGTCTATGGTCCATCACGCAAGACTGCGGCGGCCATTCGCGCCGCTTTGGGTTCCGTAAATCGCTATCCATTCAACGAATATGACGGGCTGATCGACAGGATTGCACGAGCCCACAAAGTGAAGACGGAGCAGATACTGCTGGGCTGCGGATCGTCGGAAATTCTGCGCCTAGCTGTGGCTGCATTTCTTGGGCCCGGCAAGCAGCTCATCCAGGCTTCACCGACGTTTGAGTCTATGGACCATTACGCGCGCTCGGCGGGCGCGGAGGTCATATCCGTGCCTCTGACTGCAACTTTCGCGCATGACCTGGACGCCATGTTGGCCCGGACTGGCACATCGAGTACGCTGGTGTACATTTGCAATCCGAATAATCCCACCGCCTCTCTGACTCCGCGCAGCGATATTGAGAGCTTCATCGGCAAATTACCTGGCAACAGCTATGTGCTCATTGATGAGGCTTATCACCACTACGCGGGCCAGTCGGCAATGTATGCATCTTTTCTAGACCGGTCGGTCGAAAATGAGCGCGTCATCGTGAGCAGAACTTTCTCCAAAATTTACGGCCTGGCTGGCCTGCGCCTTGGATACGGCATTGCCTCCGCAAGAACAGCGAAGCAGATGAACGCGTATGCCACCATCGATAATGTGAATGGAGTAGTGGTTCGTGCAGGCCTAGCGGCTTTGGACGATGCGCCCAGCGTCGCGGAATTTATCAAACGCAATGAGGACGCTCGCCAGGAATTCTTCAATCAAGCGATGGCGCGAATGCTCAAACCGATCGACTCGCATACGAATTTTGTCATGATGAACACGCATCATCCAGCCGAACAAGTTATTGAGCACTTCCGCAAAAATAATGTGCTGATCGGACGTCGTTTTCCCGCGATGGACAGCTATATTCGCGTTTCCTTCGGCACGCCCGATGAAATGGCAGCCTTCTGGCGCGTTTGGGACATGCTGCCGTTCGCGAAGGCGATGCAGCACTAAACGTCGGAAATCGGTTCTTCGCCCACTCGCCCAATCCGCCCACAATGCTACCCTTATACCCGCCCCCATGATCCTCGACGCGCTGCACCGCATCGCTGACTGCCGTGAATCGCTGTCGCGCGAGGGGGCGCGCGCGGTTACGGCGGAAATTCTGTCCGGCAAATGCACCGATGCGCAGATCGCCGCTCTGCTAGTCGCGCTGCACATGAAGGGCGAGACGGTGGAAGAGATCGTCGGGTTTGCAGAAGCCATCCGCGCCGCGGCTACGCCGTTAAACCTCCACCGCAATTCGACAGTGGACGTCAGCGGCACCGGCCGCGAGGTGCTCGTCGATACCTGTGGTACCGGCGGTTCGGCGAGCGCGACGTTTAACATCTCTACTGCAACAGCGTTCGTAGTCGCGGGCGCCGGCGTGCGCGTGGCGAAGCACGGCAACCGCAGCATCAGCTCGAAAAAAGGTTCGGCGGATGTGATGGAAGCTCTTGGCGTAAACATTCAGCTTCCGCCGGAGCGCGTGGCCGCCTGCCTGGAAGAAGTCGGGATCGCGTTTCTCTTTGCTCCGGCGATGCACTCGGCCATGAAATTTGTGCAGCCCGCGCGCCGCGAGCTCAAAATCCGGACGATTTTTAATCTGCTCGGCCCGCTTACGAATCCGGCGCAGGCGTCGGCTCAAGTAGTCGGAGTGTACTCGCTTGATCTGGTCGAGAAAGTTGCCGAAGCTCTTAGCATGTTGGGATTGCACCGAGGTTTCGTCGTGCACGGCCTCGATGGCCTCGATGAAATCACGCTTACCGGTCCCACTCGCATCGCTGAAATTCGCGATGGGACGGTGCGCACCTACGAGATCACGCCAGAGGAATTTGGTATTACTCGCGCCACGCTCGACGCTATCTCCGGTGGAGATTCCGCCGCCAATGCTGTTCTGATTCGCAAAATCCTCGGCGGAGACAAGTCGCCACGACGCAATGTCGTATTGCTGAATGCGGCCGCCGCCCTGGTTGCTGCTGGCCGGGCTGAGCACATTATCGGTGCCCTGCCGCTAGCTGCTCAATCACTCGACTCGGGCGCAGCCGAGCACAAGCTCGAAGCACTCGTTCGGTTCACAGCTGAAGGCTAAGATGTCGACGGCGTCCTTACTGACGGCAAGCTGTTTATCTTCCCCGCCCCGCCGCAAGCGCAGCAAACGGTTCAGCAGCAAGCCGCCCAACATGGCGGTGAAGGCGGGTTTGGGCTCCATAGCCAAACTTACATCGAAGCGAAGGGATTTCACGCCCATGACGGCACGGCGATTTCTCTGGCTCGCCTCGGAGGAATCAAAACCGGACTGATCACCAAGCGCATCTCCGAAACGGTTGCCCTGCGCGCCCGCGACCTGAAACTCGAACACGTTCACCAGGGCATTCAAGACAAGCTCAGCGTCTTTCGCGAAATCATCATTCAGGAAGGGATCAAGCCTGCTGAGGTCGCATTCGTCGGTGACGACGTGATCGATCTTCCGGTCATGTGGAATTGCGCCCTGGCGATCGCCGTAGCTAACGCCCGCGATGAGGTCAAACGCGATGCGCACTACGTCACACCGCACTGCGGCGGCGACGGCGCTCTCCGCGACGCAATCGAGTACATCCTCAAAGCGCAAGGAAAATGGAAGGGAGTACTGAAGAGCTACGTCGGGGAGAGGGGCGGAGGAAACAGCTCACATCGAGGGTTGGTTTGATCTTGCGGCGGTCGAGAGCAGCTCGGGGCTGGCCCTGGTCGGCGCAAGCTAGACCGCAGGTTGTTGATTGGGCGCTCTCTCATCCCGCATAGGGCGGGATGTTCGCATAGAAGAATCATGGTCGATGTGCTGGGCCGAATCGATGGTTGGTGGAAACGATCTTCCACCGAGATGTGATTCAACGTGAGATTTCCAGAGTCTTGGTCCTCAACCTCTCTGGCGAAAAACGCGGTGCTCGGCACTGCAAAGGAGATCTTCGTCCTTGACAACGCCTTCGCTCTTATCGAGGGCCGGCCCGCCCTTGTCTACACTAAGACAGGCCCAGCGTGCGCATTGCGCGGCTGCGATGCGAGCACGTGCCGCTACGCTCATTTTCCAGCGTGGTCGGTGCGTGCTTTCGCGGCTGCTTCTATGCAATCCGCTCAACGCACGAACAGCCGTATCCCTTGAAAGGCCGCGTTACTTTTCCCCGCTCAGCCCTCAACTGCGTGAGTGTGTCCATGTGATCTTCCTCGGCCAGAGATTGTCGCAGGACCCGGGTAACACCGGCTGACTCTGATGGAGTCCGCGTACAATGTCACCAGCTTCGAAAGCAAAAAAGGTAAATTCTCATTAGATTGCCCGGCATCCGACATGCCCCGAAATCCCATAAAAGCGGAATACTGGCAGGTGAGCCATGGCATCACTCGCATGTTTGGCAACGCGGAAGACAAAGCACCTTTTGCCGGTGCTCTTCAGCTAATCACGACAAGCTTGGACTATGATCTGGGAGCCTTTTGGGTCGTCAATGACCTGCGCATGACGTTGGATTGTGCTGAATACTTTAGCCGGAGCCCAGAGACATTTCCCCAATTTGAGACAGTCACGCGGTCCAGGCATTTCTCAATCGGTGAAGGCCTTCCGGGAACAGTGTGGAGCACGCGCGAAGTGCTCCATATCCCTGACGTTACTTGTGCGGAAAACTTTCCTCGATTTTCAATCGCCAAACAGGAAGGCCTGCGAACCGGGATCGGTTTCCCGCTCTACTCCGGCAAGACTGTGCTCGGAGTAGTCGAATTGTTTAGCCAGCACGCACCGGCAGTTTCGCGGCGGATGAAGGAGTTTCTGTTGGCCCTGGGTGGACAGATGGGAGTCTTTCTCGAAAGACTGGCAGCCGATCGAGCGCTCGATTCTGCCGATGCGCAATTCCGTCTGGTCGCCCAAGCCGCCTCTGTCGCGGTCTTCACGATCGATGAGCAAAGCAACATACTTTTTGTCAATTCGGCGGTCGAAAGAATCTTTGGATACAAGCCCGAGGAGTTGATTGGCGGCAAGCTGACTGTTGTGATGCCTGAGTACCTTCGACATGTTCATGAACACGCCCTTAGGCGGTACGTGCGCACGGGCCAGCGCCACATCTCTTGGGAGGGTGTTCCTCTGCCGGGGCTGCACAAGAATGGGTCAGAAATCCCCTTGGTGATAGCTTTTGGTGAGTTTCTTCGCAAAGGAGGACGTGTGTTTACAGGGTTCGTACGGTTTCAGTGAGCGCTTTGTTTGACTTGTAATCGTCTCGCGCAGAGGTCTGGCGAAAGGCGTAAGAGCTAAAGGCTAAGAGCAAGGAGCTAATAGCCAAACTAAAAACCCACCGGCCGTCTGCTTGGGGCGTGCTCGGGTCGACGACCGATGGGCTACCGTTTCTCCTTACTCACCCTGTTGTTTTCAGGAGTATTTACACAGTCTAAACCCAATTGACGGGAAAAGTTTCGCTTTGCCCCGTAAAGTTTTGTAATTGCAACACCGGCTGCGAAGCAATTTAACCGGGGGGATTTTCACAGCCCTCACTCAGGAATAGCCGGTGGCCGCGCTGCCATCAATTCGGTAAAGCGTGGATCCTTGCGCAAGCCTGCAAACTCGGCATCTTTATAAACAGCATCAATGCCCTTGTACCCTTCTTCCAGCGCCTTGCGGAGGTATTGCAGGGATCGATCGCTGTTTCCCGCCTGGGCAAAGAGCTTCGCCATCACATAGTCAAAGTGGGCCCGGTCCTCCGGAGACGACATCTGCGCCTGCACGCCGGTATGGGATGTTCGCTCAAAGATATCAGGATCCAACTGCATCGCCTGCTGATACGCGGCGACCGCCTTTTCCAGTTCTTTCTTTGAAAAATAGGCCGCTCCCAGATTGCTGTAATACGAAGCTGCGTCCTGCCGCAACTTGATCGCTTTTTCGTATTGCTTGATCGCCTTCCCGTGCTTTTTCTCGAGGTAATAGATTACGCCCAAGTTGTTATATGCGTCGGCATACTCGCGGTCGCTCTTGATGGCACGCTCGAAGCTCTTGCTGGCTTCGTGAAAGCGTTGTAGTTCCAGTTGTGTAATGCCGATCTTGTTCAGCAAGGAAGAGCTGGGCTGCTTCTTAAGCGCGGAACCGTAATAATCAAGCGCATCCAGGTACGACTTTCGCCCACGGAGTTCATCGCCGCGTTGCTCCAGTTCCTGGGGAGTGGCACCCGCCAGCGGCGCTTGCGTGTGCCGCAGCGGCGGACCGACTTGAATTTGTTCGGAAGGAAAAGCCTGGGCTAGCAGTGTGACGCTCGCGGCTACGAGCATTGTGAGAGCGCAAAGCAAAGCTTGCCGACGCATAAGCCAACCTCCTGCCTGGCGTCTGGCTCCGCTGCCGGTTGCCAGCCTGGCTATTGAGGTTTGCTGCCGTTGTCGGCTGGTTTGGGCGGCGGGTTGTTAGACGATTTGTCCTCCTTAAAGATACCCGCAATTTTGCCAAAAAAACCTTTTTTCTTTTTAGGGTCCTCGCCCGAGGTGTTCACGACCGTTCCGGGTTGCGCTCCGGGAGGCGGCGGCGGAAGCGCCTTCTCGCCCCCTAAGCCGAAAATGCGGGAGAAGAACCCACGCACACCAGTACCCTGATCACAGGTCTGGCTTGGCTCGGTTCCAGCAATGAATGCCGAGCTATAAGTCTCTGGGCAGGAAGGTGTTGCCAGCAGATTGGTCTGCTTATCTAGCTGAACATCGACCACTCCGGCGGGCTGGGCAAACGGCTTCACATCCGAGTACTGCGGCAGCAGAACCGCCTTTTTCATGAACTCTGTCCAGATGGGGGCCGCAGTTTGCGCCCCGCTCAAACGGAGATCGCTATAGTCGTCGTATCCCACCCAGACGATACATAGGAGGTTGCTCGTATACCCGGCGAACCAGCCGTCGTGCGAGCTTCCTGTTTTGCCGGCAGCAGGAGCCGAAAAGCCTCGTCCGCGCACTGCGCCCACTGCAAGGCCGTTGTTGATCACGCTCTCCATCAGATTGGTGGTCACGAATGCAACCCGCGGATCGAGCACCTGCCGCTTCTCCGAGTTGAAATCCATGACCACATCGCCCCTGGTGTTGCGCACCGAGTTCACCAGAACTGGTGAAAGATGCACGCCACCATTGGCAAAAACGGTATACGCCGACGTCATGTCCAGTGGCGTTGCTTCGTATGCGCCGAGAGCCATTGCCGGGGTCGCTTTCACCGAAGTGATACCGGCCGCTTTGGCGATGTCCGCTACCTTGTCATAGCCCACCTGTTCGGCGAGCTTCACAGTAGCGTTATTCAGCGACATCGCCAGCGCATAGCGCATGGTCACTTCGCCGTGGTATTCCTCTTTGTAATTGCGCGGCTCGTAGATTTGGTCGCCGTAAGCGAACGTACTCGGCTGATCCTCGACCATCGAGGCCGGAGTCAGAACCGGATTGCTTCCATCCAGTCCGGTATTAACCGCCGCCGCATATACGAATGGCTTAAAAATCGATCCTGTCGGTCGCTTTGCCAGCACATGGTTTAATTGGCTGAAGCCGTAGTTTCTTCCGCCCACCAGGGCCAGGACTTCGCCGGTGTGCGGATCCATCGCCACCAGCGCAACCTGAGCTTCAGGTCCTTCTTGAACTTTGGTTTCGTATTTGTTCTTTCCGATCTTGATCCGCTTCGTCCGCAGCTTTTTTACCTGATCATCAACCAGCTTCATGCCCGCTTCTACGGCTTGGGCAGCAGACCTCTGAAGTTCCGGATCAAGCGTCGTATAAATCCGGTACGACTGGTCGTTCATCTGCCGCTCATCGAGCTTGCTGATCAGCGTCTCGCGCACCAGATCGATGAAATAAGGCGCATCGCTGGCTTCAACATTCGGCGGGGCCAACCTCAAAGGCGTAGCTTTAGCCTTTTCTGCATCGGCCTTAGTGATAGCGTGCGTCTCGACCATGCTGTCGAGCACCAAGTTGCGCCGTTCCAGCGCGCGCTCCGGATGCCGATACGGCGACAAATAACTCGGTGCCTGAATCAGCCCAGCGATCAACGCCGCTTCCGCCACGGAAATATCTTTCAAGTCCTTGTTGAAGTATGCCCGCGAAGCCTCAGCAAAACCGCTGATTGTGAAAGAGCCACGCTGTCCAAGATCAACCCGGTTGGCGTAAAACTCGAAGATCTGCTGCTTGGAGAATTTCTGCTCCATCTCCATCGCAATCAGCATTTCGGACAATTTCCGCTTCACCGTTTTTTGCGGCGTCAGGAAAAATGCCCGCGAAAGCTGCATCGTGATAGTGGAGCCGCCCTGCTCGTGGCGCTGATGGGTTAGATCAACCCACGTGGCCTCCGCCAGGCGAATAAAGTTCACGCCGCCATGCTGAAAAAACCGCCGGTCCTCGATGGCTAATACTGCATTGACCAGAATTTTCGGAATGTCATCGTACTTAACCAGTTGCCGTTTTGATCGCTGCTCTGCGTCGAACAATGACGTGATCATTTGCGGCTCCAGCTCGTACGCTTCCAGATCGCCTGTTTTGCTGCTGATCGCCTCAACTTTCCCTTCGCGAATGCGGATGGTGGCGGGCTCAGGGCTATGGTATGAATCCGGACCTGGCCTGATCTCGATGCCACCTTCGAGCAGCCGATAACTGCCCATGAGCGACTGACCGTCTTTGTCGGTATATCCCGCGTGGCGGAGTTCAACAGCCACCTCTTTGGAACCAATCTTTTCGCCCACATGGACCGCATGTGGAATGGCGTAAATCTTCGCAGAATTGCTGAATACCTGGCCTTTGAACCGCTGCTCGATAATGCGATCAAACTGAATGTAGTAGTAAGTGAAGACGCTCGCGGAGGCAGTCGCGAGCAGCACGAAAACCAGCAGCGCGCTCCTGAGCACTGGGTCCCGGCCAAAAAAATGACTTCTACCTCTCGTATTGTTCTTCGCTATTCTGAGCTTAATTGCCACAGTCAGGAAATAGAGCTACATGGATTTAGATGCCGGCCATTCAGACGATGGGGCGCATTTTTCGGGATCAAAGCTCTCCGCCGATATGTCATCAATGCCCATTTTCGCGCGTTCGGCAGCGCGCTAACCCGCTGCATCTATTCTAAACTACATGCGGACGCGCGCAGGCCGTGGTAGTCCACATCTATATTCCTCGGCTCGCGGCGAACTTTCGACTGCAACCCCACTATTGCACGTTGGCGATTACCAAATTACTGGCGGTAAAGAACTGCGCCTGAACTGAAGGCGGCGTCAAGGCGCCACTCGTGGCATCGATTGAATAAACATTGATCGAATTGCCGATCTGAACGTAAAGCTCCGGTCCTGCCGGATTGGGTACCAGATCCGAAGCCGAAGACCCGGGAAACGGTGAGCCATTTATCAGCGTTAACGCTCCCGTCGTCCCGTCAACCGTGAATCCTGGGATGCCGTTGTTCCCCGTGTCGGAAACATACAAGAAGGTCCCGGTCGCATCCAACGCCAGCATAAAAGGCGCAACTTGCAAAGAAGAAGTGTTGAACGGCGATCCCGGGGCATAGCTCAAAGCTCCAGTACTTGCATCAATGACATAAGCAGCCACGCTGCCCCGGTTTGCGGTAAACAGAAATTGCCCATTCGGGTGCGCTTCGATAAAGAGAGGGGCGTCCGTACCGGGGACCGGTCCTGTGGGAATAGCGAACGGGGTCTTCAGCGTCATATTCCCAGCACTGTCGATGCTGAAGATGTTGATAAGTGCGTTTTGAGAATCTGGTACATACACGAAGCTTCCTGAAGGGTCGACTGCGAGATGAATGGGCGAACTTGCGTGAACCGGCGAACTCGGAGCGACTGTCAGGGCGCCGGTGGTCTGATCAACCTGAAACACGTCGATCTGACCGGCGGCGAAGTTAGTGATGAACACGAAACGACCCAACGGATCGGCTTCAATTCGCGGGAAATTCGTACTGCCGCTGAACGTGTCCGAGATGGTGAACGGTGATCCTGGAATCGCTGTCAGGGCTCCGCTGTTGCCATGAGCGATGGAGAAGCCCGCAATCGTGGCAGACGTCGAATCAAAGGCGTACAAGAACTTGTTGCCGATGAGGGCCAGTTGGCCGATGTTTGCCGACGCGTTGCCGCACATGAGAGTTAACGCGCCATTGCTGCCGATCGCGAACGGCAAGATATTGGCGACAGTGCTGGTGGTATCAGTCGGAATATCGAATGAGTAAAGCACTTCAGTTGGGCTCAACTTTCCAGTGCATTGTCCGTTGATCCCGCTGCCGCTTCCGTTTCCGTTTGATGTGCCACAGACATTGCTGCTGGTCTTAGTGCCGCCCGACCCACCGGACGAGCTGGTCCCGGTCCGGCTTAAGGTGGGACAGCCTCCACCGCCGCATCCCATCAGGATCAGCAAGAACTGGAAGATCAGCACCATTGAACAAAAGACACTGCGCTGCACTTTCATGTACATCCTCCACCGGTGTCACTCGTTGCTGACGCGACAGAATGCGGGTCCACAGCAAGCCGCAAACAACTGCCGATCGGCCTGTGCAGGTTGAGTTTTTCCCGATGTTAGGTGGTTACCGTAATGGGAACAAGGTTACTTACGTAAGTTGGATTTACTTGATAGGTTCGCGTTTCCGCCAGCCCTCCAGTTAGTTGCCAGGGACTGTTAGAAAACACCCTTATTGCGGCTGGATGGAGCAAAGTGAAGGTCCAGCGGATATCCCGGCAAGTCCACGTGCACGCTGTAATCAGCCTCGATGCTTACTGTGCCGCTTCCCTGTCCGCTGCCTGTGCGTTGCACTTTGATCTGTTCCCGAGTCAAAGGGATCTCGAGATCTTGCGCCTTTTTGAAAACTGCATCGCGAATCGCATCCTCAGTCTTGGTGCCGTATGTGCTGTGGAGGGCTTCCTCTTTGATCGAGTCTTCGAACTCGTAATTGGAGAAATACGGAGGAATTACCTCCGCGCCACCATATATGACGGCGACAATTACGCCCGGATATCTCCGCCGGCCGCAGGCATGCACCACTCGAGATTGTGCCGATGCTAGCACCGTGCAATGTCGGAATCGAGCGAAGAAAGAACGCCGAAGTACCTTAGGTAACTGTTTGTCCTGGTCCTTGCCAGCAGAAGTGTCCTTGTGGTCATGCGCGGGCAGGTTGACTGCTGTCCGTTCGAACATGTCGGTTGGTAACTAGAACCATGTTTCACCTCTCGGTTGAATCGCTACATCATCTCCGTTCCCCACAAATCATGCAGGTGAACGATGCCTTCCAATTTGCCCCCGTTGTCAACGACTATCAACGACGTGATTTTCTTCTCTTCCATCATGGCCAGCGCCGCCGCGGCGAACTCCTGGCGGGAAATTGTCCGTGGATTCTGGGTCATGCACTCGCCGGCAGTTAGATCAAGCACGTCTTTGCCGCGCTTCCCCAGTAGACGCCGCAGATCACCATCGCTGATAACCCCGACCAGTTTTTCGTCTTCTACAACGGTGGTCACCCCCAGCTTCTTGCGCGACATTTCGTAGATGACATCGGGCATCCTGGTCTGCGGCGTGACACGCGGAACGGCATCGCCAGTGTGCATCAGCGCTTCTACTCGGGCCAATCGCTTCCCGAGCTTGCCTCCGGGATGCA
>WNGE01006254.1_pt1 | contig 13293 bp, 13 predicted proteins | sample 5400651 | NCBI WGS metagenome assembly WNGE01 (sample SAMN13153370, study PRJNA577476) | soil metagenome | isolation source: 60 cm soil or saprolite under grassland replicate 2 | place: USA:California | collected 2016-06-15 | reverse complement strand
GCTCGGCAACCGTCGTGGTGCCTGGCATGCCTGCTGTCAAAGGAACGATCTCCGAGGTCAGCACTGACATCAGAGCGCAGGGCACCCCGGAAGCGAGCACCGCCCCCGCTGGAACGATCTCCGCGGCCACCGAGGCGCGCATCGAGGTGACCGTGACGATCGCTGACCAGTCGGCCCTCAGTTCGATGAACGCCTCACCCGTAGATATCGAGTTAGTGAGCAAGGAACGCCAAGACATACTCGCAATACCGGTTTCCACCTTGCTGACACTCCCTCAGGGCGGGTACGGGGTAGAGGTCGTTGACGGTCGCACGACGCGCATCGTCCCAGTTACTACCGGAATGTTCGCAGCCGGCCTGGTGGAAGTCACCAGCGACGGCATCGCCGAGGGCATGACGGTGGGGGTCGCAAAGTGAGGCGTTCGGCCGACCCGATCGTCAGCCTGCGCGAGGTCAGCCGCGAATATCCCGGTGGCGTCACTGCGCTGCGCGACGTGGATTTGAACATCGTCCGAGGCGAGCTGGTGGCCATCGTCGGGCCGTCAGGTTCGGGCAAGTCAACGATGCTGAATGTGATGGGTACCCTCGACCGGCCGAGCGCCGGGCAGGTCGTCGTCGACGGCTTCGACGTTGCCCAACTATCCGATCCCGAGCTCTCCGCGCTGCGGGCGAAGCGCATTGGGTTCGTCTTCCAGCATTTCCACCTGGCGCCCGGCGTGTCCGCCTTGGACAACGTCGCCGACGGCCTGCTCTACGCGGGTGTTGGTTTATGTGAACGCCGTGTCCGCGCCGAATTGGCGCTGCAGCAGGTCGGGCTCGGTCACCGGCTGAAACATCGGCCACACGAATTGTCCGGCGGTGAGAAACAGCGCACCGCGATCGCCCGAGCGATCGTGCGTGAACCAGCGCTTCTTCTCGCGGATGAACCGACTGGCGCACTGGACAGCGACTCGGGCGAGGGCGTGATGCGGCTACTGCTCGATCTCCACGAGACGGCAGAGGCCACGATCGTTGTGATCACTCATGAGCATGTGGTGGCATCGCGCCTACCCCGCCAGGTGTCACTCTTGGATGGCCGCGTGGTCGATGACCGGATGGCGGTGGCATCCTGACGAGGCTGCAATCCGGCCGTTTGAGCCCAAATGACGTGCTGCGACTTGCGGCCTACGGGGTACGTGCGCGCCCGTTGCGGGGAGTCCTCTCCGCCTCGGGGATCGCGATCGGGATTGCAGCAATGGTCGCCGTTGTCGGGATTTCCACGTCCAGTCGCGCCGACCTCGATCGACAGTTGGACGCACTCGGCACGAATCTGCTTACCGTGGCACCCGGCCGCACACTATTCGGCGAGCAAGCCACCCTGCCTCCTGAGTCGGTGGCAATGATCGGTCGCATCCGCAACGTCGAATCGGTCACCCGGATTGGGCAACTCCCGGACGCGAAGGTGTACCGCACCGACTTGATCCCAGCCCCCCAATCGGGCGGAATCGGCACATATGCGGTGCGCACCGATCTGCTCCGCACCGTAGGCGGCACCGTAGCTTCTGGCACATGGCTCAACGAGGCGACAGCCCAATATCCGGTCGTCGTGCTCGGAGCGACCACCGCCGAGCACCTCGGCATCACTCTGGTCAACAGAGACAAGCAGATCTGGCTCGGTGGGAGATGGTTCACCGTCATCGGCATCCTGCAACCGGTTCCCCTGGCGCCCCAGCTCGACTTTGGCGCGCTCATCGGATGGCAGGCCGCGCAGCGCTATCTCGGCTTTGACGGCGACATCACCACCGTTTACGTAAGAACCGATCCCGACGCCGTCGAGGCCGTTAGGGCACTGCTCGCCAGGACGGCCAACCCGGCACGGCCCAACGAAGTGGACGTGTCGCGCCCCTCTGACGCGCTCGCCGCCCGGGCCGCCGCCAAGACAGCGTTCAGCGGCCTGCTGCTCGGCCTAGGAGCCGTCGCTCTGCTCGTCGGTGGAATCGGTGTCGCCAACACGATGGTGATCTCGGTGCTCGAGCGTCGCGCCGAGATTGGGCTGCGGCGCTCACTGGGCGCCACCCGAAAACACATCGGCATCCAGTTCCTCAGCGAGGCCCTCCTGCTGTCGGGGCTTGGCGGTGGGGCTGGAATGCTCCTCGGATGGGGCATAACGGCGGTGTACGCACCATTGCAGCAGTGGCCCGTCGTCGTCCCGGCTTGGGTCTTGGTCGGGGGTATCGCGGCAACCGTGATGATCGGCGCAGTGGCCGGCCTGTACCCCGCAATTCGCGCGGCGAGGACCTCGCCGACCGAGGCGCTAGCTGCCATCTGAACCCGTAGGGTGTAGAAACCTCGAATGGCGCCATGCGAGTCCTAGTGGTAGAGGACGAACGCCTCCTCGCCGACACCATAGCTGACGGGCTGCGCCGGCAGGCTATGGCGGTAGACGTGGCCTACGATGGCAACGCAGCCTTGGAGCGGCTCGCGGTCAACGATTACGACGTCGTGGTCCTCGATCGCGACCTGCCCATCATCTCTGGCGATGAAGTCTGCAAAACCGTGGTCGAATCCGGCGTCGAGACCCGAATCCTGATGCTCACGGCCGCGACTGCGATACCGGAGCGGGTTGCCGGACTTGGACTCGGCGCCGACGACTACCTCACAAAACCGTTTGCATTCGCCGAGCTGATGGCTCGCGTCCAGGCGTTGTCCAGGCGGGCTCGACCCGCTGCACCACCGGTGCTGGAACGTGCCGGCATCCGGATCGACCCGCACCGCCGCATCGTCACCCGAGACAACCAACCGGTCGATGTTTCTCGCAAGGAATTCGCAGTCCTCGCCGAGTTGCTGCGGGCAGACGGAGGCGTGGTCTCGGCTGAGCACCTCCTGGAGAAGGCTTGGGATGAGCACGCCGACCCTTTCACCGGTGTGATTCGGTTCACGATCATGATGCTGCGTCGCAAACTGGGTGACCCGCCGGTCATCGAGACCCTTCCCGGAAGCGGCTACCGCATCCCATGAACGGGCGACGAAAGTGGTGGCGTCCGACGATCCGCGTCCGGCTCACCGTGCTCTTCGCCGCGGCATTCTTCGTCGCCGGCGCGGTCCTGGTGTTGTTTACGTATCTCTATCTCGGCCAAATCCTCAATCATCAGTCGGGGCGGGCGAGTGTTCAACACCTGGCGCCTGACATACAGCACGTGGTGATCGCACAGGTTCAGCAAGACCGACAGGAAACGCTCAACACAATGCTCGTTGCATCACTGGTAATGCTGGGTGTTTTCGGGGTGGTGGCTACTGGATTTGGTTGGCTCCTTGCCGGGCGGGCGCTAGAACCGCTGCAGCAAATCACGGCAACCGCTCGCCGGGTTGCCGACCGCAGTCTTCATGAACGCATCGCGCTGGAAGGGCCAAACGATGAGATCAAGGAGCTTGCCGACACCTTCGACGGCATGCTCGAACGCCTCGATCGAGCCTTCGACAGCCAACGCCGCTTCGTCGCCAACGCTTCCCACGAACTGCGCACACCACTGACCATCAACCGAACGTTGATCGAGGTCGCACTCGACAACCCGGACGCGAGCGAATCGCTGCGCCAGCTCGGCGCCAATCTGCTCGCCATCAACCAACGCCATGAAAGGCTGATCGACGGGCTGCTCACCCTCGCCGGCAGCGAACAGCGCCTCATCCAGCTGACCGCTGTCGACCTCGCCGACATTGCGCGGCACATCACCACCGAATCACAGGATTCCGCCGACAAGATAGGCATCGAGATCCGCAACAGTCTCGGGTCAGCCCCGGTGAGCGGCAATCCAGCGCTGCTCGAGCGGCTCGTTCACAACCTTATCGACAACGCGATCCGCTACAACCTCTCCGAAAAGGGCTGGATCAGCATCCGCACCGGCACCGACCAAGGACAAGCCTTTGTCGAAGTCGAAAACACCGGGCCCACCGTCCCGGCGTATGAAGTTGCCAACCTGTTCGAGCCCTTCCGCCGCCTGCCTGGCAATGAACGACGAGCCGCCGGCAGCGGCGCTGGACTTGGCCTGTCCATCGTGCGCTCAGTGGCGCACGCCCATCAGGGGAATGTCGAGGCAACCCCTCGAGCCGAGGGCGGCCTCCGCGTGCGAGTACGACTACCAGCCTCCGCCAGCGATGACCACGGTCCTTCCACATGAACAGCTGGCATTGATCAGGGGTCGACGCGGACTTCCTGGAGGAAATCGAATCCGGCAGCCTCAGCTGCCGCGCCGAAACTGCCGGACCTGGCATTCTGGCTCGGTTTAGTCGGTGCGGGTGCACGATTCCGAGCTCGCTCGACAGCATGAACCGGTCGAGTTCGATCAGGGCATCCCGTGTCACAGCCGTGTCACGCATTCGCGAACCCAGCGGATACAGGAGGTCACAGGAGGACACGAAGAAGATCCAGTTCGAGTACAGGAGGAACCTCGCGGACACCACAGGACACGAGAGGACACCGCAGTACAGGGTTCGGGACCGTGAGGCCCCGGGTTCGAATCCCGGGCCCCCGACCACCCTTCTCGTGTGTTGGTGACTGGCCGGCGATCACCCACTTGGCGAATCAGGAGGCGCTTTGATCGCAGCATCTCAAAAAGCGCCCCAGACACCCGCCTTCCGGTATCCGCGCAGAAGCATCAGTCCAATAACGAACTGAACCAACCCGATCATCGCTTGGAATACCGCATACCAAGCCGGACCGCTCGCAGGCAACGTGCCGGCCAGCTCGAGGACTGATGCTGGCACTCGTAGGATTCCGGCGAGGAACGCAATCACGATGAGCCAAAACATCCAGCGCCAGCGCCGAAACACGCCGATGCTCAGGAGGCAAATGAAGGCACTGAGCGCCACCAAGAAACCAGTTTCGATTATCTGGGACTTGCCCGGCGGCGCCTTCAACGCCTGCGCGTAAACGGAGGGCGCAAAGACCAAGATTGCCGCGAGTGCCAGCAAGGTTGCCACGAAGAATCCAATGACGAGGCCCTGGCTGCGGTTGAGCATTCTCATAGCCTCAGACAGCAGTCAGCCATTCCGAAGAGCCTGGCTCTGGATACGTGACGATTTCGTTGACCCATGTTGATGGTCGCACCTATAAGTTCGATCCATGCTGTCAGTCGACGTCATCGTGAGCCAGCTCTGTCCGGGCTTCTTCGGCGCCGGCTTTACTTTCTTGGCCATATGCCTATCGCTCAGGGGCGTGACGGGACGTCGGTCGGCTTCGCCTAGAGCGAAGGGTGCCCGAGTGATCGACCTCCCGCGGGAAACCTACACCGCCTCATCCTCCAGGTAGTTCCCTCCGCTCACCGGCCGACCTAGAGTGGCGGACGAGGCTCAATGAACGTCGCGAAGAGAGGCCGCGGGATCCCCAGCCGCCGCCGGCAGGATCAGCCGATCGCCGTCGAGCCATGCACCATCGATCGGAATGAACCGAAGGCGCTTTGAATGCCCGTTCCCAGCATTGATTCCGATACCCCGGAGAAGCTTACCGCGCGGCCGAACGCCACGGCCTCGACCGTTCCCAGTCGTCTGCCTTGGCCGTCGGTCCGAACTCGCCACCGCGCTGCAGCGTGAGCTGAGAGGGAGCGTGCTCGAGGCTCTCCGCGAGAGCGCCTTCAGGCTGGTAGCTGAGCACACCCACCGTCAGCTTCTCGGCTACATCAGGGACAGCGGAGTCCAGACGCCTTGGGAGGTGCGAGGCCGGATCGTCCTCGCGATTCCCGCCGAAACCTCGAGGGCCGTATTCGGCGCGCTCACGCCTACGCGGCTGCGAACGACGCGAAGTTCACGGTGGTATTCATCCGGACCAAGAAGCTGGAGGACGCAGCGAAGGAGCAGATGGGTGGTTACGCGGCGCTCACGCACCAACTCGGCGGGGAGTTCGTCCACCTCCACGGAGGATCGGTCGCCGGTACCCTGGTCGATTACATCCGACAGTAGCTGGCGAGGGAGGCGATCCTCGGCCACCGGCGGCGAGCTCGCTGGCTGCCTTCGGCCTGCTCGATCCGGTCGACGATGGCACCCATAGCTGGGTGACCGTCGTCGAGTTGAGCAGGTTGATCGGTGGATTCGCGAACACGACCCGCCAGTAGTTGGGCGCTCGCGTCTAACGGTGAACTGCGCTAGCTGCTCGGGCGCATCCGCCACCTGTCCGAGCTCAACCTCCGGAGTTCTTCGCCCGCTGGAGCTCGGCGATCTGCGCGCGCGCGGCATCTATCAGCTCGGCGTTGGTGTTGGCATGCCCGCCGAGTCCCCAGCCGCCTTCGACCGCTTCGGTGAGCAAGACCCACGTCCTGCCCATGAGCGAGGGGTCGCCGGCTGCAGACGCAACAAGCTCGGTGAACTGGCTGACGACGGCGAGCTGCTTTTCACGATCCAGCGCGCCGGCGTTGGTGAGCACCTGAACCCTCACGTAGTTGCTGTCTCCCTCGACGTTCGAGAGCGCCCCGCTCGGAAGATCGTGGACGAATGCCGCCGTGTTCTTACGAAACATCGGGATGTTCGGCACCCGCTCGATCCTCATCAAAGTGGCCGCCAGGTCCCGCGCCAGGGCCTTGGGATCCGCGAATGTCCCGCTGGTGGCGTAGACGTCGATCATCGGCATGGCCGGCGCTTCTCCTTTGGTCAGGCGCCGACGGCCACTTCGGCCGCGGCTTTGATCAGCTTCACGACATCGTCTGGGCCGGCGGCGGGATCGCCGCGTCGTTGCCCGCGACCAGGTACCAGGTGGGCAGAGATTTCCAGGCCGGCACGCCCATGACGTCGTCGAACGTGCTCATTGAGAGGCCCTGCTGGACAGCCCACATGACCCCGGCCTTGACCGGCTCCACATCGGAGGCGAACTGGCCGGTGAAGTCCTCCTCCGGCAGCCAGGCGAAACCCTGCTCGTCCACGATGAGGTGGGCCAGCGCCGGCGAGGGTGGCCCGCCGCCGAGGAGGGCACCCAGCGACTCTCCCTGCTCCAGTCCGAACGCCGCGACGTAGACCAGCGCAACGACGTTGGGAGCGTCGGTTCCCAAGGCGGTCACGATCTGGCCGCCGTAGGAGTGGCCCGCAACGACGGTGGGCCGGGCCTGGCGGCCGAGCACCTGTCGCAGGCGCGCCACGTCGGCAGCGAGGGAGGTCTCGGGGAACTGTGGTGCCGTCACGGTGTAACCGGCTCCCTGCAGCGACTGAATCACCGCGCTCCAGGAGGATCCGTCGGCCCAAGCACCGTGGACGAGAACGATGTTCGGTCTCTCGGTCATAGGAAAGCTCCTTGGAATCGGGTGGTCGGTCGGTCCGATCCTGCCGATGACCGGGAGCCCTTCGCATCAGTCAAGCGACTGATTTCAGTCGGGCTCGGAAGTCCTCAGCACGTCCCGGAGCTGTGTGCGAGCCGTGATTCCAAGCTTCGGAAAGATGTGATAGAGGTGCGAGCCGATCGTGCGATGCGAGACGAATAGCCGGTCCGCGATCTCCCGGTTGGAGAGTCCCTCGGCGGCAAGGTGTGCGATCTGCAGCTCCTGCGCCGTCAGCCGGTCACGGGCGTCCGGCGTGCGTCGCCCGACGGATTCCCCTGATGCGCGTAGTTCCTCGCAGGCCCGGGTGCTCCAGCCAGACGCACCGAGAACGTCGAACAGCCCGACGCTCTTGCGGAGGGGCACGCGAGCGTCCGCGCTTCGTCGCTGTCGGCGGAGCCAGCGGCCATAAGAGAACAGCGTCCGAGCGCGAAGAAACGGGTTGGCGGTCAGGTCCTGGGCCAGCGCCCCTTCGAACAGCACTTCCGCATCCTGATCCGAGGCAATGAGCGGTTTCCCACACGACAGTCCCGCGCGGAGGATCGGAGGATTGCTTCGGCGGGCGGTAGCCTCCAGGTCCTCAATCACGGCAACGACACGTTCTCCCTGGCCACTGCCTGCGGCGGACTCGACGAGGTCGAGGATCGTCGGCCAGCGCATGAACCGATGGAATACTTCGTCCTTCTCATCGAACACGGGCCAGAGAGCGCGAAACGCATCGTCGTGCCTGCCGTCGCCGAGAGCAAGTGCCGCCCGCGCTATGTAGGCCGGGGCGAGCAAGGGTCCGCCCCTGATCGCAAGGCCCGAGCGCTCAGGGCGGGCGAGTATGGCGTCCACGTCGACGACCGTGCCACGCAGCGCGGCCACCAGGGCGCCGATCAACTCGCCCGTGAGCCCGTACTGCGGCTGTCCGGTTTCCCGGGCAAGGGCATCCCCCTCGGAGGCGGCGGCCGCCGCGGCTGCCCATTCGCCAGCGAATGTCGCGGCCCACGCGTGGTGAACAAGCGCCTGGGCGAGCAATCCGAGCCTGACCTGCTCGCGCAGGCCGTCGACCGCGGTGGCCAGGAACCGCGCTCCGCCGGCAAAGTCACCGGCCTTCTCGGCGGCAATTCCCACGTACATTGCCGAGAGCGGATCGGGGAGGGCGTGCCGCCTGATGCGCGCGACGCTGCTCAGGACGGATGGGCCCGTCTCCTCTGGATCCGCCAGTGCCATCACGGCCAACACCATGGGGTCGCGGTCCGAGTGCCCGAGGCTCAGGGCGGCTTCAACGAGGTAATGCCGCGTCGTGGCCCGAGGACGTGTCCACCAGGACCGGTGTGCCACCGGGACCAGCGCGCGCAGTGCCGCGTCGGAATCGCCACCGCTGACCGCAATCGTGCGGGCGATCGTCACGAATGTCTTCGCCGCTCCCGGCTCGAACCAGACATTGCCCGTCGTCATCTCGCGCAGCCAGGTGAGCCTCGCTGTGTCAGATGGACTTAGCTCGAGCTGCATTGCCTGCCCGGCCAGCCGCGCCACGACGTCACCAAGCCCGAGCTCGTAGGCGAGGTCGGCCGCGGCTACGTACCGGCGCCCCCGCGCCGCGGGATCTGCCGTAAGTGTTGCCGCTCGTTCGAGCGCCGCGGCCGCTGCGGTGACAGCGCCGCGGCTTACCGCCGCGCGGGCGTGGTTCTCCAATTGAGACGCGATCTCCGGGTTAGTGCCCGAGGTCGACATCGCGCGGTGCCAAAGGCGGCGCTCTGGATCGACGACGATCTCCGACAGGGCCGCGTACATCCCGACCACATCGCCCGGACTGACCGCCTGACGCACCGCCGAACGCATCAGCGGATGCCGAAACCGCAGCTCGTTGTCGACGAGGTCGATGAACCCCGCTTCGATGGCCAGATCGAGGACCGTTTCCGGGATCGGCGTGCCATGAAACAGCGAGGCGCTCGCCAGGACTTCCGTAACCGAAGCGCGGCTGTCGAGTGCCGCCGCCAGGAGAGCCACCCGGGTCTCCTTAGGCATCTGATCCAGCCTCGTGGCAAAGGCGCGCTCCAGACGTGCGGTGAGCGTTGTCGGGCCCGGCGAGATGCGCTCCCGCGTGGGTGCCTCCAGCGGAAGTGTTCGGGAGAGCTCGACCAGGGCGAGGGGATTTCCTGCGGCCTCTGCGAGCACGCGAGCACGGACGATCGGATTCAGATTAGGTGCGCGCTTGTCGAGCAACTGTCCGGCCGCGACGGGGCTCAAACGCTCCAGCTCAAGGACGTCTAAGCCTGCTTCTTCCAAAGAAGTGTGGTAACCGGCTCTCACCGCAGCAACGAGTGCCATCGGCTCGTGGTCTAGACGTCGCGCGATGAATGCGAGCACGCGAACACTTGATTGATCGAGCCAGTGAGCGTCATCAACAGCCAGGAGCACGGGCGCCGACTCTGCAGCAACGGTGAGGAGATGAAACGCCGCCATCGCCACGCGAAACAGGTCAGGCTCGGCTCCGGTAGTGATCCCGAGCACCGCCTCTAGCACCTGTCGCTGCGGCCGCGGTAGGTGCGCCACCAATCCGACGATTGGCACGAGCACCTGATGCAGGCCGGCGAAAGCCAGCTCCCCCTCAGACTCGACCCCGACGGTGACAAATTGCTGCGTGCCCTGGGCGACAGCTCGACGCCGCGCTCGCTCGAGAAGAACCGACTTGCCGATGCCCGGTTCGCCACGGAGCAGGAGCGAACCACCCCGCTCGGGGAGTCGATCGACCAGCGAATCGATGATCGTCGCTTCCGGGTCGCGTCCGATGAGTTCCGCCGGGCTCATGGGCGGAGGATAGGACCAGGAGCGCCGTCGACGAGCCCGCCATGCCGCCCGAGCTGAGACCGTCGTCTGAGCCGGGAGCGCGGCTACCTTAGGGCCGTGCGCATCGCGACCTGGAACGTCAACTCGGTCAAGCAGCGCATTCCCCGACTTCTGCCCTGGCTCGACGAACGGCGACCGGACGTGGTCTGCCTCCAGGAGACCAAGCTGACCGACGACGCGTTTATCGACGTGCTGGGCAACGCCTTGAGCGGACGCGGATACGAGATTGCCCACCACGGCGAGGCGCAGTGGAACGGGGTGGCGATCCTGTCCCGGGTTGGCCTCGATGACGTCGGGGTTGGGATTCCGGGTGGACCCGGCTTCCCGCGCCAGGAAGCGCGCGCCATCGCGGCCACCTGCGGCGGTGTCCGGGTGCACTCGGTCTACGTGCCCAACGGCCGCGTGCCCGACTCCGAGCACTTCCACTACAAGCTGGCCTGGCTCGCTGCCCTCGACCAGCTGCTCCAGGCCGGCCCGGCGGCGCGGATCGTCTGCGGGGACATGAACATCGCGCCCACCGACGCCGACGTCTTCGATCCCGACGCCTACATCGGCCAGACCCATGTCACGCCGCCCGAGCGGGCGGCGCTGGCCGAGCTGGTCGGGCACGGTCTGCACGACGTGATCCGCGAGCGCTGGCCGGATTCGCGCGTCTTCACCTATTGGGACTACCGGGCCGGCATGTTCCACCAGGACCTCGGGATGCGCATCGACCTGGTCCTGGCCAGCGACGCGGCGGCGGCGCGCGTGCGGGCGGCCTGGGTCGACCGCCAGGCGCGCAAGGGCAGCGGGCCGAGCGACCACGCACCGGTCATCGTCGACCTCGACGAGGCGCCCGATGGCGACATCGGTCCGGTTGTGCCGCCCCCGTCAGCCCCGGTGGTCGGCCGGGGCCGGGTCAGGCTGCCCCAGGCGCCTTAGTCGCTGCCGGCCTCCGGTGCAGATAGCGGGCCGCGAGGTCCAGATCACCAACCCGGACAAGGTCTTCTTTCCGGCCGCCGGGTACAGCAAGGGCGACCTCGTGGACTATTACCTGGCCGTCGCCGAAGGCGCAGTGCGGGCTCTGTTCAACCGCCCGATGGCGCTCAAGCGCTTCGTCCAGGGCGCCGAAGGCGAGGCCTTCTTCCAGAAGCGGGCGCCCGCGGTCCGGCCGCCTTGGATCGAGACGGCGATGCTCACCTTTCCTTCGGGCCGAACCGCCGAGGAGATCGTCGTCCGCGACGCCGCCCAGCTGGCGTGGGTGGTCAACCTGGGCTGCATCGACCTCAACCCGCACCCCGTACGCGCCGACGATCTTGACCATCCCGACGAGCTGCGGATCGACCTCGACCCGACGCCGGGAGTGCCGTGGTCGCAGGTCCGCGAGGCGGCGCTGGTGGCGAAGGGCGTGCTCGATGACATGGGCCTGACCGGCTGGCCGAAGACATCGGGCTCGCGGGGCATGCACATCTACTGTCGGATCGAGCGGCGGTGGATCTACCCCGAGGTACGGCGGGCGGCGGTCGCCCTTGCGCGCGAGATCGAGCGGCGGGCGCCCGAGATCGCGACTTCCAAGTGGTGGAAGGAAGAGCGCCGCGGCGTGTTCCTCGACTACAACCAGAACGCCAAGGACCGCACCATCGCCTCCGCCTATTCGGTTCGGCCGATGCCCGACGCCCGCGTCTCGACGCCGCTCCGGTGGGACGAGGTTCCCGACTGCGAGCCGGAGGCTTTCACGCTGGCGACGGTGCCGGCGCGATTCGCCGCCATCGGCGACCCGGCGGCCGGAATCGATGCTGCGGTGGGGTCACTGGAAGCGCTGTTGGAGCTTGCCGCGCGCCACGAAGCGGCTGGGCTGCCGGACGCGCCGTGGCCTCCGAACTACCCGCGGCAGCCGGGCGAGGAGCCCCGGGTCCAGCCCTCACGCGCCCGCAACCGGTCGGGCGCCGTACCGCCCGCGGCCCCCGGCAAGCGCGCGGGCCCGACCGGCCGCCGCCGGACTACCGTGCCCCTGGTGGAGATCGCCCGCGCCCGAACGGAGAAGGAGGCGCGGAAGGGCCTCGAACGCTGGAAGGCGGGGCACCCGGAGGTAGTCCCCTACCTCGAGCCTGCCGACGTCCTGGTTGACGCGATGCGCGGCCGCAGCTCGGCCTGGTACCGAATCCGGGTCAACCTGACGCACGTTCCGGCCGAGCTGCGCCCCTCTCAGGAGCCGCTCGAGGTCGACTACGACCCCTGGGCCGCCTACCGCGGCCGGCGCTGATCGGCATCCCACGTGCTTGTGCGGGAATCGCCTGCCCTTGAACCCCGCACCCTCGCCCGCGGCACGTCGTGCGTTCCGAATGCGGCGCTGATGGAGGGCCGAGGCCAGTAACGGGGGGAACTGAAGCAGAACGTCAGGCAGGGTGCCGCCGACGCGGCTACGGAGCACGCGCGCGCCACGCCGCCAGCACCGTGTCGATCGCCGTGGAAACCTGACGGCGGGCGGCGTCTCGATCCATGCCCTCCATCAGCAGCCGGTCGTAGGGTGTGTCCTGGTGTCGGACCGAAGCGACGACGGCGGCGGTGACCGCGCCGGCGTCCAGCGAGCGGCTGCCGCGTTCCGTCCGACGCCGCCGCGGCCGCGCTTGCCGGAGTGCTCGGCGATGGCGCATGCTCGATCTTCAGGACAACGCGGGAGCAGCTCGAGAATCGCCGCCGCGAACACGTGAGTGAAGGGTGCGATCGAGGCGCTTCCGGCGTTCCTCGGCGCGACGTCGTTGGGTTGCTCGGGTGTCGGCGTCCGCCAGGCATTCGGCCTCGGCGCGTAGCAGTGCGTCCTCCTCGAGGAGCACGCCCTGGCGCTCGTAGCGGCGGCGAGCCCGGCTGAAGTTCACGACCACAGGGCTGAGCCCGCTGTGCTGCCGCGCGCGCCGGGTGAGCGCAGTATCGCCGGCGGGCAGGAACACGAGGTGATCCAGGTCGGCACAGGCCATGCAGGTGGGTCCGCCGTCCTCCATCGGGACCGTGAGGCCCCGGGTTCAAATCCCGGGCGCCCGACTAAAATCCGAACACGAGCCCGGCGTGACAGCGCCGTTCTCGGCGATGGCCTCTCGGACCATCCGCACCGCGCGCTCTCGCAACTCCGCCGGATACCGCCTACCGTGGACGCTCTTGGCTGACATGGACCTCCTCCTATTCCCAAGGAAAGAAGTCTCCAATCAACCCAG
>WNGE01014127.1_pt1 | contig 13296 bp, 15 predicted proteins | sample 5400651 | NCBI WGS metagenome assembly WNGE01 (sample SAMN13153370, study PRJNA577476) | soil metagenome | isolation source: 60 cm soil or saprolite under grassland replicate 2 | place: USA:California | collected 2016-06-15 | reverse complement strand
CCCAACGAAGGCTATTGGGTAGATCCAAATACAATAAATGAGGTAGGAGATCGAGTAATGATACGCTACTTCGTTCCTCCGGCCTTGCCCCTATGGGACGATGCTCCAGACCTGCCATTTTTGAAAGAGCTAAGTGTCGCTCGTACAACAGGTGGATCACAATTTCATGTGACCCCCGATCAATGGGATGCCATTATGGAGGCTGTTGGAGGTTGGCCTGTAAGAAACCCCGAGATAGAAGACGCCGAACTTACTATTGCAGAATACGCAGGAAAGAGAAGACCAGGACAAGGGTATTCTACTAATCCTGATATACGTCGAGCGATCGAACTATATGCAATGCAGAAAGCGACAGCCTTTTATGAGGAACAAGGATGGAGAGTTTCTGACGTCTCTTCCACACAATCGTATGATCTGCTCTGCCAGGCTGATACAGGAGAAAAACTTCACGTTGAAGTCAAAGGAACTACTTCAGATGGGACGCAGATTTTCCTGACTGCAAATGAGGTCAAACATGCACAAAATTGCTACCCAAGGGTTGCACTCTTTATCTTATCGCACATTCAAGTAGACCCGAAATCAATAGATAAGCCCCAAGGCGGCGAAATTCAGAGGCTGGAACCGTGGAAAGTTGACGATGGAACACTATCAGCCTTAGCATTTTCCTATACTCTACCAAAATAGAAGCAAAAACCATAATTCCTAGTCTTTAGCTTTTTCGCTCTTCTCGTTGAAAAGGGGTTTGTTGTGTCAACTCAACAGACTTTTGACCCATATCTGGAGACCATTCCAGGACGGGGGCAAGTTTGGATGCTTCCTCAAAGAAAAACTGATGGGAATTCTTCCCTCAACCAGTAGCAGGAAGAAGCATTTTCTGCGAGCGGCGGGTTTGCCCCCGTCCTGGAATGGTCTCCACAAACGCTCGCTGCACCTCATACCACCACTCCTCGGATCATCACAGTCGATAAAAACGCGGCGTATCCAAAAGCCCTCAAGGAACTGAAAGCGGCAGGGGCTCTTCCCGAAGGGTGTGAATGACGACCAATCAAGTATTTGAACACTATTGTCGAACAAGATCATCGTGCGCATCAAACGACTCGTCAAACCGGGGCTAGGCTTCTTTTCTTTCGAGAGCGCTTGGCGAACCCTGCAAGGATATGAGATCATGAACATGAGGAGGAAGGGGCAGGTGCGAGGGGTAAATCAAGGAGACATCATAGGTCAGATCGCATTCATCTCCAGCCTGTTTGGAGTGGCAGCCTGAGCTCAACGCGAAGAGGGACTTCGTGGCCATTGCGTTCCTCGATGATTTTTTGCAACACAACCCGATTAAGCGTCACGTAAGCAAGACGCCCTTTCTTTTCATACATCACGTACTGATAACTCATGACTCTTCCCTTCTTCCTTTGTTAGAGTTCATATGCCTACTGTACACGGCGGGATGTGTCCGACTCCTGCCGAACCGCAGCATTGAGCTTCAGCAGCACCACGACATTTGTCACGTCCTCAAAGGGGACTTGTATCGGGGCAACGTGACGATAACTGTTCCTGGACCAACGGAAACGCCCTTCGTGTTTTCACACCACATCTCTAGCTCTACAAGCGCTTCTTCCCCTTCCTGCCATGTACGCCGGACGATCCCTTTTGTCACAACAGTGTCGCCGACCGTATTGAACATTTTCATGCGAAAACCTGCAATACGCTTGATCTTTCCCGCCAGACCAATGAATTCGCGTACAGTTTTTTCCCACATTCCCTGGAGGAAAAAGGTATTGGCGTACATCTCGGGTGCCCCCGTCTGGCGGGCATACTCCGTGTTGTGGTGAATGGAGTTAAAATCACGGTTCGCTCCTGCTTCCACGACCAGACGGTACACACTGAGCGGGAACGCTACAGGGGGTACCTCATCTCCCACCGCGACATCTTCCCAGTAGCGTTGCTTTGTCCAATCCATCAATCGCTCCTTTCTTCGCCTCATCCACCTTGATCGGGATGGGGGGTATAGCTGTAGGTTCCGGTATGCACCCTGGCCACCGCCTCTCCCCGCTGGTTATGAATTTCCGACTCCCAGATCATAAAAGCCCCACGCCCAACACTCGTCTCCTTCGGGACACAGGAGAGGAGTTTGCAGCCCACCCAGCGCAGCCGATCGCCCACCACAACGGGTTGGAGATAATCGATCTCTAGATTGGTGGCAAAGTAACCGGTTGTTGGCGGAGCAAAGGGTACCTGTACGCCTGTCAAGGCACTGTGCTCTATAGGGCTGTTTTCCGGCTGTGCATTTCGCTCTGCACTGGTAAAGACACGCCTGCCCGGACGCCAGATGGGCGGAAGCGTCCAGGTAAAGTAGCTGCTGAAAGGTGCGATGATATCGCTGTAGCCGTACGCTGTGGCTACTTCCCGGTCATAGTGCAGTGGACAGTCAAACTCCAACGGCTCCAGAAAGCGACGAATGGTGCCTTTCTCTACCTCGTCAGCTCCCCACGGCGCTTCGCCGGGCAAGAAATCGGTACCAACAGCCTCAATTACGGGTTGCCAGGCTTGTTTCCAATCATCAGTCATGTTCCGGTTTTCCCTTTCGCACAAGAGCCCACGCCGTTGGCAGCAAGGCCGCGGCGATCATCAGCTTCAGCACATCTCCTGGAATAAACGGAACCATACCCAACCTGATGGCGGTCAACGAGTCGAGGTGCAGCGTCATTGCCAGCCAGGTGACGCCTATCAGGTAGATAATGAGTGTACCTGGCAGCATGGCCAGTGCCGAGGTGAGAAAGCGGCGATCGAGACGGCGCTCACAAAGCCAGCCCGTGACAAAAGCTGCTACTGGGAAAGACCAGAGATAGCCTCCTGTAAAGCCGAGGAGTGCCAAAAATCCTCCTGGCGAGCCAGGAACCGGTGCGAAGACAGGCAGTCCGGCGGCACCCTCCGCCAGGTACAGCAATAGTGCCAATCCACCACGCCTCCTGCCGAGTGCTGCACCCGTCAGCAAAACCGCGAGCGTTTGCAGCGTCACGGGAACAGGCGAAAACGGCAGCAGAAACGAGACATGCGCACAGAGAGCCGTGAAAAGACTGAAACCGACCACGAGCGAAGCATCTTTCAACATATTCCTGCTGCGAGACATTCTGGAAGGAATAAGATAGTCCGCAATCGTTGAGCCTGGAGCAATTGCCATACAGAGTTCCTCCTTTCGAATCTGGGGAATTATTTGTGCTAGACTTGCTTGGGACGCCAATCGACCACTCTCGCAGACTTGAGCGTTGTATTCGGGTCAAAGATCTCGCTCATATTGTTTACGAACTCAATCGCCGGGCGCATCTCGGCTGCTTCTGTCACCTTTGTGACCAGTTGTGTTCTGATGCGATCTTGCTCACCGGGCTGGGTAGCTACTCGAATGAGCAGCTTTTCGGGTGAGTATGGATCGTTCTGATCCTCTATGGTGAAGACGATTTGATACTCCTCCACGCCCTCGACGGTTGCAATGACCTCTTTGATGACGTCTGGATTGATCAGCGTGCCTTTGAGCTTGACGAGTTCGGCTGTGCGAATGGTATTGGTCACGATACGTTGCCCCTGTCGTCCACAGTGGGGACAGACGTCGTTGCTGATGGTGTTCAGATCACCTACCACATAGCGGAGCAGGCCAGTGCCGCGTCTATCAAGATGCGTGATGGTAAAAAGACCGCGCTGCCCATCTGGAAGGGGCGCATGGGTCTGCTCATCGATGACCTGGAAGTAGAATTGATCGGGAGCCGGATTGTGACCGCCACCGAGTTCAACGCATTCGCCCGTCGTCCCCTGCATTTCGGTGAAACCCAGGCCATTGTTGATCATCACGTTCTTTGCCGCTCCCAGGCGGAGCAAGCGCCGCCGCATATCCTCGCGCATGCCATGAGGACATGGCTCTCCCAGCACAACGACAAGACGTACAGAGGAAAAATCTGCTCCTAATTCCTCGGCACGCATGATGACGCGGCGGACATAGCTGACAATACCGCTCAGAACGGTCCCTTTGTGCTGCTCGACCATGCGAACGGCCTCGTCCAGGCGTCGATGCACTGGGTAAGCTGGATAGGGTGTCCCCGTCAGCGCGCTGACGACCGCAGCACCGGCCACAGTCGCATAATCGCGTGTACGCAGAAAGCCGATATGCGGGACGGGCGTGAGCGGGAAGAGATTGATCACCGTATCTCCATGAGTGATCCCAACGATACCGCAAAGCCGTTTCAGGTGTGTCAGTATGGCGAAGTAATCATGGGTCGTGTTGAAAAACAGCGTTGGTACCCCAGCGGTGGTCCCCGTGGTGTAGCTGACATCCCACAGAACACGCTCATGGGGTGTGAACTCCGTGAGGGGGGTCAGACGGAAAGCATTAGGATTTTTCATGTAATCCGCCTTCGTGGTAACGGGCAGCTTGTGCAAATCATCGAGCGTTTGGAAGTCTTCAGGCGTCAGCTTGAGGCGAGTGAAAACGTCCTGATAGTAGGGGTGGGCCTTGAAACACAAGGCAATTTGGTGACGGAAGCGTTGGTCCTGGATAGCCCGGATCTCCTCTCTGCTTTGAGAGAAGATGTCTACCGTCCCCGATGCAGTTGTTTCTTTCATTGTGATCCCTCCTGTTTGCAAACCGATGTGTCTGTCTCGTGTACAATGGTTCAACCGATCATTTCGGTGTAGATCCCACAAGGAGTAGTGTGCATCTCCGGTTCCTTGCGCGATCTCACTCGGATACCTCCGTAAGCACGACGAGCACCTGGTGGGCATTCACCGTGTCACCTACCTTGACCAGCACCTCCTCCACCACGGAGTCGGTGGCGGCTGTGATGCGGTGCTCCATCTTCATGGCCTCCACCACCACAAGCGTCTGCCCAGCCTCGACACGATCCCCCGGTGCTACCATGACAGCAGAGACCGCCCCCGGCAATGGTGAGGTTGGTCCCCCAGCAGTTTCCGCAGCCTCTGGCTCCACGAAACGGGGCCGCTCGTGCAGCTCCGTCTGCCCGCCGGAACTATTGACGTACACGTTGTCATCCACACAGTTGACACGGCAGACATAATGAATTCCATCAAGCACAAGACGGGCACCTTCTTCGTCTACTGAGAGCACCTCGGCTTCCAGAGTTCGCGTCCCGAGCGTAGCAGTGAGCCTTGTGGGCTGCCGTGCGCTATCCAGGATGTATTCGACCTCGACTGCCACGCCTTTCGGGGTCTCGAAGGCGATGCGCTGACCGCATGCGCGAACGTTGCGCCAGCCGCTCGGCGCAAAAGACTGCACGGGAGCAGAGAGCCGCCGACGATGCGCCAGCACGGCGACACTAGCGAGCACATGCGCTTCGCTGGTGGACTCGGACGGCTGCGCAAGAAGCAGTTCGGGATGCTTGGGCACGAAGTCCGTGTGCGTGTCACCAGCGAGGAAGTCGGGGTGGATCAGCGTCGCGGCGAGGAAGTCGCGGTTGGTGTGGACGCCATGCAAACGCATTTCATTCAGTGCCCTCGCCAAGCGAGAGGCTGCCTCCGTACGCGTGGGCGCATGAGTGCTGACCTTCGCCAGCATCGGATCGTAGTGCGTACTCACCTGGTATCCGCTCACGACCCCAGCATCGAAGCGTATGCCAGGGGTAGGTCCTGGCTCAAAACAGGCGAGGCGTCCGAATGACGGGAGAAACCCGGCACTCGGGTCCTCAGCATACAGGCGCACTTCGATGGCGTGCCCATGACATTCGACATCCTGCTGTCGCATGGGGAGTGGTTCCCCGCGGGCGACCTGAATCTGCAGCCGCACCAGATCCAGGCCGGTGATGCCTTCGGTCACCGGGTGCTCCACCTGGAGGCGGGTGTTCATCTCCAGAAAATAGAACCGATCTTCCTCCACGAGGTACTCGATTGTGCCCGCGCCAACGTAGCCGATGGCCTGCGCTAGCGCGACCGACGCCTCGCTCATCCGTTGGCGTAGCTCAGGTGAAATGCCTGGTGAGGGTGCCTCCTCGATCACCTTCTGGTAGCGGCGCTGAATCGAACACTCTCGCTCGAAGAGGTGGATGACGTTGCCGTGCATATCGGCGAAGATTTGCATCTCGACGTGCCGTGGGGAGGGCAAATAGTGCTCCAAAAACACCGTCGCATCCGCGAAAGAGCTCTTCGCTTCACGGCGTGCTCCGGTGATGGCATCGGCGAGATCAGTGGCGTTTTCTACCAGCCGCATGCCTTTCCCTCCGCCGCCAGCACTCGCCTTAACCAGCAGGGGGTATCCTGCCGAGCGGGCGGCCTCCTTCCAATCAGTCATGTCGTCGGTGGTGATCACGGCGTCTGGAGCAATAGGGACTCCAGCATCGCGTGCAATCCCTTTCGCAACAATCTTGAGGCCCATCTTTTGAATGGCATCTGGTGGTGGCCCAACCCAGATGAATCCGGCCTTCGTGCACGCTTTGGCAAACGCGACGTTTTCCGCCAGGAAGCCGTAGCCAGGGTGGATCGCGTCGGCTCCCGCCTTCCGCGTTGCCGCAAGTATTTGACCCTGATCGAGGTACGACTCGGTGGCCGACGAGCCTGAGAGGGGTACGGCTACGTCCGCCTCAAGCACATACTGTGCGTCGCGGTCTGGCTCGGAGTAGACGGCGACGGTACGCAAGCCCATTTCGCGGGCGGTGCGCATGATCCGGCGCGCGATTTCGCCCCGGTTGGCGATGAGAAGCGTAGTAATCTCGTTCATCTTCAACTCACATTCTAAACGAGGCAAAGCCGGTCGCACCCTTTACGGGCGCAGAGTGGGCAACAGAAAGCGCGATGCCCAGCACGGTTCGGGTATCCCGAGGGTCAATGATTCCGTCATCCCAGACATGCCCGGTGGCAAAGAGGGCGTTCGACTCCCGGTCGATCTGTTCCTCGATCGTTTGGCGCATAGCGGCGTCGGCGTCTTCATCGTACGGACGGCCCGCATGCTCTGCAGCGGTACGGCGCACGATAGACAACACCCCCCCGAGCTGCTTGCCGCCCATGACGGCGATGCGGTGATTGGGCCAGGTAAAAACGAAGCGAGGATCATAGGCGCGGCCCGACATGCCATAGTTGCCAGCGCCATAGCTGGATCCGACCATCAGCGTGATGTGTGGGACGGTGGAGTTAGAGACGGCGTTGATCAGCTTGGCACCATCCTTAATAATGCCGCCTCTCTCATAGCGCGTGCCGACCATGAAGCCGGTGATGTTCTGCACAAAGATAAGTGGAATATCACGGAAGTTGGACAGTTGGATGAATTGTGCCCCCTTCTGTGACTCCTCGGAGAAGAGAATACCATTGTTGGCCAGCACGCCGACTGGAAAGCCATGAATGGAGCCCCAGCCAACTACAAGTGTTGTGCCATAGAGCGGTTTGAATTCATCGAAGGTTGACCCGTCCAGGACGCGAGCCAGGATTTCGTGCGCATCCACTGGGACCTGCGTCTCCGCTGCTGCGCACCCCAGAAGCTCCTCTCGGTCGTACAGCGGCTCGCTGGCCGGCAGGGTCGGCCCAGGTCCTTGCTTGCGCCAATTGAGCCTGGCGACCACCTGGCGACCCAGCCGGATGGCATCCATCTCGTCCACAGCGAGATAGTCCGCGAGCCCTGACTCCCGCGCGTGCATCTCGGCTCCTCCAAGCTCTTCCTCGTCGGCGTCCTCATCTATCGCCATTTTCACCAGTGGTGGCCCACCCAGGAACACCTTCGCCCCGCCTTTCACAAAGATGGTGTAGTCGCTCATGCCCGGCACGTAGGCCCCGCCCGCCGTAGAGGACCCAAAAACGAGCGTGATCGTAGGAATTCCAGAAGCAGAGAGGCTGGTCAGCTCGCGAAAGAACTTGCCGCCCGGCACAAAGATGCGCGCCTGATTAGGCAGGTCAGCCCCACCCGACTTGAGACACTCCACGCCGTTCACCACGCCGATGCCCGTCACAAGCCCCGCGCCGAGAGTGTCCTCGGTGCCGTAACCAGCGAGTGGTGAGAGTTCCAGGAATGGGGAATCTCTGTCAAGCAGGAGCTCAATCCGCTCGCGTACCAGGAGTTTTCCCCGCTGCCGGTGCCGCTTCACGTTCTGCTCTCCACCTCCCGCCAGTACAATATCAAGCTGGCGGTTCACCTCTTGGAGCCGCTCGAGCATTACTTCCCTGCTGGCACGATACGTGTCGGAGGTAGTATTGAGTTGCGATCTTAGTATGCCCATACTCTTCTTTCCCTATCAGTTTGGTTTGCGATTTCCGGTGAACGCTGTTACATCCTGTCATCGACGTAGAGATGGCGTTCAGCCACCAAGTGTGGTCGAGGACAACCTCAGCGTCAGGCTCGTGTCAGAGCAAAACGATGTTCCTGTATACTTGCGGGTCTCTTCGCTCATGACATTGCCCCGGGTTCCGAAGTCGCTAAGCCCGCCCCATAAGTAATACCGGTTTGAGTGTGTCGCCCCTTTCGGAGTCCTGTACGGCCTGATTAATTTCATTCAACGCGTAGTGCTTGATTAGGCGGTCGAACGGGAAGTGTCCTTGCAGGTACAACTCGATGAGCTGCGGGATAAAAATGTCTGGGAGCGAGTCGCCTTCGATGATCCCCCGCACGGTGCGGCCGAACATGATGTTGTTCATTTCTCACTATCCTTTTCTCAGGTTTTTTGATCTGTTAACTGTACCGCTGCTTGAGAGCAGACTTATCGATCTTGCCGGACCCCGTTTTAGGCAGAGCCTCCACCAGCACGATCCGCCGTGGGCGCTGGTAGCCGGCCAGCGAGGCGTGCTGCTTGCAGAACTCATCTATATCGGCTATCGTGACGGTCTCGTTCTTCGGGACGATCAGGGCGGTCACCTGTGTGACCAGCCGCTCGTGTGGTGTCCCGATGACCGCGACCTCGGCAATACCTTCGTGCTGGGCGAGGACACCTTCAACATCTTGTGGATAGACGTTCTCGCCACCGGTGACTATCATATCGTCTATGCGGTCAGCATAGTAGAGGTAGCCATTCTTATCGCGGCGGAACATATCGCCAGTTCTGAGCCAGCCGTCCTCGAACTTCTCGGCCAGAAGCTCGGGCCGATGCCAATAGCCCGGCGTAATGGTGTCCCCGCGCAAGCACAACTCCCCGATCGTCTCGTCCCCGGCCGGGATATCTTCCCTCGTCTGTGGGTGCGCGATCCGCGCCTCCACCACCTGCTCCATCGGCCTGCCCGCGGAACCGGGCAAGCGCTCCTCATGGTACCGGTAGGTAACGGAGAGCCCGGTATTCTCTGTCTGCCCGTAGAGTTCCTTGAGCTTGACGCCAAAGCGATTGTAAAAGCGTTGCGCCACGATCTCTGGTGTCGATGATCCGCCAATGAAACACTGCTGCAAAGAGTCAAACTGGTAGTCTTCCTTCGCGGTGTTCAGCACGTCAATGACCATCGCGGAAACCATTACACTTATCGTAGGCCTGAGCTTGATGGTCAACTCGATCCAGTCTGCCGCCCTCCAACGTGGGAGCAGCGTGATGGTGCCGCCACAGGCGAGTGTCGGGAAGGTAGTGCATTGCAAGCCGCCGACGTGAAACAACGGCATGGGGAGCAAGATATGGGTTTCCTGGGTGAGTTGCCAGGCATCTGTGACCATCTCAATCGCCGTCGTGTTGTTGCGATGGGTCTGAAGCACGCCTTTCGGTCGCCCGGTCGTGCCGCTGGTATACATGAGTATAGCGATATCGGCGTCCCTCCTGGGTCTGGTGAGGAAGTCGTCCGCCCCGGTGCCAGACACCTTCTCGAAGGAGTAGGTAGAAGTTGGGGTCTCGGTGCCTATGACGATGAGATGATCCATGAGCTGAGAACCTTTGCTCAGAAGACTCTCGACACGGCCGAGGCTTTCCTTCCCAACGATGAGCCAGGTGCTGCCTGAGTCTCCGAGGACGTAACGGAGGGTATCGTCGGGCAACGCGAAGTTCACGGGCACGACTACGCCACCCGCCTTCCACGTGGCGAGGATGCACACCATGTACTCGATTCTGTTCGATAGATAGATCGCTACCCGGTCGCCGCTACCGAGCCCGTTCTCGCTCAAAAAACGCGCCAGGGCTGTTGCTCTCTCGTTCAACTCCCGGTAGGTCATCTCCTGCCCCTGGCAGCGGAGCGCCACACGCTCCGGAAATTGGCGAGCACTCTTTTCGAAGACAGTTGCTACATTCATGTTGAGCTCCTTATTTCGCGATTGTGCTCCTCGCGGCAGCCCCGTTCCCCTCTAGCAACTTTTCCTCCACATTGATCTCCATGCGCAGGAGATTGGCACCGAAGCACTTGCCTAGATTGTCCATGCGTATGGACGCGGACCCGCCGCCATTGAGGGCGTCCTGACATATAAAGTTCAATGCCCGGATGTTGGGCAAGAGGTACCGGCGAACCTCACCTTCGACAAGCCCTTCGAAGTGCTTCTTCACCTTTTCTGGCGTCACTTCACGCACGAGCGTTTCGTAGAGCGCATCGGTCGGGGCGAAGAGCCCGATATTCACCGTGTTTCCCTTGTCTCCAGAACGGGCTTGTGCGAACGCTCTGAGCTGTACTGTCACCATCATACGACCTCCTCAATCTGTATCTCTACCTTGCTCTCAATCTCTTCTCGCGGCACCAGGCAAGACCACATGCCCAACAGTTCTCGCGGCGGCGTAATTCCCGTGAACCCGCTCATCGTGGGAGGGCCGTTGAGAGCCAGGGGCGGGAAGAAGCGTCCCAGCTTCGCCGCCTCCCCACGATCACGGGCGCGAACCGCTATGCGTAGGTAGATCTCGTTTGGCTCCCCCATGGGCGGCTTCGAGAGCGGGCCGTGCAGCGAGTTATAGCCGATGAAGTCTGTGTGGATCTCGTCGTACGCGAGTCCCATCCGCTCGATCTGCTTGCGTACAATTCGATCCGCGGCCTGCGCTTTCTCCTGAGCGTCTGGCCAGGAGAACCCGGCCATCGCCTGCCCGAGCCACCCATCGTGATAGCCCATCACGACCTTCAGGGTGTCCGGACGATACTTACCTCGCGCGCCCGTCACCCGCACCTGGTTCGGCCCCACGTCCTCAAGGTGTACTCCAGTCACATCCAGCACGACATCGGGCGTGAGATAGCACGAGGGATCGTGGATCTCATAGACCACCTGCTCCTTAACCGTGTCTACCGAGACGAGTCCACCGGTTCCCTGGGTCTTGGTGATGACGAACTCGCCGTCCTCCCGCATCTCCGCAACAGGGAAACCAAGGCGGTCAAGGTCCTCTACGCTTCGCCAGTCGCCGCTGAAATTCCCGCCAGTAGACTGACCCGAACACTCGAGCAGGTGCCCCATCAAGATGCCTTTTGCGAGGCGCTCCTCGTCCTGCCATCCAAATTCGTAGATGAGGGGGGCCAGAAATTGCGCAGAGTCGGTCGTGCGCCCGGTGATAACAACGTTCGCTCCGCTCCGCAGGGCCTCTACTATCGGCCCGGTCCCGAGATAGGCATTCGCGAAGACAAGGCGGTCGCGAACCTCCTCAATGCTGCGCCCTGTCTCCATGTGATCCAAAGCAATGCCTTTTGCGCGCAACTCGTCTATTCGACCGAGAACGTCATCCCCGGTCACGCAGGCAATCTTGAAGCCCGTAAGACCGAGGTCCCTGGCGATATGCACGACCTCCTTCAGAGCACCCTTCGGGTTCATGCCCCCCGCGTTGGTGAGGATCTTGATGTCTTTCTCCCGTGCGATCGGCAGCAGGGCCTTCATTGCGGGAGTGATGTCTCTGGAATAGCCCAACGAGGGATCCTTCTGGCGATCTTTCTGGAGTATCGCCAGCGTGAGTTCGGCGAGGCAGTCAAAACAGAGGTAGCGTATGTCGCCGCGCTGGGCAGTCTCGATAGCGGGGCCGAGTGCGTCGCCGTAGAAGCCTTCGGCCGCTCCGACGCGCACGGTCCTGGTGGTCTTCATAGTATCCATATCTCTATCTCCCCGTGAACTGCGGCTGGCGTTTCTCAAGAAACGCACGGGCACCCTCTTGTAAATCTTCGCTCAGGAAGCTCACAACCCGTAAGGTGTTCAAGTAGTTCAAGCTCTTCATAAGGTCCATCTCCTCCGTTGTGTACATGGCGTCGAGCCCCAGCCTGACCGCCAGCGGGCTGAACCCGGCGAGTTTGCGAGCGAGCGCTTCCGCCTCCTGGCGCAGCCGCTCCGCTGGGACCACCATCTGAACCAGCCCGATCTCTTTTGCCTCCTCGGCATTCATCACGTCGCCAGTGAGCATCATGCGCAGCGCGTTTTTGTGGCCGACGGTGCGCCGTATCCACGGGAGGATCACCAGCGGCACGAGTCCTACCTTGATCTCCGTCGTCCCCAGCTTGGCTTCCTCGGCGGCCAGAGCGATATGGCACATCGCCACGAGTCCGCACCCGCCGCCGAGGGCATGCCCGTTCACCGCCGCGATGATCGGCTTGCGAACTGTCGCCCCAAGCCGGAAGAGTTCGGTATGAATTTCACCCTCCTCGTGGTGCTGTGGGGCCGACTTCCTGGCACTTTCAGCAAACGCTGCAAGATCTCCTCCGGCGGAGAAAGACATACCGGTCCCCGTCAGGACCATTACACGCACCCCCCCGTCAGCGTCGGCCGCTTTTATCACGGAGATTAAGCCGCCGACAAGTTCTTCGCTCAGTGCATTGCGCCTGTCGGGGTCGTTCATCGTGATCCAGCCGATCCCGCCCGACGCTTCGTAGAGAACCTTTGTGGACATTTCGTCCTCCTTCCCAATGTTATCGTAGTGGTCAAATAGATCCATCATCTATCAATGCCTGCGCTTCCCTCCCCTGGCATGCACTCTACCCGTAACATTTAGATAAAAAAGTCGAGCTGAAGAGGGTTGCCTGGCTCTACGGCATACTGATCCAGGTCGGTGATGCCCTCCGATGCCAACACCTCGTCGTCGATAAAGAACCGTCCGGTACATTCGCGGCTGGGGCGTGTCAGGATGATATACGCAGCATCTGCAAGAATTTTAGGCGTACGACAGTGCTTGACCGCTTCATCTCCCCCAAGCAGATTCTGCACTGCAGCCGTCGCTATCGTCGTACGTGGCCAGAGTGCGTTGACCGCGACGCCATCTGCTGCAAACTCGGCTGCCAAGCCTAGCACACCCATGCTCATACCATACTTTGCCATCGTATAGGCCACGTGCGGGGCAAACCAGCGGGCCTCCATGTTTAATGGGGGGGAAAGATTAAGGATGTGGGGATTTTGAGCTTGCTTCAGAGGCGTTTGGAGCGTCCCTGTCAGGCTAATAGCACTGGCATTATTGACCAGAATGTCAATACCGC
>WNGE01006247.1_pt1 | contig 13296 bp, 12 predicted proteins | sample 5400651 | NCBI WGS metagenome assembly WNGE01 (sample SAMN13153370, study PRJNA577476) | soil metagenome | isolation source: 60 cm soil or saprolite under grassland replicate 2 | place: USA:California | collected 2016-06-15 | reverse complement strand
CCGGCGGCGGGGTGCCGGCGGGAGCGAAGATGCCGTTCCATACGATGGCCTCGATGCCGGGGAGGCCGGCTTCCGCGGTGGTCGGCACAGCGGGGAACATCGCCAGGCGCGAGGGCCCTGCCACCGCGAGCGCACGCAGCTTCCCGGCCTTGACGTGCGTCATGATCACCTGCGGCACGACGTAGGCCGCCATCACCACACCGGCAAGGAGATCGGGGATCTCTGCGTTCACCGCCTTGTACGGCACTTCCAGCACTTTGATTCCGGCCTCGGACTTGATCCACTCGCCCACCAGCTGGCTGATGCTGCCGGTGCCGCCGGAGGCGTAGGTGAGCGCGCCGGGCTTCGCCCTTGCAAGCTCGACAAATTCCTTCACCGACTGAGCGTTGAGCGAAGGGTGCACGACCATGACCAGCGGCGTCATGGTGAAACGCGACACCGGCATCAATTCCCGGTTCAGGCGGCAGCAGGGATCGGGCTTGAGCGCATCGCCGATCGCGTTGTTGATCAGCGCGAGGAACAGGGTGTGCCCGTCGGGCGCCGCCCTGACCGCCTCGCGCGCGGCGATCAGGCCGTTGGCGCCGGGCCGGTTCTCCACGATCACCGGCTGACCGAGGGACTCCGAGAGCTTGGCGCCGATCTGCCGGGCGCGGATGTCGGGCGAGCTGCCCGCCGGCGAGGGCACCAGAATGCGAATCGGCTTCGAGGGAAAGGACTGCGCCGCGGCCGTCCCGGTGAACACCGCGAGGACGCACGCCAGGAACTGTTTCATCGGGGAGCCTTTCGCTTGGAATGTCCCTGGAGAATCATAGCCCGAACGCCAGCGCCCCGGCGCCGAACACCTCCGGAATCGCCAGCGCCATCGTGAGGACCCCGCCATCGCGGCGATTAGCACCAGGCGCATCTGCCAAGTCACGCGGACGTTGTTCGTCAGCCAGGCATAGCCCGCATACATCCGCACGGTGACCTGTACGCAAAATCAGGCGTAAAGATTCAACAGTCCGTCCAACCCGACGTAATCGAAACAGTAAGTCGCCTTCTCCCGCACCACCGGCTTGGCGTGGTACGCGATAGAAACGCCGGCCTCCGCCATCATCGCCAAATCATTCGCGCCGTCGCCGATGGCGATGATCTGATCGCGCGAGAGGCCCAGCGCGTCGCGCAGTTCGCGCAGTTTCGCGGCCTTGATCTGCGCGTCGACGGTGCGGCCGAGCACCTTGCCGGAGAGCTTGTGGTTTTGGATCGCCAGCGTGTTCGACAGCGTATAGTCGAGCGAAAGGCGTTCCTTCAGGCGCTCGGTGAAGAAGCTGAAGCCGCTCGAAACGAGCAGCGTCTTGATCGCGAGCGAGCGCAGACGCTCGAGCATGCGCTCTGCGCCGGGTGATAACCGCAGCCGCTCGTCGTAGACGCGCTGCAGCGCCGATTCTTGCAGCCCCGCGAGCAGCTCCAGGCGCCGGCGCAGGCTTTCCCGGTAGTCGATCTCGCCGCGCATGGCGCTCGCGGTGATCGCCGCGACCTGCGGCTTGACGCCCTGCAGGTCGGCGATCTCGTCGATGCACTCGATGGTGATGAGGGTGGAGTCCATGTCCATCGCCACCAGGCCGAAGTCGGCGAGCCGGCGCGGCGCGGGAACGAAGGCGAAATCGAGCTTCGCGCGGGCGCAGTAGGCGGCGACGCCTTCTTTCGTCTGGTACTCGTGCAGGCGGAAGGCGTTGTTGCCGATGTTTTCGATGTTCTCGGTGCCGCAGAGCCTGGCGATTTCCTTCAGGTCGGGGGTTTCGACTTCCAGCCCCTGGATGACGAGATAGCTCAAGGCGGATCCCGCGTCGTCAAGGGAGCGGCTTGTTCAGCGTCGAGGCGAGCGTCACCAATGCCAGCCCGGTACCCAGCAGATTGGCGCCCACCAGCACGCCCACGGCCCACAGGCCGGACACGGGCCACTGACTCCAGATCAACAGCCCGAGAATCAAGGACAGCACGCCGCTCGCCAGCAGCCACTTCCAGCCGGCGGCCGGCTTGTAGCGGAACGAAGCGACGATCTTCCAGACGCCTTCCGCCACGAAATATCCCACCAGCAGCAACGTGAGAAACGCCAGGCCGAAGAGCGGGTGGCCGATGATCGCGATTCCCGCCAATGCAGTGATGACGCCCAGGATGAGGCTCATCGCCTTTTCCATCCCGGCCTCCGCCTTCAGTCCGCGGACGACGGGCACGATCCCGGCGATGAGCAGAATGAACCCGATCACGATCACCACGGCGCTGCCGGCCACAACGGGAGTCAGCACCGCAGCGACGCCGAGCGCGATCAGGACAATGCCCAGCCAGTTCAGACGGTCGTTCGTGGATCGTTCTTCATAGGCCATTCTCGTTCTCCTCGTCAAAGAATTATCGGGCAAGAACCCCGGCTGCCGGGGCTTCAATCTCTACGCCGACATGCTCGACCACGCCGTGCGCTCTTTACTCGTGCAGGCGGAAAGCGTTGCCGCCGATGCCTTCGATGCGCGAGGCGCATGAGAGCTTGGCAAGCTCCTTCAGGTCGGGGGTTTCGACTTCGAGGCCCTGGATGACGAGGTAGGACATTGAAGTCACTGGATTCCCGCTTTCGCGGGAATGACCGCTTGCGGCGTTACAGCCGCTGCGCGCCTTCCAGCCTGCCGAGGTTGTGGTCGAAGGTCCCGAGCGGCACGTTCGTGTCAACCGCGTGCACGGCGCTTCTTCATGTACGCGCGCACGCCGGCTTTCATCTGCTCGACGCTGCGAGCCCGCGGGGCGCGCTTCGGGAACAAGGCCCCATGGACATCCTTGGAAGTATACCGCCTCGTAATTTTCGAATGAGCGATCACCATGGCCGGCACATTACCACGGTAGTGAAAACAGGCAAGTTTCTAGGTGCAGGACTCGATTTCCAGTCCTTGGATGATGAGATAGTTGAAAAGCAAGTCCTTTGCTTCGCTCAGGGTGACAACTGGATTCCCGCTTTCGCGGGAATGACGGAGGATGCGACGGGAGTGACGACCGCTTGCACGAGCGCGTCGAGGATCTGACGGACGGCGAGCGCGCGCCCGGGCAATTCGCTCGTCACGCGCTCGACGCGCAGCTTGTTCGGCGCGGTGAGCTTCCAGCGCTGCTTCTGCACGAGCTTCAGCACGGCGGCCGGGTCGAGCGGGGGATGCGGCACGAATTGCAGCTGAATGAATTCAGGAGCGGCGTCGACGCGGGAGACGCCGAGCGCCCGCCCGAGGATGCGCAGCCGGTGGCTCTCGATCAGCGCGCGCGCCGCGCCCGGCAGGTCGCCGAAGCGGTCGACCAGCTCTTCCTGCATAGCCTCGAGCTGCTCGGCGCTGTCGCAATTGGCGAAGCGCTTGTAGAGCACCAGGCGCTCGTGCACGTCGGCGCAGTAGCTCGCGGGCAGCAGCGCCGGGAAATGCAGGTTGACCTCGGTGATGACCTCGAAAGGCTGCGACAGGTCCGGCTCGCGGCCGGCTTTCAGCGAGCGCACCGCGTGGTCGAGCATGTCGGCGTAGAGGTTGAAGCCCACTTCCTGCATCTCGCCCGACTGCGATTCGCCCAGCACCTCGCCCGCGCCGCGGATCTCGAGGTCGTGCATGGCGAGGTAGAACCCCGAGCCCAGCTCCTCCATCATCTGGATCGCCTCCAGCCGCTTCTTCGCCGCGGCGGAGAGGGCGTCCTCGCCGGGGGTGAGCAGGTAGGCGTAGGCCTGGTGGTGCGAGCGCCCGACGCGGCCGCGCAGCTGGTGCAATTGCGCGAGACCGAACTTGTCGGCGCGCTCGATGAGGATGGTGTTGGCGGTCGGGATGTCGATCCCGGTCTCGATGATGGTCGAGCAGAGGAGGAGGTTCGAGCGCTGCTGCAGGAACTCGCGCATCACGCGCTCCAGGTCGCGCTCGCGCATCTGGCCGTGCGCGACCGCGATGCGCGCCTCGGGAAGGAGCTTCTCCAGTTTTTCGCGCATCACCTCGATCGAGGCGACGTCGTTGTGCAGGAAAAAGATCTGCCCGCCGCGCTTTAACTCTCTCAGCGCGGCTTCGCGGATAATGCCCGGCGAATACGGGGTGACGAAGGTGCGGATCGCAAGGCGCCGCTCGGGCGCGGTGGCGATCACCGAGAGATCGCGCAGGCCTTCGAGCGACATCGCGAGCGTGCGCGGAATCGGCGTCGCGGTGAGCGTGAGCACGTCCACCTCGGCGCGCAGCGCCTTCAGGGCCTCCTTCTGGCGCACGCCGAAGCGGTGCTCTTCGTCGACGATGACGAGGCCCAGGCGTTTGAACTTGACGTCCTTCTGCAAGAGCTTATGCGTGCCGATGGCGATGTCGATCTCGCCTGCGGCGAGGCCTTTGAGCGTCGCGGCCGTTTCCTTGCCGCTCCTGAAGCGCGACAGCTCGGCGATCCGGATCGGCCAGTCGGCGAAGCGGTCGCCGAAGGTATTGAAATGCTGCTCGGCGAGCAGCGTTGTGGGCGCGAGCACGGCGACCTGCATGTCGTCGGCGACCGCGACGAACGCCGCGCGCAGCGCCACCTCGGTCTTGCCGAAGCCGACGTCGCCGCAGACCAGGCGATCCATCGGCTTGCCGTTCTTCATGTTCTCGATCGCGGCTGAGATGGCGGCCGCCTGGTCGGGCGTTTCCTCGAAGCCGAAGCCTTCGGCGAAGGCCTCGTAGTCGTGCTGGTTCAACTTGAAGGCGTGGCCCTGGCGGGTCGCGCGCCGGGCGTAGAGGTTGAGCAATTCCGCGGCGGTGTCGCGCACCGCGCGCGCCGCCCTGCGCTTGGCCTTCTCCCACTGGTCGCCTCCCAGCTTGTGCAGCGGCGCCTGCTCCGGCGGCCCGCCCGAGTAGCGGCCGATCGAGTGCAGCTGCGCCACCGGCACATAGAGCTTGTTCTCGTCCGCATATTCGAGCAGCAGGAATTCCGCCGCGCCTTCGCCCAGGTCGAGATCGACCAGGCCCCGGTAGCGCCCGATGCCGTGCTGCACGTGCACCACCGGGTCGCCTGAGCGCAGCTCGGAGAGATCGCGCAGCATGCCTTCTACCGAGCTGACCGATTTCCGGTCGCGCGCCGCGCGCGAGCGCGCGGTCCCGGCGTAGAGCTCGGACTCGGTGACGAAGCACAGCTGCTCGGAATCGAGGAAGAAGCCGGTCAAGAGCGGCGCCACGCCGAGCGCAAGCCTCGCTTCCGAGCGCCGGAATTCCTCGAAGCCGGCGCACGGGACGGGCTTAAGGCCGTACTCGGCCAGGTACTGCGACAGCGTTTCGCGGCGGCCGGGCGATTCGGCGAGCAGCATCACTCGGGCAGGCGTCCCGGCAAGGAAAGCTTTCAGGCGGTGCAGGGGATCTGCCGCGCGCCGCTCCACCGCAAGCTCGGGGAGCGGATGCGCTGCCTGAGCGCCGTGCGCCGCTTCGATGTCCGCGCGCACGAAGTTCTTCGCCCGCACGAAAAAATCCTCGGCGCTGAGAAACAGCTCGGCGGGCGGGAGCAAGGGCCGCGCGCGGTCGCCCTGCAGGAGCTGGTGGCGGCTTTGCGCATCGCGCCAGAATTCGGTGAGGGCGGCGTGCACTTCGCCGTGCATGCAGACGGTGGCGCTCTTCGGCAGGTAGTCGAAGAGCGTCGCGGTGCCCTCGAAGAACAGCGGCAGGTAGTACTCGATCCCCGCGGGCGCGACGCCGTTGCTCACGTCCTTGTAGATGCGGCTCTTCGAGGGATCGCCCTCGAAGGACTCGCGGAAGCTTCGGCGGAACTGGTTGCGCCCCGCTTCGTCCATGGGAAACTCGCGCGCGGGCAGGAGCCGGATCTCCGCGACCTTGTAGAGCGTGCGCTGGGTGTCGGGATCGAAGGAGCGGATCGATTCGATCTCCTCGTCGATCAGGTCGAGCCGGTAGGGGAGCGCGCTGCCCATGGGAAACAGATCGATCAGCCCGCCGCGCACGCAGTACTCGCCCGGCGCGACCACCTGCGTGACGTGGCTGTAGCCGGCGAGCGTGAGTTGCGCGCGCAGCGCGTCCAGATCGAGCGCTTCTCCTGCTTTGAGGAAAAAGCTGTGTCCGGCGAGGAAGGACGGGGGACCGAGACGCGTGAGCGCGGTCGCCGCGGGAACGATGGCGACGTCGAAGTCCTCGCGCATGATGCGGTAGAGCGTCGCGAGGCGCTCCGACACCAGGTCATGGTGCGGAGAGAAATGATCGTAGGGCAGGGTCTCCCAGTCGGGCAGCAGCAGCACCGAGAGCTGCGGCGCGAACCATGCGATCTCGTCCTTCAATCGCTGCGCGTCGGTCGCCTGGGCGCAGAAGACCACGGCCGGCCGCGAGCTCTGCGCTGCGCGCGCGAGCGCCAGCGCGTCGCTCGATCCGTGAAGGCGGGCGGCGCCAGTGACCGCTTCGGGTGAGACGACTGCGCTCATCGTTTTCACAGTGGAAATAGCAAAACCCAAGTCAAACGGCGCCTCGCGTGCGAAGCGGAGTTTGAACTCGGGACCCGGCTATAATTATATAGTGTCGAATCCCATCCGAATTCAGTGACTTCCCGATTCTTCGGCTTGGTCCCCGCAGCCGGTTCCGGGTCCCGCTTCGGCGCCGCCGGGCCGAAGCAGTACTCGCCGCTCGCCGGAAAACCGATGCTGTACCACTCGATCGGGCGCCTGCTCGCCGCGCCCCAGGTGGAAGTCGTGTTCGTGGTGCTCGCGCCGGCCGATGCAGACTTCCGCACGCACGACTGGAGCAGGTTCGGCAATCGGCTCGCGCCGCTTTACTGCGGCGGGGCGAGCCGCCGCGACAGCGTGCTGAACGGCATCATCGCCGCGGCGAGCCTGGTCGATCCGAACGACTGGATGCTCGTGCACGACGCGGCGCGGCCCTGCCTGGGAAACGCCGAATTGCAGCGCCTGATCGCGGACGCCGGGGGCGATGAAATCGGCGGAATACTGGCCGTCCCCGTCTCCGATACCCTGAAGCGCGTGGACGACGACCAGCGCATCGTCGAGACCGAGTCCCGGGACGGCCTGTGGCGGGCGCAGACGCCGCAGATGTTCCGCCACGGCATGCTGCTGCGCGCGCTGCGCGAGGCCGCGCACGTCACCGACGAGGCGAGCGCCGTGGAGGCGCTCGGCTACAAGCCGAAGCTGATCGAAGGCAGCACGAAGAACCTGAAGGTCACCTTTGCCGACGACCTCGAAATCGCCGAGCAGATCCTGAAGGAGGCGGCATCGTGAGGATCGGACAAGGCTTCGACGTGCACGCCCTCGTAGCCGGCCGAAGGCTGGTGATCGGCGGGGTGGTGATTCCTTTCGACAAAGGGCTCGAGGGCCACTCGGACGCCGACGTGCTGATTCACGCGGTGTGCGACGCGCTGCTCGGCGCGGCCGCGCTCGGCGACATCGGGCTGCACTTCCCCGATACGGACCCGAAGCACCGGAACGCGAACAGCCGGGCGTTTCTTCGCGAAGTCGGCAAGAAAATCCGGCGCGCAGGGTTCTCGATCGTCAATCTCGACGCCACCCTCATCGCGCAGGCGCCGAAGATGGCGCCGCATACCGCCGCGATGGTCGCGAACCTGGCCGCCGACCTCGAAATCGACCTCGGCCAGGTAAACGTCAAGGCCAAGACTGCGGAGCACCTGGGTGCCATCGGCCGCGGCGAGGGCATCGCCGCCGAGGCGATCGCGCTGCTCGAGCGTCGTCCCTGAGCGCGAGTTCGGGCGTTCCCCGAAATCCGTGAGGCTGTTCTTCGCGCTGTGGCCCGACGAAGCCGTGCGCGCGCAGCTTGCGCACTGGGCGCGCGAGCTTCATGCGCTGTGCGGCGGCCGGCCGACGCGTCCTGAGAATCTGCATGTGACTCTCGCTTTTCTCGGTAACGTGGAAGATGCACGTGTCGCGGAAGTCGAGCGCGCCGCGTCCGAAGTCACCCCTTGCTCCACCTCGCTCGTCCTCGACCAGCCGGGCTACTGGAAGCACAACCGGATTGCCTGGGCGGGCGCGTCGACCGTGCCCGTTGAGATCGAGACGTGCGTCGCGGAATTGCGGAGCGCGCTCGCGCGCTCGCGCATCGGCTTCGATTCGAAGGGCTTCGTGTCGCACGTCACGCTGTTGCGCGACGCCCGCGAGCCGCGGGAGATGCCTGCGCTCGATCCGATCGAATGGCGGCTCGACGGCTTCGCGCTGGTGCGGTCGGTAGCGCTGCCTCAAGGCAGCCGCTACGAAATCCGGAATTCCTGGAAAGGCGGAGCTGCTCCATAGACGACCGGGGCGAATCTGCGCACTTTGTCCGGTTTTCGCAAGAAAATGGTGACGCCCCGTAAGGCGGTCATGGCTACACTTGTCTTTGAATTACGTGCCACCAGCGGCGTGTGAGAAACCACCTGGTGTCAACCGGGGGAAGATAAGGGGGGCCGCCAATTTTTCTCAACGTTGGGGAGGGTGGAGTTCCGAATGAATGCTATTTTAGGCACCAAGCCAAGCGCCCCGGTGCAGGTGAATTTCAGTAATCGTCGTCACCAGCCGGAAAGAGACGATCTCGAGCTAAGCGCCGCAGGTGAGGCGCTGCTCGCGTCGATCGAGGAGTCGGCAAGGCCCAAGGAGCTTTCCACAGCGTTTCCCCGGATCGTCAACCGCATGGCCAAACTGTGGAAAATGCCGCGAGAGATGGATCGCTGCTTCGAGGATCTGCTCACCGACACGCGGGGGAACCGCAAGGGCTTTCCGCTCAACCTCCTCATGGAGCTGAGCACGCTCAAGGATTACTACAAGGCCAAGGTGTTTCCTACCCGGCGCGACGTGTGGGATTCATAGGACGGGCCGACAGGAATTTCCCGCACACGAGCGGCGCAGTTACGCTCAGGTGAGGGTGGAGGCAAAGACAGCCTTCACGCGCTCGCCTGCGCGTCGAACGGAAGCCGGATCCTCGCGATCAAGCCCCCGCCTTCGCGCGCGAGCAGCTCGAAGCTGCCGCGATGCGCGCGCACCACGCGCTCGACGATGGCGAGGCCCAGGCCCGCGCCGCCCTTGTCGCTGCGCGCGATCTCAAGGCGCGTGAACGGCTGCTTGAGGCGCTCCACCTCGGCGGTCGGGATGCCGGGGCCGCGGTCGGCGACGTCGAGCATCGCGGCGCCGTTTTCCGCGCGCACCGCGACGTTCACTTCCTTCCCGCCGTAGCGCAGCGCGTTGTCGACGAGGTTCAGCACCACGCGCCTCATGGACATCGCCTGCAGCGGAAGATCGGGGACGCTCGCGAGCTCGGTGGTCACGGATTTTCCGTGGCGGCGGTAGTGCTCGGCGACTTCCGCCGCGATGGCGGCGAGGTCGGCGTGCTGCAGGGCCTCGCCTCCGTCGGTCCGGGCGAAGTCGAGGAACTGGTTGACGATGCGGTCCATCTCCTCGATGTCGGCGGTCATCCCGTCCTTGAGCTGCGCGTCCGCGCCGCTCATTTCCAGCCCCAGCCGCAGCCGCGAGAGCGGCGTGCGCAGGTCGTGCGAAACGCCGGCGAGGATCAGCGCGCGGTCGGCGTCCAGCCGCACGAGGTCCCGGGACATCTGGTTGAAGGCGTGCGACAGGGTGCGGATCTCCTCGGGCCCGCCCTCCGGGATCGGATCGGGCATCTTTCCGTTGCCGATCGCGCTCGCCGCCGACGCGAGCGCTCTCAAGGGGCGGTTGACGCGCGAAACGAGAAAGTACGCGGCGAGCAGCGAAAGCGCCAGGGCGAGCGCGCCCCAGCCGAGCCAGCGCAGCGCGATCTGCCGCTCGATGCGCTCGCGGGGAATGCGGAGCCAATACTCGTCGTCGTCGATGTGGAAACTCAACCACAACCCGGGCTTGCCCTCGCGCTCGCCGGCGAAGCGCGTGCCCTTGCCGAGCTGCTGCCGCGCCAGCTCAAGCGCCAGGTTCAGCACCGGCCTGTCGGCCGGCGGCGCGAGGCGCTCGCCGGGCTCGACGGTGTACACCTGGATGCCCTCGCGCTCGGCGAGCTCGGAGAGCAGCTCGCGGCGCAGCTCGGGCTGGGAATTGACGAGCGCGGTGCGGGTGATGTTGACGATGCTGACGAGGTTCTGCGAGATCTGCCGCGCGCGCGGCTCGACTTCGTAGTTGCGGAAGATCTCGAACCAGGCAGCGGTCGTCGCGACCACCAGCGCGGCGAGCAGGATGAAGGTGCGCCACAGCAGCGAGCGCGGCCACAATCTCAGGGCCATGGGTCAACCCCTATGGCCTGCATCGCGACGGCTTCATTGCGGGTGGCCGTCGGGCACGAAGACATAGCCGAACCCCCACACGGTCTGGATGTAGGCGGGATGCGCGGGATCCTTCTCGACGAGCTTCCGGAGGCGCGAGACCTGCACGTCGATCGAGCGGTCGAACACCTCGTATTCGCGGCCTCGCGCGAGCTCCATCAGCTTGTCGCGCGACAGGGGCGTCCTCGGGTGGGTGACCAGCACCTTGAGCAGGGCGAACTCGCCGGTGGTGAGCGAGATCGACCGGCTGTCGCGATCGAGCGTCCTCGTGGCGAGATCGACGGTCATGTTGCCGAAGCTGACCTTCTCCGGCTCGATCGCGGGCGCGCCGGGCGGAAGCGGCGCCGCCCTGCGCCGCAGCACCGCGTGGATGCGGGCGACGAGCTCCCTGGGGTTGAAAGGCTTGGGCAGGTAGTCGTCGGCGCCCATCTCGAGTCCCACGATTCGGTCCACGTCCTCGCCTTTCGCGGTCAGCATGATGATCGGGACCGTGTTTTTCCCGCCGCGCAGCCGCCGGCAGATCGACAGGCCGTCCTCGCCGGGCAGCATCAGGTCGAGCACAAGGAGATCGACGCGCTCGCGCGCGAGCGCTTTGTCCATGCCCGCCGCGTCCGACACCGTGTGCACGGCGAACCCCTGCTCGCTCAGGTAGCGCTGCAGCAGATCGCGCAGCCGCAGATCGTCGTCGACGACCAGGATCTTCGTCTTGGGATCGGCCATGGGCGGTATCCTAACCTGATGGATAACGCGGTTGCAGCGCGACCGTAACAGCGCGTTGCCCGGCAGGACCGGGAAACAACTTGTTACAATCGGCGATCCGGGCGTCGCAAATGATTTACAAACCCGGCTTAACCTGCTTGGCACGTCGAGCGAGGTCGCCCGGACAATTCCGTTGCTCCGGGCCTTACGTTCGTCGGCAACCGGCGAACTAGAATGCGCGCAAAGCGGAGCATATCGTGAAAGGCTGGGTCGTTCTGAGCGGCATCGTCCTGATTCTGCTGACCTCGCTCCCCGCGATGTCTCAGCACGGCGGCAAGCGTCTGGGACAGGGCGGGCCAAACCGCCCGAGCCCGCCGCCGCAGATGCCCGCGCGCGACGCCGGTGGGCAAAAGCGCGATGCGAACCGCGATGCGCGCATGACCCCGGAGCAACGGCGGCAGCTGCGGCGCGATGTCAACGATCACGGCCGCGATATCTACCGCGACCGCTCCGGCCAGAACCGGCCCTGATTTAATTCACAACGCGCCGGCGATCGCCTTGCCTACGTCGGCGGTCGACGCCTTGCCCCCGATGTCGCGCGTGCGCGGGCCCTCGACAAGGACGCGCTCGATCGCGCGCACGACGGCGTCGGCCGCGTCCTTGTGCCCGAGGTGCTCGAGCATCATCGCGCCCGACCAGATCTGGCCGATCGGGTTGGCGATGTTCCTGCCGGCGATGTCCGGCGCCGAGCCGTGCACCGGCTCGAACACCGACGGGAACTTGCGCTCCGGGTTGATGTTGCCCGAAGGCGCGATCCCGATCGTGCCGGTGCAGGCGGGGCCGAGGTCGGAAAGGATGTCGCCGAAGAGATTCGATCCCACCACCACGTCGAACCAGTCGGGATGCTGCACGAAGTGCGCGGTGAGGATGTCGATGTGGTACTGGTCGGTCTTCACCTCCGGGTATTGCGAAGCCATGGCGCGGACGCGCTCGTCCCAGTAGGGCATGGTGATCGAGATGCCGTTCGACTTGGTCGCCGAGGTGAGGTGTTTCTTGGGGCGGCTCCTCGCGAGCTCGAAGGCGTATTTCAGGATCCGGTCGGTGCCCGCGCGGGTGAAAGTCGCCTGCTGCACGACCGTTTCGCGCTCGGTGCCCTCGAAGATGCGTCCGCCGATCGACGAGTACTCGCCCTCGGTGTTCTCGCGCACCACCCAGAAATCGATATCGCCTTGCTTGCGGCCGGCGAGCGGCGACTGGATCCCCGGCATCAGCCGCACCGGGCGCAGGTTCACGTAGAGGTCGAAGCCGCGGCGCATCGGGATGAGCAGCTCCCACAGCGATACGTGATCGGGCACGCCGGGAAAGCCGCAGGCGCCGAAGAAAACCGCGTCGTGCTTGCCGATCGCCTGCAATCCGTCCTCGGGCATCATGCGGCCGTGCTTCAGGCGGTATTCGCAGCTCCAGGGGAATTCCTCCCACTTGAACTCGATGCCGAACTTGCGGCCGGCGGCTTCGAGCACGCGCAAGCCTTCGGGCACGACTTCCCTGCCGATGCCGTCGCCGGGGATGACGGCGACGCGGTAATTCTTTGCCATGGTGTCTTCCTTAGAAGGCGACGTTTCCGCCGCCTTTGAGCTTGAGCATCCCGCGCGCCTCGTCGGGCGTCGCGATCTGCAGTCCGAGTTCCTCCAGAATCCGGCGGATCTTCGCGACCTGCTCGGCATTGGTTTTCGCGAGGGTGCCGCGCCCGAGCCACAGGCTGTCTTCCAGGCCGACGCGGACGTTTCCGCCCATCACCGCCGACATCGCCGCGACGAACATCTGGTTGCGGCCCGCGCCGAGCACCGACCACAGATACGCATCGCCGAAGAGCCGGTCGGCGGTGCGCTTCATGTGCAGCACGTCCTCCGGGTGCGGCCCGATGCCGCCGCGGATGCCGAACACCGACTGGATGAAAAGCGGCGGCCTGAGGAGCTTGCGGTCGAGAAAATGCGACGCTGTATACAAATGGCCGATGTCGTAGCACTCGATCTCGAAGCGCGTGTCGTTTCCGCTGCAGGACTGCAGGATGTAGGCGATGTCCTTGAAGCTGTTCTTGAAGATGCGATCGTCGCTGCCGGCGAGGTAGGGCTTTTCCCAGCCGTGCTTCCATTCCTTGTAGCGCCCGAGCATCTCGTACAGGCCGAAGTTCATCGAGCCCATGTTGAGCGAGGCGACCTCCGGTTTCAGCTGCAGCGCGGGCTGGAGCCGCTCCTCGACGCTCATCGTGGGCGCGCCGCCCGTGGTAAGGTTGATCACCACGTCGCACGACTGCTTGATCCGAGGTAAGAAGCGCATGAACATCTTCGGGTCCTGCGTCGGGCGGCCGTC
>WNGE01006246.1_pt1 | contig 13297 bp, 10 predicted proteins | sample 5400651 | NCBI WGS metagenome assembly WNGE01 (sample SAMN13153370, study PRJNA577476) | soil metagenome | isolation source: 60 cm soil or saprolite under grassland replicate 2 | place: USA:California | collected 2016-06-15 | reverse complement strand
CCCGCGTAATACCACGTGCTCGAAGAACGTGTCATCGCGTGCCCCTCTTCTTTCGTCTTGCCCGCGCGGCAGCGTCGTTGGCAAGACGGATAGGTGCCGGGCGTGCTGGGAGTGTTTAGACTCCAGGTGATCGAGGAAGTTACGACAGGCAGCAATTTGTTTCTTGACCAAAGAGGTCATCTCTTTAGGGATAAATAGCTGCACAAAATAGAGCTTGATGAGGAAGAGGATACGAATCTCACGTGGGCGCACGACAGGTTCACTTAGCCATTGAAAAAATATTTTTCGTCCCACAGCAGTCAGGTGAAAGATTTTGCGTGGTGGACGCGCCCCCTGTAGCTCTAGCTCTGCTTCAATATATTCCAAACGTTCGAGCTTTTTCAGGAATGCGTACATCTGGCTCATTTCGAGGTGAACAATCTCTCCCAATGTGCTGTTTCTGAACTCCTGAAACATCTCATAGCCGTGCATTGGCTGACTGTGTAGTAGTCCTAAGATGGCATATTCGGCAGGTTCGCTGATGTACATTGTTTTCCCTTAAATTCAACCCAGGAATAAGAGCATTGTTATTATAGTTCACCTGGGATAGCCAGGGCAATATGGTATTTTTATGCTTAATAGGCAAGTCTGGCAACCAATGTAGAGACCCGATTTGTGGCGCCCATCCGCTTGAGAAGCCAATTTTCTGCTTGTTCGATAGTTATAAAATGGCTTCAGAGGACGATTTATATCATAAAGCAAGTCATAAAGCCAGGCTACAGGCTTGTATTTCTTGAAATCGCGTGCTATACTCCTAACGGCAGTGAGTTGCGATGCCGCTCCACAGGCCCAATAGTATGACTTTGGGATGAGAAGCGACGTATGTTGATAGTTGTAAGGAGGACTTTGAATCCATGGCTACATCAAAGAAGACTGGGGCTACAGGAACAACTGAATCGACTTCGGCCTCGAATACCGTTGGTCGCTCGGAACTCACAAAGCGGATTGCTCAACAAGCCGAAATCTCTCAGAAGCAAGCTCAGGCGGCGTTAGAAGCTACTTTGAAGACCATTCGCGAGGCTCTTCAACGTGGTAACGAAGTGCGCCTGGTAGGCTTTGGCTCATTCAAGGTGCGTCAGAGCGCTGCTCGTAAGGGAGTTAACCCTCGCGACCGAAAACCTATCGAAGTACCTGCAAAAGAGCGCGTGCGCTTCTTCCCAGGCAAAGAACTTGCGGACGCTGTTCTCAAAAAGTAATGTGTGGATACCCTTGTGGGGTGTCCAATGTAGGGGTACCTTACCGGTGCCCGTTTTTCTCACTGCCACAGTGTTATAGCTTTTTAAAAGAGGATAGACATCGCCCAGAGCCAGGAGTCGAGTTCCACTGGCACCTGGCTCTGGGCGATGTCTATCCTCTTTGTTCGCGATGAAGTATTCGAAATAGGGAATTAATGAATTGTAGTAACTCTCTATGAATCTCGACCTCAATGCGGTACAATAGAGCAACAAGTAGGGCAAGACCACATTATCGCTTCACAAAACTAAGGGGAGGCCTATGGTGATCAGCAATGCAACAACTTTGGCGGGGTTAACTCGCACAGAACTCCTGGAGATGCATTACAAAATGGCACTCATGCGACGCTTTGAGGAGAAGAGTGCCGAAGAGTACACGCGCGGTAAAATAGGCGGCTTTATGCACCTGTATATAGGTCAGGAGGCTGTGGGGGTAGGATGTATTACAACGCTGCGCCCAAGTGATAAAATTCTGTGTAGCTATCGGGAACATGGTCATGCCCTGGCAAAAGGCATGGATCCAGGCGCGGTCATGGCTGAACTATTCGGCAAGATCAACGGTTGTAGCAAGGGCAAGGGCGGCTCCATGCATATGTGGAGCAATGAACTGGGAATCCTGGGAGGGAATGGCATTGTTGCTGCTCAAATGCCTATTGCTGCTGGTGTGGCCCTTGCCGCGCAATACCTGGGAGAAGATAGTGTTACGGCTTGCTTTTTTGGTGATGGTGCTGTTGAAGAGGGAGCCTTCCACGAATCTCTAAACCTGGCCTCTATCTGGAAATTACCTGTTGTCTACGTCTGTGAAAATAACCAGTATTCGATGGGGATGGCAGTACACAAAGCCTGGGCCGTCGATAGCCTGCTCCCGCGTGCTGCCGCTTACAATATGCCCGGGGAGCAGGTCGATGGTATGGATGTTATCTCTGTCTATGAGAGCATGAAGCGAGCTGTAGAGCATGCACGTAGCGGACAGGGCCCCACGCTGCTGGAGATCAAAACCTACCGTTTCCGCGGCCACTCCATGACGGATCCCTCCTATTATCGCACCCGTGAGGAAGAGCACCAGTGGCGCACTACACGCGACCCCATCGGGATCTTTGAGAAAAAATTGCTGGATCATGGCCTGGTTACACAGGCTGAATTTGACAACAACGACACCAGGGCCATCCAGGTATCCGAAGACGCCGCCGAATTTGCAGATAACAGTCCTGACCCTTCACTCGAAGAACTCTATACCGACGTCATGGTTGATAATTCCACCGCTCTCACCTACCGCTACGAGAGGAAATAACAAAGAATGCGTACAATTACGTATCGTGATGCGCTGCGTGAGGCCATTCGTGAAGAGATGTTGCGCGACGAGCGTGTCTTTATTTTGGGCGAAGATATTGCCGGTTACGGCGGCACGTATGCCGTCACTAAAGGACTTTTTGAAGAATTTGGTGAGAAGCGCGTACGCGATACGCCGTTGGCAGAAGAGGTTATTACCGGAGCCGCTATTGGAGCCGCCCTTGGAGGTTTAAGGCCCATCCTCGAGTTGATGACCATCAATTTCAGCCTGCTCGCCACTGATCTGATCGTCAACAGTGCCGCCAGCTGCGCTACATGTTTGGGGGACAGCCGCAGGTGCCCCTGGTCATACGTACTCCCGGAGGGGGTGGAGCACAACGTGGTGCACAGCACTCCCAAATGTTCGAATCCTGGTATGCTCATATTCCTGGTCTCAAAGTGGCTATGCCTGCCACCCCTTATGATGTCAAGGGCATGTTTAAATCGGCAGTGCGGGACCCTGATCCTGTGCTCTTTATCGAACATGAGCTGCTATACAACGTCAAAGGCGAAGTGCCCGACGAAGGTGTTGAGTATACCGTGCCTCTCAATCTTGCAGAAGTGAAGCGGCCAGGACGCGAAGTGACCATAATCACCTTCTCGCGCATGCTGCACCTCTCTTTACAGGCTGCTGAAGACCTGTCAAAAGAAGGCATCGAGGCAGAGGTGATTGATCTGAGGAGCATTCGTCCAATCGACATTGACCTGATCGTCGATTCGGTGAAGAAGACGAACCGCGTGGTGATTGCTGAAGAGGGCTGGAAATATTATGGTACAGGCCAGGGTTTGGCCGCAATTATTTACGAGCATGCATTTGACTACATGGACGCACCTATCCAGCATGTCACAGGCGCCGATGTGCCTATGCCATACTCAAAAGCCCTGGAACGTGCCGCTCTTCCCAAGAAGAGCGATATTATCGAGGCGGTAAAAGCCATTGTACCAGCAGCCCTCGTGCGCGGGTAGCTGAGAGGTTTGATATATGAAAAAAGTAGAAATGCCTAAGATGGGCGATACAATGGAAGAGGGCAAGATTCTCCGTTGGATCAAAAAAGAAGGTGACCCGGTAAAAAAGGGAGAGATGCTGGCAGAGGTTGAAACAGATAAAGTCAACATCGAGATAGAGGCTTTCGCCAGTGGAACACTACGTAAGATACTGGTTTCCGAAGGGAATTCGGCTCCCATTGGTTCAGCCATCGCATTAATTGGCGCAGCGGATGAACCTCTATCTGAGAACCCCGGCGGCAACGGAGCTACAAAAACCCCTGCTACGCATGAGCTCAGGGAACACTCATCTGGGAACGCGCAGAGTGTACCTGCCCAGGTTCTTTCCTCAACTGTTGCCGCGCAGACCACATCTCCTGCCGCTCCTATCCCAGGCAAGGGAGGGCGTATTTTCATCTCGCCTATTGCACGTCGTATAGCGCAAGAGCACCGCCTCGACTATGCCACCCTGCAAGGTACAGGTCCCAACGGACGTATCATTAAAATGGATGTCGAGGCGGCTCTAAGCCGACTACAACCTGTAGTCACGGCTATGCCAGAAGCAGTTGGGTTACCAGGAGCCCAACCAGTCCCTCCACAGGCTCTGCCGATATCCTCAATAGAGCCGATCATGGCTTCGATAGATACGGGCGAAGTAGTAGAGATTCCACTCACAGCCATGCGCCGTACTATCGCCAGGCGTCTCAGCCAGAGTATGCAGGCCGCGCCGCACTTCTATGTCACCAGTGTTATCGACACAGACAAACTCGCTGCCCTGCGACAACAAATTAACGCGTATGCTGCCACTGACCCCTCACCGGTCAAGGTTAGTTTCAACGACCTCATTGTTAAAGCCGTAGCCAGGGCCCTGGTGCGTATACCACAGGTAAATGTCTCATTTGCGGAAGATCGCATTCTACAGAAGAAGCAGGTGCATATCGGTGTTGCCGTAGCCTTAGAACAGGGTCTCATCGTACCTGTACTGCGCAACGCCGATCAGCGAGGTATTCTTGACATTGCCCGAGAGGCACGACGGCTGTCAGAGGCGGCCCGTGAAGGCAAACTGCGCCCAGAGGATTTCAGCGGCGGTACTTTCACTGTCAGTAACCTGGGCATGTTCGATGTAGATAGCTTCACCGCTGTCATTAACCCGCCGGAGTCGGCTATTCTCGCGGTCGGTTCGATCACGCCGACCCCCGTTGTGGTAGATGGCCAGGTAGTAGTGCGCAACCGCATGAAGGTAACCCTCTCAGCTGACCATCGTGCGATTGATGGTGCGATGGCAGCCCGCTTCTTACAGGAGGTCAAACGGCTCTTAGAGGAACCTTTCGGCCTGATATTATGAGAAATTGGGGAGATGTGCTTATGTCAACGCATACGATTCATGGCGTGACCCTGGCATTGCTGCAAGGAGATATTGTGAGGGTGCAGGCGGATGCCATTGTGAATGCCGCCAATTCGGCGCTTGCTGGCGGGGGTGGCGTCGATGGGGCCATTCACCGTGCAGGTGGCCCAAGCATTATGGCCGAGTGCCGCAAGATTGACGGTTGTCCGACCGGTAGCGCCGTGGCGACGACGGCTGGCAAGCTCCCTGCTAGGTACGTCTTCCATGCTGTCGGGCCGATCTATAGCGGTGGTAGAGAAGATGAGCGTCTCCTGGCCAGCGCTTACCAGAGCTGCCTGGACCTGGCCGAACAATATAAGGTTGAGAGCATTGCTTTTCCCTCGCTCAGCACAGGAATCTATGGATATCCCCTGGACCTGGCCGCTCCTATCGCACTGCGAACGATTATCGAACATATCAAGAAACCGACGAGCTTGAAGCAAGTCATGGTCGTGCTCTTTGGAGATAGGTCTTACCAGGCATTTGAGGAGGCACTAACAAAATTACTATCTAATACTTAAACGGAAGTCAATCTTCCCGCAAACCTTTCTTCAACTCTCTAATAAAGCCAAAGAAGCCTTCTACCCATGTCATTTTCGGCTCTTGTTCGACCTGCCTGGCCTGTTCTTGCTTACGGCGTAGGGCTTGCTGGTCGATTGTTCGCCTCTCTTGTGCCTTGCGACGTTGTGCATCATAGAGGGTACGCTTGTGTGGGTCGCGTAGGACTTCATAGGCCTCATTGAGAAGCTTGATGTGTTTATCTAATGCTTGTTGATTAAGATCAGGATGAAACTGGCGCGCCAGGCGACGGTAGGAGCGTTTAATCTCACTTTGTGCTGCTGTGGGTGGAACCTGGAGAAAGGCATAATAATCTGGTATTGGCATATTTATCTTAACCACCTGTACTTCCAAATCCGCCGCGTCCCTGGCCCATATCATCAACTTCATGCCATGTGGCATGTATGATGGGAACGAAGATACCCTGGGCAATGCGCTCGCCGCGCTTCACCGTGACGGCCTCGTCACGGAAATTGTAGACCTGCACCATCAGTTCATCGCCCTCGCCACAATAATCCTGGTCGATGATACCTACGCCATGAGGAACGAGGAGGCCTTTGCGACGGGGAGTGCTGCTGCGCATCGTTAACAGCAACATGTAGCCTGGGGGAGTGCGTACAACGACGTTGCCGGGAATGAGCCCCAACTTGCGGGGTGCAATCTCGGTATCTTCCCGGCAGAGTAGATCAAAACCCACTGAACCGCTCGTAGCGTAAGTAGGCAATGGTAGGCCTTTGTCGATGCGTTTGATGGTGACATCTAAGGGTTGCGCGAATGTGTCCATGCATGTTATTCTAGAGTAGTGGTAACACAACGTCAAGAGAGATAGTAATAGATGAGCATCGCAATTTTTGTGCGGAAGTTTATGGCAGAATTTATCTTGTCATGCGCTGCACGCAAGAAGATGATGCTCATTTGCCACCCTGGAGGGGCTTCAGACGTAATAAATATATACGAATTTACGACATCATAACAAATACAGGCGCGGGGGACTAGAACGAAAGGGCATACATACGTTATAATTGAAAGAGTGAAGGAATATTTTCCGGCCTGGCTATGTTTTTATTAGTGAAAATAGATTTTCACGTCTTTGATTTCCTCCCACTCGATACTCGGACCAGGTGTTCGATCTAAGTAAGGATCGCTTTCCTTGAGTGTAGGACCGGACGATAAAACATAAATCTTGCTGTTTAAGATACATTACAAGGTACTTTTCATGGAGGGCGCAAAATGATAGAGCTACAAAAGCGTGCCATGACAGGAACGACGCTAACGTTGAACGAGAAAGACACGAATTCAGATCAGGAGCAGTCGTTCGATATTGTCGAGCAGCTGCTTACCAAAGATCTTGATTATATAATGGAGGATGATGTAGAAGAGGAAACTGGTAAAGATGAGCAGGAGCTGGAAGAGGACCTCAACGGTCTGGAGCCGGCCTCCCTTGAGTTGGAAGAAATGTCTGCTATGCATGAAGACCTGACTCAGTTACAAGGCTCACCCGAACTTGAGGTTGCCTCCGTTCTCACGCTTCCGTCGATGGCTACTGATGCAGAGACGCCAGTGCGTCGTCCTGCCATGCGCCGTCGCCGATCAGAAGATCAGGATGAGAACACGGTCAATGCTACCGATGCAGGTGAGTCAGATGCAGTGATGACCTATCTCCGCGAGATTGGCCGGGTACCGATGATTACGCATGAACGCGAAATTGAACTGGCCCAGCGCATTGAGAGAGGTGATCGCGATGCGATGAAACAGTTTATCTTAGCGAACCTTCGTTTAGTCGTCAGTATTGCCAAGCGCTATGTCGGTCGTGGCCTCACACTGCTCGATTTAATTCAGGAAGGCAATATTGGTCTCATTCGTGCCGTCCAGCGGTATGACTGGCGTCGTGGCCATCGTTTCTCTACTCACGCTACCTGGTGGATCCGTCAAGCGATCAGTCGTGCCGTTGCTGATAAGGGGCGAACGATACGGCTGCCTGTCTACGTGAATACCGCGCTCAATCGTATTCGTCGAGAGCGGCAGCGTCTTTTACAGGAGCTAGGACGTGAACCTACGGAACAGGAACTGGCAGAAGCGACAGGCTTAGACCCTATCCGTATGATCGAACTGCAAGCGGCACCTGGCGCTCCTGTCTCTCTTGAACTGCCGGTAGGCGAAGATGAAGAGCAGGAGTTGGGTGATGTGCTAGCTGATACGGAATCTGCCTCGCCTGAAGATATTGCCACCACGCAGACCTTGAAAGATGAGGTTCAGCGTGTGCTTGAGTCGGTATTGACACCACGGGAGCGGCTTGTCTTACAGTTGCGTTTTGGCCTCGGTAATGGACAGGCACACCCACTTGAGCAAGTGGGACGTGAACTAGGTATCACTCGTGAGCGTGTGCGTCAGATTGAAGCTGGAGCCCTGGCGAAACTGCGCCAGCCCCCCGTCTTAGAGCGGCTTCGCGGCTAACTTTAGAATTTGTGTAAGGATACCTGGCACCCTTTCCTTTGTGGGTGCCAGGTTCGTTTATTTCTTCTTGCTCTTGCCTAAATCACGCTCGACGTGCCTCACGCCCTTGACCTTCTCCACTTTGGTAAACACGCGCTGTAACTGCTCCATGCTCTCAATCTCCAGCGTGACACTGATCAGCGCTATCTCTTTGCCGCCGCTCACATTTGAGCTGACCGAAGTCATATTGACGCCGGCCTCAGAAACGACGGTAGCAATATCGCGAATCAACCCCGCACGATCACGAGCGATAATGACTACAGGAGCAAGATAGCGCTGATTGCCCATACTTGTCCAGCTGACAGAAACGAGGCGCTCTCGCTCCCGTTCGCGGTAGCGACCGATATTCTGGCAATCGGCGCGATGGACGATGGCTCCTTTGCCCCGGCTGATGAAGCCAACGATTTCATCGCCCGGCAATGGACAACAGCAATTGGCCAGACTTGTCATCAGCCCGCTTACACCCGCCACCTGCAAGTGTGCCGGGGAGGCTTGTTTTGGAGGAGTAGCCGTAGGCAGCGGAAGCGGTTCATTTTCCTCTTTGGTCTCTTTACCCTCGCGTAACTCGCGGAGTTGATGCCAGCGTTCAATCAATTTCATGGCAACGGCGTGCTGGCGTATATCGTCACCGCCAATGGCAGCCAGTAAATCCTCAAAAGATTTTCCGTTGTACTCTTCTTCCAGCCATTTCTCGGCGTCTTCGGTCAGTGCTTCAACGCCACGCGCCACCCCTAAGACTTTGAGCTCACGATCTAAACGCTCACGTCCGATCTGCATGTTGATATCACGTTCGTGCGTCTTAAGGTAGCGGCGAATTTTGCTGCGAGCGGCAGTGGTGCGGGCAAAATTGAGCCAATCGCGGGTTGGGTGAGCTGTACGGCTCGTCACAATATCAACGATCTCGCCACTTTTCAGTTCATAGTCCAGGGGCACCATGCGCGTCACCAGGCGATCACCTTCTGTAACGCCGCTTGTGCTCTCAGTGATAATGCGTGCACCCGCGCACCTATCTCCTACCTTCGAGTGGATGCGGTAGGCAAAGTCCAGTGGCGTCGAGCCAACGGGCAGGTCTTTCACCTCACCTTTAGGCGTGAACACAAAGATTTGCTCCTGGAAGATATCATCTTTGACTGCCTCGACAAACTCGGCATCGCTGGCCGTGTATGAATGCAGATCACGTTGCCAATCTGCCAGTTGGCGCAGCCAGGACAATAATTCCTTGGCTGAGGCCGAGGCCCGATCACCGACGTCCTTGTAATGCCAGTGCATGGCTACACCGAATTCCGCCATCTCGTGCATCTGGAAGGTGCGAATCTGAATTTCTACCAGCTGGTCATCCATGCAGAAGACGGTCGTGTGCAATGCTCGATAGCCGTTCGGCTTGGGATTGGCGACAAAGTCTTTGATACGGCCCTCTTTGGGCTTCCACAGGCTATGCACATGACCAAGGGCAAGATAGCAATCAGAAGTTGACTCAACAAGAATACGAAAAGCTATCAAGTCATGGATCTGGCCAGTGTCCAGCACTGCCTGCAAGTCTTTCAGCTGATCAGTTTCCCCGGCGTTACGTCGGAGCTTTTTGTAGAAACTGTATAAGTGCTTGACGCGCCCTGATACATCTGCCTTCAAACCAATGGCTATCATCTCTTGACGCAGGTTAGTACAGACTCGCTCAACATAGGCACTCCACTGCTGGCTTTCCATCTCGACATGGGAGAGAATCCAGGCATGTTTTTCAGGTTCAAGGATAGCAAAAGCCAGGTCTTCCAGTTCACTCTCGACAAGTGACATACCCAGGCGCCCGGCTAATGGCGCATAGATCTCGCGAGTCTCCTGTGCCATGGTCAGCAACTCTTGCTGGTCAATAGACTGAGGGGAAGATCGCCGCAATTGCTGCGTGGTTATGCGCATGGCGTGTAGACGATAAGCGAGCTTGAGCAGCACCACACGCGGGTCATCCGCCATACCGATGAACATTTTACGCACAGTCTCTGCCTGCTGGCGCCGTAAAGCTTCGCGGATGCGCCGCTTCTTCTGGTCGCGGCCATTCTCTGCCTCTCCGTTGGTAGGGGTAATGAATTGGGCCCCGGCATGCTTCTTGCGCTCCAGGATATTCAAGCGTAACATGCTGCCTACGACACGTGCCACCGGAGAACCAAGGGTAGCTTCAACACGTTCAAGTGACAGGAGATCCGCATCAACTGCCTCAAAAATCACTCCAGCGGCTATCCCCACGGCATCGATATGCATTTGAGCCAGGATAGTTGCTATCGCCAGTGCATGTTCCAGGGGGGAAATCAGGCGCAGAGTTTCGAGCGAGGCTTTACTATGCTCGCGTACTCCTGCACACTTCTCTTGCGCAAGTTGAATGGCCTGTGCTACCTGTTCAACTTCAGCAGTACCCATAGACTGCTTTACCGTGTTCAACAGCTGCTTAGCCAGTTCATCTAAAGCATCTTGTGCTTGTGGTTGTTTATCTACAGGCATAGGTATCATAATCGTACACTTATCTTCTATTCAAAATGCCGGTTTATAGGCGCACCATTGGCGGGCGTCCTACTCACACTCACCACATTTTTAACCTGCCGTAAACGCTTAAAGATGCGATCGATCTGGTCGACCGCCTCTATCTCAAGTGTGGCAGTGATGGTGGCTTTCTGTAAGGAGGCATTCGTATTGGAAGTTACTGCTGTCATGTTGATGCCGACATCGGCGACTACCGCTGCCACGTCGCGCAGTAACCCGGCCCTGTCTCGTGCCACAATCGTAATCGGCGCCAGGTACTGCTGCGGCTCAATCTGCAACCAGTTTACCTCTACGAAGCGTGCCCGGGCATGCTCCCGGTAGCGCCGCAGCGTTCGACAATCGCTCTGATGTACAAACATGCCTTTGCCCGGATTGAAGAAGCCCACAATGGCGTCACCAGGAATGGGGCAGCAGCAATGGGCCAACTTCACCGAGGTAGAGGCCACATTTTTCATGCTCTTGCTATCAAGTGTCGTAGATAGAGCTTCTGTATGCTCACTTTCGGGTACTTCCTCCTGCCTCAATACCGTCACTTGTGACGGTACAATATCTCCACGGTTCTGAAGGATTGGTAAGAGGTACTCGACAACGGTCTCTACCTGCAGTTCATCGCGTCCCAACGCTGCGTATATATCTTCTGGCGCTGCAAACTTCTTTGCTACCGTCAGTGGCAGGAAATCGTCATCCCGCACCACCCCAATGCCCGGGACGTCGGCAGCCTTCAATGCCAGGTCCAGCCGTTCCTGTCCCAGTTGCACATTAAGTTCTCGTTCATAGGTTTTCAAGTAGCGGCGAATCTTGCTGCGAGCAGCAGCCGTCCGCGCAAACGAAAGCCAATCACGGGTGGGATGAACTGTACGGTTCACGACAATATCGACAATCTCCCCACCTTGCAGTTCGTAGTCGAGGGGCACCAACCGCGTTACTAAGCGCCCAGTATCGGCCATATTGGTGATGATCCGCGCTCCAGCACAGTGCTCGCCAATATCCGTATGAATACGATAGGCCATATCCAGGGGAGTGGAACCACGTGGCAAATCCTTGACTTCTCCCTTGGGCGTGAACACGAAGATCTGCTCCTGGAAGATATCACCCTTGACTGCTTCCACAAACTCGTCTGCGCTCTGCGGCAATTCCTGCTGCCATTCTCGCAGTTGCTCAATCCACGCGATTAACTCTCGATAGGAGAGACGTGAGCCTCCGCGCTCTTTCATGTACCAATAGCTGGCAATACCATAATCTGCGGTCCTCTGCATATCGTGGGTGCGAATCTGAATCTCTGCCAGCCGGTTATCAAGGCAGAAAACCGTCGTATGCAGCGACTGGTAGCCATTTAACTTGGGTGTAGCGATAAAATCCTTAATACGCCCGTCCTTAGGCCGCCACAAGGCATGGATATGTCCCAATGCCAGGTAGCAGTCGTGCTCAGAGTTTACCAAAATGCGGAATGAAACAAGATCATGCAGCTGGCTAAGCTCTCCTCCACTCCGTTGGAGTTTGCGGTTAATGCTTGTCAGGTGCTTCTGCCATGCATGTACCTCTGCATGAATCCCGGCGCGCTCCATCTCTTCTTGCAGCATGCGGCACACTGCATCTACATACGCCTGCCGCTTGCTTAGTTCTTCTTCCACTTCCCGAGCGAGCCGCGCATACTTCTCCGGTTCCAGGTAGGATAAGGCCAGGTCTTCCAGTTCCGCCTGGACCAATACCATACCCAGGCGCCTGGCCAGCGGAGCATAAATTTCGCTGGTCTCACGAGCTTTATTCTGCTGCTGTGCTGGATTCATCACATCCAGCGTGCGCATGTTGTGTAAGCGATCCGCCAATTTGAGTACTACCACACGCGGATCCTCTGCCATCGCCAGCAGCATCTTGCGTACCGTCTCAGATCGCTGGCGGCGTTTAAAGTCCCGTATCTGCTGAGATCCTTGCTCATCGTCCTGGGCTTGTTTGACCACGGTATTCTGGCTATTGGCGACATTTTCAACGGAGGTATCCTGGACAACCTTTATCTGAGCGTTGGCGGAAGGGGCAGTTGCGGCTACACCTGGTACTAGCGCATCAAATTTCGTTACCCCATCCACGATACTGGCCACGGCTGCTCCAAACTGCTTGCGGAGATCCTCCAACGAATAAGTCGTATCTTCTACCACATCATGCAGCAAGGCCGCTATAATTCCATCGGCATCAATACGCATATCGGCCAGCAGCAGTGCGACCTCCAGCGGATGTTGGATATAGGGTTCCCCTGAACGGCGTACCACTCCTCTATGTGCCCGGCTTGCCAGGTCGTAGGCACGTTCAATCCTCTCCATATCGAGTGGAGTCAGATATTGACAAGTCTCTGCCAACAGATCTTGTAGTGTGCTCCCTACGTGAGAGGCTGGCATGTGCGCGGGTGCCAGAGACTCTTCAGGATTGATAGCCATCATTGAGGTACCTCGAAAACTACTTTAGTAAATGTTCCTATACTATAAGAAACAAAAGAGGTAGACCCCTTTGTTCCCCGTCTATGCTCCCTTGTTCAACCTATGCGCGTGTAGGAACTGCCGTTCATCCACCACATCCTGTTGCGGTTAATACAAACATAAAAAACGAATGTTACAACCCTATTATAGAGCGTGACGAACATCTGTCAATAAAAGTAAATATTTGTGGGAACAATGCTGAAATTAGAATCTCGCTCATGAACAAAAAGAGAGGCTGGGCAGAGGATTGCGCTACTTAAAAACAGACAAGGCGGAGAATATAC